>Ga0207674_10000143_pt1 | contig 83327 bp, 73 predicted proteins | sample KBSCornC72_FD_184303 | JGI IMG/M metagenome (GOLD analysis project Ga0207674, IMG submission 184303) | Corn rhizosphere microbial communities from Kellogg Biological Station, Michigan, USA - KBS Corn C7-2 (SPAdes) (version 2) | ecosystem: Host-associated > Plants > Roots > Rhizosphere > Soil ...
GCGCGAGCACGTGATATGGAAAGAGCGACGAGCCCGGATCGCCCAGCGCGCCGTTCTGGCTGAATATGAAGCGCGCGCTCGGTACGAATCGCCGCAGGTCGCCTCCGGTGATACCGATGGTGGACGCATCGTCGAAAAGCCTCGACACCGGTTGCCCGAGCGCGTCGAGGTGCGCCTTGAACGGATCGACATCGACCGTTGGGCATCGCGCCTCCAGCGCGGGCCAATCGGCAAATGCCGTGAGATCGTCGGCTTCCGACGAAACGGAAATGCCCGGCTCCACGTGCGGCGCGGCGCGGACTTCCGGCAACGCGTCGTCGTCAAGCAGCAGAAAGCGCCGACCCGCGGTCAGCAGAAGCGCGAGGTTGACGGGCCGGCCGTAGGTCGCTTCGCCGGCCGCAGGCGTGCCGATCAGCCAGTCGAGCTCGGCCGATACGCCCGGCAGCGCGCGCAGCGCGCGCTCGAGCGGCGTCGCCTCGCCGAGATCGAGATAGCGCACATCCAGGCCCGACTGCCCGGCCGTCGCGCGGTTCGCCGCTCGATGGCCGGCGTCGCGCGAATCGTCGAGGATCGTAAATGGATAGCGCGTGCCGTGCCGCGCTTCCAGGGCAGCACAGGCGGCGAGCACGCGGGCGAGGAGCTGAGGCCGGTCGCATGTCCGAATGAAGACACCAGCGAAAGCCGCCGGCGTCGCCTCGGCATGACCGAGGCTGCCCGACGCCTCGTCGAGCGAGACGAGCAAGCGCTGCGTCGCGAAGTCGCGCACCCATTGCATGACCGTGGCGCGATGCTCGAACCGCACCTGCAGCTTGCTCAGCACCGCGGAATAGTGCTGCTCCAGCGTGGCGCAGCCTTCGCATGCTGCAAGAACCGCGTACTGCTCGCGCGAGAGCTCCGCGACGACGCCGTTGAACGGATTGCGCACGCGGCAGCGCTGCGCGGCGAGCGGCAGCATGGTCCATTCGGGCGCGATCCAGAGCGTCATGTGAACAGCGTGTCGACGAGCACGTTGGTGACGCTGTCCCAGGTGAACCGGTCGCCGACGTAGCGGGCGCCGTCGGCACCCCGCAGCGCCATCGCGGCGGGATCTTCGGCAGCTTCGAGCATGAGCGAGACGAGATGGTCGCGGTCGGGCATCAGTGCGTCGCCGAGCTGCGCGCTGGACAACCGGACGTGAACCGCGCGGCTCCGGATGCGCCAGGCGAAGGATGCATCCGTGAAATCGTCGGTTGCGCCGCCGCCGGTGCAAATGACGGGCACGCCGCAGGCCGCAGCTTCGAGCACGGGCATGTTGAATCCCTCGGCGAGATAGGGTGAAACGTAGCAGTCCGCTGCACGAAACAGTGCTGCGAGACGGGCCATGGAAAGTGTCTCGCCGATGTAGATCAATCGGTCGGTGACGCGCTTGCGCGATGCCTCATCGAGGGCGCTCATGTTTCGCCACAGCAGGTCCTGGGAGCGATACAGCGAATCGGAACCCTTCAGTATCAGTCGCGCCGACGGATGGCGTTCGGTCACCGCCGCGAAACATTCGATCAACAGCGCGACGCCCTTGTTGTCCGTCATGGCGCCCATGTTGAGGAACACGAACGATTCGGGTGTCAGTCCCAGTCGCCGCCGCGCGCTGTCGCGACTCGCCGGGTCGGGACGAAAGAGCTCCGGATCGAAGCCGTGCGGCACCACATGAATGCGCTCGGGAGCGAAGCCAAAACGCTCGAATGCGAGCGCACTCCAGCGGGATGGCGTCATCACACTGACCCGCTCGTCGAGGTCAGCCGCGGATGCCGCACTGCCGCGCCACTCGGCGGGGACCACGCGAAACTCCGGTGTGCCGAACGTCACCTTTCTTCCGACGGCAGGCGGCGAGAACTCCGGCGTCATCTGCAGGGTTACCTCGGGCTCGAAACCGATCTCGGGAGCGGGCAGCGTCGCCAACGCGCGCTCATCCTCCTGGGAAAAAACCCCGCGCACCGGCTGCCAGCTGCGGTCATGAAATGGAAGATCGCGAAAGCGCAGCTCGACGTCATTGCGACGCAGCAGCGACAGGCAATGCGCCTGCGCCACCAGCGCGTAGGAATGAGGAATGAACCGCCAGCCCTCGACGAGCAAACGCTTGCGGGTCATCCGCTGTTGCGCAATCCTGCCGCGAGACCGTTGATGGTCAGCCAGATCGCCCGTTGCGTGCGCTGATCGGTGTCGCCGGCGCGGTATCGTCGAAGGAGCTCGACCTGCAGGTGGTTCAATGGATCGAGATATGGAAAGCGATTGCGGATGCTGCGCTCGAGCGGCGGATTGTCCTCGAGCAGCGTCGCCTGCTCGGTGATCGCGAGCACCCAGTGCACGGTGCGCGCGTGCTCCTCCGCGAGCCGGCCGAACACGCGGCGGCGCAATTCGTCGTCGGCGACGAGCTCGGCATAGCGCGACGCCACGGCGACGTCGCTCTTGGCGAGCACCATCGCCATGTTCGACATCACGCTGCGGAAGAACGGCCAGCGGGCGTTCATCTCGCGCAGGAGGTCGAGGCCGTCCGTGCGTTGGCCGAGCCATGCGTCGACCGCCGACCCGAAGCCGTACCACCCGGGCAGCATCAGGCGGCATTGCGACCAGCTGAACACCCACGGGATCGCGCGCAGGTCCTCGATGCGCTGCGACGGCTTGCGTGACGCCGGCCGGCTGCCGATGTTGAGCGCGGAGATCTCCGCGATCGGCGTGGAGGCGCGAAAGTAATCGACGAATCCGGGCGTCTCGTAAACCAGCGCGCGATACGCGCGATGCGCGAGCAGCGACAGCTCGTCGAGCGCCGCGTGATACACGGGCGCGCGGTCGCCGATCTGCTCGCTGTCGAGCAATCCCGCTTCGAGCGACGCCGCGACGAGCGTTTCGAGGTTGCGACGGCCGAGCTCCGGATCGGAATACTTGCTGGCGATGATCTCGCCCTGCTCGGTGACGCGCAGGCCGCTTCGCGCCGTGCCGACAGGCTGCGCGAGGATCGCGTCGTAGCTGGGTCCGCCGCCGCGCCCGACCGTGCCGCCGCGGCCGTGGAACAGGCGCAGCTTGACGCCGTGCCGCGCGAAGCATTCGACCAGCGTGCGCTCCGCGCAATACAGCGCCCAGTTGGCGGTGAGATAGCCGCCGTCCTTGTTGCTGTCCGAATAGCCGATCATCACTTCGTGTCGATCGCCGTGCCCGGTGACGATCGCGCGATAGCAGGGCACCGCGAACGCCGCGGTCATGATGTCGCCGCATCGCTGCAGGTCGTCGATGGTCTCGAACAGCGGCACGATGCTCATGGCGAGGCGCTCACCGCGCAGCAGGCCGACCTCCTTCAGCAGCACCGCGACTTCGAGCAGGTCCGACACCGACTGGCACTTCGAGATAACGTAATGCCGCAGCGCGTCGGGCCCGAATGCATCGTGCACCTCGGCCGCTTTGCGCAGGATGGCGAGCTCGCTCGCCGCGGTCTGCGACAAGGGCCGATACGGCGAATGCAACAGACGCGGGCTCTCCAGCTCGCGGGACAGCAACTCGATGCGCCCCGCCTCGTCGAGCGCGGCATAGCGATCCGCAACGCCGGCGCCCGCGAGCAGCTCCATCACGACGGCCTCGTGCACGTCGCTGTTCTGGCGCAGGTCGAGGATCGCCAGATGAAACCCGAACACATCGACCGCGCGACGCAGCGGATCGAGCCTGCGCGCCGCGAGGGCGGACGACCCGTGGCCTGCGAGCGACTCGGCGATGACGTCGAGGTCCGCGCGAAACGCGCTCGGGGTATCGTAAGGCTCGGCATCGACGTGCGGCGCGCGCGCGGGCGCATGATGCGCGAGCCGTCGCGACGTCGCGGCCAGTCGCGCGTAGATGCCGACGAGCGCCTGGCGATACGGCTCGTCGCCACGATGCTGGTTCGGGTCCTTCGCCGCGTTGGCCAGCGCGATCAGCGCGCCGCTCGGCGTGACGAGACGCGTGGACAGCGACAATTCGGCGCCGAGCCAGTGCACCTCGTGCAGATAGTGCTCGAACGCCAGCGTGGCCTGTGCATGAATCGCGTAGTCGAGCGTCTCGGCGGTGACGTTCGGGTTGCCGTCGCGGTCGCCGCCGATCCAGGATCCGGTACGGAAGAACGACGGTACTCGATCCACGTCGGCATAGGCTTGTCGCAGCGCGCCGTCCAGCGCGGTGTACAGCCTCGGTATCTCGTCGAGGAACGTGTAGCGGTAATAGGACAGGCCATTGTCGACCTCGTCGCGAACCGTGAGGCGCGTGAACCGCAGCATGGCCGTCTGCCACAGGCCCAGCACTTGGGTCCACAGGTCGCGGTCGAACGACAGCCGCTCCTCCGGTGTCAGAGCCGTGCGGTCGCGCCATACGAGCAGGCGTGCGATCTCGCGCTCGGTATCGAGGATGCTCTTGCGCTGCACCTCCGTGGGATGGGCGGTGAGCACCGGCGACACGAGCGCCTCGTCGAGCCAGGCTTGCACCGCCTCCGGCGGCACCTGAGCGCTCGCGAGACGTGCCACCGCGTAATCGAGGCTGCCGGGACGCGGTGGCGCGCCGGCCGCGGCATGCGCGCGGCGCCGCCGCGTGTGATGCACGTCCTCCGCGATGTTGGCAAGATGCGAGAAATAGCTGAACGCACGCACGACGTGCAGCACCGAAGCGATCGGCAGAGGATTGAGCAGCGCGGACAGCGCGTCGCGCGCCGCGTGCGCATCCTCGCCTTGCGCGCGGCGGAAGCGGATGGCGGTCTGCCGTACGGCTTCGATGCGCTCGTAACCGTCGGCGCCTGCCTGGTCGCGCAGCACGTCGCCGAGGATGCGGCCGAGGAGCCGCGTGTCCTCGCGCAGCGGAAGCTCCTTGTCCTCGGGAACCGGCGCGTTCATGGGATAGTGCAACAATAGCAAACGATGACTGCCGACTCCGACTCCACGCTCGCCTCCGGCGCCCGACGGCTGCGCGGCGCACGTCTCACCGAGCTCTTCGACCGCGATGCCCGCCGCGTCGAGCGCCTGTCGCTCGACTGGAACGCCTGGCACGTCGACTTCTCCAAGGAGCGCATCGACCCGGATACGCTCGCAGCGCTGATCGCGCATGCCGAGAGCGCCAACCTCGCGCACTGGATCGACGCGCTGTTCGCGGGCGAGAAGATCAACCTGTCCGAGAACCGCCCGGTGCTCCACCCGATGCTCCGCCGCTCCGACGCGTTCTCGCTGACCATCGACGGCGTCGACGTGGCGGCACAGATGCGCGGGGCGCGCGAGCGGATGGCGACGCTGTCGGCGTCGATTCGCTCGGGACAGCGGCCGGGCGCCACCGGCCGGCCGCTGCGATCGATCGTGAACATCGGCATCGGCGGATCGGACCTCGGCCCGCGGCTGGTGTGCGACGCGCTCGCCGCGCCGCAGGCCGGCGAGCTCGAGCCCGTCAACGTGGCGTTCGTCTCGAACATCGATCCCGAGCATCTGTCGCGCACGCTCGCCACGCGCGACCCGGCGACCACGCTGTTCATCGTCACGTCGAAGACCTTCACCACCCAGGAGACGCTGACCAACGCGCAGTCGGCGCGCGCGTGGCTGTCGACGGCGATGCCCGGTGCGGATCTCTCGCCGCATTTCATCGCGGTCAGCAGCAATGTTCCCGCCGCCCGATCGTTCGGCGTGCGCGACGACGACATCCTGCCGCTTGCCGAAGGCGTGGGCGGGCGCTACTCGCTATGGTCGACCGTCGGCTTGCCGATCGCCATCGCGCTTGGATTCGAGCGGTTCGCCGAGCTGCTCGCCGGCGCGCGCGCGATGGACGAGCATTTCACGAGCGCGCCGTTCCAGCGCAACCTGCCGGTGGTGCTCGGCTTGCTCGGATGGTGGCAGGCGCGATGGCTGCAGAAGCCGCAGCGCGTGGTCGTCCCGTATGCGCATGCGCTCGCCCGCCTGCCGGCCTTCCTTCAACAGCTGTCGCTCGAGAGCAACGGCAAGAGCGTCATGCGCGATGGGCAGCCGGTCGACGGCCCCACGGCGCCCGCGCTCTGGGGCGACGTCGGCACCGACAGTCAGCACGCGTTCTTCCAGTGGCTGCATCAGGGCACCCACGAGGTGCCGGTCGAATTCATCGTGCCGGTTCGCGCGACGCATCCGCTCGGCGATCACCAGACGCTGCTCGTCGCCAACGCGCTTGCACAGGCGCAGGCGCTGCTCGTAGGCCGGTCCGACGAAACCATTCGTTCGGAGCTCGCCTCCAGCGGGCTGACGGGCGCCGCGCTCGACGCGGCGATCGCGGCGCGGCGATGCCCCGGCAATCGGCCTTCCACGACGCTGCTGCTGCCCGTGCTGGACGCGCGCAACCTCGGGGCGCTCCTTGCGCTCTACGAGCACCGCACGTTCGTCGAAGGCGTGCTGTTCGGCATCAATTCGTTCGATCAATGGGGCGTCGAGCTCGGCAAGTCACTCGCGAAGCCGATCGTCGCGACGCTGCGCGGCGAAACCACGGCATCGAGGGACACCGACGCTTCTACCCGGGCACTGCTGAGCCGGGTCGCCGCGATGCGTGCGGATCCTGGCGCCTGACCAGCGCGCCATAGAACGCCTGCATGGCGTCGATTGCCGAGCGGTCGTTGAAGAGCGATTCGCCGCCCGCGCGCAGTCGTTCGACGACGCTCTCCCGGAAGGCGGCGTCGCTGACGACGCGCAGCGCCCGCGCCACGTAGTCGCGGGCGTCGGCGGCGATCAGCTCGGGCACGCCGGCAACCATCAGCATCCCGCAGGTCTGCCGGCCGCGCATGAAGCGGCCGGGCAGCGTCACGACCGGCAGTCCGGCCGCGATCGCATCGAGGGAAGTGTTGCCGCCCGACCAGTGCAGCGAATCGAGCATGACGTCGCATGCCATGTTGATACGCAGATACGTGTCGCGCGAGGTTATCGGCAGCAGGATGACCCGATCGGCGACGTCGAGGCCGCGCGTTTTCAGCGTCCGCGCGAAGCGCTGCAGGAACTGCTCGGTGGTCTCGCTCGTGTGTCCCGCGAAGAACAGGACCGTGCCGATGGGATCGGCGGCGAGAACGTCCGCGAGCAGCGCATCGTTGTCGGGATGGATCTTGTAGATCGACTGCGGGAAAAGATAGAGATGACGATCGACCGGCAGTCCGAGCCGCGCGCGCGCCTCGGCGCGCGGCAGCCGCCGCGGCAGCGGAGGCGGCGCGTAGTGCGTCCCGATCCCAGGCAGCCGCACGAGTCGCTCGCGATAGTGCGCGTCGGCATCCGCGGGCTCCATGACGTCGCTCGAAAAGAAATAGTCGATCGTGGCGTGGCCGGTCGTCACCGGATGTCCCCAACCGGCACACTGAACCGGTGCGAGGCGCAGCGCGGCGAGCAGAAACGTCGCGCCATCGCCGCCGAGCTCCGGATAGACCAGGATGTCGAGGTCATCGCCGCGGATCACCTCGCCGAGGAACACCCCGTCTCGCGGCTGGCGAAAGTGATCCGAGGCGTCACGCACGGCGTTGCCGACGGCGTCGACGCTCGGCCGCACGTGGTACACGAAGATCTCGAAGCGCGCGCGATCGAGCGCCTCGATCCACTTGCGGAAATAGCGGCCGGCCGAGCAATCGTAGAAGAAATGGGATACGAATCCGATGCGCACCCGCCGATTTACGACCTCGCGATGTGGCAGCGGCTGCCTGAGATGCGGCACCGCGCGATCGAGCAGGTCGCCGGCGAAATCGGCGTACGCGCGCTGCAGCGGCAGATCGTCGCCGCCCTGGTACGCCAGGTAGAAGTTGATCCACTCGAGCGCGCGTAGCAATGTCCCGGGATCCGCCGCGCGGAATCGATCGACCCGCGCGCGCAACCACGACAGGCCTTCGGTGAATGCGCGCCGCGTTGCCGCGACGTCTTCGCCGCCCTCGTAGACCGGCTTCAGCGACAGCTTCGCCAGGAGCGCGATCCTGGTATCCGACGGCCATCGCGCGAGCGACTCTTCGCACAGCGCGCGCGCCTCGCCGGACCTACCCATCTGCACGAGGCATTCCGCGAGACTCGCCGTGTGGCGCGCCGCGTGCCCCGGGTCGAGCTCGATCAGGTCGCGATAGACCCTGGCGGCTTCGTCACAGAGCAACATCTCGCGCAGCACGCCTGCGAGCGCGCCCATGACGTGTCGTTCGTGGGGCGCCTGCCGCAGCGCCGCTTTCAGCGCTTCGCCGGCCTGCGACAACGAGCCGGCCGCGCGCAAAGCGGCCGCGCGCTGGATCGACGCTGCGATCGACGCCGGCGGCAATGAGGCGATCTCCGCGCCCTCGTGAGCCGCCGTGCCCAGCGATCGAAGAATCGCGCGGCGCGTCTCGTGGAACGCCGCATGCTGCGGAAAGACCCGAATGGCACGATCGATCTTGTCGAGCGCATCGCGAAGCCTGCCCTGCTCCCGATCCAGGCCGGCGAGGACATGCCAGGCGTCGGGATGCTCCGCATCGAGCGCGAGCACGCGCTCGCAGCTCGCGCGCGCCGCGTCGAGTTGGCCGTGCTGCCGGTCCGCGAGCGCCTGGGTCAGGAGCCGCCGGTCCAGCGCGAGCGAGCGCACGAGCGCCTCGGGCGACGCGACAGCGACCGGCGCGAGGCTTCCGTGGCAGTCCTTGTAGCGCTTGCCGCTGCCACATGCACAGCGTGCGTTGCGCGCGAGCGACGTACCGACCTGCAGAGACGCCACCAACCGACCGTTTGAAGCGAACGACGTTGCTATTATAGGATCGCGATCTTCTCGCCGGAGCTTGCATGCAGATTCACGGCGTGGCCATGGTGCGCAACGAAGCCGATCTCATCGACGCGTTCGTGCGGCACAACGCGGAGATGCTCGATGCGTTGCACCTGGTCGACCATCGCTCGGACGACGGCACGCGCGAGATCCTCGAAGACCTGTTGATGCAGGGGCTGCCGATCACGCTCGAGCGCTACGACGACCCGGCGCAGCGACAGCCCGAGATCATCACCCGCCTCGCGCGCGGCGCTTTTGCCGCGGGCGCCGATTGCGTGATCCCGCTCGACGCCGACGAGTTCCTCAAGATCCCGCGCCGCTCCGAGTTCGAGCGCGCGATCCGCTCGTTCGGCAACGAGTACTGCGGCGCCGTGCGGTGGCAGACCTACGTGCCCGATCCGATGCCCGCCTACGCGCATGCGCTGTCCGCTGCCCGCAAGCGCAGGGCCCGCGAGGCGCACGGCCTGCGCAAGATCGTCCTGACGCGCGTGTTCGCGCGGACGCGGCACGCGGTCGTCGGGCCCGGCAATCACACCGTATTGATGGACGGGCCCGCGCAGGACCTCGCGACCCATCCTGCCAAGGTCGCATCCCTGCCCGCGCATCTCGTCGCGCTCGCGCACTTTCCCGTGCGCTCGGCCGACCAGCTCGTTCGCAAGATCAACGTCGGCTGGCAGGCGCATCTCGCCGCGGGCCGCGACAATCCGGACCTCGCATATCACTGGCGCGAGCTGTACGAGGAATTCGCGAGCCGGGGCGCGCCGAGCGACGTGCGCTTGCGCGAGATCGCGGTCAATTACGGATTGCCGATGGCACGCTGGGAGGCCGTCGAGAACGTCGAGCTGATCGAGGATCCGCTGCCGCAGCCGTGAGCGCTCAGCGCGCGAGCGCCACCGACACGCGCAGCAGCTCGGAGAGACGCCACACCGCCGCGGCGTAGAGCGGGCTCTTGTTGTAGCGCGTGATCGCGTAGAAATTGGGGCACGCGATCCAGTAGCTCGCATTGTCGTCACCGGATGGCTGCTCCTCCAGCTGCAGGAGGCCTACGGGCTCGGGTGACAGATCGGCCGGCGCTGCGACGGCCCAGACGTTGTCGGCGTTCCAGGCGGACAATGGGCGCCGCTCGCTGAGATTGCCGTCGATGCGTTGCAGCGCGGCATCGCGACCGGAGTCGGCGATGAACGCGGGAAGGGCGATCGGCTGTCCGCGCAGCCAGTCGTGGCGCGCGAGGTAGTTCGCGACACTGCCGATCGCATCCTCCTCGCTTCGCCACAGGTCGACGTGCCCGTCGCCGTCGAAGTCGATCGCATAGCGCCGCACGCTGCCCGGCATGAACTGCGGCACGCCGACGGCGCCCGCGAAGGAACCCTTGGGATCGAGCGGCGAGATGTGCTGCTCGCGCGCGAACAGCAGGAACTGCTTCAGCTCGCCGCGAAAGAAGCTTGCCCGCCGCGGATAGTCGAACGCGAGCGTCGAGAGCGCGTCGATGACGCGATGGCTGCCGAGATTGCGCCCGTAGAATGTCTCCACGCCGATGATCGCCGTGACGATCTCGGGCGGCACGCCGTACTCGTCCTGCGCGCGCTGCAGCGCCGCGGCGTTGCGGCGCATGAACGCGACGCCGGTGTCGACGCGATCGGCGGACAGGAATCGCGGCGCGTACTCGTACCACTTCGGCGGCTCGACGAACGGCCGGTGCATCGCCTCGATGATCTTCGGCTGGTAGCGCGCCTGCCCGAGCCAGCGCACGAGCTCGCGGCGATCGAATCGCTCCTCGGCGACCATCTCGTCGACGAAGCTGCGCACTTCAGGGCGCTTCACCGAGTAGCCGGCCGGCTCGGCCGCGGCTTTTTTCGTGGAGCTCGGGGGTGCGGCGACGACGACGGTCGCGAGCGCAAGCGCAGGAAGAACGAGCAACCAACGGCGCAACCGTTGCACGACCGCGGAACCGGAAAGGAGGTGCTTGGATGGTACCATCCGCGCCCAATTCATGTTCGATCTCTACTCGCTCTTTCGACCGATCCTTTTCGCGGCCGATCCCGAGGCCGCGCACGCCGCCGCGTTCGCGGCGCTCGATGTCGCAGCCCGCTTCGGCATCGCGCAGGTCGCCGGACCACGGCTGCCGGCCGATCCGGTCACCGTGATGGGCATCACGTTCCCGAACCGCGTCGGCCTGGCGGCGGGTCTCGACAAGAACGCCGTGCATCTTGCCGGACTGGCGACGCTCGGCTTCGGCTTTCTCGAGGCTGGAACCGTGACGCCGCGCGCGCAGCCGGGCAATCCACGGCCGCGCATGTTCCGCCTGCCACAGGCCGAAGCGCTGATCAATCGTCTCGGCTTCAACAACGACGGCGTCGAGGCGTTCGTGCGCAACGCCGAGCGCTCGGGCTACCGCGGCATCCTCGGCATCAATCTCGGCCGCAATTTCGACACGCCCAACGAGCGCGCAGCCGACGACTACGTGAAGGGCCTGCGCGCCGTCTACCGGCACGCGAGTTACGTCACGATCAACGTGTCGTCGCCGAACACGAGGGGCCTGCGCGATCTCCAGTCGGAGGACGCCCTCGCGGCCCTCGTGGGTACGCTCGTGCGCGAGCGCGACGCGCTTGCGAGCGCGCAGGGCCGTGTCGTCCCGCTGGTGGTCAAGCTCGCGCCGGATCTCACCGACGAGGCGCTGCGCGGGATCGCGCGCCGGCTGGTCGAAGCCAGGGTTGACGGCGTGATCGCGACCAACACCACGCTGGCGCGCGACGGTGTGCAAGGTATCGCGCACGCCGAGGAAGCGGGCGGCCTGTCGGGGCGCCCGCTGCGTGACCGCTCGACCGCGGTGATTCGCACGCTCGCCGCGGCGCTCGACGGCGCGATGCCGATCATCGGCGTGGGCGGCATCGTCTCCGGGGAAGACGCGCGCGCCAAGCTCGATGCGGGCGCGTCGCTCGTGCAGCTCTACACCGGCCTCATCTTTCGCGGCCCCGGACTTGTCGCCGAATGCGTCAAGGCGACGGCAGGCTACGTCAGACGCTGACGCCCGCGGCGGGCGCGTTCGCGACCAGGATCTTCGCGACCGCCTGCGCCACCGTGACCCCATCGTCGTTCACCGCGTCGCCGTTCAGCACGACGATGCCGCCCGTCTGCTTGGGTTTGGGAATGAGCTCGGTCACCACCCACGTCGTGGTCAGCGTATCGCCGGCGCGCACCGGCGCGGTGAAGCGCGTGTTGTGCTCGAGATAGGCAAGCGCAGTGCCGTGGAAGTGCATGCCGACCGGCGCACCCATGATCGAGGACGTCAGCATGCCGTGGAGGATGCGGGTGCCAAAACGCGAGTGCCGGGCGTAGCGCTCGTCGACATGATGCGGATTGAAATCGCCGATGAGGCCGGCACCGAGCACCAGATGCGTCTCGGTGATGGTGAGCGTGCGCGCGAACCGGTCGCCCACTGCGACCTCGTCGAACCACTTTCCGCTGCCGTCGTGGCCGGTCATCGCCGCGCGAGCTCGGCGCGCCGGTGCGCGAGCGCGTCGAGGCAAAGGCACGCGAACGCAATACCGGCGAACAGCGGCACGGCCAGGTTCACGATGGGAACCAGCGTGAGCGGCGCGAAGATCACGCCCAGCGCGAACAGGCGACCGCGGATCTGGCGCGGCACCTCGACGAGCTCCAGCGGATCGGCGTGCTCCGCGAGCGCGTCGTAGCGGAAGAGCCGCTGGTTCAGCCAGCCGTTGAGGCACCACGAGACCGCGAGATAGAGCGGCGGCAACCCGAGCAGCAGCAGCGCCACCAGCCACAGCGGCACGAACATCAGCAGCGTGAATGCGGCGTTGCGCACGCTGCCCTGCCAGCGACCGCCGTGCCGGCGCTCGAGATCGGGATAGTAGCGAGCGGCGACGAGCGCGACGATCGCCGGCATCGCCAACGTCGCGACCGCGACGATGGCCGTGACGATGGCCGCTGCGACGAGCGTCAGGAACACGAACAGGCCGGCGAACGCGTGCGCCACGGTGCTGGTGCTGCCGAGCATCGCTTCGATCGCGTGCGTCGCCGGATCGAACGCGAAGACGCCGATCGCGAGCCACGCGAAGAATGCGCCGAGCGTCCACAACCCAAGGCGGCCGAGCAGGCGTCCGTTGAACAGCAGCGGCAGCGCGCGGCCGATCGCGCGCAGCACGGCGCGGGCGGCGGACTGCGTGGTTGACCGCGCCGCGGGCCGCGCTAGAGAGGCTGCCACGGAAACCCGGATTGGACGACGCCCTCGTGGAGCGCCGCGTACGCGCGATCGACGTCGGCCTTCGGTCCGCGAACGCCGAGCTCGATGCGCCGCTTTCCGTCGGGCAGGAAGCTCGGCAGGCTGAAGAGCTTCACCGACGGAAAGCGCGCGGTGACCGCGTCCATGAGCGGCAGCAGCTGGCTCTCCCCGGCATCGAAAACGACCACGCCACGCTCGATCGACTTTTCACGCGCGAGATCGGGAAGCCATTGCGCGAGCACCCAGTCGAGCATCGGCCACGCCATCTCGGGGAAGCCGGGGAAGAAATGATGATCGCGGATGGCGAACGCGGCGATGCGGTTGTACGAGTTCGGAATGATGCGGCTGCCGCTCGGAAACTCGGCCATCAGCACGCGGTGCGGATAGGCTTCGGCGCCGAAGCGTGCCTCGATCTCGCGCACGGCCTCCGGGTGGCGCTCGAGAGGCACGCCGAGCGCCGCCGCGGCCGCCTGGCGCGTGTGATCGTCGGGCGTCGCGCCGATGCCGCCGAAGCTGAAGACGATGTCGCCGCGCGCGAACGTTCCGTGCAGCACATCGGTGAGGCGCGCGCGATCGTCGCCGACGTACTGCGCGTAGTCGAGCGTCACGCCGCGTGCGCCGAGTGTCCCGATGACGTGCGCGAGATGCTTGTCCTGCCGCTTGCCGGTCAGGATCTCGTCGCCGATGATCAGCGCGCCGACGGCGCGCCCGGAAAGGTTGCCCGCCAAAGGCTACGCCGCGGCCGTCTCTTCGCCGAACTTCTCGTTCAGCTGCGTGAGCACGCTCGAGAACGCGCGATCGATCAGCGGCTCGGCCTCGACCAGTCGCGCGCGATCGGCGCGGAAGCGCTCGGCGAGCTCCTCCGCCGTCATCGACAACGCCTTCTGGCCCTGTCGGTTGGTGAAGAGGTACGTGCCGCGCAACGGGCTCACCCAGGCGAGCTTGGCGAACGCGAGCTGCCCGTCCTCGCCTTCGAATTCGACCCACGCGCCGCGCTCGAGGCTTCTCGCGATTTCCAGGTATTCGTCGTCGAGCACTTCGGCTTCGGCCTCGGGCGCCGCGGGCTCGGCCGGCGTCATGGCGACGGCGAGCGCCTCGGCCTTCGCCGCGCCGACCGTGTCGCCCGACGCCTTCGCGATCTCCGCCTGGACCTTCGCCTGCTCGGCGACGGCCGCCGTCGGCGATGGCACGGCGGAGAGCGATGGCTTCACCGCCGCGGCATGCGCCTCGACGAGGTTCGCCATGAACGACTCGCGCTCCTCCTGCGGCCACGACTGCGTCTGCATGCCCGCCGAGAGCCGCTTCAGCAGCGACGGCAGCAGCGCGACCAGATGCTTGCGATCCTCGGGTGTCTTCTTGGGCTGGACGCTCCAGACCAGGTCCTCGAGCGTGGTGACGCCCGCGCTCCACACTTCGCTGTCCTCACCGTCCTGCTGATAGCTGTGCTCGAGCGCCGACTGCCACTTGGTGCGCAGGAACTGCGCGAGGAAATTGGGAATCGGATACGACTCGATGCGCCGCTCGACCTCGCTGCGCGCGACGTTCGTGGCGATCTGCTGGCGATCGCGTCGCGTGATCTCCTCGGCGGTCGTCGCGATGTTCGCTTCGGCGAGCTTCTCCTCGGCGGCGAGGAACGTCTCCAGCTCTTCGCGCAGGTCGTCGAAGATGGCGAGATCGTTGGAGAAGCCGTCCAGGATGCCGTGGACGATCTTCTCGATCTTGCGGTACAGCGGATCCTCGTTGCCCATCATGGGCGACCAGCCGAGGCCCGCTTCGGCGAGCGCGTTGACCAGCAGCCGCGCCGGGTGCGTCTTCTTGGCGAAGAACGCGCCGTCGAGCATGGCGGCCTTCAGCACCGGGATCTGCAGGCGCGCGAGCAACGCCTTGATGCCGTCGGGCAGGTCCTTCGTCTCGAACACGAAGTCGAACAGCATCGCGACCATCTCGATGGTCATCGACTCGAGCTGGTTCGCCTTCTGGCCGAGGGGCGATTCCTGCAGGTCGCGCAGGACGTTGTGCAGGCCCTCCGGGATGCCGGAGAAGGTGACCATCGCGCCTTCGACGTCGAAGCCGCTCTGGCCCGCCTGCAGGCGCGTCAGGCCTTCGTGCAGCGCCGGCGTCGCCATGATGGGCGCGCCGGGGATGTAGCCGGAAGGCGTCGGCGCCATCGGCGCGAACGTGCGCGACGGCACCGCTTGCGCCGGCGGCATCGCCGCACCGTAATCGATCTGCGGCAGCTCCCCGGGCGCTGCGGGCGGCGCACCGCCTGCGAAGTTGGGGAAGCCCGGCGGCATCTGCTGCTGCGAGGGCGCCGGCGCCTGCGGCGCGCGTCCCGCCATCGGGAAGCTGCCTTGCGACGCCATGCGACGGAACAGCGCCATGACGTCGACTTCCGGCGACGCAGGTGGCACGGGCTGCTGGGGCGGCGTTCCCGGCGCGCCCGGGCGTCCGCGATCCGCCGCACGATGCGGCATGCCGCGCCCGGACGGCATCATGCGCAGGTTCGTGAGATGCCGGTTCAGGTCGGCATAGATCGCGTTGATATCCGACAGCGGCGCCTGGTTCAGCTCCTTCAGGATCTGGAACTTGATGCGGTTCTCGGTCTTGACGTTCTTCAGCGCGTCGGAGAACGCGTGCACGATCGTCGACGGCGCGAGCGGATTGTCCGGCGTCTCGAGGTCCGGTTTTCCAAGGAGATGACCGATGCCGCGATTGAGCGAGAGCAGCTCGTCGTGGCACAGGTTCTCCACCACCCGGATGATGTTGCCGGTGATGACCGACTCGTCCATCGACGACGTGTCGACGAGCGTGAGCATGGTCGAGTCGATCTTGGAGAAGTCCGCCTTCACCTCCTCCTTGCCCGCCACGCGATCGTCGATCGTGCGGCGAAGCTTCTTCTCGAAGTCCGCCATCAGGTTGGCGCGCTCGGTCTTCAGCGCCTGCCGCGCGTCGAGGAACATCTGCTGCTCGTCGCGGATGTCGGTCTTGCTGGCGCGGTCCATCAGCACGTCGGACACGCGGTCGAGCACGGACGAGAAGGACAGCAGCAGGCGATGGACGGCCAGATCCCGACAGTCGTTCAGGATCTTCGTCATCTCCCGGGGTGCCGGGCGACGGACGGGTGCGTCGGTGGCGGGGGTCGCGTTCGCGTTCACGGGCGCTGCGGGGCTTACCGGGCGCCGAAAACTCGGCGCGTCATCAAAGCGTTAGCCTCAAAAAACCCCAACTTACTGTAGCACGGCCCCCCTTGTGACCGCCACAACAATAACAGGGGAATTTCCGGGGTCCTAGGCCGCCGATCCCCTGGCGCGAGCGCTACCGTTCGAGGGCGTTCCAGGCCCGCTCGACCCGCTTGAAACTGACCGGCGTAGGGGTGCGCAGCTCCTGCGCGAACAGCGACACCTTCAGCTCTTCCAGCAGCCAGCGGAAGTCCTCGAGCCCGGGCGTGACGCGGCCCGCCGCCTGGTCGCGCTCGAGACGTTCGCGGTACCGGCCGAACCACGCCGCAACCTGCGCGGCATGGCGCGCGTCACGGTCGGGATTGGCCGAATACTTGGCGAGCCTGCGCTCCAGCGCCTGGAGATAGCGCGGCAGATGGGCGAGCTGAGCCCACGGCGTCGCCGCGAAGAAACGCGGGTGCACGAGCGCGTCGCGCTGCGTGCGAAGGTCGGCGACGAGACGGCCGAGCCCCACGGGCGCCGCATTGAGCTTCTGCGTGAGCGAGCCGTATGCGGTGGCGATGGATCCGAGGCTGCGCATCGCGGCCTCCGCGACGGCCGGCAGCCGTGCGCGCGCGCGCTTCACCTGCGCCGCGAAGGCCGACGCGTCGCGGGGCAGCGGGTCGTCACCGATGAAGGCGCGATCGACGATCGCCTCCACAACGTCACCGAGCAGGCGATCGGGCGCGATCGCGGCACGAAGCTGCAGCGCGATGGGCTGGAATCCCGGCAAGCCCTTCTCGCAGCGCACGAGCACGTCCTTCAGCTGGAAGCGGATCAGCCGGATCACACCGGCGCGCGTGGACGCCTCGGCGGCGTCGCGCGTGTCGAGCAGTCGAAGCGCCACGTCCTCGCCTTCGTCGACGAGCGCCGGATAGCCGGTCACACGCTGCCCCTTGCGCGCGATCGTCAGGGATTCGGGCAGCTCACCGAACTCCCAGCTGCGCAAATGGCTCCGCTCGAACCCGGGCCCCGCGGCTGCGAACGACATCTGCGCCGCTTCGCCGAGCCGTCGCCGCAGATCGGCGAGATCGCGGCCCTCGCCGAGCTCGGCACCCGCGGCGTCGACCACGCGCAGGTTCATCACGAGATACGGCGGCAGCTCCACCGCGTCGAACGCATCGGCCGCAGGCGCCTCGCCGAGCCGCCGGCGCAGGTAGCCGCGCAGCGCCTGCGCGAGGCTTTCCTCGCCGAACGGCGACGCCTCCAGGAATGCCGTGACGGTATCGGGCAAGGGAATGAGGCGATTGCGCAGCGCCTTCGGCAGGCCCTTGAGATAGAGCGTCACCTTATCGCGCACCAGTCCGGGCACGAGCCACGACAAGCGGTCCTCGTCGACCTGGTTCAGCAGCGCCAGCGGAACGGTGAGCGTAAGACCGTCACGCGGATGTCCCGGCGCGAAACGGTAGTCGAGCGCGAGCCGGGTGCCGTCGAGCGCGAGGGACGTCGGGAACAACGCTTCGGTCACGTGCGCCGCGCCGTGCCGCATGACGTCGTCGCGTGTGAAGAACAGCAATTGCGGATCGTTCGCCTCGGCCTCCTTGCGCCACGCCTCGAACGTCGCGCGCGAATGGACGTGCGGGGGCACGCGCTCGGCGTAGAGCGCAGCGAGGACCTGCTCGTCGACGAGCACGTCCTGGCGGCGCGTCTTGTGCTCGAGCTTGGCCACGTCCTCGATCAGCGCGCGGTTGTGCGCGAGGAACGCGCCGGACGTCTCGAGCGCGCCTGGCACGAGGGCCTCGCGCAGGAACACCTCGCGCGCCGCGGCGGGATCGATGCGTCCGAACGAGACGGGACGGCGCGGTACCAGCGGCAGGCCGTACAGCGACACGCGCTCGCTCGCAACGACCTCTCCGCGCTTCGCGTCCCAGTGCGGCTCGAAGTAATCGCGCGACACGCGATCTGCCGCAACCGTCTCGACCCACTCCGGCTCGATGCGCGCGGCGCATCGTGCGAAAAGCCGCGTCGTCTCGGTGAGCTCGGCGGCAAGCACCCATTTCGGTCCCTTCTTCGCGAGGCCCGAACCGGGATGCAGACGGAAGCGAATGCCGCGTGCGCCGAGGTAGTCGCCGTCCTCGTCCTTGAGGCCGATATTGCCGAGCAGTCCCGCCAGCAGCGCGCGGTGGATGGCGGCGTAACGAGCGGCATCGATGTCCTTCGGCAGCCGCTCGTCCCATTTCCAGCCGGCCTCGTTCAGCGTCGCCACGAGTTGCTGGTGCACGTCGCGCCATTCGGTGAGGCGCAGGAACGAGACGAAGTGCGCGCGCGCATGCTCGACCAGGCGGCGATGCGACAGCTTCTGCGCCAGCGCCTCCACGAAGAACTCCCACAGCGCGAGCAGCGAGAGGAAATCCGAGCGCTCGTCGCGAAAGCGCAGGTGCGCCTGGTCCGCGGCGGCGCGCTTGTCGAGCGGGCGCTCGCGCGGATCGGGCACCGACAAGGCGCTCGCGATCACCAGCACTTCGGCGAGGCAATGCTCGTCGCGCGCGGCCTGCACCATGCGCCCGACGCGCGGGTCGAGCGGCAGCCGGGCGAGCTCGCGGCCCCTGGGCGTGAGCGCGTTGCGCTCGTCGACTGCGTCGAGCTCCTGCAGCAGCTGGTAGCCGTCGGCGATCGCGCGCGGCGCGGGCGGATCGAGGAACGGGAATTGGCCGACCTCGCCGAGGTCCAGCGCCGCCATGCGAAGGATCACGCCGGCGAGCGAGCTGCGCAGGATCTCGGGCTCGGTATACGGGGGCCGGGACTCGAAATCGTCCTCGCTGAAGAGCCGTACCGCGATGCCGTGCTGGACACGTCCCGACCGGCCGGCGCGCTGGCGCGCCGCCGCCTGCGAGATCTTCTCGATCTGCAGCAGCGTGGTCTTGTTGCGCACCGAGTAGCGCTTGATGCGCGCGAGGCCGCTGTCGATGACGTAGCGGATACCCGGCACGGTGAGCGACGTTTCGGCGACGTTGGTGGCCAGCACGAGGCGCCTGCCGCGCGATGCGCCGAACACGCGCTGCTGCTCGGCGACGGACAGGCGAGCGTAGAGCGGCAAAATCTCCACCGCATCGGCGTAGGGACGACGCGCGAGCGCGCGCCGCGCGAGGTCGCCCGTCTCGCGGATCTCGCGCTCGCCGGGAAGAAAGGCGAGGATGTCGCCAGGCCCTTCGCGCCACAGCTCCTCGGCCGCGTTGACGATCGCCTCCTCGAGAGGCTCCTCGTCGTCGGCTTCGTCGTCGTCGCCGCTGCCGAGCGCGCGATAGCGGACGTCGACCGGATAGAGGCGTCCCGACACTTCGATCACGGGTGCGGTGCGCCCGCCGGTGTCGAAATGACGCGCGAAGCGCTCGGCGTCGATGGTCGCCGACGTGATCACGACGCGCAGGTCGTCGCGCTGCTCCACGAGCCGGCGCAGGTAGCCCAGCAGGAAGTCGATGTTGAGGCTCCGCTCGTGCGCCTCGTCGACGATGATCGTGTCGTACGCGGCGAGCGCGCGATCGCCCTGCGTCTCGGCGAGGAGGATGCCGTCGGTCATGAGCTTCACGTACGCGTCGGGCCGCGTGTGGTCGGTGAAGCGAACCTTGTAGCCGACGGCGTCGCCGACCTGGGCGCCGAGCTCCTGCGCGATGCGCGCCGCGACCGCGCGCGCGGCGATGCGCCGCGGCTGCGTATGGCCGATCAGGCCGCGCTCGCCGCGTCCGGCGGCAAGGCAGATCTTGGGCAGCTGCGTGGTCTTGCCGGAACCGGTCTCGCCGCTCACCACCACGACGCGATGCGCGCGAATTGCGGCGGCGATCTCGTCGGCGCGTTGCGCGACTGGCAGCTCGGCGGGATAGTCGATCGCAGGCTTGCCCGCGCGGCGTGCCGCCACCCGCGCGGCGGACCGCTCGATGTCGGACTCGATGCGCGCCCAATCGCTCGCACCCGCGCGACGCGACTGCGCCTGCGCGATGCGGCGCGCGAGGCGAGGTGCGTCGGCGGACATGACGCCGTCGAGCCGCGCGCGCAAGGCGCGGACGTCGGGGATCCCCGGGAGCGTTGTACGAGGCGCGATCAGCTCATTCTACCGAGCGTCGCGCCATGCCTTGAGCGTCGGGTAAAGCCGCTTGTACCGGTCGATCAGCTCGGCGTAGCGCGCCGCGCGACCGGCATCGGGCTCGATGACGCGATCGACGCGCACCATCGCGTCGACCGCCGCGTCGACGCCGTCGTACGCGCCCGCGCCGACCGCGGCGAGGATCGCGCAGCCGAGAAGCGGCGCATCGGCAAACGAAGCCACCTTCACCGGCACGTTGGCGATGTCGGCGTGAATGCCGAGCCACAACGGCGATCGGCTCGCGCCGCCGCCCACCGTCATCTCGCTCACGCGCACGCCGGCCGCCGCCATGGCGTCGAGGATGTCGCGCGTTCCGTACGCGATGCCTTCCATCATCGCGCGGAACAGGTGGGCACGCGTGTGACTGAGCGAAAGGCCGACGAGCGCGCCGCGCGACGCGGCGTCGGTGTGCGGCGTGCGGTTGCCCTGGAAGTGATCCAGCACGACGAGGTCGTCCGATCCGGGCGCGATCTGCGCCGCCTCCCGGTTCAACGCGTCGAGATCGGCGTTCGCAACGAGCCGGCGCAGCCACGCGATCATCGAGCCGGTGGCGTTCTGGCCGCCCTCGAGGATGTGCCGGCCGTTGCACACCACGTCGGCGTAGCTGCCCCACAGGCCGACGGCGTGAATCGGTTGCGCGGTGACCGCGAGCTGCAGGTGCGACGAGCCGGTAACGAGAGCCACCTGCCCGGGCCGCGCCACGCCGAGGCCCAGCGTTCCGATGAACGCGTCGGCACCGCCCTGCACGACGCGCGTCGCGGGCGAGAGCCCGAGATGCGCGGCGGCCTCGGCACCGAGATGCCCCGCCACGTCGCCCGGCGCCAGCACTTCGGCGGGCCACTTGTCGAGGAGCTCCTCCAGATCGAGCGATCGCAGCAGCGAGCGCGGCCAGCCGCCCGCATCGTTGCGGTAATGCCATCGGATCGATGCGGTGGTGAGGCTCGCGACCCTGCGGCCGGTGAGGCGGCGAACGATGAAGTCCTGGTACTCGCACACCGTCGCGGCGCGGTCGTACAGCGCGCGCTCGTTGCGCTTCAGCCAGAGCGCCTTGGGAATCATCCACTCCGCGGACACGGGGCCGTGCCCGCCGCCGTTGAGCGCGAGCGCGGCGTCGCCCGTTGCCAGTACCGCAGCCGCCTCGTCGGCGGCGCGCACGTCCATCCAGAGAAGCGCCGGCCGCAACGGCTCGCCGTCGTCGTCGAGCATCAGCACGGTCGCCGACGTGGTATCCACGGAAAGCGCGACGACCTCTTGCGCGGAGACGCCGGCAGCGCGCATCGCGCCGCCCACCGCTTCGCCCAGGGCACGCCACCATTCGTGCGGGTCCTGCTCGGCACGTCCCGGTGCCGGAAAGCGGGTAGCGTAGGCCGCGACCGCCCCGCCGAGGCTGCGGCCACCCGTGTCGAAAACGTGGGCCCGCAGGGACTCGGTGCCGCCGTCGATGCCGATCACGCAGCGCACGGCGGGTCCGATGCAAATGTATTGGATGACTTGCAGATGTAATCGAGTGGCATTAGGCTAGCGGCCGGACGGTCCTTCGCGTGCCTCAGGATGACACATCGGGTGTGACCCGGGCCACGCGGGACCTGCCGACCGGCTGCTCCGACATGACGACCACGCTCGACCACGACCAGACCGAGGTTCGCGCCGCCTGGCTCTATTTCATGGAGGGCCTGACGCAAGCCGAGATCGCGCGCCGCCTCGGCACCACGCGCCTGCGCATCAACCGCATCCTCGGCGACGCGCGCCGCAACGGGCTCGTGGGCATCACGGTCAACTCGGCGCTGACGAGCTGCGTCGCGCTCGAGCAGGAGCTCGTGCGCGAGTTCAAGCTCAAGGGCGCCGTGGTGGTGCCGACGCCGGAGGACCAGGAGCAGATTCCGATTCTCCTCGGTCAGGCCGCGGCGCAATTCGTCTCCGAGTGGCTCGAGCGGCACCGCGTGCGCGGGTTCGGCATCGGATGGGGCCGGACGCTCCGCGAGATGACGCGGCACATGCGCCCCGCCCGTTATCCCGACCTGTGCGTCAACTCGATGATGGGCGGCCTCACGCGCGGCCTGGAGATCAACACCTTCGACATCGTGAGCGAGCTCGCGCGCCGGCTGAATTCGCAATGCCAGTACCTCGCCGCGCCGATCTATGCGAGCAGCCCGCAGTCGCGCGACACCATCATGGCGCAGGACGTGTTCCGCGAAGTGTTCCGCCGCATCGAGACCAACGAGCTCGCGGTGCTCAGCATCGGCGACGTGAGCCGCCGCTCGATGCTCGTGCGCTACGGGCTGCCGGAGGACGTCGGCGTGCGCGAGCTGCGCGCGGCCGGCGCGGTGTGCGACATCGTCGGGCAGTTCATCGACGCGCGCGGGCGCCCGATCGATCATCCCCTCAATCGGCGCGCGATCGCGCTGCCGCTGGACCACCTGTCGCGCGGCACGACGGTGGTCTTCGCGGCGGGCGGCGCGCACAAGGTCCGCGCGCTCGCAGCCGTGCTGCGCGGCGGCTACGGGTCGGTCTTCGTGACCGACGAGGTCACCGCGCGCGCCGCGGCATCGATGGCGCGCGACGGCGGTTGACCGGGGCGAGGAATACATTTGTCACGCCTTGTAAACATCTATATATTAGCCTTCGAACGCGTGCAATCGGCGCAGGCGGCTCTCACGGATCCCTAGGCACGGCATGGCGCGCGTCCTGCAGATCTCCGACACCCATCTTTCCCGCGGCAAGCCCCAGTTCGCCGACAACTGGGCGCCGCTGCGCGACTGGGTGCGCGAGCAGCGTCCCGACCTCGTGATCCACACCGGCGACCTCACCGTCGACGGCGCCGATCAGGAGAGCGACATGCGCGACGGCGCCGAGCTCATGCGCACGCTCGGCGTGCCGTTCGTCGCGGTGCCCGGCAACCACGACGTCGGCGAAGGCGGCAACGTGCATCAGCCGGTCAACGACGAGCGGCTCGCGCGCTGGCGCCGGCATTTCGGGCCCGACTGGTGGCTGCGCGACGTCGAAGCGTGGCGTCTCGTGGGGCTCGACTCCATGCTGTTCGGCAGCGGGCATCCTGACGAGGCGCGGCAGATGGACTGGCTGCGCGAGACGCTCGCCGACGCCGGGCCGCGCCGCATCGCGCTCTTCACGCACCGGCCGATCTTCATCGACGAACCGGACGAAGGCGACCGCGGCTACTGGTCGGTGAAGCCGGCGCAGCGCGCGGCGTTGCTCGACCTCCTTCGCCGCCACGACGTCGCCATCGTCGCAACGGGTCACCTGCACAAATGGCACGACCGCGTGCTCGACGGTTGCCGCTACATCTGGGGCCCGTCGTCGGGATTCCTCGTCGGCCCGCGCAATCAACCCGAGCTGCCAGGCGAGAAATGGCTCGGCGCCGTCGTCTACGAGTTCGACGGCGCGAACGTGAACGTCGCCTACGCCGAGGTCCCCGGCCTGACGGGCTTCTGGATCGACGAAGTACTGCACATCGTCTATCCGCCGCGCCACGCGGCGTGACCCTCGCGCGCGCATCACCCGCATGGCCAGCGTCACGCTCCAGTCGATCAGCAAATCGTTCGGCGCCACCGAGGTCCTGTCGGGCATCGATCTCGCGATCGCGGACGGGGAGTTCCTGACGCTGGTCGGCGCGTCGGGCTGCGGCAAGTCGACGCTGATCCGCATCATCGCCGGCCTCGAGCCGCAGACGTCCGGCTCGGTGCTGATCGACGGCAAGCCGGTCGATCACCTGCGTCCGCACGAGCGCCATCTCGCGATGGTGTTCCAGAGCTACGCGCTCTACCCGCACATGCGCGTGTTCGGCAACATCGCGCTGCCGCTCGTGATGTCGCGCCTCAACCTCGCGGAGCGCCTGCCGGTGATGCGTCTCTTCTCGCCGCGCCGCCGGCGCGTCATGGCCGAGATCGAGCGGGACGTGCGAGCGGTCGCGAAGCAGCTGCAGATCGAGGCGTTGCTCGACCGGCGCCCGGCGCAGTTGTCGGGCGGACAGCGCCAACGCGTCGCCCTCGGGCGCGCCATGGTTCGCCAGCCGGCGGCCTTCCTGATGGACGAGCCGTTGTCCAACCTCGACGCCAAGCTGCGCGTGCACATGCGAAGCGAGCTCGCGGAGCTGCATGCCCGCCTCGGCACGACGTTCATCTACGTCACGCACGACCAGGTCGAGGCGATGACCATGTCGGACCGCGTCGCGATGATGGACGGCGGCACGATCCTGCAGCTCGGCCGGCCGAGCGAGCTCTACGCGCGCCCCGCGAGCATCAAGGTCGCGCAGTTCATCGGCACGCCAGCCATCAACCTGCTGCCGGCAAACGCCGCTGCCGATGGAACCGTCGAGCTCTTCGGCTCGGCGCTGCCCTTGCGCATGCGCCGCGCCGGCGCCCTGACGCTCGGCATACGGCCCGAAGCGATCGTGGCCGCCCCGCCGGGCACGCAGCGCGCAGGATTGCACATGCTGCCCGCGCGGCTGCGCCGCAGCGAGAACCTCGGCGCGGAGCACATCCTTCACGCAGACCTCGTCGCGCCGGCGAGCGGCACGATCGTGTGCAGCTACGAGGGTGATCCGGACGAGCTGACGCACGACGCGCGCGGCATCGCGCTGCTGTTTCCGCCCGACAAGTGCCACCTGTTCGACGCCGACGGGCAGCGCGTCGATTTCGAGCCGGCCGTCGCGAGCGTGCGGGCGCTTCACGCATGAGTCGCGCGTCGCGCCACGACGGGGAGGACGTTTGAGCACCCTATCCGCGCCGGCGATGACCGCACCCCGGCGCACGCGCGACCGGCAGCGCCTCATCGAGACGCTCGCCGGGTACGGGTTCGCGATGCCGGCATTCGTCCTGCTGCTGCTCACCAATATCGTGCCGCTGCTCGTGCTGCTGTACCTCAGCTTCACGAACTACCAGCTCGGCGCGCTCGACTGGCACTTCCTCGGCCTCGACAATTTCCGCAAGGCGCTCGGCGATCCGGTGCTGCGGCGCTCGCTCACCAACACCTTCGTGTACGTGGCGATCGTGCTCCCGGGCGCGGTGGGGCTCGCGCTGCTCGTCGCCGTGCTGCTGCACCGGCGCAAGCGCACCCGCGCCATCTACGAGGTCATCTATTTCCTGCCGGTGACGTCGACGCTGATCGCCATGGCGACGGTGTGGCAGTTCATCCTGCATCCCAAGCTCGGACCCGTGAACGGCGTGCTGAAGGCGCTGGGATTCGGCGAGGTCGCATTCCTGTCCGAGCCGAGCCTCGTGCTGCCGACGCTCGCGGCGATCGGCATCTGGCAGCTGATCGGCTTCAACATGGTGCTGTTCCTCGCCGGCCTGTCCGCGATTCCACGCGACCTGTACGAGGCCGCGGAGATCGACGGCTGCCACAGCGGCGTGGACCGGTTCCTCACCATCACCTGGCCGCTGCTGGGGCCGACGACGATGTTCGTGATCGTCACAACCTCGATCACGGCGTTCAAGGTGTTCGACACCGTGGCGGTGATGACGCGCGGCGGCCCGATGGGATCGTCGGAGGTGCTGCTCTATGCGATCTATCTCGAGGGCTACCAGTACTTCCACATGGGCTACGCCGCGGCGCTGACGCTGATCTTCCTTGCGTTCGTGCTGGTGTTCTCCATCCTGCAGACCATCGTGCTCGAGCGGCGGGTCCACTACGCATGAGCGCGCGGCCGATCACCCCGCTTGCGGCGCTCGTGCGGCGCGCCGCGTCGCTCCTGATCGTGCATGCGATCCTCATCGCCGGCGCCGTGTTCATCCTGCTGCCGTTCGTGTGGATGCTGATCACGTCCATCAAGTCGCCGTCGGAGATCTTCAGCGCGACGTTCACGCTGTGGCCGCGACACTTCAACGCGGCCCAGAACTACGGCTTCGCGCTCGAGAAGGTGCCGCTGCTGCGCTTCGCGCTGAACGGGGTCATCGTGTGCGCGGGCATCCTGGTGGTCCAGGTTTTGGTGGCGGTGCCGTGCGCGTACGCGCTCGCCAAGCTGACCTTTCCGGGGCGCTCGGTGCTCCTCGCGCTCGTGCTTCTCGGCTTGTGCATCCCGATCCAGGTGCCCGCCCTGCCGCTGTACATGGGCCTCGCCGACCTCGGCCTGCTGAACACCTACTTCGCGATCATGATGCCGTTCTTCCTCTCGGTGTTCGCGATCTTCCTGTTCCGCCAGTTCTTCAAGGGCTATCCGGACGAGATCATCCACGCGGCGCGGCTCGACGGCATGAGCGAGTTCGAGATCGTCTGGCGCATCGTCGTGCCGAGCGCGTGGCCCGCCATCGCGGCGTTCGCGGTGTTCTCGATCGTCGCGCACTGGAACGACCTGTACTGGCCGCTGATCGTGGTCTCGGACACCAATCTCGCCACCCCGCCGCTCGGCATGATGTTCTTCGCCGATGCCGAGACCGGCTCGAATTACGGCGCGCTGACCGCCGCGGCGACCGTGCTCACGGCGCCGCTGGTCATCGCGTTCCTTGTCGCCCGCAGGCGCTTCATCGAGGGCATCACCATGACCGGTATCAAGTAGTCGGACCTAACGGAGGAGCCATGAGGAAATTCGGAATGCTGCTGGGCTCGGTCGCGCTCGCGGGCACGATCGCCGCCGCGGGCGCCCGAGCCGATACCACGACGCTCGACGTGCTCTACGCCTTCCCTGCGTTCGCCAAGTTCTACGAGCCGATCGCGCAGGAGTTCATGAAGCGCCACCCGGAGATCAAGGTGGAGTTCCGCGCGCCCGCGCCGACGTACGACGACGGGCACCAGACGATGATGCGCACGGCGGTGACGAACCAGCTGCCGGACGTCTATTTCTCCGGCTTCCACCTGCTCACCGAGCTCACGCGCACGCTCGAAAAGCGCAACCAGATCGTCGACCTCGACCCGCTCCTCGCGGCCGAGGGCAAGGAGTTCCGCACCAAGAACTACTCCGACCGGATCATCGCGCTCGGCCGCGTCGACGGGAAGCTCTACGGCCTGCCGTTCAACGCGTCGTCGCCGATCATGTACTACAACGTCGAGCTGGTGAAGAAGGCCGGCGGCGATCCGGACCACATGCCCGACACGTGGGAAGGCATCATCGCGCTCGGCAAGAAGATCAAGGCGACGGGCTCGGACGTCGCCGGGCTCGCGTACAACGTGCACGACTGGCCGGACGTGTGGCTGTATCACGCGATGATCCTGCAGCAGGGCGGCACGGTCGTCGCGGGTGACAAGGTCACGCTCGGCGGACCGGACATCGGCGTCAAGACGTTGACGACCTTCCGGCGCTTCGTCACCGAGGACGGCATGCCGCTCATCGACTGGGACCAGTCGCGCCAGCAGTTCATCGCCGGCAAGATCGGCATCTTCTTCGACACGCCGGCGCGCCTGCGCCAGGTCACGGATCTCATCGGCGACAAGTTCACGCTGAAGACCGCCGTGTTCCCGATCGACAACAAGGCGAAGGGCGGTATGCCTACCGGCGGCAACGCGGCGATCATCACCGCGAAAGGCCCCGAGAAGCAGAAGGCCGCATGGGAGTTCCTGAAGTTCGCGACGGGGCCCGAGGCGCAGAAGATCGTGGTCGAAGGCACGGGCTACCTGCCGACCAACCTGCGCGCGACCGGTCCGGACTACCTCGGACCCTTCTACGACAAGAACCCCAACTTCAAGACGGTGGCGCAGCAGATGGATCGCTCGGCGCCGTGGCAAGGCTATCCGCGCGGCAACACGGTGCGGATCTGGCGCGCGCAGCGCGAGATCATCACCGCGACGATGCGTGGCGAGATCGAGCCCAAGGCGGCCTACGACAAGCTGATGAAGGAGACCGAATCGCTCATGAACGCGCCCTGATGATCATCGCGCAGATCACCGACTTCCACGTGCGCCCGCCCGGCAGGCGGGCGTACGGCGGCATCCACACCAACGCCATGCTGCGCGCCGCGGTGGCGAAGATCGCCTCGCTCGATCCCGCACCCGATTGCGTGATCTGCACGGGCGATCTCACCGATTGCGGGTTGCCGGAGGAGTACGCCGAGATCGCCGACGCGCTGTCGGCGCTGCCGATGCCCGCGTTCGTGATTCCGGGCAATCACGACCGGCGCGACGTGATGCGCGAGACGCTCGGCGGATCGCACCGATACCTCACGCAGGACCCGGATTTCCTGCATTACGTGATCGACGATTTCCCGGTGCGGCTGATCGCGCTCGACACGGTGATCGCCGGCAGCCACAACGGCGAGATCTGCGCGCAGCGCGAGGCGTGGCTGGCGCGAACCCTCGAGCGCCGTGACGGTGGTCCGACGCTGATCTTCATGCACCACCCGCCGTTTCGCACCGGCGTCGCGGCGATGGACGCGATGATGTGCCGGACCTCGCCGTCGTTCGCGGCGCTGATCGCGCGCCACCCGTGCATCGAGCGCGTCGCGGCCGGGCACTATCACCGGCCGATCGTCGTGCGCTGGGCGGGCACGATCGGATTCGTCGCCCCGAGCACGGCACACCAGGTGGCGCTCGACCTGCGCGAGACGGAGCCCACGCGCCTCGTCATGGAACCCCCGGGCCTCGCGCTTCATGTCCATCGCGAGGGTGTCGGCATCGCCACCCACGTGGTGCCGATCGGCGACTTCGGCCCGATCCGCGATTTCGAGCTCGACCCCGACTATCCCGGCCAATGAAGCCCCATCTCGAACTGCTGGGCGGCGCCGAAGCGATCGCCGCACGCGCCGCCGCGACGCTCACCGCGATGCGCGGCACGGCCATCGACGTGACCCGCAAGGAACTACGCGACGTCGTCACCGACGCCGACCTTGCGTCCGAGCGCGTGGTTCTCGACGGCCTTCGCGCACTGACGCCCGACGTGCCGATCGTGTCCGAAGAGGCTGGCGCGACCGGCCCCGAGCACGGCCGCGCGCGATGGATCGTCGATCCGCTCGACGGCACCGTCAACTACGCGGCGGGATTGCCGTGGTTCTCGGTCACGCTCGCGTACCAGCAGGACGGCATCACGCGCGTCGGCGTGACGCACGCGCCCGCGGCCGGGATCGTGGCGCGCTACGCGGAGGGCGGTGTAGCGACCATCAACGGGCGGACCGCTCGCGTGTCGGATCGCCGCTCGCTCGCCGATGCGGTGGTCTCGATCGTGCTGACGTCGCACTACACCGATCGCGAGGTGGAGCGGACGGCCGAAGCGGTTCGCCGCCTCGGCAGCGCTGCGCGTGGCGTGCGCATCATCGTGTCGGGCGGGCTCGAGATGACGCTGGTCGCCGACGGCCAGCTCGATGCATTCATCTCGCTCAAGGCCGACGTCGTGTCGCACGCGGCGGCGATGCCGCTGGTGCGCGCGGCGGGCGGACGCGTGACGCGGCTCGACGGCCGCGACGCGGTCGACGAGGACGGGGACCGCGTCGCGTCGCACGGCGCCATACACGACGCCTTGCTGGAGCGCCTGCGTGGCATCTGACGGCGTGCTCCAGCACGCCGTAAGCAAGGCTTCGGTCACGCGCGCGGTGGTCGTCGAGCGTGATGCGCTCGCCCAATTGCCGCGCATCGTCGCGCAGCTCCAGCCGGGGCGCACCTGCCGCATCGTCGCCGACGGCAACACCATGGAAGCGGCGGGCCATCGGGCGCAGGCGCTGCTGCGCGTATCGCACGTCAGGGTCGAGCCGCCGCTCGTCCTCGACGCGACGCCCCGGCTGAAGCCGGACGCCGATGCCGCGCGCCGCATCGGCGCCGAGATCGCGGCCACCGGCGCGGTGCCCATCGCCGTCGGCGCCGGTGTCGTCAATGACATCACGAAGCTCGCCGCGCAGACCGCGCGCACGCCGTATGCGTGCGTCGCGACCGCCGCCTCGATGGACGGCTATGCGGCGTCCGGCGCGTCGATGCTCGACCAGGGCTTCAAGCGCACGATGCCGTGCGCGCCGCCGATCGGCGTCGTCGCCGATCTCGACGTCATCTCGCGCGCGCCGCCGCGCATGGCCGCCTGGGGCTATGGCGATCTCGCGGGCAAGCTTGTCGCCGGCGCCGACTGGCTCCTCGCCGATGCCGCCGGCGAGGATCCGCTGTCCCGCGAGCCATTCGAGCTCGTGCAGGACAACGTCAAGCAATGGCTGAGCGATCCGCGCGGCATCGCGGCGCACGACGCGGCAGCGCTGGGCGGCTTGATGGAGGGGCTCCTGATATCGGGATTCGCCATGCAGATGCACGGCAATTCGAGGCCCGCCAGCGGCAGCGATCATCAGCTCGCGCACGTGTGGGAGATGGATCACGTGGCCGTCGATGGCGAAGCCGCTGCCCACGGCGCATGCGTCGGCGTCGGCGCCGTCGCGATGACCGCGCTCTACGAATGGCTGCTCGCGCAGGACGTGCCGCGCGCGCTGCAAGTCATCGACGCTCGCGTCGATCGCGCGCGCGTCGAAGCGGAGATCGCGGCCTCGTTTGCGGACCAAGCGCTCGTCGCGAGCGCCCGCGCCGAAATGACCGCGAAGCTCGATCGCGCGCCGCAGCGCGTCGCGCGCCTGAGGGCGCTCGCCGCGTGCTGGGAAGACGCGCGGCAGTCGATCCGCGCAACGCTCGTACCGGCCGCCACGCTCGCGCAGGGGCTGCGCGACTGCGGCGCGCCGTCGCATCCGGGCGACCTCGGCATCCCGATGCCGAAGCTCACCCGGGACTACCGTCGCGCGCGGCTCATCCGACGCCGCTACACGATCCTCGATTGCCTCGAGGACCTCGGCTGGCTGGACCGCGCCATCGGCGCGCTCTTCGCGCCCGACGGCTACTGGGGCCTGCGGCCCGTCTCGACCGGCACCTGAGCGCGGTCTATGATCCGCCATCGCCGGCAGCACAGGCCGGCTCGTGGCGTGGAGACCGTCATGCTCACTCGTGTCCTGGGCGCCGCGGCGCTCGCCGCGCTCATCGCCGCGCAGTCGTGCGCGATCGCCGATGCGAAGACGCTGCGCTGGGCCAATCGCGGCGACCTGCAGACCACCGATCCGCACTCGCAGAACGAGGGGCTCACCAACAACGTCAACAGCCTCGTCTACGAGTTCCTGGTCGACCGCGACAAGCAGCTCAAGCTGCAGCCGCGGCTCGCCGTCTCGTGGCAGAAGGTGAACGACACGACGTGGCGATTCAAGCTGCGTCCGGGGGTGAAGTTCCACGACGGCACGCCGTTCACCGCCGACGACGTCGTGTTCAGCTTCGAGCGCGCACGCGCCGACACGTCGCAGCTGCGCGCCTACGCGAATGCCGCAGGCATCCCGAGGAAGATCGACGATCTCACCGTCGAGTTCACCACCAACGGGCCGAATCCGACCGAGCTCGAGCACATCGCGCTCATCAACATCATGTCCAGGGCGTGGTGCGAGAAGAACCGCGCCACCCGGCCGCAAAACTACGCCGGCAAGGAGGACCTCGTCACCGCGCACCAGGCGAACGGCACGGGTCCGTACATGCTGAAGTCGCGCGAGCCCGACGTGAAGACGGTCCTGGTGCGCAATCCCGACTGGTGGGGTGGGAAGGAGGGCCTGTTCGAGGGCAACGTCGACGAGGTCGTGTTCACGCCCATCACGTCGGATGCGACGCGGCTGGCGGCGCTCATCTCCGGCGAAGTCGACGTGATCAACGATCCGCCGCCGCAGGACGTGCCGCGCCTCAAGCAGACGCCCAACGTGAAGGTGATCGAGGGCACCGAGAATCGCGTGGTGTTCATCGGGATGGACCAGAAGCGCGACGAGCTCGCGTACTCGAATGTCAAGGGCAGGAACCCGTTCAAGGACAAGCGCGTGCGCCAGGCGCTTTACCAGGCGATCGACATCGACGCGATCCAGCGCACCGTGATGCGCGGGCTGTCCAAGCCGACGGGCGTGCTGCTGCCCAACCCGGGACAGTCCTCGCCCGATCTCGAGAAGCGCCTGCCCTACGACAAGGCCGCTGCGCGCAAGCTGCTCGCCGACGCCGGGTATCCCGACGGCTTCGAGGTGACGCTCGATTGCCCCAACAACCGCTACGTCAACGACGAGAAGATCTGCCAGGCGCTCGCGGCGATGTGGTCGCAGATCGGCGTGACCACGCGCGTGAACGCGATGCCGCGCGCGACGTATTTCCCCAAGCTCGAGAAGACCGACACCAGCCTCTACATGCTTGGCTGGGGCGGCGCGACGACGGACGCGATCTTCACGCTGCAGCCGGTGCTCTCGACCTGGAACGGCAAGGGCGACGGGGACTACAACTACGGCCGCTACACCAACGCGCGGCTCGACGAGCTGACCGCGCGCATCAAGACCGACATGAACTTCGAGGAGCGCCTCGAGCTCATCCACGATGCGCTCGCGGCCCATAGCGCCGAGGTGAACCACATTCCGCTGCATCGCCAGGTCATTCCCTGGGCGTCGCGCTCGAACGTCACGGTCGTGCACCGCGCCGACAATTACGTCATCCCGCAGTGGGTGAAGATTCAGTGAGCGGTCGATCGATGTAGCGCGTGACGAGCCACGCCATCGCAACGGTCACGACCGCACCGAGCGCGAACACGATCCAGCCCTGCGGCGTGGCCGTCTGGAACGCACGCACGAGCGCCGACGCGATGGCGCCCGTGGCGACGTACGCGGGCAGCATGCGCAGATCGTAGCGCAGCACCCACCACAGCACGGCGGCCGCCGTGACGCCGCCGGTGAAGCCGAATACCAGCGCGCTCGTGTACCGCCCGCCGGCCTGCACGAGCCCTGCCGCGGATTCGAGGAGCACGATGATCGCCACGCCGATCCACGCATGCCGCGTGAAGCCGTGGGTGAGCCGCGCCACGAAATAGACGATGAACAAGGCGACGCCGACCAGCGGCACGAAGTTGAGTCCTGCCACCAGCGCGCCGAACGGCTGTGACCACTGACCGAGCGTGAGCGCGGGCCAGATCGGCGCGCTGTGCGGCGCAAGCGACGCGAGCGCGGTCTGCACGCCGAGCTGCAGCAACGCCGCGCACACCGCCACGGCCCACGGCGGCAGCCGGCTCGACAACGGCTGTCGCGGCGCGGTGCGGGCGGCCCACGCGCCGACGCCGCCCACGAGCGCGAGGATCAGGCCGCCCACCAGCGCGCCCGCGGCGATCGCGAGCACGCGCATCAGCCACTGCGACCACAGCGGCTCCGCGGTACGGAGCTCGAACGCGAGCGCCGGCGCGCTGTTCACTGCCGTGAGCAGCGTCGTCGTCGCCGTCACGGCGAACATGATCCACAGCGCGCGCTGGTCGATGCGATGGCGCATCCACGCCCTCACGCCGACGACAAGTGCCGCGATGGCGGCGGCCACGAAGACGAGCCCCGCGGCGATGGTCGCGATCTGCGCGCGGTTTTGCCGCTCCTCCTCCGCGCGCGTCCACGCCTCGGGCACGAACACGTAGCGGCCGTACGCCGCGACCTCGTTACCCGAGAGCGCGATCACGTAGCGCGCCTCGCCGTCCTTGCCGACGTCGATGCGCGGATCGCCCCACCCGAACGTCCAGTCGATGCGCGCCGGACGCTTCGTTTCCTCCGCGGCGACGAGGCGCAATGCGGACGGTTCGACGCCGAAGCGCGCGGCGAGCTCCCGCTCGGCAATGGCCTCCGCGGCGTCGCGACCCGGCGATGCGCCCGCGCGGCCCTCCGGCAGCGTGTGCCGCTGAGTGCGCACTTCACCGAGCGTGCCGACGCTCACCCGCCATTCCTCGGCGCGCTCGCCGATGTCGCCGCCGAACTTCGCGAAGCGCACGTCCCAGGTGGGCGGCGCGAGGACACCGCCGACCAGCGCGTGGTATTGCTTCGGCCCCGCTTCCTGCCACACGAACCGGTGCTGGACCCATTGGCGCGGATCGTCGTTCGCCACGCGTACGTTGGCAAGACGCGTCCATTCCGGGCCGAGCTCCACGCCGCGTGCAGCGAGCGCTCTTTCGGCGGCCGTGATCGCCGCGTCGCGATCCACGCGCGGCGTCGGCACGTCGGCGTGGAACGGCGCCAGCCACGCCCATACGACAAGCCCCGCGACTCCGAGGACCGGCAGCGCGCGCTGGAAGACGTCGGCGTAGCGCGTGTGCTTCGCGTGCGGGGCGGGCCCAGCCGCCTTCTCGGCCTCGGGAACCGTGGGCTGCCAGGCGCCGTTCCAGGCGCCGACCGGAAGCTCGTGCAGCCCGCCCGCCGCCGCGACGCGCCATGCCACGATCATTAGCGGCACCAGCGCCGCCGCGACGATGAGCGCCTGTTGCGCGAGCGCGCCCGGCGCGTCGAGCAGGAAGACCGGTATCGCGAACAACGACAGGTCGAAGGTCGCGTGCAGCAGCACGGTGGGCACGAGCCCGAAGCGCAGGAAGATCAATCCCCAAACCAGCGAAGGCCCGAAGAGCTCCACGGGGCGCGAGTACGCCGGGAAACCCGGGTAGTTCGCGTGCGCGCAGCCGAACACGATCGCCTGGAGTATCAGCGCCAGCACGATGCCGAGCGTGCGCCGCCCGTAGCGCGCCCCGATCAATGCGCCGAGCGACAACGGAATGGCACGAAACGCGCACTCCTCCATGAAGCCGGCCTGCAGCGACAAGGCGATCGGCGACAGCGCGGGTATCGCCGAGCCGAGGATGTTGGGGTCGGTCAGCACCTCGGACGGCTGCCACCATCCGAACCACCGGTTGGTGGCGTAATAGAAGAGCGCGATCAGCGCGAGCTCGATCGGCACGAAGAGGTACCCACCGAGCACGCGCCCGAGCACCTGGCGCGAGCTGCCCGCCTCGCGACCGAACACACGCCACAGCTGCGGCATGTGCGGAAACGCGCGACGCGACAGGCTCTCCGCCGCCATGAACACCGCCGCGTAGCCGAGCGTGCCGAACACCAGCAGCAGCACGCCGGCGCCGGCACGCTTCGCCCAGAACGTCGTCACGGTTTCGGTCGTGTCGGCGCTGAACCAGCCCGATCCGGCGTTCGCGACCGTCGCGAGCGCGAGCAGGGCCGACACGCACGCGCCCGCCGCCATTGCGGGACGCCAGAGCAGCCAGTGCCGGCGCGAGAGCCACAGCGAGCCGATCACGACGCCGCCGATGCCGTACAGCAGCAGCGCCGCGACGCTCGCGATGCCGGCGATGAGGTTGTTCGCGCTTCGCAGCTCCTGGTAGCGGCGCTGGAACCGCTCGGGAATCTTCATGTACGACGCGACGCCGACGAGCTCGTCGCCCGCCACGACGAGCCGCATGCGCACCGTCGCCTCGCCGAAGCGCTCGGGTCGCTCGTACACGAATGCGTGGTCGACGCGACCGCTCTTCTGCGCTTCCTGAGAATGCTCGATCAAGGTGTACCGCGACAGGTCGACGTCCCAGTCGCTGCGCGCGCGGCTCTCCGCGAGCGAGCGCGCCTTGTCGACGTCGAGCGCCTTCGTGGCGGGATCGCGAACGTACGTCTCGGCGATGCGCCGTGAGAACCCGTCGAGCCTTCCGTCGGGCTTGAACCGGATGCTCGCCTCCTCGAGCACCCCGGGCGTGAACAGCCGCACTTCCCACCAGTACGGTGCGTAGACGTCGCCGCGCGTGAGCGCGACGAACGCGGGCTTGCCGCCGCCCTCCAGCTCGATGTAGTTCTGCGCACCGCCGTCGTGATCGAAGCGCGCGGCCGAACGCGCGGCGGCCGGGGCGATGCCTCGCGCCTTGCCGAGCTCCATCGCCTTGGCGAGCACCTCGTCGCGCCCGAGCTTCACGTCGAGATTCACGATGGGGATCGCCTGCGGGAAGAGCTGCGACGCGATCCACAGCGCCGCCACGCCGATCAGCGCATAGACGATCCAGAACAACGGGCGGCGGAAGAGCGCGCCGCTCATGGCTCGCGTGTCCCGATGACGCCCGCGCGGACGAGGTCGTGCAGCCGGCCCTCGGTCATGCCGAGGCGCTCGGACAACACCGCCGCGGTGTGCTCGCCGAGCAGCGGCGGCGCGCGATCGTAGACGAGAGGGGTGCCGGAAAACTTGAGCGGCGCGACCACCTGCGCCACGTGGCCGGCGAGCGGATGCGGCAGGTCGCGGCGCAACGCGCGCCATTGCAGCTGCGGGTCCGCGAACACCTGGTCGAGGCGGTTGATCGGCCCGCAGGGCACGCCGCGCGCCTCGAGCGCCGACAGCCAGTCCTGCTGCGAGCGCGTGCGCAGGACGTCGGCGACGAGCGGAACCAGCATGTCGCGGTGGCGCACGCGCGCGGCGTTGGTCGCGAAGCGCGGGTCGCGCGCCCACTCGCCTCTTCCGGCAGCCTCGCAGAACTTCACGAACTGCGCGTCGTTGCCGACCGCGACGATCACGTGGCCGTCGCTGCACGCGAACACCTGGTACGGGACGATGTTCTGGTGCGCGTTGCCCGCGCGCGATGGCGCGACGCCGGTCACGAGGTAATTCATGTTCATCGTGCCCATCATGGCCACCGCCGTGTCGAACAAACATGCGTCGATGTACTGGCCCTCCCCGGTGCGCTCGCGATGCGACAGCGCGGCGAGTATCGCCGTGGACGCATACATGCCCGTCATGAGGTCGCTGATCGCGATGCCGGCCTTTTGCGGGCCGCCGCCGGGAAGGTCGTCGCGCTCGCCGGTGACGCTCATGAAGCCGCACATGCCCTGGATGATGAAGTCGTAGCCCGCGCGATCGGCGTGCGGCCCGTCCTGGCCGAAGCCCGTGATCGAGCAGTACACGAGCCGGGGATTGAGCGCGCGCATAGCGTCGTAGCCGAGGCCGTACTTCGTGAGCCCGCCGACCTTGAAGTTCTCGATCATCACGTCGGCGCCGCGCGCGAGATCACGGATGATCGCCTGGCCGTCGGGTCGCGTGAAGTCGATCGCGACCGACAGCTTGCCGCGATTGCACGCGAGGTAATAGGCGGCCTCGGACGTGTCCTGGCCTTCGGCATCGCGCAGGTAGGGTGGTCCCCACGCGCGGGTGTCGTCGCCGGAGCCCGGCCGCTCGATCTTGATCACCGTGGCGCCAAGGTCGGCCAGGAGCTGCGTACACCACGGTCCCGCGAGCACGCGGGAGAGGTCGAGCACGGTGAGATGAGAAAGGGGACCGGCCACGGGACGCCGCACGAGCCTCAGCCGGCCTTCAGCGCCACCAGCACCTCGTCGAGCATCTTCTTCGCGTCGCCGAAGAGCATCCGCGTGTTGTCCTTGTAGAAGAGCGGGTTGTCGATGCCCGCGTACCCCGACGCCATGCTGCGCTTCATCACGACGCAGGTGCGCGCCTTCCACACCTCCAGCACCGGCATGCCCGCGATCGGGCTCGTCGGATCCTCCTGCGCGGCGGGATTCACGATGTCGTTGGCGCCGATCACCATCGCGACGTCGGTGCCGGAGAAGTCCGCGTTGATCTCGTCCATCTCGAACACGATGTCGTAGGGCACCTTGGCCTCGGCGAGGAGAACGTTCATGTGACCGGGCATGCGGCCCGCGACGGGGTGGATGCCGAAGCGCACGTTGACGCCGCGCGCGCGCAGCGCCGTGGTGATCTCGTACACGGTGTGCTGTGCCTGGGCAACCGCCATGCCGTAGCCGGGCACGATGATGACCGACTTCGCGTCCCGAAGCAGGTCCGCCGTCTCCGGCGCCGTGATCGGGTGCACTTCACCCGCAGGCGTGACCGCGCCCGTCGTCGCGGGCTTGCTGCTGTCGGTGCCGAACCCACCGGCGATGACGCTGAGGAAGTTGCGGTTCATCGCCGTGCACATGATGTACGACAGGATCGCGCCGCTCGAGCCGACGAGCGCACCCACGACGATCAGCAGGTCGTTGGAGAGCATGAAGCCGGTCGCCGCCGCGGCCCATCCCGAGTAGCTGTTCAGCATCGACACCACGACGGGCATGTCGGCGCCACCGATGGCCATCACCATGTGCACGCCGAAGGCGAGCGCGATGGCGCTCATCACGATCATCGCGACGAGCTGGTCATGGAAGTCGTGCGTCGTCACGAAGCGGTAGCCGAACCCGATGATGACGACGAGCCCGACGAGGTTGATCCAGTGGCGCGCCGGCAGCAGCACCGGCTTTCCGCTGATCTTCGCCGAGAGCTTGCCGAACGCGATGAGCGAGCCCGAGAACGTCACCGCGCCGATCAGCACGCCGACGTACATCTCGATCTCGTGGATCGTGTTCTCGGCCGGCGTGAGCTGCGCCGACGCCGCGGGATCGATGAAGTTGGCGTAGCCGACGAGCATCGCCGCGAGCCCCACGAGGCTGTGCATCAGCGCGACGAGCTCGGGCATCTGCGTCATCTGCACGGTGCGCGCCGCATAGAGGCCGATCGCGGCACCGACCGCCATCGCGACGAGGATGTACGGCAGCCCGGCCGGCATCACGTACGCGCTCGTCACCGTGGCGAGCACCGCGATCGCCATGCCGATCATGCCGTAGCGGTTGCCCCGCCGTGACGTCTCCTGGCTCGACAGTCCGCCGAGGCAGAGGATGAACAGGATGGCCGCGCCGATGTAGGCGACGGTGAGGAGGCTCGTCGTCATGAGCATGGCGTCGGCGTCCTATTTGCGGAACATCTGCAGCATCCGCTGCGTCACCGCGAAGCCGCCGAACATGTTGATGGCGACGAGTCCGAGCGCGACGACCGAGAGCCAGCGGATCCACTCGCCCGGACGCGCGACGTCGGTCGACAGCCTGGTGAGGTCGGGCGCGATCTGGACCAGCGCACCGATCGCGATGATGCTGCTCACGGCGTTGGTGACGCTCATCAGCGGCGTGTGCAGCGCCGGCTTGACGTTCCACACGACCATGTAGCCGACGAAGCACGCGAGCACGAACACCGTGAAGTGCTCGAGGAAGCTCGGCGGCGCGAACAGCCCGATGACCAGGAAGACCGCGAGGCCCGCGCCGAAGATGATCGCCGTCTTGCCGGGCGGCATGGGGCCGCTCGCGGCGCCGTGCGCCTTCGGCGGCGGCGCGACCGCGGCAGGCTTCACGGCGGCCGGCGCTGGCGCCGCGGAGAGCTTGGGCGGCGGCGGCGGCCAGGTCACCGTGCCCTTGTCGACGACCGTGGTGCCGCGCAGCACCTCGTCGTTCATGTCGATGTGGATCGCGTCGCCCTCGATGCTCTTGGTCTTGACGAGGTCTTCGGTGAGCCGCAGGAGGTTCGTCGCGTACAGCGTGGACGACTGTCGTGCGAGCCGGCTCGGCAGGTCGGTGTAACCAATGATCGTCACGCCGTCGCGCACGACGACCTGGCCCGGGACGGTGAGCTCGCAGTTGCCGCCCTGCTCCGCCGCGAGGTCGACGATCACGCTGCCCTGGCGCATCGACCGGACCATGTCCGCGCTGATGAGCTTCGGCGCGGGCTTGCCGGGAATGAGCGCGGTGGTGATGATGATGTCGACGTCCTTGGCCTGCTGCGCGAACACCTCGCGCTGCGCCTTCTGGAAGCCCTCGCTCATCACCTTGGCGTAGCCGCCCACGCCGCTGCCCTGCTCCTCGTACGGCACGGGCACGAACTCGCCGCCCATCGACTTCACCTGGTCGCCGACTTCGGGACGCGTGTCGTTGGCGCGCACGATGGCGCCCAGGCTCACCGCCGCACCGATCGCGGCGAGACCGGCGACGCCCGCGCCGATGATGAAGACTTTCGCGGGCGGCACCTTGCCGGCCGCGGTGATGGAGCCGGTGAAGAAGCGACCGAACTCGTGAGCGGCCTCGATCACCGCGCGATAGCCGGCGATGTTCGCCATCGAGGACAGCGCGTCGAGCTTTTGCGCACGCGAGATGCGCGGCACGCTGTCCATCGCGAGCACGGTGGCTTTCTTGGCCGCGAGCTTCTGCATGAGCTGCGGGTTCTGCGCCGGCCAGATGAAGCTCACCAGCATCGCGCCGTCGCGCATCAGCGCGAGCTCCTCGTCGTCCGGCGCGCGCACCTTGAACACGATGTCGGCGCTGTGCCAGAGCGCGCTGCGGTCGGCGACCACGTCGGCGCCGGCGGCACGGTACGCGTCGTCGGCGATCTGCGCGCCCTCGCCGGCGCCGGCCTCGACCGCTACGCGGAAGCCCTGCTTGATCAGCTTGTCGACGACTTCCGGCACGGTCGCCACCCGCTTCTCGCCGGGGTAGACCTCCTTCGGCACTCCGATCAGCAACGCCATGGCTCTCGATCCCCTTCTCGAAGCGGCACTGCGAAAGACGACGGCACGCGCCGTCGCGGTCGATTCTCTATTGAACCGCGAGTGCGATCAAATGGCGTCCGCGATCGCGCGCCCGAGCTCGCTCGTGTTCGCCTTGCCGCCGAGGTCCGGCGTGCGTGGCGCCTTCGGGTCGGCGAGCACGCGCTCGATCGCCGCGACGATCGCCTGCGCGGCGTCGGCGTGGCCCAGGAATTCGAGCATCAGCGCGGCGGACCAGATCTGCCCGACCGGATTGGCGATGCCCTTGCCCGCGATGTCGGGCGCCGATCCGTGCACCGGCTCGAACAGCGAAGGATACTTGCGCTCCGGATTGATGTTGCCCGACGGCGCGATGCCGATCGTGCCGCACACCGCCGGACCGAGGTCGGACAGGATGTCACCGAAGAGATTCGAGCCGACCACGACGTCGAACACCTGCGGACGCTGGACGAAATGCGCGCACAGGATGTCGATGTGATACTGGTCCACGCGGATGTCGGGATTGTGCTTCGCCATCGCGCGAAACCGCTCGTCCCAGTACGGCATGGTGATCGAGATGCCGTTGGACTTGGTGGCCGACGTGAGATGCTTGTCCGGGCGCTTTCGCGCGAGCTCGAACGCGTAGGCGAGGATTCGATCGACGCCATGACGCGTGAAGATCGATTCCTGGAACACCGTCTCGCGCTCCGTTCCTTCGAAGACGCGTCCGCCCACCGACGAGTACTCGCCCTCGGTGTTCTCGCGCACCACCACGAAGTCGATGTCGCCGGGGCCGCGGTTCGCGAGCGGCGACGGAATGCCCGGCATGAGCCGGCACGGCCGCAGGTTGACGTACTGGTCGAAGCGCCGCCGGAACTGGATGAGCGAGCCCCACAGCGACACATGGTCCGGCACGGTGGCCGGCCAGCCGACGGCGCCGTAGAAGATCGCCTCGAACGGCATGAGCGTGTCGTACCAGTCCTCCGGCATCATCCGGCCGTGCTTGACGTAGTAGTCGCAGCTCCAGTCGAAGTGCGCGAGCTCGAGGCCGATGTCGAAGCGCTTGGCCGCCTGCTCGAGCGCGCGCAAGCCTTCGGGTACTGTCTCCTTGCCGATGCCGTCGCCGGGCATCACCGCGATGCGATGCGTTGTCATGTCCGCTCCTCTTCCCGGCGATTATAGAGAGGCCGGCTCGCGAGGCCCGCGGAAAGGGTCCGCATGGCGCTCCGCAGCTGGCGCCGCGGCGAGTCATCCGCACGGCCGATGGCGCATCGCGCGGGCCACGCGCGACACTGTGCGCGTGTTCGAAGAGGAGGCCGCCATGAACGAGCCACCGCATCACGAGCCACGCTACTGGATCGCCGTCGCCTCGCTCGATGAAGTCGAGGCTGCCGTTGCGGGCGGCTACGTCGAGGTGAGCCATGGCAAGGCGGGGCCGCTCGAGCGCATGCGCCCGGGCGACCGCGTCGCGTTCTACTCGCCGCGCACCCGCTCGTCCGGCGGCGAAGCGCTGCAGTCGTTCACGGCGCTCGGCGAAGTGGTCGATGCCCCGCTCTTCCAGGCCGCGGCGGCGCACCAGCCGTTCCGGCGCGCCGTGCGGTGGCAAGGCGTCACGCCGGCGCCGGTGCGGCCCATGCTCGAGGCGCTCGAGTTCATCCGCAACAAGCGGCACTGGGGCGCCGCATTCCGGTTTGGTTACCTGCGCGTGGGCCGCGGCGACTTCGCTCGCATCGCGGCGGCCATGGAATGCGCGCTCGAGGACGAAGTCGCGGCGTGATGCGCCGGGACGCACCGTCGCGTTGAGGCGAAGCATCGGGAGGTCCGTTTGGTAAGCTCCGGCGGCTCCTTCCCGGCCGCCCTTCGTGACCTCGCGCATTTCCCACCGCCGCGCCATCGTATTCATGCTCATCGCGGCGACCTGCTGGTCGTCCGGCGGCTATCTCGTGCGTCTGCTGTCGATCACCAACGCGTGGGAGATCGTGTTCTGGCGCTCGCTGTTCATGACGCTGTTCGTCGCCGGCGTCCTGCTCGTCATGCATCGCCGGGGCATGCCGCGCGCGGTCGCGGCAGCGGGCTGGCCGGCGCTCATGTCGGGGGCATTCCTCGCGGGCACGTTCGTGTTCTACATCGGATCGCTCACGCACACCACGGTCGCCAACACGAACGTGCTGATGAGCGTGTCGCCGTTCCTCGCGGCGCTCGCGGCGCGCGTCATCCTCAAGGAGCCGGTCCCGCTGCGCACCTGGCTCGCCATGACCGCGGCGTTCGCGGGCATCGTGGTCATGTTCGCCGGTTCGCTGGACGGCGGCCGCCTCGCCGGCAATCTGCTCGCGCTCGGCGTGCCGTGCTTCTTCGCCGCGCAAGTGACCATGCTGCGCAAGTTCCACGCGACGGTCGACATGTTGCCGCAGGTGCTGGCGGCCGGCGTCGTCTCGCTGGCCGTCGCGGGCTTCATCGCGCCGCCGTTCCGGGCGTCGGGCAGCGATCTCGCGGTCCTCGCGATCATGGGCGCCGTGCAGCTCGGCACGGGATGCCTGCTCGCCACGGCGGCCTCGAAGGCGCTGAGCGCCACGGAGCTCGGCCTCCTGGCGCTGCTCGAGCCGATCCTCGGTCCGATCTGGGTGTGGTCGCTGATGGGGGAGGCGCCCGGTCCTTCGACGCTGCTCGGCGGCGGCATCGTGCTCGGTGCCGTGCTCGCGAACGAGGCGTTCGCGGCGTGGCGCGGCCGCATGCCTGTCGTGGCCGTTCCCCGCGGCGAGCTATGATGGCGGCCGATTCAGCGCATCCGCCTCCATGAAGCAGACCTTCCTCGACTTCGAGCAGCCGATCGCCGAGCTTCAGCAGAAGATCGACGAGCTGCGCTACGTGCACGAGGATTCGGCGGTCGACATCTCCGACGAGATCTCGCGGCTCGCCAAGAAGAGCCAGCAGCTCACGCGCGAGATCTACAGCAAGCTCTCGTCATGGCAGATCGCGCAGGTCGCGCGTCATCCGCAGCGCCCTTACACGCTCGACTACGTGAGCGGCATGTTCAGCGAATTCCGCGAGCTGCACGGCGATCGCGCGTTCGCCGACGATCCCGCGATCGTCGGCGGCCTCGCACGCTTCAACGGGCAGCCGTGCATGGTGATCGGGCACCAGAAGGGCCGCGACACCAAGGAAAAGATCTTCCGCAACTTCGGCATGCCGAGGCCGGAGGGCTATCGCAAGGCCCTGCGGCTCATGCGCCTCGCGGAAAAGTTCAGGTTGCCGCTCTTCACGTTCGTCGACACGCCGGGCGCGTACCCGGGCATCGACGCCGAGGAGCGCGGCCAGTCCGAGGCGATCGGCCGCAACCTCTACGAGATGGCCGGCCTGCGCACGCCGGTCATCGTCACGGTGATCGGCGAAGGCGGCTCGGGCGGCGCGCTCGCGATCGCGATCGGCGACATCACGCTCATGCTCCAGTACGCCACGTACTCGGTCATCTCGCCCGAGGGATGCGCCTCGATCCTGTGGAAATCCGCGGAGCACGCACCCGAGGCCGCGGAGACGCTCGGCATCACGGCGGCGCGGCTCAAGCAGCTTGGATTGATCGACAAGGTCGTGAACGAGCCGCTCGGCGGCGCGCATCGCGACCATGCCGCAATGATGGTGGGGCTCAAGAAGGCGCTCACGGAAGCGCTGCGGCAGCTCCAGGAGCAGCCGGTCGAAGCGCTGCTCGAGGCGCGCGAGGACAAGATCCTCGGCTATGGACGCTTCAAGGAGATCACCCCCAGCGGCTGACGGCGACGCGGTGTCGCGCGCGCTGACGGCCGCGCTTGCCGCCCACGCGGCGCGCGAGGCGCGCATCGCCGTGGCGCTGTCGGGTGGCCGCGATTCGGTCGCGTTGCTCGATGCCGCCGCAGGGGTGGTGCCGCGCGAGCGCCTCTTCGCATGCCACGTGCACCACGGGCTGTCGCCCAACGCACAGCGCTGGACCGACTTCTGCGCGGACCTGTCCGCGTGCCGGGGCATCGCCTTCGCGAGCGAGCGCGTCACGGTCGCGCCGGCGCCGCGAGCCAGCGTCGAGGCGACGGCGCGGCGCGCACGCTACGAGGCGCTCGCCACGATGGCGCGGCGCGCGTCCGCTTCCGTCGTGCTGCTCGCGCATCACCAGGACGACCAGGCCGAGACGCTGCTGCTGCAGCTGTTGCGCGGCGCCGGCCCGCGCGGCGTGGCCGCGATGCCCGCGGCCTACCGATGGCGCGATCTGGCGTGGCTGCGGCCGCTGCTCGACGTGACGCGCGCGACGATCGATGCCTACGTGACCGCGCGCGGGCTCGACCATGTCGACGACGAGAGCAATCGCGAAACGCGCTACACCCGCAATGCACTGCGACTGCGCGTCGTTCCGGCGTTGCGCGACATCGCGCCGGGCTATCCGGCCACGGTCGCGCGCGCGGCGCGGCACCAGGCGGAAGCCGCGCAGCTCATGCACGAGCTCGCCGCCCTCGACGCCGCGTCGTTCTACGACGGCGCGACGCTCGCGCGCGTCGCGATCTCGGCACCCGCGGTGCACCGCGCGCGCAATGTCCTGCGCTGGTTCCTCCACGAGCGCGGTCTGCCGCCGCCGTCGGCCGCGCGCCTTGCGGCGATGACGGCGCAACTCCGCGCGGCGCGGCGCGACGCGGCGGTCCGGTTGCGCCATGCGGGGGCCGAGGTCGGCGTGTTCCGCGATCGCATCTTCGTGCACGGCGAGCGCGTGGCGCCCTTTGCGCTCGCCTGGGCGGGCGATGCACCGCTCGATCTTCCGCACGGCACGCTGCGCATCGTGCGGCAACCGGGCGGCGACGTCGACACCACGCGCCTTTTCGCGCAGCGCGTCACGGTTCGCTCACGGGCGGGCGGCGAGCGCTTCCAGAGCGCCGCCGATCGGCCGCGCCGCGCGCTCGCGAGCGTGCTGCGCGAGGCCGCCGTCGCGCCCTGGGACCGCGACGCGCTCCCGCTCGTGTTCGCCCAGGACGCGCTCGCCGTGGTACCGGGCATCGGGATCGACCCGGGCTTTCGCACCGCGGTGCCGGGCGTCGGCGCGACGGTGGTGTGGGAGCCCGCACGCTCGGCGCCGGATGACGAAGCGGCGCCGATCGGCTAGTCTTGCGCCGTTTTCAACGAGCACGGCGGGAACCGCGCCAGCCGGCGAAAAGCCGAACGCTGGCCGGCTGCCATAGAGCCGTCGCTTCAAATCGCATCCTGGAGGAGCCATGAAGTTGCGTCATATCTGCGCGGTGCTGTCCATGCTCGCGCTGGCCGTGCCGGCCTTCGCGCAGCAGCCCATCGTCATCAAGTTCAGCCACGTCGTCGCGGTCGATACGCCCAAGGGCAAGGCCGCCGAGCGCTTCAAGCAGCTCGCCGAGGAGCGCACGAAGGGGCGCGTGAAGGTCGAGGTCTATCCGAACAGCTCGCTGTTCAAGGATGGCGAGGAGATGGAGGCGCTCCAGCTCGGATCGGTGCAGATCCTCGCGCCCTCGGTCGCCAAGTTCGGGCCGCTCGGGGTGCGCGAGTTCGAGGTCTTCGACCTGCCCTACATCTTCGACAGCTTCGACGAGCTGCACAAGGTGACCACCGGCCCGGTCGGCAAGATGCTCTTCCAGAAGCTCGAGTCCAAGGGCATCGTCGGGCTCGCCTACTGGGACAACGGCTTCAAGGAGATGAGCGCCAACAAGTCGATCAAGGTGCCCGGGGACTACAAGGGCCTCAAGATGCGCATCCAGTCGTCGAAGGTGCTCGGCGACCAGATGAAGGCGCTCGGCGCGATCCCGCAGGTGATGGCGTTCTCCGAGGTGTACCAGGCGCTGCAGACCGGCGTGGTCGACGGCACGGAGAACCCGCCGTCGAACTTCTACACGCAGAAGATGCACGAGGTGCAGAAGTACCTTGCGATGACCGACCACGGCGTCATCGAATACGCGGTCATCGCGAACAAGAAGTTCTGGGACGGGCTGCCCGCGGACATCCGCACCACGCTCGACGGCTGCATGAAGGACGCGACCGACTACGCGAACTCGATCGCCAAGAAGGAGAACGACGACGCGCTCGAGGCGGTGAAGAAGAGCGGCAAGACGCAGATCATCACGTTGACGCCGCAGGAAAAGAACGAGATGAAGAAGGCGCTGCTGGTCGTCCACAAGGAGAACGAGTCGCGCGTGGGCAAGGACACGATCGCCGCCGTCTACCAGGCCACCGGCTTCAAGCCGTAGTCGTTCGAGCGGCGCAGCGAAGTCGAGCGGACGGCCTGCGGGCCGCTGCTCTTTTCGCGACGCATGAAGTCAGTCGCATCGCTGCAACGCGGGGTCATGCGGGCTCGTGACCCGCGTCACGTGACGCGCGGGGAGGCTGGGTGAGGTTCCTGGATCGTCTCGAGGAGTCGCTGATCGCGTTCCTGATGGGCGCGGCCACGCTGCTCATCTTCGTCGCGGTCCTGCATCGCTATGCGGCCGGCATGGCGATTCCGGTGGTGCAGGACCAGCTGCTGAAGATCGACCTCTCGTGGGCGCAGGAGCTCTGCATCTACATGTTCGTGTGGATGGCCAAGTTCGGCGCGGCGTATGGGGTGCGAACCGGGATCCACGTCGGCGTCGACGTGCTCGTCAACCGGCTGCCGCCGCGCGAGCACAAGGTGTACGTGCTGTTCGGCCTCCTGGCGGGAGCGCTTTTCACCGGCATCGTGGGAACGCTCGGCGCGACGTTCACGTGGGACATCGCGCACACCAACAGCACGTCGCCCGACCTCGAGATCCCCAAGTGGATCGTGTATCTCTGCATCCCGCTCGGCTCCTACCTGATGTGCTTTCGCTTCCTGCAGGTGGCTTGGGCGTTCCTGCGCACCGGTGAGCTGCCCCATCACGACGTGGCGCACGTCGAGGGCGTGCCGAGCGAGCCGCTCGACGCCATCGCGGCCACGCCCGACCTGCACCCGCGGCCCGCGGCGGGGACACGGCCATGACGACCCTCGCCGCGCCGCCTCCATCGACGGCACGCTGGCCGGCGATCCTGCCGATCGCGCTCATCGTCATCCCGCTCGGCCTCAAGTTCGCGACGATCGCGGTACCCAACGCCGCGATCATCTTCTGCCTGCTCATCGGTCTCATGCTGACCGGGATGCCGGTCTCGATCTCGCTCGGCCTGACGGTGCTCACGTATCTCTTCACGATGACCACCGTGCCGATCGAGTCGGTCGCGCTGAAGCTTTTCACCGGCATCGAGAAGTTCGAGATCATGGCGATCCCGTTCTTCATCCTCGCCGGCAACTTCCTGACGCACGGCGGCGTGGCGCGGCGCATGATCACGTTCGCGTCCTCCATGGTGGGTCATTGGTTCGGCGGACTCGGCCTCGCCGGCGTGCTCGCGTGCGCGCTGTTCGCCGCCGTATCGGGCTCGTCGCCCGCGACCGTGGTCGCCATCGGATCGATCGTGCTGCCGGCCATGCTGCGCCAGGGCTTCCCGCGGCGCTTCGGCGCGGGGGTCATCACGACGTCCGGCGCGCTCGGCATCCTGATCCCGCCGTCCATCGTGATGGTGATGTACGCCGTCGCGACCAACACCTCGGTCGGGCAGCTCTTCATCGCCGGGATCGTGCCGGGCCTCGTGCTCGCCACGATGCTCGGCCTCACCACCTGGTGGATCGCGCGCAAGAACAACTACCCGCGCCAGCCGCGCGCCACCGGAATCGAGCGGCTGCGCGCCTTCCGCGACAGCCTTTGGGGACTGCTGCTGATCGTGCTCGTGATCGGCGGCATCTACACCGGCATCTTCACGCCGACCGAGGCCGCGGCGATGAGCGCGGTGTACGCGTTCATCGTCGCGGTGTTCGTCTACAAGGACATGCCGCTGTCGAAGGTGCCGAAGGTGCTGCTCGACTCGGCCAACATGAGCGCGATGCTGCTGTACATCATCACCAACGCGGTGATGTTCAGCTACCTGATGACGTCCGAGAACATCCCGCAGGCCATGGCCGCGTGGATGCTCGACAAGGGCCTCGGCGTGGTCGCGTTCCTGCTCGTGACCAACGTCCTGCTGCTCCTCGCCGGCAACGTCATGGAGCCCTCCTCCATCGTGCTGATCCTCGCCCCGATCCTGTTCCCGATCGCCATGAAGCTCGGCGTGGATCCGATCCACTTCGGGATCATGATGACCGTGAACATGGAGGTGGGCATGTGCCACCCGCCGGTCGGCCTCAATCTCTACGTCGCGTCGGGTATCACCAAGATGGGCATCACCGAGCTGACCGTCGCAGTGTGGCCCTGGCTCGTGACGATGCTGGTGTTCCTGGTCATCGTGACGTACTGGGCGCCGCTCTCGGTGTGGCTGCCCAAGACGCTCGGCATGATGTAGCCGCGCCGGCCTCCCGCCGGCCGCGCCCGCTGGAGCGTTCCCCGGTGCTCGCCGTGCATCGGCGGCGATCCGATGTTATAATTTTGAATTTACTCGACTTTATACCGGATCGGAGTCCTTGGCATGCCCGTGGAACGTACCCTTTCGATCATCAAGCCCGACGCGGTCGCCAAGAACGCGATCGGCGACATCTACGCCCGATTCGAGCGGGCGGGCCTGCGGATCGTCGCGGCCCGCATGCTGTGGCTGTCGCGCACCGAGGCCGAGGGCTTCTACGCCGTCCACCGCGAGCGGCCGTTCTTCAAGGCGCTGGTGGACTTCATGACGTCGGGTCCGGTGATGATCCAGGTCCTCGAGGGTGACAACGCCATCGCGAAGAACCGCGAGCTGATGGGCGCCACCGACCCGAAGAAGGCCGCGCCGGGGACGATCCGCGCGGACTTCGCGCAGTCGATCGACGCCAACGCCGTGCACGGCTCCGACGGCGCCGAGACGGCGCAGGTCGAGATTGCGTATTTCTTCCCGGCCCTCAATATCTACAGCCGCTGAAGCGTCACGCGCGCAAGGCGCGCACCGACGCCGCGCCCGACCCCGGCGCCCGCAAACGATGAACCTGCTGGACCTCGCCCCCGAAGACCTCGCCGCCTTTTTCGCCGCGCGCGGCGAGAAGCCGTTTCGCGCGCGCCAGGTCTCGCGGTGGATTCACCAGCGTTTCGTCGACGACGTCTCCGCCATGACCGATCTCGCGCGCCCGTTGCGCGAGCGTCTGGCGGGCGAGGCGTCGATCGTGGCACCGACGCCGATCCGCGACACCGTCGCCGTCGACGGCACGCGCAAGTGGCTGTTCGACGCGGGCAACGGCAACGCGGTCGAGGCGGTGTACATCCCCGAGGACGACCGTGGCACGTTGTGCATCTCGTCCCAGGCCGGGTGCGCGCTCGACTGCGCCTTCTGCTCCACCGGCAAGCAGGGCTTCAATCGCAACCTCACCACCGGCGAGATCGTCGGCCAGCTCTGGTTCGCCAACCGCACGCTCCTGGCAGACGGCGTAACGGGACCGTGGATCGAGGCGGGCCGCGCGCCGATCACCAACGTCGTCATGATGGGCATGGGTGAGCCGCTCGCCAACTTCGACGCGGTGGTCCCTGCCCTGAAGACCTTTCTCGACGACTACGCCTACGGCCTGTCGCGTCGTCGCGTGACGCTGTCGACCTCGGGACTGGTGCCGCTCATCGACCGCCTGCGCGACGAATGTCCCGTCGCCCTCGCGGTCTCCCTCCACGCGCCCGACGACGCGCTGCGCGACCGCATCGTACCCATCAATCGCAAGCATCCGCTGTCGCAGTTGATGGCCGCCTGCCGCCGCTACCTCGATCGCGCGCCGCGCGACTTCGTCACCTTCGAGTACGTGATGCTCGACGAGGTGAACGATTCGCTTGCCCACGCCGATGCGCTGGTGCGTCTCGTGGCCGACGTGCCGTGCAAGCTCAACCTGATCCCGTTCAACCCGTTCCCCGGCACAGAGTTCCGCACGTCGCCACGCGAGCGCATCCTGGCGTTCCAGCAGCGGCTGATGGACGCCGGCATCGTGACGACCGTGCGCAAGACGCGCGGCGAGGACATCGACGCCGCATGCGGTCAGCTCGCGGGACGGGTGCAGGATCGGACCAAGCGCCGGCTGTCGGCGCGCATTCCCGTCGCCGTCCGCTGAACGAGGTCCCATGCATTTCAGCTTCCGTCATGCCGTCGCCCTGATCGCGCTCGCGCTCGCGGCCTGTGCGTCCAAGGCGCCTACGAACACGCCGCCGGCGCAGCCCGAGCAGGCGCCCGTCAAGGCGCAGGAGGCGACGCTGCCGCAGCGCGCGCAGCAGCACGCGGATCTCGCCGCCGGCTACTACGAGCGCGGCCAGTTCGACGTCGCGCTGCAGGAGCTCGCCGAGGCGCAGCGTCTCGATCCTTCGAATGCCCGCGTGTACAACGTCTACGGCCTCGTGTACACGATGATGGGCGACAACAAGAAGGCGGAGGAGAGCTTCCGCCAGGCCTTGTCGCTCGCGCCGAACGATTCGGAGATCCACCACAACTGGGGCGTGTTCCTGTGCGCCACCGGGCGTGCGCGCGAGGCGATCCCCGAATTCGACCAGGCGATCCGCAATCCGCTGTACAAGACGCCCGAGACCGCGCTCATCAACGCCGGCAAGTGCAGCGTCACGCTCGGCGATCTCGCCAAGGCGAACACGTATTTCCGCCAGGCGATGGCCGTGTCGCCGAACAACCCGGTCGCGGCGTACAACCTCGCGCTCCTCGCCTACCGGGAGAACAGGCTCGACGAGGCGCGCGGCTGGATGCGTCCGGTGATGCAGCAGCAGACGCCGCCGCCCGAGGCCCTCTACCTCGGCATGTGCATCGAGCGCAAGCAGGGCGATCGCCAGTCCGAGCTCTCCTACACCACGCAGCTGCGCAACCGCTACCCGGATTCGGCCGAGGCGAAGGCGTTGTCCGGTGGCAGCTGCGAGTAGTCGAGCGCGCGCGTGAGCGACCTGTCCGACTCGTCGACGCCCGGCCCGGAGGCGCCTTACGTGCCGCCCAGCGCCGGTGCGGAGCTTCGCGCGGCGCGCGAGGCCGCGGGGCTCACGATCGACGACGTCGCGCAACAGCTCAAGCTCGCGCCGCGCCAGGTACGGGCGCTCGAGGACGAGGATTACGCGAAGCTGCCCGGACGCACGTTCGTGCGCGGCTTCGTGCGCAACTACGCGCGCTTCCTGGAGCTCGATCCGGACGCCGTGCTCGCGCTGCTGCCGGGCAGCGACGTGGCGCCCGCGCTGGAGCGTCCCACCCTCACGCCGTCGGGACGCGCGATGGGCGAGCTGCCGGCCGACGCGCCGCAGCGCCGCTCGTGGGCGCGCTGGCTGATCCCGCTCGTGCTCATCGCCATCGTCGTGGCGGCCGGCCTGTACGAGTTCAAGCGCCAGCAAAGCGAAGCGCGTCGCGCCGGGGTCGAAAAGAGCACGAGCTCGTCGGCGGCGCCGGCAGGCGGACCGGCCGGCGCGTCGCTGCCGAATCCGCTCGCGTCCACCGACGCGTCGCCCGCTGTCGTGCCGTCCTCGGCTGCCGGCGAACCGGCTGGCGCGGCGGCCGCGATTCCGGCGTCGTCCGACGCGGCGGCGACGCCGTCGTCGGCGCCGGCTACCGCGCGCGAGCCGTCCTCGACCACGCCGTCGCAAGCCGACCAGCCGCAGCTCGTGCTGACCTTCAAGGGCACGTCGTGGGTGCAGGTCAAGGACCGCAACGGCAACACGCTGCTCGCGCAGAACGGCCCGGCCGGCTCGACGCAATCGGTGTCCGGCCCGCTGCCGCTCGACGTCGTGATCGGCAACGCGCACGAGGTCACCGCGACGTTCCGCGGCGAGCCGGTCGATCTCTCGCCCTTCGTGCGTGGCGACGTCGCGCGGCTTTCGCTGAAATGAACGCGACGCGCGACAGCAAGCCGCCGGTGCTGCAGGCGGTGCGCGGCATGAACGACGTGCTGCCGGACGAGGCCGGCGTGTGGGAGCGCTTCGAGGACGTCGCACGCACGGTTTTCGCTCAGTACGGCTACCGCAACCTGCGCGTGCCGATCGTCGAGCCCACCGCCCTGTTCGTGCGGGGCATCGGCGAATACACCGACATCGTCGAAAAGGAGATGTACACCTTCGAGGACCGGCTGAACGGCGAAAGCCTGACACTGCGTCCCGAGGCCACCGCGGGCATCGTGCGCGCGGCGATCGAGCACAATCTCCTGTACGAGCGTCCGCTGCGCGTGTGGACGAGCGGGCCGATGTTCCGCCACGAGCGGCCGCAGAAGGGCCGCTATCGGCAGTTCTACCAGCTCGACGTCGAGGCGCTGGGCTTCCCGGGCCCCGACGTCGACGCGGAGCAGATCATCATGCTCGCGCGCCTGTGGCGAGCGCTCGGGCTGCGCGACATTCGGCTCGCCATCAACTCCATCGGCGACCCGGCGGAGCGGCATGCGCATCGCGCCGCGCTGATCGATCACTTCCAGAAGCACGAGAGCGCGCTCGACGAGGACGCGAAGCGGCGGCTGCACACCAATCCGCTGCGCATCCTCGACAGCAAGAACCCGGCGATGCAAGGGATCATCGTCGATGCGCCGAGGCTGATCGATCGCCTCGGCGACGCGTCGCGCGCGCATTTCGAGGGCCTGCAATCGCTGCTGCGCGAGGCCGGCATCGCGTTCGAGGTGAATCCGCGCCTCGTGCGCGGCCTCGACTACTACAACCGCACGGTGTTCGAATGGGTCACCGACGCGCTCGGCGCGCAAGGCACGGTCGCCGGCGGGGGCCGCTACGACGGCCTCTTCGAGCAGCTCGGCGGAAAGCCGACGCCCGCCACCGGCTTCGGCCTCGGCATCGAGCGCATGATCCTGCTCATGCGCGAGCACGGCCAGACGAGCGCCGCGGTGCCGGACGCGTACATCGTGCACGCGGGGGATGCCGCGGGCGTGCTCGCGCGCCGCGTCGCGGAAACGCTGCGCGACACGGGCCGCACGGTCGTGCTGCACGCGGGCGGCGGCAGCTTCAAGTCCCAGATGAAACGAGCCGATGCCAGCGGCGCGACCTACGCGCTCATCATCGGCGATGACGAGGCGGCGCGCGGGAGCGTCGCCATCAAGCCTTTGCGCGGCGGCGAGCAGTTCGCCGTACCCGCGGCCGAGGTCGCGACGCACCTTGCCGCGCACGAAAAGTAGTTCGAGGAAAACATGTCCGTATACGACCTTCAGGAACAGGAACAGCTCGACGATCTCAAGGCATGGTGGGGACGCTGGGGCGGCACCATCTCGACCGGCCTCCTCATCGGCGCGCTGGTCGTCGCCGGCATCCAGGGCTGGCGCTGGTACACGGGCACCAAGTCGCAGGAAGCGTCGGCGCTCTACAGCGCGGTGAGCGAGTCGGCGCGCAAGAACGACGCACCTCGCGCGCGCGACGCCATCGCGCAGCTCGAGGACAAGTTCTCGTCGACCGGCTACGCGCCGCGCGCCGCGCTCGTCTACGCGCACATGCTCTACGACGCCGGCGACCGCGCCGGCGCGAAGCAGCAGCTGCAATGGGTGGTCGACCACAGCGGCGAAGACGAGATCAAGGCCGTCGCGCGCTACCGGCTCGCGCAGGCGCAGATCGACGAGAAGCAGTACGACGCCGCGCTCGCGACGCTCGACGCCAAGCACCCCGACGCATTCGACGGCCTCTACGCCGACCTGCGCGGCGACGCGCTCGCCGCCGCGGGACGCAATGCGGACGCGCGCACGGCGTACCAGACGGCCATCGCCAAGCTCGATCCCAAGTCCGGCTACGTGAATTACGTGAAGGTGAAGCTCGACGCCGTGGGCGGTCCGGTCGAGGGGCCAGGAGGCGCGCCGAACGCCCCGGCGAAGGGAGGCTCGAAGTGATCGTTCGGGCCGCTCGCGCGCTCGTTCTGGCCGCCGCGGCCGTCGCCCTCGCGGGTTGCTCGAGCATGCCCGAGTCTCCGACGTCGTGGCTGCCGAAGATTCCTGCACCGCGCTGGGATCGCATCTTCGATCGCAGCGGCAAGCCGGGCCCGCTGCCCGAGCTGAAGGCCACGCGCGAGGCGCACCTCGACTGGCAGGTCGGCGTCGGCAAGGCGCAACCGGGACTCGCGCCCGCGCTCGTGGAGGACGCGCTCTATGCCGCGTCAAACGACGGCACGCTGGTGCGTGTCGAGGCCGGCACGGGTCGCGTGGTGTGGCGCATAAGCGCGGGCCACACGCTGTCCGCAGGGCCCGGCGCCGACGACAAGCGGGTCGTCGTCGGCACCGACAAGGGCGACGTGCTCGCGTTCGACACCGCCGCGGGCAAGCCCTTGTGGACCGCGCACGTTTCCACCGAAGTCATCTCGCCGCCGCGTGTGGCCGACGACATCGTGCTCGTGTTCACGGGCGACGGGCGCGTGTTCGGCCTTTCGGCCGACGAAGGCAAGACGCTGTGGGTGAACGCGCACAGCAACCCGCCGCTCACGGTGCGCAACTACGCCGGCGGCGTCGTGTCGCGCGGCGGCTTGTTCATCGGCACCGCGGGCGGGCGTCTCATGGGCCTCGACATCAAGACCGGCACGGTCGGATTCGACCTCGCCGTCGCCACGCCGAAGGGCGCGACCGAGCTCGAGCGCATCGCCGACGTCACGAGCCTTCCGCTCGTGAGCGAGCGCAGCGTGTGCGCCGTCGCATACCAGGGACGTGTCGCGTGCTTCGAGATCGTGCGTGGCACGCTGCTGTGGACGCGCGACATCTCGAGCCTCGCGGGCCTCACCGGCGACGATCGCAACATCTACGTCACCGACGACAAGGGCTCGGTGCACGCGCTCGACCGCGAGACCGGCGCGTCGGTGTGGAAGCAGGACGCGCTCGCCAAGCGCAGGATCGGCGGGCCGCAGCTCGTGGGCTCCGACCTCGTCGGCGTGGTCGACGTCGAAGGCTATCTGCATCTCCTGTCGCGCAGCGACGGCGCGTACGTGGGCCGCCTCGGCACCGATGGCAAGCCCGCGACCGACCAGCCGCAACAGCGCGGCACCTCGATCGTGTGGCAGTCCGAGGGCGGCACGGTGTACTCGGTGAGCGCGAAGTAGTTTCGCGCATGCGCGCGCCGGCGACATGGCCTGGCTTCCCACTCTTGCGCTCGTCGGACGGCCGAACGTCGGCAAGTCGACGCTGTTCAACCGGCTCACCCGGACGCGCAACGCGCTCGTCTTCGACCAGCCGGGGCTGACCCGCGATCGTCACTACGGCCGTGCGCGCTCGGGAGAGCGCGAATACATCGTGGTGGACACGGGTGGCTTCGAGCCCGTCGCCACCAGCGGCATCCTGCACGAGATGGCGAAGCAGGCGAAGGCGGCGATCGCCGAATCGGATGCCGTGATCTTCATCGTCGACGCGCGCAGCGGCATCACGCCGCAGGATGCCACCATCGCGAACCTGCTGCGACGCTCGGGCCGCCCGATCCTCGTTGCCGTCAACAAAGCGGAAGGTATCGATCCGGCGCGCGCGGTGGCGGAATTCCACGAGCTCGGTCTCGGCGAGCCGCTGCCGATTTCCGCCGCGCACGGCGAGAACGTGCGCGATCTCGTCGAGGAGGCGCTCGATCGTGTCCCTGCGCCCGCGATCTTCGACGAGACAGAAGAGGCGCAGGACGATCGGCCGATCAAGGTCGCCGTCGTGGGCCGGCCCAATGTCGGCAAATCGACGCTGGTGAACACCCTGCTCGGCGAGGAGCGCGTCATCGCCTTCGACGAGCCCGGCACGACGCGCGACGCGATCTATCTCGACTTCGAGCGCAACGGCACGCGGTACACGCTGATCGACACCGCGGGCGTGAGGCGCCGCGGCAAGGTGTTCGAGGCGGTCGAGAAGTTCTCGGTGATCAAGACGCTCCAGGCGATCGAGGACGCGAACGTCGTGATCCTGCTGCTCGACGCCGTCGACGGCATCTCCGAGCAGGATGCGCACCTCGCGGGACACGTGCTCGAGGCGGGCCGCGCGCTCGTCGTGGGGATCAACAAGTGGGATGCGGCGTCGACCGAGCAGCGCGAGTCGGTGAAGCGCGAGCTGTCACGCAAGCTCGCGTTCCTCGACTTCGCCGAGCATCACTACATGTCGGCGCGGGAGGCGCGCGGCGTGGGCGTGCTGTTGCGGTCCGTCGATCAGGCGTACGAGGCCGCGATGGCGAAGCTGTCGACGCCGCGGCTCACGCGTGCGCTGCAGCTCGCGGTCCAGCGTCAGCAGCCGCCGCGCGCCGGGATGGTGCGGCCGAAGATGCGCTATGCGCATCAGGGCGGCGTCAATCCCCCGCTCGTCATCGTGCACGGCAGCGCGCTCGCCCACGTGCCCGACGCGTACCGGCGATACCTGGAACATTTCCTGACCGAGACGTTCCAACTGCGGGGTACTCCGCTTAGGATACAATTCAAGACGGGTGTCAACCCCTACGCGGAGTCCAACGCACGCCGCTAGGCTCGCCGGCCCCGGCGGCGCGAGCCCGGGACCCAAGGTGCGACAACAAAGCGCGGAGCTCACATGAGCAACAAAGGGCAAATGCTACAAGACCCGTTCCTGAACACACTGCGCAAGGAGCACGTTCAGGTCTCCATCTACCTCGTGAACGGCATCAAGCTCCAGGGCCAGATCGAATCGTTCGATCAGTACGTCGTGCTGCTGAAGAATACCGTCACGCAGATGGTCTACAAGCACGCGATCTCCACGGTCGTGCCATCGCGGCCGGTCGCGATGCCGCATCACAATCACAGCCACGAAACCGAAGCCTGATCGCCGGCGCCGCGTGACGGTCCGGCGTCCGCTGCGCGCCGCGCGCGCGGCTTGGCCACCGAGCGGCCGTCGTGTGTCGACCTCCGGATGATCGAACGCCCGCAAGGCGGTGAGCGCGCGCTGCTGGTCGCGCTCGACCTCGGCCGCGACGATCGCAGCGAGCGCCTCCAGGAGATCGCCGCCCTCGCGCAGGCCGCCGGTGCGCTGGTCGTGGGCCAGATCGGCGGCAGGCGCAATCGCCCGGATGCCGCGCTCTTCGCGGGCAAGGGCAAGGTCGACGAGATCGCCGAGCTGCGTCGCGCGACGGCGGCCGACTTCGTCATATTCGACCATGTGCTTTCCGGCGTGCAGCAGCGCAACCTCGAGCAGGCGCTCGAGTGCCGCGTGGTCGACCGTGTCACCCTCATCCTCGACATCTTCGCCCAGCGCGCACGTAGCGCCGAAGGCAAGCTCCAGGTCGAGCTCGCGCAGCTCAAGCACATGGCCACGCGGCTCGTCGGCGGCTGGACCCACCTCGAGCGCCAGAAAGGCGGCATCGGCCTGCGCGGACCGGGCGAGACGCAGCTCGAGACCGACCGCCGCCTCATCGCCCGGCGCGTGAAGCTCCTCGACGACCGGCTGCGCCGTGTACACCGCCAGCGCGCGACGCAGGGACGGACCCGCGCGCGGGCCGACGTGCGCACGGTCGCGCTCGTCGGCTACACCAACGCCGGCAAGTCGACGCTGTTCAACCGGCTGACCGGCGCGCGCGTCTACGCGGCGAACCAGCTGTTCGCGACGCTCGATACGACCCTGCGGCGCATGCACCTGGCCGATGGCACGGGCCCCGTCGTCGTGTCCGACACGGTCGGATTCATCCGCGACCTGCCGCACGACCTGATCGCCGCGTTCCGCGCCACGCTGTCCGAGGCGGCCGACGCCGACGTGCTGCTGCACGTGATCGACGCGAGCGCGCCTGACCGCGATGCGCAGGTCGAGGCGGTCGAGGACGTCCTGGCCCAGATCGGCGCCGACGAGGTGCCCCAGATCCGGGTGCTCAACAAGTGCGATCTCGCTGACCTGCCTCCGGGGGTCGATCGCGACGCGTGTGGTAACATCGCGGCCGTTCGCGTGAGTGCGTTGCGCGGCGACGGTGTCGCGGAACTGCGCACGGCGCTAGCGGAGCGCTTCGCGCCCGCGCCCATTCCGGATCCCATCGACCTCGACTCGCCGGCGTTGCCCCGCTGACAGCAGTCCGCGCGCGCGGCCCTCTTCGCTACCGACCTCGTTCGACCTCATGTCGCTCAACGATCCACAGTGGGGCAAGCGCGGCAACGGTGGCGGCCCGCCCGATCTCGACGAGATCTGGCGCAACATGAATCGCCGCATGAACGAGCTGTTCGGCCGCCGGGGCGACGAGGGCGGCGGGGACGGCGGCGGCGGGCGCGGCGGACGCAGCCTGCCGTTCAGCGGCGCCGCGCTGCTCGTCCTCCTGGTCTTCATCGTGTGGATGGCGAGCGGCTTCTACATCGTCGACGAAGGGCGCCGCGGCGTGGTGACGCGCTTCGGCAAGTACACCGAGACGACGCAGCCCGGCCCGCGCTGGCACCTGCCGTATCCGATCGAGTCGGCGGAGCTCGTCGACTTCTCGCAGGTGAAGACGATCGAGATCGGCTATCGCAACTCGACCCGCAACAAGAAGGACGAGGAAGCGACGATGCTGACCGACGACGAGAACATCATCGACGTGATGTTCGCCGTCCAGTACAACCTCAAGAGCGCCGAGGACTACGTCTTCAACAATCGCAAGCCCGACCAGATCGTCGCCTTCGTGGCCGAGTCCGCGATCCGCGAGGTGGTGGGCCGCAGCAAGATGGACTCCGTGCTCTACGAGGGCCGCGAGAAGATCGCCAACGACACGCAGGCGCTCATGCAGTCGATGCTCGACCATTACGGCACGGGCGTGTTCGTGCAGCGCGTCACGCTCCAGCAGGTGCTGGCGCCCGAAAAGGTGCAGTCCGCGTTCGACGACGCGGTGAAGGCCGGCCAGGACCGCGAGCGCCTGAAGAACGAGGGCGAGGCCTACGCCAACGACGTCGTGCCGCGCGCACGCGGCATGGCCGCGCGCCTCATGCAGGAAGCGAACGGCTACAACACCGAGGTCGTGCAGCGCGCCGAAGGCGACGCCGCGCGCTTCCGCGAGATCCTCGTCGAGTACAACAAGGCACCGCAGGTCACGCGCGATCGCCTGTATCTCGACATGATGCAATCGGTGCTGAGCAACTCCACCAAGATTCTGGTCGACCAGAAGAACTCGGCGTCGCTCCTCAACCTGCCGTTCGACAGGCTGCTGCAACAGGCGGGCGCCGCGGCTGCGACGCAGTCGCAAGGCGAATCGTCGACGGGCCGCGTGACGACCACCGAGCCGACGGTGGCCGTCGATCCGTCGCGCTCGCGCGACGCGCTGCGCAACCGGGACGCGAGGTAACCGCCAATGCGCATCGGCATGCCGCTGCTCGCCCTGATCGTCGCGATCCTGCTCGTGGCTTCGCAGTCGCTGTACACCGTGGACCAGCGCAAGTACGCGGTGAAGCTGCAGCTCGGCGAGTTCGTCGACACCAAGACCGAGCCCGGCCTCTATTTCAAGGTGCCGCTGCTGCAGAACGTGAAGTTCTACGACAAGGTGAACCTCACGCTCGACAATCCCGAGCCCGACCGCATGACCACGTCGGAGAAGAAGCCGCTGCTGGTGAACTTCATCGTGCTGTGGCGCATCGTGGACGTGAAGCAGTATTACCGTTCCGTGCAGGGCGACGAGGAAGTGGCGCGCCGACGGCTGACCCAGACGGTGCGCGCCAATCTCGCCGAGGAATTCAACAAGCGCGACGTGCATGCGGCCATCTCGTCCGAGCGCGACAAGATCACGGCCGTCACGCGCCAGAAGGCCGACGCCGACGCCAAGTCGATCGGCGTCGAGGTCGTCGACGTTCGCCTGCGCCGCGTGGAGCTGCCGCCCGACGTGACGGGGCCCGTGTACCAGCGCATGGAGTCGGAGCGCCGGCGCGTGGCGAACGAGCTCCGTTCGCAGGGCGCCGCGGAATCGGAGCGCATCCGCGCCGACGCCGATCGCCAGCGCCAGGTGATCCTCGCCGACGCCTACCGGCAGGCGCAGAAGATCAAGGGCGAAGGCGACGCCAAGGCGTCCGCGATCTACGCGCAGGCGTACGGCCAGAATCCCGAGTTCTACAATTTCTATCGCAGCCTCGAGGCGTACAAGGCGACGTTCCGCAGCAAGAGCGACGTCATGGTGCTCGATCCCAGCTCGGAGTTCTTCCAGTATTTCAAGCAATACGGCCCGGGCAGCGCGACCCGGCCACGCGGCAAATGATCCGTCGCGCACGCTCCTCACCCGCTCGCCGTTTCACGGCAAGCGCCCTCTGTCCGCACGCGGGCAGACGGCTGGGGTGAGGGCTCGCGCGGCGGAGCACGCTTCGTGGCCGATCTCTTCTGGAGCTCGCTTGCGCTCGTCCTGGTGCTCGAGGGCATCCTGCCGCTCGTCGCGCCGCGCGTGTGGCGCGATTCCTTCCGGCGCCTGACCGAGCTCACCGACGGCCAGCTGCGCTTCGTGGGACTGGCCGCGCTGGCGACCGGGCTCATCGCCCTGGTGGTGCTGCAGCATGCATAGGTGGGTTCTTCCCGAAGCCGTCGACGACGTGCTGCCCGCGGAGGCTGCACGGCTCGAGGCGTTGCGCCGCACGCTGCTCGATCATTTCGCGGACGCGGGCTATCGCCTCGTGCAGCCGCCGCTGATCGAGTACCTCGAATCGCTGCTGACCGGCAGCGGCCACGACCTCGACCTGCAGACGTTCAAGGTCGTCGACACGATGTCCGGACGGCTGCTCGGCGTGCGCGCGGACATCACGCCGCAGGTCGCGCGCATCGACGCGCATCTTTTGAACGAGCATGGCGTCACCCGCCTCTGCTACGCCGGCAGCGTGCTGCGCACGACGGCGAGCGGTCCGGGCGCGACGCGCGAGGTGATGCAGATCGGCGCAGAATTGTTCGGCGAGCCGGACATCGCGGGCGACCGTGAAGTGGTCGGATTGCTGATCTCGTCGCTCGGCGCGGTGGGCCTCGCCGGCCTGCACCTGGACGTCGGCCACGTCGGTCTGTTCCGTGCGCTCGTCAACGGCGCGGGGATCGCGGCAAACGGCGCGGACGCGGAGCTCTACGAGGCGTTGCGTGTCAAGGATCTGCCCACGGTGGAGGCCCTCACCGAGCGCCTGCCTGGCGCGTGGCGCGATGCGGTACGTGCGCTGCCCGCGCTGTACGGGCCCGCCGATGAAGTTCTGGCCGAAGCGCGCGCGCGATTGCCGGACACGCCGTCCATCGCCAATGCACTGTCCGCGCTGCAGGCGATCGCGACGTCGGTGGCGCCGCGGGTCGATGCGCTGCACGTCGATCTCGCCGACCTGCGCGGTTACCACTACCAGAACGGCACGATCTTCTCGGTGTTCGTCGCGGGCGAGCCGGCCGCGATCGGCAACGGCGGCCGCTACGACGGCATCGGCCGCGCGTTCGGCCGCTCACGCCCGGCGACGGGATTCACCCTGGACTTGCGCCAACTCGCGAACGTGATCGCGCGCGCGAGCTAGCACTCACGCGAACGGAAGACATCATGGGCAAGAACGTCGTCGTGATCGGCACGCAGTGGGGCGACGAAGGCAAAGGGAAAATCGTCGACTGGCTGACCGAAAGCGCGCAGGGCGTGGTGCGTTTCCAGGGCGGCCACAACGCCGGTCACACGCTCGTCATCCGCGGTCGCAAGACCGTGTTGCGACTCCTGCCGTCCGGCGCGATGCGCGAAGGCGCGGCGATCTACATCGGCAACGGGGTCGTGCTTTCGCCGACCGCGTTGCTGCAGGAGATCGGCGAGCTGGAGGCGTCGGGCGTCGAAGTGCGCTCGCGCTTGCGCATCTCGCCTGCGTGCCCGCTCGTGTTGCCGATTCACGTCGCGCTCGACCAGGCGCGCGAGCAGGCGCTCGGCGACGTGCTGAAGATCGGCACCACGGGCCGGGGCATCGGTCCGGCGTACGAGGACAAGATCGCGCGGCGCGCGCTGCGCGTGCAGGACCTGCTCGACCCCTCCGGCTTCGCGGCGAAGCTCGAGCGGCTGCTCGACCTGCACAACTTCGTGCTCGAGCACTACTACCATCGTCCGCCGGTTCCGTTCGCGCAGGTGCGCGACGAGACGCTCGCACTCGCGCCGAGCATCGCGCCCATGGTGGCGGACGTCGCGGGGCTGATACAGGCGGTGCGCGCTCGTGGCGGCTCTCTCGTGTTCGAGGGAGCCCAGGGCGCGCTGCTCGACGTGGATCACGGCACGTATCCCTACGTCACCAGCAGCAACTGCATCGCGGGCGCGGCGGCGTCGGGCACCGGCATCGGTCCGTCGATGCTCGACTACGTGCTCGGGATCGTGAAGGCGTACACCACGCGCGTCGGCACGGGCCCGTTCCCGACCGAGCTCACCGACGAGGTCGGCGCCGGCCTCGCGAAGCGCGGCAACGAGTTCGGCTCCGTCACGGGACGGCCGCGGCGATGCGGCTGGCTCGACGTGCCGCTGCTGCGCCGCTCGTTCGACCTCAACGGCGTCAACGGCCTCTGCATCACCAAGCTGGACGTGCTCGACGGCATGCCGGAGATCAGGCTCTGCACGCATTATCTGGTCGATGGCGAGCGCGTCGACCTCATCCCGACCGGCGCTGAAGCCGTCGCGCGCTGCCAGCCGGTCTACGAGACGCTGCCGGGCTGGCGCGAGAGCACGTTCGGCGCGCGCTCGTTCGATGTGCTGCCGGTCGCGGCGCGCGAGTACCTGAAGCGCATCGAGGCGCTGTGCGGCGTGCCGATCGCCATGGTCTCGACCGGTCCCGACCGCGACGAAACGATCCTCGTCCACCATCCGTTCGAGTAGACTTGCGCGCTCGGACGGCCGCCGTCGCAGCACGACGATCGGCGGCCGGGCGCCGCTGGATCGCAACGGAGACGATCGTGAGCCTGCACGTCGGCTGGGACGAATATCACGCGCTGATCGAGCGCCTCGCGCTCATCGTCTACGAATCGGACTTCCGGTTCGACCAGATCATCTGCATCGCGCGCGGCGGGCTTCGCGTCGGCGATGTGCTGTCGCGAATCTACGAGCAGCCGCTCGCCATTCTGTCGACGCACTCGTACGCGGCGGAGGGCGGCACGATACGCGGCGAGCTCGTCATCGCCGAGCACATGACCATGACCAAGCCGCGCCTGGGCGAGCGGGTGCTGCTGGTGGACGACATGGTCGATTCGGGCCACACGCTGCAGGCGGTGCACGCCGAGCTTCCGCAGCGCTTCGCGCACATTCGCGAGCTGCGCACGGCGGTGCTGTGGTGGAAGGCCTGCTCGGTGTTCAAGCCCGACTACTGGGTCGATTACCTGCCGGACAATCCGTGGATCCACCAGCCGTTCGAGATCTACGACGACATGCGGCCCGAAGCGCTGAAGGCACGTCTTGCCGCGCGCGCGGCGAAGCCTACGACCGCGGCCTCGTCCTGAGCGACGATCTCACGCGCCGGCGCTGCCGGGCCGTCGGCTCGACGCTGCCGTGCATCGAAGCGGGAACCGCGCGCGGCGACCGTCGACCAAACATGGACCGCGATGCGCGCGCGAAGGGGATTGGTGCCCAGGAGAGGACTCGAACCTCCACAGTGTTGCCACCGCTAGGACCTGAACCTAGTGCGTCTACCAATTCCGCCACCTGGGCAGGTGAACCAAATATTTTAAAAGACCGAGCTTTCCTTGTCAAAAACGAAGCGTAAACGCGAACCTGGCGCGGACCTGCCCGCGCGCAGCGACATCCTCGACGCGCTGCAGGATGCGGGCGTCCCGGTGCCGCTGGACGAGCTCGCCGCTCGCCTGCGCGTGCATGGTCGCGAGCACGATGCATTCGAGGCGCGCATCGGCGAGCTGGTGAAGCGCGGCGACGTGCTGCAGAACCGCAAGGGCGAGCTCTGCCTCACGGCCAAGCTCGACCTCGTCACCGGGACGGTGCAGGGACACGCCGACGGCTTCGGCTTCCTCGTGCCCGATGCAGGCGGCGACGACGTATTCCTGTCGCCACGCGAGATGCACAAGGTGCTGCACGGCGACCGCGCCGCGGTGAAGGTGGTCGGCATGGATCGCCGCGGACGCGCGGAAGGCGAGATCGTCGAGGTGCTCGCGCGCGCGAACCGCGAGATCGTCGGCCGGCTGCATGAGGAGCGCGGCGTGTGGTTCGTCGAAGCCGAGAACCGGCGCATCAGCCAGGACCTTCTCATTCCGCCCGGCGAGCGCGGCGACGCGAAGCCCGGAGAAGTCGTCGTCGTCGAGATCGTGCAGCAGCCGAGCGCGGGCGGCGAGGCGATCGCGCGCGTCAAGGAGGTGCTCGGCAGCGCGACCGATCCTGGCATCGAGATCGAGATCGCGCTGCGCAAGCACGAGCTGCCGTTCGAGTTCTCGAAGGCCGGCTTGCGGCAGGCGAAGCGCCTGCCGCAGGACGTCCGGCCCGCCGATCGCAAGGATCGCGTCGACCTCACGGCGCTTCCGCTCGTGACGATCGACGGCGAGACGGCGAAGGACTTCGACGACGCCGTCTACTGCGAGCCGGACGGACGCGGATGGCGGCTCATCGTCGCGATCGCCGACGTGTCGCATTACGTGCACGACGGCGATGCGCTCGACGCCGACGCGCGCGAGCGCGGCACGTCGGTGTACTTTCCGCGGCGCGTCATTCCCATGCTGCCCGAGGAGCTGTCGAACGAGCTGTGCTCGCTCAAGGCCGACGTCGATCGGCTCTGCATGGCGTGCGACATGCGCCTCGACGCCAGGGGCGCGGTCAAGCGCTATGAGTTCTACCCCGCGGTGATGCACTCGCACGCGCGGCTCACCTATACGCGCGTCTGGGAATGGCTCTCGGACCCGCAGGCCGCGAAGGGCCGCGATGCGAAGAAGCTGCTCCCGCATCTTTCGAACCTCTACGCGCTTTACAAGGTGCTCGCGGCGGCGCGCGCGCGGCGCGGCGCGATCGACTTCGACACCGTGGAGCTGGCGCTGGAATTCGATCCGAACGGCAAGATCGTGCGCATCGTGCCGGCGCCGCGCAACGACGCGCACAAGCTGATCGAGGAGTGCATGCTGGCGGCGAACGTGTGCGCGGCCGGCTTCCTCGCCGAACGCAAGCAGCCGACGCTGTACCGCGTCCACGAGGGACCGCCGCCGGACAAGCTCGCGGCGCTGCGCGAGTTCCTGGCCGGCAGCGCGTTGAGCCTCGGCGGCGGCGATGAGCCCACCGCGACGGACTACTTCCGGCTGATCGAGTCCATCAAGGAGCGCCCCGATTTCGCGTTGCTGCAGACGGTGCTGCTGCGCTCGCTGTCGCAGGCGCAGTACAGCCCCGAGAATGTCGGCCATTTCGGCCTCGCCTACGATGCGTACGCGCACTTCACCTCGCCGATACGCCGCTATCCGGACCTGCTCGTGCACCGGTGCATCAAGGCCGCGCTCGCCGGCAAGCGCTACACGCCGGCCGGCATGACGTGGCAGGAGCTCGGCGTGCACACGTCGATGACCGAGCGCCGCGCCGACGACGCCTCGCGCGACGTGCTGCAGTGGCTGAAATGCCACTACATGCAGGACAAGGTCGGCGAGACCTACAGCGGCACCATCAGCGGCGTGGCGAGCTTCGGCATCTTCGTGACGCTCGACGGCCTCAACATCGACGGGCTGGTGCACGTGACGGAGCTGCCGCGCGACTATTTCCATTTCGACCAGGCGCGCCACGCGCTCATCGGCGAGCGCGGCGGGCGGGTCTTCCAGCTTGCCGGCCGCGTGTCGGTTCGCGTGGCTCGCGTCGACCTCGAACGCGCGAGAATCGACTTCACGCTCGCCGAGAATGCGGCGGCCGCGGAGCCCGGTGCAGCGAAGGCCAAGCGGCCGATGTATTCGCAACCGCTTTCATCCGACGATCTCGGGGCGCGGACCCGGCGCGAAGAACAGGCGAAGTCGCGAGGTCGCGGCGATCCGCAAAGCCGCGAGCGCCGCTCGCCGCGAGGCAAGCGCCGCCGTTGACCGACCGCGCGTCATGAAGGTCCCGCCCGATGCCCAACCGGGTGCGCCGCTCGACCTCGTCGTGCAGGCGCCCACGCTCCCGCCCGAGGACGTGGATGCGCTCGTGCTGCTGACCGGACCGCGCGGCACCGAAGTGCCCGGACGCGCCGGAAACGACGCCGTCCGGCTGGTGCATATCGAGAGCGCCGAGGGCGTCGCGGCCGCCGCGCACGCCGCGGGCTACGACGTCGCGCTCGTGCCCCAGGATCGCGCGCTCGAGCGCGTTCGGCTGGTCGCGATGGACATGGATTCCACGCTGATCACGATCGAGTGCATCGACGAGATCGCCGACCTGCACGGCCTCAAGCCGCAGGTCGCCGCGATCACCGCGCGCGCCATGCGCGGCGAGATCCGTTTCGCGGAGAGCCTGCGCGAGCGCGTCGCGTTGCTCGCAGGCCTGCCGATCGACGCGCTGCAGCGCGTCTACGACGAGCGGCTGCGGCTTTCACCGGGCGCGACGCGCATGTTGCGAGGCTTCGCCGCGGTCGGCGCGAAAACCCTCCTCGTGTCCGGCGGCTTCGACTTCTTCACCGAGCGCCTGCGCGAGCGCCTGAACCTCGACTACGTGATCTCGAACCGGCTCGCGGTCCGCGGCGGCGTGCTCACCGGCGAGATCGAAGGACCGATCGTCGATGCCGACGCCAAGGCGGCAGCGCTGCTGCAACGGGCGCGTGAGATGGGCGGCGACGGCCTCACGGTCGCGCTGGGCGATGGGGCCAACGACCTACCGATGCTGGCCGCGGCGCACATCTCGATCGCGTATCGAGCGAAGGCCTTGGTGCGCGACGCGGCCACGCATGCGATCGATCATTGCGGCCTGGACGCGGCGCTCAATCTCTTCACCTGACGACGAGCGTGCGCAGGAACGCCTGCAGGTCCCACACGGCGAGCACGACGAGCACGAGCCACGTCATGCCGATGCCGGTCACGCGCCCGAACGAGTAGCCCGTCGCGCGTGACAGGCCGAAGGCATGCAGCACGCGCGCGGCGATCAGCACGATCCCGCACAGGTGCAGCAGCAACGGGGCGGCGCGATTGAGCTCGGCCACGAGCAGCAGGAGCAGCAGCGGCAATGACCATTCGACGGCATTGCCGTGCGCACGGATGGCGCGCTCGAACGCGGGATCGCCACCGCCGCCGATGCCGATCTGCGTGCGGCGCCTGAAGCGCGAGATGCGCATTCCAAGCACGAGAAGAAGAAGCGCGATCAGCGCGGCGTAAAGCGCGGTGATCGCGGGCATGGGGGCGGGGCTCACATCGCTGCCCTACGCCTCGTCGATCCACGCCATCTGGATGGCCTCGAGGATCTTCTCGCCCGAGTGCTTCGGATCGTCGTCGAACCCGGGCAGCGCCAGCACCCATTGGTACAGATCGGTGAAGCGCACGTTGCGCGGGTCGACGTCGGGATGCGCGTCGGTCAGCGCGATCGCGATCTCGCGTGAGTCGGTCCACTTCACTTGTTTTCCTTGGCGTAGTTGATCGTGTACTTGGGGATCTCGACCAGGAGGTCCTGGTCGTCGACGATCGCCTGGCACGACAGCCGCGACACCGGCGTGAGGCCCCAGGCGCGGTCGAGCAGGTCCTCCTCGTCCTCGGACGCCTCGGACAGCGAATCGAAGCCCTTGCGGACGATCACGTGGCACGTCGTGCACGCGCACGACTTCTCGCACGCGTGCTCGACCTCGATGCCCTGGTCGAGCAGGTTGTCGAGCAGAGACATGCCGGGCTTCGCCTCGAACGTCTTGCCGTCGGGGCACAGCTCGGCATGCGGCAGCACGATCACCTCGGGCATCAGCGCTCTCCTTCCAGCACGCTGTCGACGCGCCTGCCGGCGAGCGCGCGCGCGATGTTGCGGTCCATGCGCCGCGCAGCAAACGCGTCCGTGGCGTGGTTCAGGCGCTCGACCGCCGCCGCGAGCGCCGCGCGATCCGTGCCGCCCCGCGCCTGGCGCACGGCCGCGAGCGCCGCTTCGATCGCGCGCGCTTCGTCGCCGGCGAGCAGGTCCGCGTCCTGCGCGAGCGCGGCCTCGGTCGCGGCCGTGACGCGGTCGGCCTCGACCTGCGCTTCGGCGAGCGCGCGCGCCGTCATGTCGTCGGCCGCATGGGTGAACGAGTCCTGGAGCATGCGCGCGATCTCGCCGTCGGTGAGGCCGTACGAGGGCTTCACCGTGACCGCCGCCTGCACGCCGGTCGTGCGCTCGCGCGCCGTCACCGACAGCAGTCCGTCGGCATCGACCGAGAACGTGACCGCGATGCGCGCGGCTCCTGCCGCCATCGGCGGAATGCCCCGCAGCTCGAAGCGCGCCAGCGAGCGGCAATCGGCAACCTTCTCGCGCTCGCCCTGCACGACATGGATCGCCATCGCCGTCTGGCCATCCTTGAACGTGGTGAACTCCTGCGTGCGCGCGATCGGGATGGTCGAGTTGCGCGGCACGACCTTTTCGGTGAGACCGCCCATCGTCTCCAGGCCGAGGGAGAGAGGGATCACGTCGAGGAGCAGCCAGTCGTCGCCGCTCGCGCGATTGCCGACGAGCTTGTCCGCCTGCACGGCGGCGCCAAGCGCGACCACTTCATCGGGGTTGAGGTTGACGAGCGGCGGCTGGCCGAAGAGCTCCCCCACCGCGCGCCGGATCTGCGGCATGCGCGTCGCGCCGCCGACGAGCACGACGCCCTTCACGTCGTCGATGGTGAGGCGGGCATCGCGAAGCGCGCGGCGCACGGGCTGCAACGTCTTTTGCACGAGCGTGCGCGTGATGTCGGTGAACGTCTCCACGGCGAGCGTGAGATTGACGCTGTCGCCGGTGGCGAGCGTCGTGACGATGGGCGCGGCGTCGTGCCCGGTCAGCATTTCCTTCGCTTCGCGCGCCTTGATCATCAGGCGCCGCGTATCGACCGGGCCGAGCGGCGGCAGACCCGCGTGCTCGAGGATCCAGCAGAAGACCCGGTGGTCGAAGTCGTCGCCACCGAGGGCGGAGTCGCCGTTGGTCGACAGCACCTCGAACACGCCCTTGGTGAGCCGCAGGATGGAGATGTCGAACGTGCCGCCGCCGAGATCGTAGATCGCGTAGACGCCTTCGGATGCGTTGTCGAGCCCGTACGCGAGCGCCGCCGCCGTCGGCTCGTTCAAAAGACGCAGCACCGGCAGGCCGGCGAGCGACGCGGCGTCCTTCGTCGCCTGGCGTTGCGCGTCGTCGAAATAGGCCGGCACGGTGATCACGGCGCCATCGATCGGACCCTCCAGGGCGCCCTCCGCTCGCATGCGCAGTGCACGCAGGATCTCCGCGGAGACCTCGACCGGTGACCTCACGCCGGCGCGCGTCTCCATGCGAAGCATGCCCTCGCCTTCGACGAAGCGATAGGGAAACCGGCGCGGGTCGCCGACGTCCGCGACACCGCGGCCCATGAAGCGCTTGACCGATACGATGGTGTTGCGGGGATCGTCGGCCTGGTGCGCCATCGCCGGGTAACCGACTCGGACGCCGGCGTCGGCGTAGTGCACGATGGACGGCAGCAGCGGCCGCCCCTGCTCGTCGGGCAGCACGACCGGCGTGCCGTTACGCACCGTCGCGACCAGCGAATGCGTCGTGCCGAGGTCGATGCCGATCGCGCGCTTGCGCGCGTGCGGCAGCGGCGATTCGCCCGGCTCGGAAATTTGGAAGAGCGCCATCAATCGGGGACGGTCTCGTCGAGCGTTGCCTCGAGCGCACGCAGGTCCTCGCCGACCTTGTGCAGGAAGCGCAGCTCGCGCACCGGAACGCGGGCCTCGGCGTACGCGTGGCGATCGTCGAGACACGCGCGCAGGCGATCCTCGAGCTCCAGCGCCTCGCCGCGAAGCTCGTCGATCACGACACGAAGCGCGGGCGAGTCGTGCGCGTCGACCGCATCGGACGCCTGCTCGCGGCGCTCGAGCTGCCGCTCGAGGAAGTCGATCGGCAACTGCGTGTCCGATTCGTCGCGCGCATCGATGCCGTGAAGCGACAGCAGGTATTCCGCCCGCGTGATCGGCTCGCGCAACGCCTGGTACGCCTCGTTCACGCGTGCCGACGCCTGGAGCGCGAGACGCCGGTCGGCGTCGGTGCCGCTCGCATGGCGGTCGGGATGCACCTCGCCCTGCAGGCGCCTGTAGGCGGCGTCGAGCGCGGCCGCGTCCAGACGGAACTGCGCCGGCAGTCCGAAGAGGTCGAAATGGTTTCGCGAGAAATCGAGCATGTTCGTGGAAACAAACGGGCGGCCGTCAGCCGCCCGCGTTGCTGCCGCATTTGCGCGCGGCCGTCAGACGTTGAACGACTCGCCGCAGCCGCACTCGTCCTTCACGTTGGGGTTGTTGAACTTGAACCCCTCGTTCAATCCCTCGCGCGCATAGTCGAGCTGCATGCCGTCCAGGTAAGGCAGGCTCTTCGGGTCCACCACGACCGTGACGCCGTGACTCTCGAAGCGCACGTCCTCGGCCTTGAGGTCGTCGGCGTATTCGAGCTTGTAGGCGAGACCCGAGCACCCGGAGGTACGCACGCCGAGCCGCACGCCGACACCCTTGCCGCGGCGGGCGAGGTGCGACGTCACGTGCTTCGCCGCCGATTCGGTGAGCGTGATCGCCATGTCAGTCGCCTGCCTGCGCCTCGGGTTGGGCCATCTCCCGCGCGACGGCGTCGGCGCGCCCGCCTTCGACCGCGGGATGCTTCTTGCGATAGTCCGCCACCGCCGCCTTGATGGCGTCCTCGGCGAGGATCGAGCAATGGATCTTCACCGGCGGCAGGGCGAGCTCCTCGGCGATGTGGGTGTTGCGGATCGTCATCGCCTGGTCGAGCGTCTTGCCCTTCACCCACTCGGTGACGAGCGACGACGAGGCGATGGCCGAGCCGCAGCCGTACGTCTTGAACTTCGCGTCCTCGATGACGCCGTCCCTGCCGACGCGAATCTGCAGCTTCATGACGTCGCCGCACGCGGGTGCGCCGACCATGCCCGTGCCGACCGCCTCGTCGTTCTTCGGGAACGATCCGACGTTGCGCGGATTCTCGTAGTGATCGATGACCTTGTCGCTATATGCCATTGCGTTCTCCTAATGCGCGGCCCACTCGATGGCGTTGAGGTCCACGCCGTCCTTGTACATTTCCCACAGCGGCGAGAGCTCTCGCAGCTTGGCGATCTTGCGCTGCACGAGATCGACGACGTAGTCGATCTCCGCTTCGGTCGTGAAGCGACCGACGGTGAACCGGATCGAGCTGTGCGCGAGCTCGTCGCTGCGGCCCAGCGCACGCAGCACGTACGATGGCTCCAGCGACGCCGAGGTGCACGCGGAGCCCGACGACACGGCCACGTCCTTGATCGCCATGATCAGGCTCTCGCCCTCGACGAAGTTGAAGCTGACGTTGAGGTTGTGCGGCACGCGGCGCTCCATGTCGCCGTTGACGTACACCTCCTCGAGCTGCACGAGGCCGGCGAGCAGCTTGTCACGCAGCATGCGGATGCGCTCGTTGTCGGTCGCCATTTCGAGCTTCGCCAGCCGGAACGCCTCGCCCATGCCGACGATCTGGTGCGTCGGAAGCGTGCCGGAGCGCATGCCGCGCTCGTGACCGCCGCCGTGCATCTGCGCTTCGATGCGCACGCGCGGCTTGCGCCGCACGTACAGCGCGCCCACGCCCTTCGGGCCGTACGCCTTGTGCGCCGAGAACGACATGAGGTCGACCTTGAGCTTCGCGAGATCGATGGGGATCTTGCCGCTGGCCTGCGCCGAATCCACGTGGAACATGATGCCGCGCGAGCGGCACAGCTCGCCCATCGCGGGAATGTCCTGGATCACGCCGATCTCGTTGTTCACGTACATGACCGACGCGAGGATCGTGCCGGGGCGCAGCGCCGCCTCGAACTTGGCCGGATCGACCAGGCCATCGGGCTGGACGTCGAGATAGGTCACCTCGTAGCCTTCGCGCTCCAGCTCGCGCATCGTGTCGAGCGTGGCCTTGTGCTCGGTTTTCACCGTCACCAGGTGCTTGCCGCGGTCCTTGTAGAAATGCGCGGCGCCCTTGAGCGCGAGGTTGATGGATTCCGTCGCGCCCGAGGTCCACACGAGCTCCTTGGGATCGCAGTTGACGAGCGCGGCGACGTGCTCGCGCGCTTCCTCGACGGCCTGCTCGGTCTCCCAGCCGAATGCGTGCGAGCGCGACGCGGGATTGCCGAAGTGCTCGGTCAGATACGGAATCATCTTCGCCGCGACGCGCGGGTCGACCGGCGTCGTCGCGGAATAGTCGAGATAGATGGGCAGCTTCATCGATGGGATTGCCTGAGGTTCAATGTCAATGTACGTCGGCGGATTGCGGTTGCGCCTTGGCGTGCGCGCGATGATCCTGCAGCACCGCCACCTCGCCCTGACGCGGCGTGTTCTGGCGCACCAGCTCGGCGAGCGTGACCGCGCGCAGGAACTCGAGGATGTGCGAGTTCAAACCGGCCCACAGCTCGTGCGTCATGCAGCGGCGGTCGTCGTGGCAATTCTCCTTGCCCCCGCACTGCGTCGCGTCGATCGGCTCGTCGACCGCGGTGATGATGTCGGCGACCGACACTTCGACGGCCGGCCGCGCGAGGTTGTAGCCGCCGCCAGGACCGCGCACGCTGTCCACCAGGCCGTGACGGCGCAGCTTGCCGAACAGCTGCTCGAGGTACGACAGCGAGATCCTCTGGCGCTCGGAAACCGCAGCCAGCGTGACCGGATTGTCCGACCCGTGCAGCGCGACATCGATCATCGCGGTGACCGCGAAGCGGCCCTTGGTGGTCAGGCGCATGTTTCCCGTCCTCGGTTTGACCCGCCTCGCCGTGTCGGCGAAGCGTTGTCCAAGACAACCGTTATCCTAGAATACTTGAATAATTTAGTCAACTAAACGGAATTCAAGTTCACCGCGACATGCCGGCCCTGCCACCGGACTCATTGGCTCGGCCTGGCGGCGGCAAGTCCCCCAGCCGGGTGCGTCTCGGTCGTCCGGGACCGGCCGGCGGGATGAGCGGGTCGCTGGCGGCCGGCCGGCGGGATGAGGGGGTCGCCGGCCGCTGGCCGGCGGCATGAGCGGGTCGCCGGCCGCTGGCCGGATCGGGGTCGCCGGCGGCTGGCCGGACCAGGCTGGCCGGATCAGAATACCCGATAGATTTTATCAAGATTACGGCCAACACGACGCACCGGCCGCATCCGGGACGCTGGACACGCGGAGAGCCGCCGAGCGCGGCGCCTACGGGTCGACCAGCTCGAGCTGCGTGCCCTGGATGCGCACGTGATCGCCCTCGCGCACGAACGGCTCGTAGCGCTGCTGGATCACGCGCTGTCCGCCGCCGTCGAGCTTCACGGTGACGTTCCAGCGCACCTTCTGGTACTGGTTGGGACGGCGCGCGTAGACCGCACCGCCCGCCGCGCCAACCATCACGACCTCGCGCTTCGCATCGCCGCCGAACACCATCATCGGGCGCGCCTGCATCGACCCCGCCGACGACGGCAGCGACGACACCACGCCGAGCGGCGCCCAGGACTCCTCTTCCTCCGACGCTGCGACGGACACGACCACACCGCAGTTTTCGCACGGCTGTGCCGCAGGCGTGCCGGAAGGCTGCGCGGCCGCGCCCGACACGACCATCACCAGGAACGCCGGCAGGATGCGCATCTCAGTCCGGAAGCGTGTTGAGGTAGAACATCGCGTTCAGCAACGGGCTCGGCTTTCCGAGGGGCGCCAGCCACCGCTGGAAGATCGGGTCGATGTCGCCGCGACGGTACGTCTCGACCAGCGCGCGGTTCACCGCGAGCCGGAAATCGGGATCGTTGCGCGCCACCACGATCGCGTAAGGCTCGAACGAGAAATCCTCGAGCAGCATCGCGGTCGGCTCGCCTTCGGCCTCTAGCAGGACCTTGGTGAGCACGGTTCGATCGCCGGCGTAGGCGTCGACGCGACCCGCAAGCACGGCCGCGACGCCCTCTTCCGGTCGAGCGACGTGGACGATCGGTCCTCCCGCCTCGAAGAGATCGAGGGTGCGAAGGAGCGCACGCTCCGTCGTCGTCGCGGGAATGACCGCGACGCGCCGGCCCTTGAGGTCGGCGACACGCCGGATGTCGGACTGCGCGCGAACGACCAGCGTGCCGCCGTCCACGAAGATCGGCAGGCTGAAATCCACGCGTTCCATCCGGGACAGCGTGACCGTCGTCGTGCCGCATTCCGCATCCGCGCGGCCGCTCGCCACGATCTCGATGCGCGCATCGGCATCCACCGGTACCCACTCGATGCGCAGGTTCGGCAAGCCCAGCTGTCGGCCGATCAGCGCCGCAACGCGTGCGCAGAGCTCGACGCTGTAGCCGCGCACCTGGCCATTGCGGTCCTTGAACGAGAACGGCGGCGTGCCGGTGCGGTAGGCGAGCACGATCGACTGTCGTTCGCGAATACGCTCGAGCGTGCCCGCCGCCGCGGGCGCAACGGCGGCCAGCGTCGCGATGAGGCAGATGAAAACCGCGTGTCGTCGCAATGCATCCATGGCGCAGGAGGATGCAACGGACGGCATGGCAGCGGCTTGCCAATTCGCGACAAACGGCGCTCGCGCAACGCGGTCACGACGTGCAGGCGCTCGCCCGGAAGTCGCGATGGCGACGGCAGAATGCGTTGCGACCCGGGCGGGCTCGACGCACGCCGGTCGAGCGTGAAGCGGAGAGCGACTAGCGGTCGCGGTCGCCCGGCGTCACGTCGGTTTCGATCCAGTTCTTGATCTGCTGGGGATCGAAGGCGTCTGCGATGGCCTTGGCCTCCGCGCAATCGACCCCGCCCCGCTGCAGCAAGGCGAGCAGCCGATTGAAGCGTTCCTCGCTCGCGGCGGCATGGTCGAGAAGCTGGTGGATCGCATGCACGACCGGGTCGTTCACGTCCTGTCCGATGCCGTACGCCGCGAAGCGCATCTTCTCGGCGGTCGATTCGCGACGCTCCTGCTCCTCGCGCGTGTTGACGCGCGCCGGGATGCCGACGGCCGTCGCGCCCGCCGGGACGTCGCGCACGACCACGGCATTGGACCCCACCTTGGCGTTGTCGCCCACCAGGATGGGGCCGAGGATCTTCGCGCCCGCGCCCACCACCACGTTGCGGCCGAGGGTCGGATGCCGCTTGCCCTTGTTCCAGGACGTGCCGCCGAGCGTCACGCCGTGATACAGCGTGGAATCGTCGCCGATCTCGGCGGTCTCGCCGATGACGATGCCCATGCCATGGTCGATGAAGACGCGGCGGCCGATCTGGGCCCCCGGATGAATCTCGATGCCGGTGATCCATCGACTCCAGGTGGACAACCAACGAGACAGCCAGCGAAAGCCGCGGCGCCACAGCGGATGAACCACCGCGCGATGCCAGACGAGCGCATGCAGCCCCGGATAGCACGTGAGCACTTCCCACGTGCTGCGCGCAGCCGGATCACGCTCGAAAACCGCGTGGATGTCTTCGCGGAGGCGGGCGAACATGCTTCGATTCTAGCAAATTCCGAGTGAATCACTCGGCTATTGGACGTCGCCCCCCGCGTGTTCGTTCAGCGGAGCAGCACCGCCGCGACGACCAATGCCGCCATCGCGAGGGCGAAGCAAAAGAGATACACCACCGAGACGACGATCACGCGGGCGGCTATGCCGAGCCAGCTCCCGCCGTACACCGTCTTCACCGACCACGGCACGTACGCGAGGATCCACAGCAGCAGCACCGTGCGCACCGGCGCGACGGGGATCAGCAGCATGACGAGCAGCGCGAGCGCCACGAACGCATGCCCGTGCGCGCCGTAGATGAGGTGCGCCGCGTAGCGGCGCGGGCGCAGCGGATGGCGGCGCGCGCGTCCGAGGTAGACGATCTTCAGGAGCCCTGCGAAGAGCGGCAGCAGGCCGACCATCGCGTAGGGCCCGTAGCGCAGCATGCCGCCGTAGAGTTGCTCGAGCTTCACCTGGCGTGGCAGGGCGTTGAACGCGTCGAGCCGCTTGCGCACCGGCGCGAGCAGCGACCCTCCCGTGCCGAAATCGCCGAAGTCGATGGTGAGGTCTTCCTCGCGATCGTCTTGCCGCTCGCGCGCCGCGGCCGCGATGCGATCGCGGGCCTGGTCGGGAGGCGCCAGCAGCGTCGGCGCCTGTCCCGTGAGTCGCACGGCGGCGAACAGTGCGAGCCAGGCGACGAGGAAGAGGCGGCCGGGGCGCACGTAACGCCGCCGCCGGCCCGCGAGATATTCACGCGTGAGAAAGCCCGGCCGGAAGAACAGCGCCGCGAGCGTACGCCACATGCGGCCGTCGAAGGCGACGTAGCGACCCGCGGCCTCGCGCAGGAACGCGATCGCGGTCGGCAACGCGATCACCGTCTCCTGGCCGCATTGCGAGCAATACGGGCCTGCGACAGGCGTGCCGCAATTGGCGCAGCTCGCGGTGGTCATCGCGTCCTGCGAAGCACGTCGTCGATGCGCGCCAGGATGCCGCGCAGGATGTTCACTTCCTCCTGCTCGAGACCGGCGCGCGCGAACAGCCGGCGCAGCCGCGGCATGAGGCGCCGCGGTCGCGCGGGATCGAGGAAGTGCAGCGCCGCGAGCGTGCGCGCCGCGTGGGCGTGCAGCCCTTCGATCGCGTCGTGCGTCGCGGGCGTGAACCGCGGCGCGCTCCAGACATCGCGCTCGCCGGCTGCCATGCGAAGCTCGTAAGCAGCGACCTGAACCGCTGCCGCCAGGTTGAGCGATGCATAGCGCGGATTCCCCGGGATCGTGGCAACGCACGCGCAGCGCGCGAGCTCTTCGTTGCTGAGCCCCGACATCTCCGTGCCGAAGACCCACGCGATGGTGCCGGTCGACGATCGCTTCATCGCCTCGCGCGCGGCGTCCCGCACGTCGAGCACGCGCCCGGCGAACTCGCGCGGCCGCGCCGACGCGCCGATCGTCCACGCGCATCCCGCGAGCGCGTCGTCGAGCGCGGAGACGACGCGCGCGCGCAGCAGCAGATGCGCTGCGCCGGTTGCACGCGCGCTGGCATCGGGATCCGGAAAACGATGCGGCGCGACGAGCACGAGATCGTCGAGGCCCATGGTCCACATCGCGCGCGCCGCCGCGCCGATGTTGCCGGGATGGCTCGTTCGCACGAGCACGACGCGCATGCGCGACAGCGGCTCAACCGGCGTGGCATCGGACGTCATGGCAGTCGGGCCCGTGTCGCTGCGGCCGCTCCAATCGAAGCAGTTAGAATATCGCACGATGCATCCCATGCTCACCATCGCGGTGAAGGCCGCGCGGCGCGCCGGCAACATCATCAACCGGGGCGCGCGCGACCTCGATCTCCTCACCGTCACCGCGAAGGGTCCGAAGGACTTCGTGAGCGAGGTCGACCGCGCGGCCGAGGCGGCCATCGTCGACACGCTGCACGCGGCGTATCCCGATCACGCGATCCTCGCGGAAGAAGGGACCAGCCGCGACAAGAACGCGAACGCCGACTACACCTGGATCATCGATCCGCTCGACGGCACCACGAACTTCCTCCACGGCTTTCCGCAGTACTGCGTTTCGATCGCGCTGTCGCACAAGGGCACGATCACGCAGGGCGTGATCTACGATCCGGTGCGCAACGACCTCTTCACCGCGAGCCGCGGTCGCGGCGCTTTCCTCAACGACCGGCGCATCCGCGTGTCGAAGCGGCAGCACCTGCGCGATTGCCTGATCGGCACGGGCTTCCCGTTTCGCGACGGCACGAATCTCGACACCTACCTCGCGATGATGCGCTCGATGACGCAGCAGGCCGCCGGCCTGCGCCGGCCCGGCGCGGCCGCGCTCGATCTCGCATACGTCGCGGCCGGCTACTACGACGGCTTCTTCGAGATCGGCCTCAATCCCTGGGACGTCGCCGCCGGCTCGCTCCTCGTGCTCGAGGCGGGCGGCCTTATCGGCGACCTCGCGGGCGAAGGCGACTACGTCTACGGCGGCGAGGTCATCGCCGCCACGCCGCGCATCTTCGCCCAGATGGTCAAGATCCTCGCCCCGTACCGGGCAAAGCTGAAGCAGGAGAAGACCGCGGCGTCGGAATGAAGCTCCCTGGCATCCGGCTTGCTGCGACGGCCGGATTGCCATAACAACAAGGGGAGCCGCCATGCCGCGCCACGCAGTCGCCGCTCTGACGGCGGCACTTGCGCTGTTCATGACCGTATCGGCGCACGCCGCCTCGCCGGCGAGCGCCACGACGCTGCGCGTCATGCTTCATCCCTCCACGGCATCCGGCGGCGTGCTCTCGGACGCGGCGCGCGCCCGCCTCGAGACGCTGGTGGGCGGCCCGGTCGACGTGATCGCCACCACCCGCACAGGCGCGGTCGACATCGCGCTCGACCCGACGCGCTCGCCGTACACGATGAAGGCGCTCATCGCGCGCGTGCGCTCCGATCGCGCGGTACTGTGGGTGGAAGTGCCCGCGACCGAAAGCAGCCTGAAGGCCGCACGCGCCAAGGCCGCGGCCGGCGCACCCGGCCGCAAGCTGATGGTGCGGCTTGCCGATCCGTCGCACTCGATCGACGACGCGCTCGCCGCGTGGTCGAGCCGAACCGGTGTAGCGCTGCATGTCGCGCGCAGGCTCGGCAACGTGCACGTGCTCGCGCTCGACGCCGACGTTCCGCAAGCGCAGCTCGCGAACATCGCGCAGATGCTCGAGACCGATCCCGCGTTTCGCTACGCCGGTCCGGTGCGTCGCGTCACGCCGCTGCGCGTGCCGGACGATCCGATGTTCCCGGGTCAATGGGCCCTCACGGACAGCGTCTCCGGCATCAATGCGCCGAGTGCGTGGGACCTGCAGACCGGCGATCCGTCGATGACGGTTGCCGTCGTCGACACCGGCATCCTGCCGCATCCCGACTTCGACGGTCGCGTGCTGCCCGGCTACGACTTCATCAGCGATGCCGCGTCGGCGCGCGACGGCGACGGACGCGATGCGAACCCGCACGACGAGGGCGACTGGACGAACGTCGGCGACTGCGGCCGGCCGTTCGGCGAGTCGAGCTCGTGGCACGGCACGTTCGTCGCCGGCCTGATCGCGGCAACAGGCAACAACGGAATCGGCATCGCAGGGGTCGACTGGAACGCGAAGATCCTTCCGGTCCGCGCGCTCGGCAAATGCGGTGGCACCGACGACGACATCCTCGCGGGCGTTCTATGGGCGTCGGGTGTCCAGCTGGACGGCGTGCCGCCGAATCCGACGCCCGCGAAAGTGATCAATCTGAGCCTCGGCGGCGAAGGCCCGTGCGAGGCCGCCGTGCAGGAGGGCATCGACGACGCGCTCGCGCAGGGCAGCGTGGTCGTCGTGGCGGCCGGTAATTCGGCCGAGGACGCAACCGCGTTCTCGCCCGCGAGCTGCAGCGGCGTGATCACCGTCGGAGCGCTCGCGCGCGGAGGCGACCGCGCGAGCTACACCAACTTCGGCAACCGCATCGACCTGTCGGCACCGGGCGGCGATTTTCCCGGCGACGACCTGCTCGTCGTTTCGACGTCCAACGACGGCGTGACCACGCCCGGCGCGCCGACGTACGCGCACGCCGCCGGCACGAGCATCGCCGCGCCGCTCGTCACGGGAACCGCTTCGCTCATGCTCGCGCGCAATGCGCTGCTCACGCCGGGCCACGTGCTGTCGATCCTGCAGGGCACGTCGCGCAATTATCCGATCGGCAGCAGCTGCAGCGCGGGGGCGTGCGGCAGCGGCATCCTGGACGCGGGCCTGGCCGTCGCGAGCACCATTCCGGGATCGGTCACGCCGCCGCCGAACGCGGTGACCGTGTACGAGTTCTATCGCGCCGACCTCGATCACTACTTCATCACGGCGTCCGAGGCCGAAGCCGATTTCGTCGATCTCGTGCTCGGCACGATGTTCCAGCGCACGGGCTTCTACTTCTATGCGTACGCCGACGCGGCGCACGCGCCCGCGGGTGCGCAGCCGGTATGCCGCTTCTACGCGGCGGGACTGATCAATTCGCACTACTACACGGCGGACGCGAACGAGTGCGCCTACGTGCAATCGCACTGGCAGGGGACGTGGAGCCTCGAAACGCCGGCCGCGTTCTACATCCAGGTGCCCGACGGTGACGGCGGGTGCCCGGCGGGAACGCTGCCGGTGTACCGCTTCTTCGACAACCGGCGCGACGCCAACCACCGGTACACGGTCGACCTGTCGCTGCGCCGCGCGATGATCAACCGGCAGTGGATTCCCGAAGGCCCAGGCGGCGTCGTGTTCTGCTCACCGGTCTGAGACGCTCGGCGCGCCTTTCACCCACACTTCGAGGAGCGCGTAGCCAACGGCGAGCAGCACCGGTCCGAGGAATACGCCGATGAATCCGAAGGCCACGGCGCCGCCGAGCACGCCGAGGAGCACGAGCACGAACGGCAGGTCGCTGCCCTGGCTGATGATGAGCGGCTTGATCACGTTGTCGACGGTCGATACGACGAGCGCGCCCCATGCGAGCACGAAGAGGCCCCATCCGGTCTCGCCCGCGTTGATGAGCCACAGGCCTGCGGGCACCCACACGAGCGGCGGTCCGATGGGCACGGGCGAGAGGAAGAACGTCAGCAACCCGAGGAGCGGCGCCGCGCGCACGCCCGCCATCCACAGGCCGATGCCCGCCAGCACGCCCTGCACGATCGCAGTGCCGAGAATGCCGAGGACCACGCCGCGAACCGTCGCTGCGGCAACGACCGCGAGCTCGTAGCCACGCTCGCCCGCGATGCGCGACACGGCGGCGAGCAGGCGCTCGGCGACGATCTCGCCGTCGCGAAAGAAGAAGAATGCGATGAAGATCGACAGCGTCAGCTGCAGCACCGCGGCGACGAACGCAGCGCCCGAGGCGAGCGCGACCTTGCGCAAAGGCTCGACGTACTTCTGCAGCTCGTCGACCACCTGCGCGGTGTCGTGCGCCATGCTCGACCAGTAACCCGAAGCCCATTCGCCCACGAGCGGAAGCTGTGCGACCCACCCGGGCGGCTCGGGCGGACCGGCATCGATCACGCGGCGCCCCCATGCCGCAACCTGGTCGGCATTGTCGGCAATCGTCGCGCCCACGACGATGAAAGGCGCGAGCAGCGCGATGGCGATCAGGACCACCATCACCAGCGCCGACAGCGCCGCGTGGCCTCGCATCCTCACGACGAGTCGCTGATACAGCGGCCACGCGGTCGTGCACAGGATCGCCGCCCACAGCAGCGCGGTCATGAACGGCTTCAGCACGAAAAAGCAGCCTGCGATGAGCAGGCCGAGCCCGGCGAGCGTCAGCGTCTGGTCGATGCGTGAAGGTGGCGTCTGCATGGCGCGGGGATGACGGCGCCGGCATCTTAGCGTGCCGGCCCACCCGCACGCCGTCGGTGCGCAGCGGCCGCATGTAGGCGCGACGCCGACATTGCGCTTCGCCGCACGCCGATAGGGCTCGCGGGATCGCGGCCCAACAATGTTGACGAGGGGGCGCTCGCGGGCAGCGCCCGCCGTTGGAAACACGAGGAAGGAGTGATCCACATGGCCAATCAATCGTCGAGCAACAAGGGCAGTCCCTCCGGCGGCCAGCGCGAGGCCGATTCGAGCCGCACGCGGCAGCAGGCGATGAGCGATGCCAACCGCGCGGCGCACCGTACGACGGGCACGCAGCAGTCGCCGAGCGGAGGGGGCACGCAGGCGGGCATGGGCGCCCCGGGCGCCAACCAGCAATCCGGCATGACCTCGGGCAGCGGCTTGCAGCACACGGGAATGGGCACGGCGGGCATGGGGTCGGGCCAGCGCAGCGCCGGGCAGGCGGGCCGAGGCGCCGGCGGCGCATCGAGCGGCGATCAGCACGACGGAAAGAAGTCGGGCCGCTGAGGCATGAACGAACGCCCGCGGTCCGCAGGCGTTCGCTTCCGGTGGACAAAAAAAGGCCGCAGGTTAGTGCGGCCTTTGCAACTCAAAGGTACTGCACGCCCGCGACCCTGAGTCGCCGGCAAACGCCGGCGACACGCGGGCGCTGCTTCATCCCCCCCTAGCCCGCTCCCCCTTGATTTGGCGCGTGAGCACGAGTCCTGCAAGCGCGGCGAGCGCCAGCGTCCAGGCCGGCGGCTCGGGCAGATCGCGCTGCGGCGGCGTATACGTCGCCGTGATGAAGTCCTGGTGATGCGTCGGCTCGCGCGTCGTCGGCGTCGACAGCAGCTGGGAGATCGTCCAGCCGTCGCCGGTGAACTGATTGAGGTTGGTGAGCCAGAGACCCGCCAGGGTCTGCGCATTGTGGTTGCTGGGCCCGCCGGTTACCCAGAAATGATTCGACGGGTTGCCCGGCGCGCCGGGCGCGAACACGGTCGCGTCGTGGTCGTACTCGAGGTTCCACACCGCGAGCTGGAACGCAGTGGAGGCGTCCGACAGGGAGTATCCCGTGGGCGGTGCCGTCACGCTCGCATACGCCTCGTCGAAGAGTTGCGACAGGCGTTGCTCCATCGTCGCATCGGCCATCGCCACTTCGGTGTAGTTGTAGTTGTTGCCGAAGGAGAAGGTGTGATCGAGATCGAAGCACCAGAAGACGAGATCTTCCGCAGGCGACCCGAACGTGCCCGTGAAGCCGCCGACCGGGATTCCCGATTGGGCGTGCGAGTCGCGGTGCAGCTCGAACGTTTGCGAGGGCGCGATGAAACCGTTGGGGTGAAGCGTGTCGGCGCGGCTTCCGAGTGAAACCGTTGCAGCGAGGATTGCAGCGCTGAGCGTAAGGCAGGGGCGTACCTTGAAATGCATGACGGGTCTCATTCCTTCGTTGTTATGGTGGCCCGCCCTCCCCCAAGAGCACGTCGGCAACCGGCGACGCCCTAGTTGCAACCCCCATACCAGCGGTATCACCGCTCGTCAGGCCTGACGCATCAAGCTCTTAGTCATGGTTTGTGTAGCGTACGAGGGGTACGAGACGGGTCTTGTAAACCTCGCCGACGTCCTGGTGCGGCGACTTTGCAAGAAGCGGTCGCCAACGCGCATGTCGTAGGTGCGCTCCTACAGGCATACACGCGCGCCGGCGATGGCGCGGAACGCTCCGCGCCGTTAGCGTCATGGTCCCAGCGGAATCGTCGTGCCAACCGCAGGACGGTTGCGGCTACGACGACGATGCGAACCTGCGAGGATGGAAAGCCGATGGCGGAGAGAGAGGGATTCGAACCCCCGAT
>Ga0207674_10000144_pt1 | contig 83284 bp, 77 predicted proteins | sample KBSCornC72_FD_184303 | JGI IMG/M metagenome (GOLD analysis project Ga0207674, IMG submission 184303) | Corn rhizosphere microbial communities from Kellogg Biological Station, Michigan, USA - KBS Corn C7-2 (SPAdes) (version 2) | ecosystem: Host-associated > Plants > Roots > Rhizosphere > Soil ...
TTCCGCCCGGAAGCCCTCCCACTTCGTCTCCACCGCCGCAACCTGGGCCGTCCGAATCTCCCGCGTGATCTCACGCACATCTTTTCGGTTTGCCCCACGAACGCAGTAGACGATAGGCTGCTTGCGCCCCTCTATGTCGCGCTCGATGGGGATCACCACATCCACATCATCGAAAATGGCGAGGCGCTTTGGGCCCTTGCGACAGGCGTTCAACACCTTGTTTTCGTCCACTGTGTGTGCCAGACACGCGATAATGAATGCCGTGAATGATAACGCCTCGCCCGTCTCTGTTTCATGCTCGCGCAGGTATCTCCGCGCCTCAGTCACGTCTACCTCGATCAGGCCACGGGTCTTGTGCGCCCGCTGGACCGCGGGATACATCAGCGCCAGCACACGCCGAAGCTTGGGGAATGGTACAACCAGGTATGCATCGCGTTGGTTGTCTGTGTGGCGCCTGGCCATGTCTGCCTGACCTCCTTCCAAAGAACGCGCCTACCTCCTCACCAGGAGTAGCCTGTTCGTGCCGATCCCAAAGCAGGTCGGAGCGGCCAGGCACATGAAGACGGTATGCGCCTGGCAGATTCAATTATGTTTCAGATATGTTCAGCCATGCCATTCAAGCCGCCGGTCAGGCGCTTTGTGATGTGCGATAGCGGCGGACGCGCGGACGGTTGCTGTAGAAGCCGGAGCCATGGAGGCCCAGGTCGAAGAGCAGCCCCAGCACCACCCAGAGCCAGGCAGCGCCGTTGACGCCGTTGCCAAAGGCGTAGACCACCACGTAGGCGAGTGTAGTCAGAGGCAGAAAGATAATGCCGAGCAGCGGCAGAATCCAGCCGTCGTGGAAGGCGGTCTTGACCAGCGACGTCTGGGTCCAGACGACGAGCAGCCCAATACGAGCAAGCAGCGCAAGCAGACAACCCATACGAGATACCTCCTGATTGATGGCAGGCGAACATGTGTCAGCGCGGCTGGCCTGCCACAAAGCTGGTGAAGCAGCCGCGCTACCCTGCCATATAACCATACGTTCAGCGAGTCGCGCCACCGAGTTGGAAGAACCGCCAGGCGAGCAGAATGAACCAGATCATCGTAGGCACCAGCGCCAGGAGCGAGAAGACAATGCCAACCGTCCCCGCGGACGCTGGCACAAGCGTGAGCACGCCCATCGCGAGGCCCGCGTAGCCAGTTGCTTTGCTGAATACCTTGCTACGGAGCATGACGATGGACACGATGATCGCGAACAGCGCACCGATGAAATACGCCACATTGAACGCGGTGCCGGTCCAGTTGGCGATGATCGCCTGTCCGGCCCCCAGGAGCGCCGTTCGCTCGGCGACGGTCGTCGCGACGGCATACTGATGGCTCAATGTGAGCATCGAGAAGGCGGGATTGGCCGCGATATAGGCCACCATGCCGACAAACGCGAATGCCGTCGCCAGCGCCATGAACGGTTGGTTGACATGACGAAGCGCGCCGTAGAGGGCAACGTAGATCACCCCCGCGAGCACGTAGCTCGCCAGCATCATCAGGTCCGCGGCAAAGAGACCCCGGAGCCAGCTTTGATTGAACAGGTCGTACCAGCCAACCATAGTGGTCGGAACCGGATTAATCACCAACACGATGCCTGCAACGACAATAAACGCGACCGACAGCAGCGCGACTACGGCGGCTATGCGATAGAGTGGCTTCCAGGTCGCGTCAGCCTGTACATTGGCTGGGGCATTCGCGCGCTGACCGATTGCGGCAGCGGATTCTATGACGGACGTGCTCATAACACTGCTCCTTTCCAGCAGGGACACCCTCCTGTCACTGGTAGCAGATGCTCCTCACCGATAGGTCTCATGTCGTGGAAGCGCGAGCACAAGGACATCACAGATCTCAGAAGCTACCCGCCGAGCCACCGCCGCCACCCGCCGCGCCGCCGCCAGAGAATCCGCCGCTGGCGCTGCCACCGCTGGAGACCGGCGCCATGCTCGAATGGAAGACAATCCAGTAGGGATAAAAGCCGGGGTAGAAGCCCGGTGTCGCCGTCGCCACCTGCTGACCGTCACGCTCGGCGTGGAACCATGCTGGCGAGTAGCCGCGCTCGCTCGCCGCCTTCAGCCGCGAGGATAGTTTGCCCAGCAGCCCCATCGCGACGATGTAGGGTAGGTCGGTATCGAGATTCGGCTCGTAGGCGCGATCCGAGACGCTAGCGCGATAGCCACGCCACGGCGCGGCGGCGATCTCGCCCTCGACGGTCGTATCATGCACAGAGTAGCCCGCGATAAACGCGGCCATGCTGGCGAGCAGACAGATGACCATGCCAATTGCGGCCCAGCCCTCCTTCGCCAGAATCATGAGCAGGACGGACACCGCCGCCAGCGCGATTCCTACCGCGCCCGCGATGTAGAGCGGACGACGGCGTGCGGAGGCCGACTCGGGGTCGTACCAGCCGCGCTCAGTCAGGTCGCGGCGCAGTTCCGCCCTGGGGGCGCTCCACCTCAGACGCGCTCTGGCGAGGTCGTCGCTGCTGAGTGTATGGTCGCTCTCGTCGGCCTGCTCTTCGAGGCCATCCCAAACGCTCTGCTCGAAGCCCGTCAGGCCTTTGCCGTCGCCAGTGAGGCGCATCTGCACCTTCTTCGCGCCCACTGGCTCGATGGTCAGCAGCCCACGCCGGGCGAAATCCAGCACGGTCGCCTCGACCTGCGCATCGCTCACACGTCCCTGGATGAGCGCCCCGGCCAGCGCGGGCGAGAGGTCGCCAGGAGCCGCCAGCGCCAGGGGATCGATATGCACGCCATCACCCGCGGTGCTCAGCGGCGATTGGCGGCGCATGCGCGTGTAGAGCAGCCCGACCGCGCCCGCAAACAGCAGCGCCAGGATGTTGTACGGCAGCCGCCCAAGGAACGAGGAGACCACCTGTGACTGCGGCGGCGGTGGCGGCCCATAAATCAGATCGTGCGCCACCTGCTGCAGCCCCGCGGCGATCCCCGCGGCGGTCTGCCCGTCCGCCAGCAGTGGCGTCGTGACATCGGTACGTATCCGGTCCAGTTCAGCCTGCGGCAGATTGCCGTGCTGATAATGCTTCTCGCCCGCATAGAGCGCGAATGTGCCGTGGCGAAGGTCGCCTGGCTTGAGGTTGAAGAACATGACGAAGCCATCGCGCGCGCCAGGGTGTGACTCCACATTCCAGCGTCCCATCAGATCGATGGCGTCTTGTAGCGTCTCGTCCGCTGTAGTTTCGCGCGCCTGCAAATACACGATAGTGGGCGCTCCGGCACGGTCAACTACCGCGGCGTCCGCCTCCAATGTGGCGATCTCTGTCGGCGTGAGGAGCCCTGTGCAGTCGTAGATATGCTGGCCAGCGACCGGGCCGGTGCAGCTATTGCGCGGAGCCGCCGAGGCGCCCGCCGCGCCGACCTGGGCCAGCCCGACAGCCAGCAACAAGGCAACTGGCACGAGCGCCACGGCCCACCGTCTCCGCGAGATACGCCAGTGATATGCGTGCATCCGCCGTCTCCTCCGGGCTTAGCAAGCGATACGGTCTGCGACAATCCCGCGCCATCTTCACTTCTGCTCGCTGAATCGCATGCGATGGCGCGCCTGCCAGTAACGTATACGCAGCAGCGCGCCATTGGGTGCAAGTGGCCGTGAAGCGCCGTAGGTATGCGGCCCTGGCAGGCGCTCCCTACCTAGCCGAGACTTCGTTAGCGCATCGTCGAGTACTCACGCGGCTGCGAGGCCACCGGCTGGGGCGCGGCAGGCGCGGGCATATCCGCCATCGGCATCGGTTGCGCCTGTGCCATGTAAGGCGCTGACGCTGGCGCTGTCCGTGCTCGACCGGCGGGCATACCATCCGGCCCGGCGACCAGATAGGCCACCATCACGGCAAATCCGAACACGCCAGAGACGAGCCCGAGGAGACCGCCAGCCAGCAAAGTGATAAACCACGCCTTGTCCTCAATTTGGTAGGTATTGACGAGCGCCCCGATCCAGGCCGCCAACTGCACGATGCCACCCGCCACGGCAATCGTGAAGCCCACAATCATGAATCCAACGGTTGACCAGAAGAATCCATTGATCGTGGGAATGAAGTCAGAGCCGCTCCCAGATTCCGCTGGAACCCACGTGCCGCCGTTGGCAAGCATCAAGCCGAGGCTGATACCGCCCATGGCAAGCCCGGCGACGAGAACGATCAGCCCCGCTATCCACATCCTGGTGATACTGGCTTTCGACATGGTGTTCACCCTCCTTCCCCTTGAGCGGTCATGCCCGACAGTCTGTCGTGATCCGCTCAGCGTCACCATATCCCCCAGGCCTTACAGATCCGTCACAGCCGACAGCACTGACCACACGCGCCAGTCACAGGATAGCGAGGCCCCCTCCCGGCCTTCCTGCGCTCGGCCACCCTCCCCCAGCTGACGCTGGGAGAGGGACTGATGGTACGGTCACGCCTAGCGCCAGAGGGCGACGGCTGTGGCTCTGGGGGGCTGGTTCCCCTTCCCTATGAGGGGGAGAGAGCTGCCGAACGGGTTCACCGTGGGCGTACGTCTGCAAGCCCCTCTCCCTGGAAGGGGGAGGGGTTGGGGAGGGGGTGGTAGCCCAGCTACACCATCCGAGGCGCAACCCAGTATCAGCCCCAATTCCTCGTCGCCACCTTGACGATCATTCGCCTGCCGCCGTAATGATTTAATTGTAATTAAACTATTACCTGGGGGAATCGAGATGGCGATTGCTACGGGTGGCGCGCCCCTGAGGGTGGATGCCGCGCCAGCCTACGACTTCCTGCATAGCATGACGCTGCTCGTCAATGCGCCACAGACGCGGGCCGCGCGTCTGCCTGCTGGGAGCCCATGGCGGCGGTGGCTGGCCGAGACGGAGGGCACGCTCGATCCACTGGAACGGCGGCGGATGCGTCGTTGGTTTGGCGGGCAGCGACCGCTAGGCGTCGCCTATGCGCTGCTGGCGGCGTCTCTTCCCCACGAGCGGACCCCCGATGCGCTGATCGCCGCGATAGCCGCTCTCTCGCCAGTGGATTTCGCGCGCTGGCTGGTGCTGGCCATCGCGCAGGGCGACGATATCCCGCTGGATACGCCAACTTTGCAGCGCTGCCAGGGCGACCTCCCTGCCGCCGGACGCTACCTAGAGCGCCACCTGCGGCTAACGGGCCAGCGGCGAGACCAGCTGGCACAGGCACTTTCTGCGCCCGAAGCCGCCCGCCAGGAGTTGCTGGCGCTGCTGCGGCGTCACGAGTCGGCCATGCGCGCCATCGAGCCAGCGGCGCAAGATGAACGCGAACGCGCGGCGGAGCGATTGCGAGCGCTGCTTACGCCTCCGGTCGTGCGCCTGCCCACCTGGCTGCCGCGCAGAGCCGATTTCTCGCGCTACTCGTCGGTGGTGCTGGCGCCACTGGTCTTTCACCCCGACAACGTGACGGCCTATTCTGCCGGATTGGCCCGCACCCCTGGAGAGACCGTCTCAGCCAATCCGCTGCTGTTGCTGGTTGGCGTCGAGCGCGTGCTGAGCGATGCGCCACGCCGCGGGCCGACCCCAGCCGCCCTGGCGCTGCTGGCGAATCCCGCCGACCACTGGACGCGCGTCTACGGCATGCTGGCCGACCCGACCCGCCTCCACATCCTCCGGCTGCTGGCGGAGCAGCCCCGCTTCGGCCAGGAAATTGCCACAGCGCTCGCGATCTCGCCTGTCATGGTCTCGCACCACATGGCGCTGCTGGCGAAGTATGGGCTGGTCAGCGTCGCACGCGCGGGCCAGCGGCTCTACTACCTGCTGAACAGCACGGCGATCACCAATCTGTTTGCCGCGGGCAGCCAGTTCATCCTTGAGCCAGGAACCACATCACAGGAAGGAGGAAGCGACGAGACAACCCGGCAACGTACAGGCGCGCAGAAGAAGGAGCAGTTGACGATGACCAGCACGACCAGCACGACCAGCACGACCAGCACGACGAGCCTTGCGCCCAATGCCGCGACGCGCGTCCAGGGGATTGTGACCCAGGTTTTGGGCAATGTCGTAGATATCGCCTTCCCCGGCGATCACATGCCGGGGCTGTATAACGCCATCGAGACGGAGATGCCAGGGCAGGCCGAGCCGCTGACACTGGAGGTCGAGCAGCTGCTGGGCAATAGCTCGGTGCGCTGTGTCGGCATGGGGCCAACGGACGGCATGATGCGTGGCCAGATCGCCTGGGATACCGGCCAGGTGATTGCCGTGCCGGTTGGCCCGAAGACACTCGGCCGCATCTTCAACGTCCTCGGCGAGCCGATAGACGGGCTGCCCGCGCCCGACGCCGCGCCACGCTGGCCGATTCACCGGGCCGCGCCCAACCTTGAGGAGCAGGCGACCAGCACCGAGGTGATGGTGACCGGAGTCAAGGTGATCGATCTGCTGGCGCCGTTCACGCGCGGCGGCAAGATCGGCACGTTCGGCGGCGCGGGTACCGGCAAAACGATCATCATCAAGGAGCTTATCAAGAATATCGCCCTCGAATCGCATGGCTACTCGGTCTTCATTGGGGTCGGCGAACGCACCCGCGAGGGCAACGACCTCTACTACGAGATGAAGGAGGCGGGCGTTCTCGAGAGCGTCGCGATGGCGTTCGGCCAGATGAACGAGCCGCCGGGCGCGCGATTGCGCGTGGCGCTCTCCGGCCTGACGATGGCGGAATACTTCCGCGATCAGGAGGGCCGCGACGTGCTGCTCTTCATCGACAATATCTTCCGCTTCACCCAGGCGGGCGCCGAAGTCTCCGCGCTGTTGGGCCGCATGCCGTCCGCTGTAGGCTACCAGCCGAATCTGGCTGAGGAGATGGGCCAGCTGCAGGAGCGCATCACCTCGACCAAACGCGGCTCGATTACCTCGATGCAGGCGATTTTCGTCCCCGCCGACGACTACACCGACCCAGCCCCGGCGACGACCTTCGCTCACCTCGACGCGACGATTGTGCTGGAGCGCGCGCTGGTGGACCGCGGTCTCTTCCCGGCGGTGGACCCGCTTGCCTCGACCAGCCGCATCCTCGACCCACAGGTGGTTGGCCAGGAGCACTACGATGTCGCCCAGGGCGTCAAGCGGCTCTTGCAGCGTTATAAAGACCTGCAAGACACCATCAGCATCCTGGGTGTGGACGAGTTGAGCGACGACGACAAGCTGACGGTCTCGCGGGCGCGCAAGACCGAGCTTTTCCTCTCGCAGCCGATGCGTGTCGCCGAGGTTTTCACCGGGCGGCCCGGCGTCTATGTGCCGCTGGCGGAGACGATTCGCGGCTTCCGCGAGATTCTGAAGGGCAGGCACGACCATATCTCCGAGCTGTACTTCTACATGGCCGGAACGATTGACGAGGTGATAGAGCGCGCGCGCCAGGCCGACGCCTGAGCACTGCAGTTAGCCCGGCGGCTGGCCGGAATCGTCGGCCTCAATGGTCTCGATCAGCCACTGGCACCACGCCATATAGCCGCGCTCGTACTCGATGCCGCGCAACAGCGTCGCGTAGGAGGTGAAGCGCGGCGCATGCAGCCGCCGCAACTCGCCAGCCGTCGCGTTCGCCTCCATCGTCGTGCGAATCGCCTCGTAGCGAGCCAGCCGCTCCGCATGCTGGCTCGCGTAGCTGCGAACCAGCGCAAGCGCTCCCTGCGGGTCGGCCAGCCAGAGCGAGAAGACCTTCAGCATGAACTCGTCGCGCTCCGGCGGTATGCGCATCGGCTCGGCGGCCCAGGCTGCCAGCGCGGCGCGCCCCGCTGCGGTGATGTCGTACACCTTTTTGTCGGGCCGCTCCTGCTGCTCGACAACGGTATGCGTGACGAATCCGGCCTGCTCCAGCCGCGCCAGCTCAGGATAGATCTGGCTGCGGCGGGCATGCCAGAAGAAGCCGATGGGCTCCTCCATCTCGCGAATCAGGTCGTAGCCGGAGGCTGGCGCCCGCGCCAGCAGTCCGAGCAGGGCGTATGCGAGCGGTATCATCGTCTCCTCCTCCGCGTCCGGCTTGACGAAGCGCAATCCCAATGCTACATTCTCCATGATATGTCAATATTGATATATAGCAACGATGATACAGTACGGGGTGCGTCCTATGATAGCAGACAAGACAGCGGGAAGGCGAGAAGCGGAGGCTCTTTGGTCGCGACGTGATTTTCTCAAATGCTCAATGGAGGCGCTCGCGGCGAGCAGTGTGGTCGGTGGGCTGGTAGGGAGCCTGGCGGGCTGCGGCGCCACCAGTTCGACGTTTGCTCCGCCACCCCGGACGCCGACGCCCTCTGCGCCGCTGGCCCCGTCGGGTCCCATCACAACGGGCAACGCTGCCACGATAAAGCGTCTTGCCACGCTGCAGCCGATGAACCATCGCGTGCGCGGGGTCGCCTGGTCGCCGGACGGGCAGCTAGTGGCCTCGGGCAGCAACCCAGAGGTGGCGCTCTGGGATAGCGTGACCGGCAAGCGCGTCGCCACACTCAACGGCCACACCGGCCAAATCTATAGTATGGCCTGGTCGCCCGCTAGCAAGCTGCTGGCATCCGCCGCCGATGATGGTACGGTGCGCCTCTGGGACGCGCAGCAAGGGCGCGCGATCCAGACGCTGAAGGCGGCCTCCAATGCGTCGTTTCTCAGCCTCGCCTGGTCGCCCGATGGGCGTCAGATCGCCGCTGGCACGCCAGACGGGGATGTGGTGCGCTGGAACGCGCAGACGGGGGCGCAGCTTGCGACGTGGAGCGGCCCAGCCAAGCACCAGGGCCACGGTGGCGAATATCCCTTCGCCGCCTGGGGCGTCTCGTGGTCGCCGGGTGGTCGCCAGATCGTCTCAACGCGCTACGACGATCTCGTCCTGCTCTGGGATGTCGCCACGGGCAGCAGCCAGGTGATTCCCAAGACGGATACGCAGCCAAATACCGTCGCCTGGGCGCCGAATGGACGCCAGTTCGCCGTGACCGACGACCAGGGCAAGGTCATCCTCTGGAATGGCGCCAACGGGGCGCGTGGCAAGACCTTCGAGGGCCACGACGGCGACGGCTGGGCCTACGGGCTGACCTGGTCGCCCGATGGCAGCATGGTGGGGTCGTCACGCCATTCTGGCATCGTGCAGCTCTGGGACGCGCAGACCGGCAAAGAGCTGGTGGCGCTCAACGGGCACCTCAACGCGGTCTGGGCGCTGGCGTGGTCGCCCGATGGGCTGCGGCTAGCCTCGGCCAGCGACGACGGCAGTGTCTGCCTCTGGGGTGCAGCCTAGTCGGCTGGCTCCAGGATTGACGACGCTTCCACCGTCTCGCCCGCCGCGACCGCGCCCTCAGCCACCGTATCCGCCTGATCTTCCTGCCCGTGGATGTAGCGCTTGCCACGGAAGTACGAGGCGATGGCCGCGACGATGCACATGCCCGCCGCGATGTAGAAGACGGCGTGCAGGCCCACCATGAACGGCGAGGCGATCAGGTTCGGGAAAAACTCCTTGCTGAGCAGCGCCGCCTGGCTGGATGCTGGCAGCGCGTGTAGCGCCGATGGTGGCAGCAGCGTGCCCATCGGGTTATAGCCAAGGAAGGCGGCGAAGAGCGCGGCGGTCGGCGGCAGATGGGAGATAGTGGTTGCGAGTGGTGCCGGGAGCCCCGCCTGTGAGAGACCGTTGAAGAGTGACGACGGCAGCGCCGCGGCCAGCCCGGCCGTTACGATGCTGAAGAAGACGCCGATGCTCAGCAGTGACGCCGCATTCTGGAAGGTCGCGCGCATCCCCGACGCCACGCCGCGATGCTCCGCCGGAACGCTGTTCATGATCGCGGTGGTATTGGGCGCGGCGAACATACCAAGGCCGAGGCCAAGCAGCAGCAGCAGCGGCGCGAAGACGGCATAGGAGAAGTCGGCGGGCAGAGCGGTCAGCCCCAGGAAGCCTATAGCGGTCAACACCATGCCCAGCGTCGCGAAGAAGCGCGAGCCGAAGCGGTCCGAGAGGATGCCGCTGATTGGCCCCATGACGATGAAGCCCACCATCAGCGGAATCATATAGATGCCCGCCCAGAGCGGTGTCACCTCGAAGCTGTAGCCGTGCAGCGGCAGCCAGATGCCTTGCAGCCAGATGACGATCATGAACTGCAAACCGCCCTGTGCCAGCGCCGAGAGAAAGACGCTCAAGTTGCCAAACGAGAACATGCGAATGCGGAACAACTCCAGCCGGAACATCGGGTGGTCGCTACGTAGCTCGATCCAGATAAAGAGGAGGAGCAGCAGAATGCCCACCACAATCGCCGCGATGACGCCGGGATTGCCCCAGCCCATCGGCGAGTCGCCGTACGGCTCGATGCCATAGGTGATGCCAAGCAGCAGGATCGTCAGCCCCAGCGCGAAGGTCACGTTGCCCGGCCAGTCGATCCGCTGGCCGCTGCGAATCGTTGCCGTCTCCCGCAGCATCAGGAACGCCCAGACGGTGCCGAAGATGCCAATCGGGACACTAATCAGGAACACCATGCGCCAGTTAATCGTGGCAAGAATGCCGCCGAGAATCAGCCCAGCCAGTGAGCCGACGATGGCTGCCACCTGGTTGATGCCCATTGCCATGCCGCGTTGGCGCGCCGGAAAAGCGTCAATCAGAATTGCGGTGCTATTGGCAAAGAGGAAGCCCGCGCCGACGCCCTGCACCAGCCGGAAGATAATCATCTCCAGCGCGCCAGTATTCCCCTGGCTGGGCGTCAGAAAGAGCAGGATGCTACCGAGCGTAAAGACGGCGAAGCCCAGATTGTAGAGCTTGACGCGGCCAAAGATGTCTGAGATGCGCCCGAAGGTGACGAGCAACGTCGCCGTGACCACCATGTAGCCCAGCAGCAACCACAGAAAGTAGTTGGTCTCGCCGGGCGCCAGCGGATTGATGCCGATGCCAGTGAAGATGGCGGGCATGGCAATTAGAATGATGCTGGAGTTGACCGTCGCCATCAGCACCCCGAGGGTGGTATTCGATAAGGCGATCCATTTGTAGTTCTTCCCCAGCGGCATCTCATGGCGTCGCTGGCGCGCGATACCCGCCGTATTCCCCGCGGCGTTGCTCTTCGACGTTCGTTCAACCGACATAGCGATGAGTGCTCTCTTCCCACAAATATCGAAGCCGTGCCGGGAAAGTGGATCGTGGCACGACGGCGGGCGGCTTTGTGATGGGCCTGTGAGATCCGCAATCCAGTATAGTATGACGTTGCCGTTTACGTCAATGTTGTCTCGCGGGGATGCGCGCTGGTCCGTGGAGCGTTGTTGCGCCCGGTGGTATACGCTCTATTCCAGTCTCACCTATTTCCCTGCCCCTGCCAGACAACGGGCCATTGTGCGTATAATATCCAGCGACGACACCGGTTTTCTGTAGCGCCGCGCATCGGGCAGGAGGAGGCGATATGCCGCTCGCAGGCAATCTGCGCCAGGCGTCCCTGCTCCATATCCTCAGAACAATTGCCCTCGAACAGCGCGATGGCTGCCTGACGCTGACACGTGGCCATCTGCGCGCCGAGATCTATTTTCGGCGTGGCCAGTGGTTGGCGGCGGAGCGCGTGCCGGTGGGTCCGCCGCTGACCGAGCAATTCGTCGCCATGGGCTATATGTCGCCGGAGCAAATCGAGGAAGTGATTCTGGTGCCCTTCGATGAGGCTGCCGTGCTACCCGACGGCCAGATCGTTCAGGCGCTGATGGCCGATGGGCTGCTAACGCGCGAACAACTGCACTATTGGGCGATGAGCGACTCCATCGCGCTCGTCAACGTGGTTGCTGGCTGGCCCGATGGCGATTTCTCTTTCGTCGATGGCATCCATCCGCCGCAGGAGCTGGTGCTGGTGCCGATGCCGATAGAGAACATCGTGGCATCACTTGGATCGGTCGAGCAGCCTCCCGCCGCGCAGCACACCGGCCAGAATCCCGCCAGCATCGCGCTTCGCCCGGATACGGTGCTAACCTTCGCCGATATCCCGGACACGGGCCAGACGGTGGAAATCTCGCAGGAGGAGTGGATAGTGCTGGCACAGATAGATGGCGCGAACCCGCTCGGCGTGGTCGCGGCGACACTGCAAATGGACGCGCGGCGGCTGGTGGATATTGCCCATCACCTGCTGAGCCGCGGCCTGCTGACACCAGCCGTCGCACAAGCGGCCCCGTATAACTAAGAGGTTGACGGATTTATCCGCCAATGCCGAGCGCAAGCCGGAAACCAATCTCGTCACTGGTAACGCCACCAAAACGGCCTCCAGTCTCACCTGAGATACGGAAGGCTGGCCTCGAATCCCTACATGGAATGCCCCATGAACCGCCACGCAACACTCGTCCTTCACCTTCAGTAGAATCAAGATTCTCGCGTCCATCATCATGATGGTAGGGATATCGCATATACTGGGTACTTGTCCATACCCTGACGTTGCCCATCATATCCTGAGCATGGTATGGACTTTCGCCAATTGAGTAGTGGCCTACCGGCGTGGTCGCCCCGAAGCCGCTTTCTCTGGTATTGCAGCGCGCCGCATCGAATGAGTTACCCCAAGGATAGATGCGTCCGTCTGTTCCACGCGCTGCTTTCTCCCATTCGGCCTCAGTCGGCAGCCGCCACAACTGGCCTGTCACCTTCGCAAGCCAACGAGTATAGGCAAGGGAATCGTCCCACGAGACGAAGATCACTGGATGATCAGGATGTGTCTGCTGCTGTGCCCAGTCCACTCGCTTAGCAAACGGATTGTATCCGCGTGATGGCTCAGGCACGGCGTTGGCGTGGATGGCGCAGGCGTACTCGGCGACGGTAACGGGGTGCTGGCCAATGGCAAAGCCTTCCACCTCGACTGGATACTGGGGTGTCTCGTAAGGATACGCTTGCGAGTCGCGGGTCTCGTCGCTACCCATTGCGAAGATGCCAGCGGGAACCGGACAGACCGGCGGCAGGATGAGTTCGACGCCGTTCACACTATAGCCGCGAAAGCCAAGATTGTAGAGGGACATCGGCGTGAGATGGTGCGCGGGGAAGCTCTGAGCTGGCGCGGGCGCCGGGCCGAGCGGCGGCAATGTCTCGTACGACGATGATGTGGCGATAGGAGTCGACGTGTGTGGCGCATCGGAGGGAGTAGTATCGCCCATCCACTGCGCGATGTCGCCGATCAGCCGCTGGATATCCCGGTCGAAGTCGGGATCATAGCCAATCTGTCGATCATTGCGCTCGGTCAGCGGATGCAGGCTGGCGGGCAGTTGCTCGCGCCTGGGCATACGCGCATTCTGCACCAGCAACGGAATCAGCAGCAGGTTGCCCTCTGGCCGCCCTGTCGCATCCACTGGAGAGAGCGCCAGCGCCTGCTCGACCTCGATCCGCACGCGATCCTGTGGGTCGCTGAGTCGTAGCTGGCCCATATTCGGACCGTCCGGTTCGGTGACGGTTGCCCATGTCGGCCCGATGACCACCAGCACGACACGGCACTGGCTCAACACATGGTTGATGAAGCCAGGGAAATTATAGCCCGCTGGAATCGAGGCCACATCCTTGAAAACCGCGTCGCGGCCAAAGCGAGCGGCAAGCCAGTCGTCTATGCGGCCAACCGTTTCCCGGCTATCAATACGACGATAGGTGATGAAGATCTTGTACGTGTTCGATGGACTCATCGGCGCTCACTCGTTTGCTACCTGACTATGGCGGTTGACTGCTCTGCCAGTGTAACATCATGCGCGCGGGCGTTCAAGCTGTGGGACATTCCTGGCTCCCCCTCTCCTATGGGAGAGAGGATTGGGGGTGAGGTCATTCCCAGGGCAGCGCGTCGTTGAGCAGCAGCGCCGGGACCATCTCGCCCTCGGCGACGATGCCCTCGCCCTCCGCGATCACCAGATAGGCCGACGCCCCCTGGAGCGACGAAATCAGGTGTGAGTCCTGGCGGCCCGTCTGGCGCGCTTCGAGGACACCATCGCGCGATGAGAGCCGGACGCGCACGAAATGGCGGCGGTCGCCTCTTTCGATAGAGCTCCCTATCAGCCGCGCCTGCACCATCGGCCGCTCGACCTGGGCGCAGCCGAGCATCCGGCGGATGGCTGGCCGTCCGAATAGCTCGAATGTGACGGCGGCGGAGGCGGGATTGCCGGGCAGACCCAGCAGCGGCGTCTCGCCGAGCAGGCCAAAGGCCAGCGGCTTGCCCGGTTTCATCCGCACCCGCCAGAAATCGATATTGCCCTGCTCCGCCAGAATCTGCTTGACGAGGTCATAGTCGCCGACCGAGACACCTCCAGAGGTCAGGATGAGGTCGGCGGTTCGCGCCTGATCGAGCTTCGCGCGGATCTCATCGGCGCGGTCGCGCGCAATGCCGAGCCGGATTGGCTCTGCCCCGGCGCGCAGCACCGCCGCGATCAGGTAGGGTGAGTTGGTTTCGCGAATCTGGCCCGGCTGGGGCGTCTCGCCGAGCGGGGCAAGCTCGTCGCCGGTCGCGAGAATGGCCACACGCGGACGGCGCGTCACCCGCACCGGATGAATGCCCGCCGCCGCCAGCAGCGCAATCTCCGCCGGGCCAAGCTGCGTGCCCGCGGCAATCAGGCGCATGCCGGGACGAATATCGCCGCCCGCCGGACGCATATTGTTTCCCGTGGCGACTGCCTGGCGCACCGTAACCATGCCATCGGCAACCTCGGTCAGCTCCTGCTGCAGCACCGCATCGGCGCCGTCGGGCACCGGCGCCCCCGTCAGAATGCGCACCGCCTCACCCGACGCAACGACACCCGCGTAGACGCGCCCGGCGGGAACCTCGCCCGCCAGCCGCAGCGCGACGGGCGTCTCGGGGGTGGCGCTCTGGGTGTCTGCCGCGCGCAGGGCGTAGCCATCCATCGCCGAGTTGATGAACGGAGGCGTCTCGTCGTGCGCTATGGCATCCTCGGCCAGAATGCGGTCGAGCGCCGTGGTGAGCGGAATCGCCTCGGCGGGCAGCGGCGCGTGTGGCGCGATAGCCGCTAGGATGCGCGCGCGCGCTTCTTCTACAGTCAGCATGGCCTTGTCTTTCTCGCGAAGTGTTTCAGCGTCCATCCATACTATAGCGCGCTGGAAGGAAGCGCCCCAGACGTCAGACGCTATAGACCGCGAAGTTGGCGAACGACGCCTCGACGCCATTATCGGGGGTCAGCACGCCCGCGCGACCGGTCAGCGCCACGCCGCCAGGAACTGGCGTCTGGAAGAGAAACGCGCCGTTGGCGAAGAGGGTCAGCATCTTCGCGGTGGGATCCACCAGCACGGCGAGCGTGTTGCTCTGTCCGTCGCCCGTCTTCAGCGATGGGACGCCGCCGCCGTTGATAAAGACCAGTCCGGTCGCTGGCTGCTGCAACCAGATCTCCCAGCGCCCACCGGCTGTGACCAGGAAGGAGTAATAGGTGGCGCCCCTCTGCGCCGTCGAGGCGAGGAAGCGCATCCCCGCGTGATCGCCCGCCGCGCCCTTGACCAGTGCGACATCAACACTGGCCACGTACGCGCCCTTGGGCATCGGCGCGCTGGTGGGCATATCGGCGAAGAGCGGCGTCTTCGCGGCATTGAGCAGGTGCAGCCGGTGATCTGTGCCGAAAAAGATGCTCTTGCCATTGACCGTCCACGCCGCTGGACTGCCCGTCAGTGTGTCCAGGTAGACGGGCTTGCTGCCCAGCGCGGCGCGCAGCTGCGACTCCGCCTGGCTCTGCGTGTCGGGCGATGGGCTGCTTCTGACGATGGGTGTGCTCTTGGCGCCCGCGGCGCTGGAAGGATCGAGACGCGCGCGCAGATTGCCGATGCCGGTGATGACGAGCAGCGTGGCGACCACGCCGACGAGCAGCAGCCCCGTGATGAGTGTCGCCCGTCGCCGGAGCGTGCTCGGCGCATCTTCATCATCCCAGGTTTCGGCGACCTTTGGCCCCTCCGAGACATGCAGCAGGCGCTGGATGCGCGTGCGCTGTGGCGCATTGGCGGGCGCATTGGCGACAACTGGCCGCCTGCCGCTGCGGGCTGGCGCTTGAGCCGCCGAGAAGCCCATCTGCGCAAGGGTCCGTTTTGTCGGCCGCTCTTCCGCGCGTTCATCCCAGTCCGCCGCGGCTCCTCTGGCCAAAGCTGCGATGCCTCCCCTGCTGGGCATGGCATCACTTGCCGACAGCGCGTCATCGAGCGCGCGCGCAAATTCGACGGCATTGACAAATCGCTGTTTTGGCAGCGGCGCCAGCGCATGAAGCAGCACGGCATCCAGTGTGTCGTCCAGTGCCGGGTTGAGCCGCGAGGGCGGGATGATTGCCCGTGGAGAGTTGCCGCTCAAGACTCGCTGCGCCTCTGCCGAGACTGGCCGGATGCCTGTCAACAGATAATAGGCCAGCGCGGCGAGGCCATACTGGTCGGATGCGGGCGTTGGATCACCCTGGAGCTGCTCCGGCGCGACCCACGCCAGCTGCTCGACAGCCCATTCCGGTGGCACCGGCCCCGGATGGAGCAGCGAGGCGATGGCGGCCTGGGCGAGAAAGGCGTGGCCAAAATCGCTGACGGCGACAATCGGCGAGCCGTCAGCGGCGGTGCGCATGAACAGATTGGTCGGCTTGAGGTCGCCGTGCGTCAGCCCCTGCGCGTGGATATCGGCGAGGGTGCTGGCGACCTGCGCGATGATGCTAGTGACGACGGTGGGGCGTAACGGCAGCGTCACGCTGGACTGGCTGCTGTTGAGCGTATCGCCGAGGGAGCCGCCATGGGCATACGCCATCACGATAGCCAGGTCATTGCCTTCGACAGCGTTGTTATAGCACGGCAGAATGCGGGGATGCTTCAGCGACGCCGCCAGCTGTGTCTGACGCATCAGCTCCTGCGCGACCGGCTCGCTCCGGGCATCGTGATACACCTTGACGGCGACCTGTCCAGCCACTGGCCCATCGAGCGGCGACTCCGCAAGGTAGACCTCGCCTGATCCGCCGCGTCCTAGCAGTCGTAACAGCCGATAGCCATCGAAGGAGGCGCCTTCCAGTGTCACATCACCCTCCGCCTGTATACGTGTTCGCCAGGCGCGCAACCCAAACATCGACGCAGGCGTTCGCGCAACGCCAGTATCAAATGCCGCCCGTCAGGACGTCAAGCGGAGGGGACGATGCGCCTAGGGGTCGTTCCAGCGCGACGGCATCACTTGCCTGAGTGATACCGCTTGTGGTGAGGTTGTCGGTGATAGCCACCGCCCCCTCCCGGCCTTGCTGCGCTCGGCCACCCTCCCCCAGCGTACGCTGGGAGAGGGACTGATTGATGGTACGGGAGCGCCAGAGGGCGACAGCTCTGGGGGTCTGATTCCCTGTTAGAGTACGTCTGCAAGCCCCTCTCCCTGAAAGGGGGCGGACGCGCGAGCCGAGGCACGAGGCGAGAAGCGCGCGATGAGCGCGCGGAGCGGCAGCGGGCCGGAGGCCGGGGTTGGGGAGGGGGCGGCGGCCACCGACCTCACATTTCAGGCGATCTTGCGCCGGTAGACCACCATGGCGAGCGCAAAGGCGACGAGGAGGAGGCCGCCGCACCAGGCGAGGGCGGTCCAGATTTCGCCTCCGACCGGCTGCTGCTCGAACAAGGCTCTGATCGAGTTGACGATTGAGGTGACTGGCTGGTTTTCCGCGAAGGCGCGCACGGGACCCGGCATCGAGGCAGTGGGCACAAATGCCGAGCTGATAAACGGCAGAAAGATGATCGGGTACGAGAAGGCAGCCGCCCCATCAACGGATTTTGCCGACAATCCCGCGATCACCGCGATCCAGGTCAGCGCGAGCGTGAACAGGAGAAGGATACCCGCCACCGCCAGCCATGCCAGCACTCCTGCCGACGAGCGGAAGCCCATGAGGAGCGCCACCAGAACGACGACTGCCACGGAGATCGCGTTGGCCACCAGTGAGGTCAGCACATGCCCCCACAGCACGGACGAGCGAGCGAGCGGCATTGACTGGAATCGCTCGAAGATGCCCCTCTGCATGTCCAGGAAGATCCTGTATGCGGTGTAGGAGATGCCCGACGCAATCGTGATGAGCAGAATACCGGGCAACAGGTAGTTCACATAGTTGGCGGTTCCTGCCTGGATTGCGCCGCCGAACACGTAGACGAACAGCAGCATGAAGGCAATCGGCATGATCGTGGTCGTGATAATGGTGTCCGGGCTGCGCGTGATGTGTCGCATGGACCGTCCGAGCATCACGCTCGTGTCGCTGAAGAAATGGGTGTTCATCGTTGCTCCTTCGTGTCGCCCTTGTCGCTCTTGTCGCTCTTGTCGCCCTTGTCGCTCTTGTCGCTCTTGTCGCCCTTGTCGCTCTTGTCGCTGCCGACGATTGCCAGGAAGATCTCCTCCAGGGTGGGCTGCCGTTCCACGTATTCGACCTTCGCGGGCGGGAGCAGCTTCCTCAGCTCCGCCAACGTGCCGGAGACGATGATCGCGCCATCGTGCAGGATCGCGATCCGGTTGGCGAGTTTCTCGGCCTCGTCGAGATACTGGGTCGTCAGGAACGCGGTCGTGCCGCTATCGGCGAGATTTTGGATCACCTGCCACACCTCGATGCGGCCCTCCGGGTCGAGGCCGGTGGTCGGCTCGTCGAGGAAGATGATCCGCGGGTTGCCGATAAGGCTCATGGCGATGTCGAGGCGACGGCGCATGCCGCCAGAGTACGTCGACACCCGGCGCCCGGCCGCTTCGGCGAGGCCGAATCGTGCGAGCAGATCGTCTGCCACCTTGCCCGCGCCCTTCACGTGCCGTAGCTTGGCGATCATAATCAGGTTCTCCCGGCCAGTGAGAATCTCGTCCACTGCCGCGAACTGACCGGTCAGGCTGATCGACTCCCGCACCCGCGCAGGCTGCGACAGCACGTCGAATCCGTTGACGCGCATTGTGCCGTCATCCGGCTTGAGCAGGGTAGTGAGGACTCTCACGATCGTGGTCTTGCCCGCGCCGTTGGAGCCGAGCAGCGCGAAGATGCTGCCGCGCGCCACCTCGAAGTCCACGCCCTTGAGCACCTGCAATTGCTTGTAGGACTTCTGCAATCCATGAACCTGGATCGCCGCGTTCGTCTCTACCATATCTATCATGCTGCTGCCTCCCTATCCCACGGTCACGTTCGAAAGGTCAGCGCCCAGGCCTTTGAGCCCGGCGTAGGTCAGCTTGTCCATCAGCGCGCCATCAAGGCGAAGGGACTGTATGGCACGCTTCTGAGACCAGATACCTACCGGACGGAAAGACACATTTCTGAGGGTCGCGCCCTGAAATGACACATTCTTCAGCGCTGGCAGGTCAAACTTGACGCCGATAAAGGTCTGCCCATCAAGTCGCTGTCCGGTCAGGTCGGTGTAGTGGAAGTCCACGCCGAGAAAGGTGCAGCCTTCAAATGTGACTTTCCGCAGGTCGTTCGTAGCAAATTTGACATCCGCCAGCTTGACGCCGATGAATTTTGCTCCGTCCATCCCCGAAGCGCTGAAGGCGGTGCGTACCAGGATGGCTTCGCGGAAGTTCGCATCCGCAAGGTCAGTTGCCGAAAAGGCGCAGTCTGTCAGATTTGCGCGCTCAAAATTGGCTTCACGGAGGTCACTGGCGTGAAACGAGCTGCCGGTGAGGTCTGCACCCGAAAAGTCGGAGCCACGCAACGTGCTCCCTTTAAACTGTCCTTGATGCGCGATCACGCCCGCAAAGTCGCTCTTTGCCAGATTGCTCCCATGAAAACTGATGACCAGTTTCCGCTCCAGCGAGCGGGAGAGGTTGGCGACCTCCTGCACGGTCTGCTCGATATCGCCGATGCTGTCGATGGTCAGCTCGAAGGCTGCCGCGTCATCCTTGCCCTCGGCCTTGAGCTCGCGGAACCGCTCATGCAGGTCGGCAAGGAGGTCCGCTTTCAGCTCGCTGATGCTCTTGGCCTCCTCGTACGGCGCAAAGACACCGTCTACATAGTCGTTGAGTTTGTCGTTCATCGCTTCGTCTCCTCGTCTCCTCACAGCAAGGTGTCGAGCACGCGCTTCGCGTACTCCCAGTTGCTCTTGTTGCGGGCAAAGGTCGCCCTGCCCTTTTCCGTGATCCGGAAGTATTTGCGCCGACCGCCCTGCGATTCATCGCCCCAGTACCACGTGATGTCGCCGTCCGCCTCTAGCCGCCGGACGCTGGAGTACATCGTGGCTTCCTTGAGCTCGTACTCGCCGCCCGAACGCTCGGCGATCAACTTGACGATCTCGTAGCCATAGCGGTCGGCTTCCGTCAGCAGCCGCAAGATCATCGTGTCGGTATTCCCGCGCAATAAATCGGATGTGATCGTGCTTGCGTTCATCTCGCTTGCGCTCATCTCACCACCTCCGATGAACAGTATACGTCGTAGTACTGTGTCTGTCAAGGTAGTAGCGGTGTCACACTACACAGATGCGTATAGCACCCTGCGAGCCGCCCTGACAGCCTCGGCCCGCCCACCTGGTCCTTACCCGTTCCGTTGTGCATCGCAAAACGGCCACTGTCGCGGGCTGCCAACTGCTATACTGTAGATGATGTGGGCGCTACGGCGTCTGCTGCCATCATTCGATACCTGCCCGCCGTTGTATCGTCAAGGAGCCAGCCGTGGAACTCTCGCGCCGCCTGCAAAGCCTGCCGCCATATCACTTCGCCGCCTATGCCCGCAAGATCGCCGAGAAGCGCGCGGCGGGCGTAGACGTCATCAGCCTTTCAATGGGCGATCCCGACCTGCCGACGCCGCCCGAGGTGCTCGACGCGCTGACCATTGCCGCGCATGATCCGGCCAACCAGCGCTATCCCGAATACGCGGGGATGCCCGAGCTGCGCCAGGCATACGCCGACTGGTTTGCCCGTCGCTTCGGCATCACGCTCGATCCCGCGCGCGAGGTGCTGCCGCTGATCGGCTCGAAAGAGGGGCTGGCGCACCTGCCCGCCGTCGTCATGAATGAGGGCGATGTCGCGCTGCTGCCCAACCCCAACTATCCGGTGGCGGCGACGGCGGTGGCGATGATCGGCGGGATTGTCCACGAGTTGCCGCTCTCCGAGGAGAATGGCTGGCTGCCCGACCTGAGTAGCATCCCCGTAGAGACACTCAGCCGCGCCCGCACGCTCTGGCTGAACTATCCCAACAACCCGACCGGAGCCACCGCGCCGCGCGCATTCTTCGAGGAGGCGGTGCGCTTCGCCCGCGCGCATGGGCTGCTGCTCATCCACGATATGGCCTACGCCGAGGTCTGCTTCGACGGCGCGCGGCCAGCCAGCGTGCTGGAGGTTGACGGCGCGAAGGATGTCGCCGTCGAGCTACACTCACTCTCGAAGGCGTACAACATGGCGGGCTTCCGCATCGGCGCGCTGGTCGGCAACGCCACCGTCGTGGATGGCCTGCTACGGCTCAAGAGCAACATCGATACGGGCATCTTCAAGCCGATTCAGATTGCGGCGATTCGCGCGCTGGCTCTGCCGCCAGAGTGGGTAGCGGAGCGCAACGCGATCTACCAGCGGCGGCGCGACCACGTCGTGGCCGCGTGCCAGCGCATTGGCCTACGGGTGGCGACGCCGGAGGCGGGCCTCTACGTCTGGCCGCGCATCCCGGCGGGCCGCACCTCCGCCGAGTTTGCCTACGATCTGCTCGACCACGCGGGCATCGCCGTCACTCCCGGCACGAACTTCGGCTCGAACGGCGAGGGCTACGTGCGCATCTCGCTCACCGTCCCCGACGACCGGCTCGACGAGGCGATGGCCCGCCTGGAGCGGAATATCGCCGAACGTGCGTAATGGTTAGAAGCGGTTTCGAAACACGCAGAGGATGAATTCGTGGTCAGTCCGATTTGAGACTGCGAATGCTTCTGTACAGCCCTCACCCGCCTCGAACTATTCGGGCTCCGCGTGGTGTGTTACGCTGAGCCAAGCAACAGATCAGCAGATGCTGGCTACTCGGCATATCGACTGAATGAAGAACTCTGTGGACTGACCACGAATGCCAGGCGCATGCAGGTCACGGAACCACGCTGCCACGTCGTTGATCGCGTCAGTGCTCAGCGCCCCTCAGGAGGTACTCGCTCATGCAGACCACACAAGCCCCGCCACGGCTGCCAGGCGTGCGCGCCACGGCGCTCTTCCTCATCGGTGGGCTCGTCTCTTGGGTGTTCCTGCTGCTGTTCCTGCTGCTGTTGGTACCCCTGATCGGGCTGATGACGGTCGAGGCGACACAGGCCGGCGGCCGCTTGCCCTGGCCCGTCGCGCAATGGGCGCTGACCACCCCCGCTGGCCTGTTCAGCATACTGGTCATCTGCGTTGGCGTCGGCGCTCCAACGTTCATCGTGGGGCAGCGCCACTTCCTGTGGGGCTGGACGCTCGCGCGTGCCGTTGACGTGACCGAGGTGCCACCTTGGGTCTGGCTCACGCGCCCGCCCGTCTATCCGGGCGAGACACGCGCCGAGCGCTGGCTCGGCCGCAGCCGAAGCGCCCAGCTGGTCAGTCTGACGCTCCTGGGCGGGGCGACGCTGATCTTCCTGCTGCTTGTTGCGAGCTTCCTGGCCGCAGCCGTCGTGAGCATGACGTCCATCCCGCACCCGCCATGCGGAGTCGGTGGATGTCCGCCTACGTATCCCTTGATCCCGATAGGTCTGGCGAGCGAGTGGGTGATCATCGGGCTCTCATCCTTTGCGCAATATCGCTGGCTGCGTCGGGTTGAGGGGAGTACCGGCGTCTGGCTGCGCTACCGCAATTGGTTCCAGACGCAAGGTCTGTGCTACATCCGTCAGCCGGCGGTCACGCCGGAGGCCGCTGCGGTCGCCCTCGCGCGCTTTGCCCCTGCAAAGAGGATGCCGCTGGCCCGCGCGTTCGCCTTCGTCGTGCTGGGGGCACTCCCGCTTTTGCTGGTGGTCTTCACCGGCGGCTTCCTGCAATTCTGGCTCCAAACGCAGTGGCTACTGGGATAAGGTATTTCGAACCCGCCTGTAGTCCACCTGTTTCAGCGCCTGGTCGAAGTCGGCGATGATATCGGGCAGGTCTTCCAGGCCGATTGCCACGCGGATCAGCCCATCGGTGACACCGGACTTCGCGCGGTCTTCGGCGCTCAGGCCGCTGTGTGAGATCGAGGCGGGATGCGAGACCAGCGTATCGGCGTCGCCCAGGCTGGCCGAACGGAGCGCCATCTTCAGCCCGTTCAGCACGCGGTAGGCGGCGGGTTTGCCGCCCGCGACCTCGAAGCTGAGCACGCCGCCGAAGCCGGGCATCCGCGCCACCGCCAGCGCGTGTTGCGGATGCGACTCCAGGCCGGGATAGTGCACCCGCGTGACGCCGAGCTGCTCTTGCAGGAAGCGCGCGAGACCCAGCGCGTTGGCGCAGTGGCGCTCCATCCGTAGCGAGAGCGTCTTGAGGCCGCGCAGCATCAGCCATGCCTCCAATGGCCCGGCGCAGGCGCCGAAGTCAACGCGCATCGTGTGCGCCTTGTGGACCAGCGCATGGCTTCCGGCGACGACACCGGCGATCAGGTCGCCGTGGCCGCCGATATATTTGGTCGCGCTATGCGCCACCAGGTCGGCGCCGTCCTCCAGCGGACGGGCGAGATACGGGCTGGTGAAGGTGCTATCCACCGCCAGCAGCGCGCCATGGGCGTGGGCCATCTCCGCCAGCGCGCGAATATCGAGCACCGAGGTGGTGGGATTGCTGATCGTCTCCGCCCAGATCAGCTTTGTCTCAGGCCGAATCGCCCGCTCGAACGCCGCGAGGTCGGTGGCGTCGGCAAAGGTGTGGCTGATGTTGAAGCGTGGCAGCGTGCGGGTCAGCAGGCCATAGGTGCCGCCATAGATCTGCTCGGTCGCTAGGATGTGCTGGCCGCTCTCCACCACCGCCAGGATCGCCGCCGCAACCGCGCCAATACCCGAGGCGAAGCTGGTGGCGGCCTCAGCGCCCTCCAGGCTGGCGATGGTCTGCTCTAGCGCGTCGGTGGTTGGGTTGGAGGAGCGGCTATAGGCATAGCCAGGCTCCTTGCCCGTGGCGACGCTTTCCTGGTCCTCGGCGGTCTCGAAGGCAAAGCTCGACGACTGGAAGAGCGGGAAGGCGATGGGCTGGCCTTTGCCGCCGCCGTGATAGTGGACCGTGTGAATCGCCCGCGTCGAGAAACCGCGCTCATCTGCCATGGTTGCGCCCCCTGTTGCACTCGCCGTTCAAATCCGTTGGCATGTTTGATAGCCATCTGCCTCGCTCTCTCAACAGTGTAGCAGGTTGGAGCAATTGCAGGGGCAGCGGTCACAGCGCTTCTCGCGGCAGGCGTGTTGCCAGAGGTGTTGCAGCCCCTGCTGCGCCAGCGCGCCCCGTGGCAGGCGTGCGAGACCGAGTGTACGCGCCATCTCACGGACAATCTGGTTCGAGGGCAGCCCCGGCCACGCCGTATAGATGGCCCGCGCCCGGCTGGCCAGCGCGCTATCGCCGGTAATCGCCGCGAGTGCCGCCGCAAATGGCAGCGTGACATTGACCGCGACGATAGCCGCGCGTCCCGGCGAGACCGCGCCCTTCTCCTCGACTCGCAGCGCCGCAAGCAGCGCCCGAACCGCCTGGCGTGGCTCCCCGGCGCGAATGGCTGGCTCGATAGCCGCCCACGGACCAGCGCGCCGCCAACGCACATACCACGTCAGCAACCCGCGCGCCCGCAGCCGTTCGATACCAGGGAGCGCAGCATACTCCAGCGAAATCGGCGCTGTCGCCAACAGTGACTCGCCCAGCCGTCGCAGCACCACGCGGTCGCGTCCGTAGCCCAGCGCCTCGGCCAGCGCCAGCCAGAGGGTGCGGTTTAGGCTACTCCAGCCATCTTCAGTCGATACCACAGAAGCCCGCAGCGCATCGTCCAATCGCGCGGCATGTTCAGCGAAGCGCGCCAGCCCGGCGGCATCCAATAACTCGGCAAGCCGGGTCGCGTTGCCCGGTGTGGCCATTCCGGCGCAGGGCCAGCGCCAGAGCGCCTCTGCCACGAGCGGCTGAGCCTCGCCCAGAACGACCAGTGGCACGGCGCGCCCGCTGGCAAGCGGCGTCTCCGCCGGGTCGCGCGCGCCGCGTCTGAGCACGACATGGAGCGCCAGCCCATTGTAGCGGGGATCATTAGCGTGGCCGTGGGCGTGCCATCCAGCCGGGCGCAGATGCAACTCGATATCGCCGTAGAGATAGCTGCCATCGGGGCGCGCCAGCACCGCATCGCGAAAGTCGGGGCCAGCGCCACCGCCACGCCTGCCCTCGAAGACCACGCGAAACGTCTCGCCGCGCTCGCTCTGGAGCATCGCCCCGCGCCACATGCCCGCCGACCAGCGCGCCGCCAGCTCGGCCTCGCGGGTGCGGGCGGTTGCGGACATTGTGAAACCTCTTCCTCTTCTGCTTGCGGGCGCAGTTACGTGACGCCGCCTGCCTTACACGGCAAGCCTGGAGCAAAGGTTCCCACGCCGTAGGCTGAAGACCTACGGCTAATCCCATGCTTCCTGTATCCCGCTGATGGGCTATGGCTACGTTCATCTCAGGATTATCCGCGGCACTCATGCCGCGCACTCGCCGTGTGACGAACGTTGTCGCCAGTCGCCATCCAAGACAAGTTGTCGTTCCCGTCGCGGAAAGCGGAAAAAGCCCTCCGACTCTCGGACTCTCAGCCGATTGATTGAAGCGAGCGCCGCCGGGATGATATGCTCGGATAAGATGCAGTCGCGCGCCATCGGGCTGCTCCCCAACTTCAACGCCTTCACAGTCGAGGGAGGAATCGCACTATGGCTGTGCTTGAGAGCCGGATAGATCGCAACGCCCCGGAATATCAGGAGAATCGCGCCTACTTCGCCGGACTGGTCGAAGAGCTGCGCCTGCGCACCGAGCATGTGCGCCAAGGCGGCGGCGAGCGCGCTATCGCCAAGCATCGCGCCCGCAAGAAGCTGCTGGCCCGCGAGCGGATCGAGCTGCTCTGCGATCCGGAGACGCCGTTCCTGGAGTTCAATCCGCTGGCGGCGAACGGCATGTACCACGACGAGGCGCCCTCGGCGGGCATCGTGACCGGCATCGGCGTCGTCGAGGGGCAGGAGTGCGTCATCGTCGCCAACGACGCGACCGTCAAGGGCGGCACCTACTTCCCGATGACCGTCAAGAAGCATCTGCGCGCGCAGGAGATCGGCGAGCAAAACCACCTGCCGTGCATCTATCTGGTAGACTCAGGCGGCGCATTCCTGCCGCTACAGGCGGACGTATTTCCCGACCGCGAGCATTTTGGCCGCATCTTCTACAATCAGGCGCAGATGTCGGCCAAACGCATCCCGCAGGTCGCGGCGGTGATGGGCTCGTGCACGGCGGGCGGCGCGTACATCCCGGCGATGAGCGATGAGACGGTGATCGTGCGCGGCAACGGCACCATCTTTCTGGCTGGCCCGCCGCTGGTGAAGGCGGCGACCGGCGAGGAGGTCTCCGCCGAAGATCTGGGCGGCGCGGACGTGCATAGCCGCAAGTCCGGTGTCACCGATCACTACGCGCTCAACGACGAGCACGCGCTGGCAATCGTCCGCGAGATTGTCGCCAACCTCAACCGGCGCAAGGACTATCCGTGGGACGTGTTGCCGCCGGAGCCGCCCAAAGCCGACCCGAACGACTTGTACGGCATCGTGCCGAGCGATCCGCGTAAGAGCTTTGACGTTCGCGAGATCATCGCCCGGCTGGTGGACGGCAGCCGCTTCCACGAGTTCAAGGCGCTCTATGGCACGACGCTGGTCTGTGGCTTCGCCCGGCTAATGGGCTATCCCGTCGGCATCATCGCCAACAACGGCATCCTCTTCTCCGAGAGCGCGCTCAAGGCGACACATTTCATCGAGCTCTGCTGCCAGCGTAAGACGCCGCTGATCTTCCTGCAAAACATCACCGGCTTCATGGTGGGCAGACAGTATGAGGCGGGCGGCATCGCCAAGGACGGCGCGAAGATGGTGATGGCGGTCGCCAACGCCAATGTGCCGAAGTTCACAGTGATTATCGGCGGCTCGTTCGGCGCGGGCAACTACGGCATGTGCGGGCGGGCGTATAGTCCGCGCCAGTTGTGGATGTGGCCGAACGCGCGCATCTCGGTGATGGGCGGCGAGCAGGCGGCCAGCACGCTGCTGACGGTGCGAATGGAGGGGCTGGCGGCGCGCGGCCAGACGATGACCGAGGAGGAGCAGGAGGCGTTCAAAGCGCCGACGCAGACGAAGTACGAGGAGGAGGGCAACCCCTATTACAGCACGGCGCGGCTGTGGGATGACGGTATCCTCGATCCGCTGGAGACGCGCACGACGCTGGCGCTGGGTATCGCCGCCGCGCTCAACGCGCCGATTCCGGAGACGCAGTTCGGCGTCTTTCGCATGTGATGACATTAACAAAATGAATATTGCCATTGACTTTATTGAATTGCCATGCTATAAACTTTGTAACAACGCGGCGAGAGGAGGGCAGCCTCTCGCGCCACTCTACATCCCAGGGAGTTATAGAGAGAGGACCATGGGCATGGCTACTGGATTTGGACGCATCCTGCGCAACGCTTTCGGCCACGTGGTTGGTTCGGGCAATGTCATCTCCGAGCCGCGCGATGTGGGCGACTTCGACGAGGTCACGCTCTCAGGCGTCGGCCAGCTGCACATCACCCAGACTGGGAGTGAGTCGCTAACCATCGAGGCGGAGGATAACATCCTGCCGCTGCTGACCTCCGAGGTCGTTGGCCGCCGATTGAAGCTGAGCACCGAGCCAGGCTCGCACTTCAGCCCCAAGAAGCCGATCCGCTACATCCTGACCGTCAAAGACCTCTCGGCCATCCGCATCTCCGGCGCGGGCAACGCCGAGATTCCATCGCTCGGCACGCCATCGCTCCAGCTGGAGATCAGCGGCGCGGGCAACATGACCGTGACCGGGCTGGCGGCGGAAAGCGTCGCGGTGACGCTCAGTGGCGCGGGCAGCCTGACCTGCGCGGGTGAGGCGCCAAATGAGGAGGTCCGCATCTCTGGCGCTGGCTCCTACCATGGCGAAGACCTCGCCAGCGTGACCGCGCGCGTCGCCATTTCCGGCACAGGCAGCGCCTATGTCCACGTCAGCGAGCAACTCGACGCCCGTATCAGCGGCGTTGGCAGCATCGTCTATAGCGGCAATCCGACCGTGCGCAGGTCGGTCAGCGGCGTCGGGCGCATCTCGCAACGCACGTAGGCGCGGCACGTATACACGTATAGTGCATAGCAGGACGGAGACAGGCGCGTGAGCGACTCCTGCCTGGTGCGTATGGAACAGAGCGGATTGAAAACGAGCGGGAATCCTGTGATGGTGGTCGCGGGATTCCCGCTTCGCTGTGTCTGGCAGACCTTGCCTCGCGGTTTCGACCAGCACCAGCCCTGACCGCCCCACTCAATTGGGCCAGCGTATCATGGCCGCGAAGGGTCGCTGCTGGTCCGGGCGCGCTCCATGTCCTGCCATTCGTGATCGAGGATGGCGTAGTGAAGCATGTCCCACCAGCCGCCTCCCGACCACTCAATCTCGCGCAGGCGACCTTCGTACGTCATACCCAGCCGCTGCATCACCCGCGCGGAGGCGTTATTCGCGGGGTGGCACTCGGCGAAGATGCGGTGGAGACGCAGGTCGCTAAAGCCCATCCGTAACAGCGCCGCGCCCGCCTCGGTGGCATAGCCCTGCCCCCACCAGGCGCGGTGCAGCGTGTAGCCCAGCTCCGCCTGCCAGCGTTTCTCGCTCCCTGCCCAATACAGCCCGCCAAAGCCTATCAACTCGTTGCGGGCGGTGTGGACGAAGGCGCATGGCCGCGCGCGTGGCGGACGCTCGTGCTCCCAATCGCGCAGCATCTCGATCAGGTCGCGGGTCTCCTGCTCGGAGAGCGGCGCGCCAGAGATATAGCGCTGCACCTCGGCGTCGCCGGTGAAGGCGTGAATCGCGGGCCAGTCCGCCGGAACCAGCGGGCGCAATGTGAGACGTGGCGTGATGAGCGGCGCGGTTGGTTGAAACATGCCTCACATTCCTCCCTGCCAGCCAGCGGTGGGCAGTCGCTTCTGTCGAATCCCACACAGCATACCGCATCATACAGGCCGTAGCGTATAATATGGTGCCGGACTCGTTGTCTCAACGGAGCGCTGGCGTGTCTTTCCGCGATTCGCGATTTATGAACAGGTATGGCCCGCATGTATGTTCGCACCACCCTGCCGAATGGCCTTCGTCTGGTAACTGCCCCCATTTCCCACGTGCGCTCGGTAAGCATCGCGTTTTTCTTTGGCGTCGGTTCGCGCTACGAGCCGGATGAAATCGCGGGTGTCTCGCACTTCATCGAGCACATGATTTTCAAAGGGTCGAAGCGTTACCCGTCCGCCCAGCTCATCTCCGAGACCATCGAGGGTGTCGGCGGCATGCTCAACGCCTCCACTGACCGCGAGACGACCATCTACACCGCGCGAATTGCCAGCCGCTACTTCGAGCAGGCGATGGATATGCTGGCCGATATGGTGCGCCAGCCGCTCTTCGCGCGCGACGAGATCGGACGCGAGCGCCGCGTGATCTCCGAAGAGATCGGCATGTATATGGATGATCCCGGCTCGTGGGTGAGTGTGCTGGCCAACGAGCAGTTCTGGCTGAACACACCGCTGGGACGCGAAATCGCGGGCACGCGCGAGACGGTGCAGAAGATGCCGGAGTTCGCCATTCGCGAGTACCACGCGCGCCACTACCTGCCCAACAACCTCGTCATCAGCGTCGCGGGCGATGTGACGCCGGAGCAGGTCGGGCAGGTGGCGACACAACTGCTCGGCGACTGGCAACCCCAGCCCGCCCCCGTCTGGACGCCCTGCCCGCCAGCCGCGGATGCGCCGCGCGTCCGGCTGGAGGCGCGCGATACCGAGCAGACGAACTTCGATCTGCTGCTGCCAGGGCTATCATACGCCGACCCTGATCGCTATGCGCTCTCGCTGCTGAACACGATCCTCGGCGACAGCATGAGCTCGCGGCTCTTCCTGGAGGTGCGCGAGCGGCAGGGGCTGGCCTACGATGTCGGCTCGGCGCCGATTCAGTATCATGACACCGGCGCGTTCGCGATTACGGCGGGGGTTGCCCCAGAGCAGACCGAGGCCGCGCTGACGGCAATTCTCCGCGAGGTGGCGCGCATCCGTGACGAGCCAGTATCGCCCGAGGAGCTGGCACGCGCCAAGGAGTATACGCGCGGACGATTCACGCTCGGCCAGGAAAATACCAGCGCCGTCTCGGGCTGGTATGGCGCGCAGGAATTGGAGCTGAACGAGATTCACGAGCTGGACGAGGAGCTGGACTACTTTGACGCCGTCACCCGCGAGGATATCCAGCGCGTGGCGGAACATATCTTCGTCGAGGAGTGGATGCGCCTGGCGCTCATCGGGCCGCACCAGGATGCCGAGACATTCGAGCGGCTGTTGCGGCTGCCATAGCCTGCCATACACACAGTCAGCGCAGGCGGCTCTTACCGCGCCCTTACTTGGGATCGCTCGTGGCCGCGCGGTCCGCCTCGACGGGGCGCTCGATGCTGCCCTCGACGATATGTGGCGTCGTGGGCGCGACGGGCGTAATCGGGGTCACCCGCGAAGCGACGACGCCGTCATCATCGTCGCCGCCGCTCTCGGTACCAGATAGCATCTGCGAGAGATTGAGGTCTTTGGTTGACTCGCGAAACTCGCGAAACATTTTGCCGAACGATGAACCCATCTCAACCAGGCGTTTTGGCCCAAACACCAGCAACGCCAGCAAGAGAAGACCTATGATTTCGAGCCAGTGTCCCATGACGCACCTCCGACGGTCAGTCTCGCGCAGTCCGTCCTTTCATCCCTCTATTGTAGCATCACACCCTCTCACCCGCACCATGTAGACAGGTATCTGGGCGCCGGCGGCATCACACCGGGAACAGCGTCCCCAGCATAGGCGACTCCTGAGAGCTCGCCCACCCACGCCTACCCAAACGGCTAGTCAAGCTGCCCGCCGAACGGAGGGTGCTGGCCAGACAGCGCGCGACGTATGCTCCTGATATCCCACGCCACCCGGTTTGAGCGCCGGGTGACGAGTTCATAAACGAGGCGAACCCTCAGAGCTATCAGAGGAGCGAGGACGAGATGGCAGATAAGACGACAACCAACACGCTGGGCGCGTTCTCCGACCAACTGGCCGATGTAGCGGCCTCGGCGGCCCGCTGGATTGTCACGGTGGCGGCGCGCCCCCGGCAGACCGCGACCGGCATCCTGTGGAAGACCGAGAACGAGGTCATTGTGCTGACCGCCGACCATGTGGTCGAGCGCGAAGATGATATCAAAGTAGTCCTGCCGGATGGCAAAGAGGTCAAGGCGCAGCTGATTGGCCGCGACCCCGGCACCGACCTGGCGGCGTTGCGGCTCCCCGCCGACGCCCTTGGCGCGGATACCCCGACCGCCGACGCTGGGGCGACCCTGCGCCCTGGCAATCTGGTGCTGGCGATTGGCCGCCCTGGCAAGGATGGTCCCCGCGTCTCCTTCGGCGCGGTCAGCGCCATCGAGGGGCCGCGCCGCTCGTGGCATGGCAGCGAGATCGAGGGCGTCATCTTCGCCGATGTCACCTTGTATCCTGGCTTCTCTGGCGGTCCGCTGGTTGATCTGTCGGGCAAGGTCGTCGGGCTGAACAGCTCGCACCTCACCCGCCAGAATAGCAGCGCTATCCCGCTGGTGACGCTGGACCGTGTGGCGAAGACGCTACTGACGCATGGGCGCGTGCGCCGCGGCTACCTCGGCATTGGCACGCAGCAAGTGCCGCTGCCCGAGGCGCTGGCGCAGAAGGCTGGTCTGACACAGGAAGCGGCGCTGCTGGTAGTGAATGTCGAGGCGGGCAGCCCGGCTGAACAGGGCGGTCTGATGTTGGGCGATCTGGTGGTGCTGGTAGCTGATCAGCCGATCATCGACGTGGATAGCCTGCGCGCGCAACTGACGAGCGACAAGCTCGGCCAGACGCTGCCGGTGCGCATCATTCGCGGCGGCGAGGCGCAGAACCTGACCATCACCCTCGGCGAGCGCCAGTAGCTGATAAACCAAACAAAGCCCATATGTGGAAGGGTTGCGCTCTCGCCTTGAAAGGCCGGAGTAAAGGACGGAAGGGGCTTAAAAGCCCGTCTCGGAGTTGCCATGTATGGCGCTCTGACACCTACTCCGGCCATCTATGGCCGAGGCGCGCCAGTCCGCATCGAAGATACCTTTCTCGAAAGCGAGCATAGAGCATGGGAACGCATTTCGTTGCAGCCGAGCTTTCGGACGAGCTAGCCACCCTGGCGCGGCGCGTTCGTGAAAGCATGGTGCAGGTGCAGGCCGGGCCGCGCGGCATGGGATCTGGCGTCATCTGGAGTGTTGGCGAGCCGAACGCCGCGGGTGAGGCCGAGGCGAACATCGTCACCAACGCGCACGTGGTCGCCGCCGCGCGCGCGCAGACGCTGACCATCCGCCTGCACGATAGCCGCGAGTTGACGGCCACCGTCGCCGCCGTCGATCCAACGCACGATCTGGCGCTGCTACGCACAAAGGCATCGGGCCTGCGCGCGGCTGAGTATGGCGACTCGTCGGCGCTACGGGTGGGCGAGCTGGTGCTGGCGGTCGGCAATCCCTGGGGACGCGAGGGCGCGGTCACCGTCGGTGTGGTCGAGTCGCGCGCGCCTGCCGATCCTGACCTGGAGCTAGAGCCTGCCGAGGACGAGAACGTCCCGGAGCAGCCACATGAGCGCGACCCACGCCGCGCCTGGGGCGTCTGGCGGCCGCGACGGATCGAGCTGATTCAGGCCGACATCCGCCTCTATCCCGGCAACTCTGGCGGCCCACTCGCCGATGCGCGCGGGCGGGTCGTCGGCATCAACGCGATGGTGGGCGGCGGGCTGGGGTTTGCCATTCCCAGCCGCTCGGTGCAACAATTCGTGGCGGATGCCGATGGGGCTATGCATCCGGTGCTGCTGGGTGTGCAGGTGCTGACCGTTCCGCTGCCGGAGACACTGCGCCAGCGCCTCGGCATCCAGCAGGAGACGGCGCCACTGATCGCGGCGGTCGAAACGGGCGGCGCTGGCGAGCGGGCCGGGCTGCTGGTCGGTGATATCCTGCTGGCGGTGGATGATGTCGCGGTCCGTGCCGCCGAGCATCTTGGCCGCATCCTCAACCGGATAGGCGCGCGCGAGCAGCCACGCACACTCTCCGTCGCCCGTGGTGGCGAGCGCCTGAGGCTCACCGTTACCCCGGCGACGGCTGAGGCGGCGTAAGGCGCGGGCAACCGCGAATGTCTGGTAAGTGTTTTTGTGTGGGCGAAGTTGGTGGCGAACCAGCTTCGCGGCATGGGCGAGGATAGTGGTAAACCACCGTCGCGGCATGAATGCCGCGGCTAATCCGAAGGCGGACGTTCCCTTCACCTTGGAGAAAGCGCCGAACGAACCGGGCTGGTGTGTCCGGGGTGTTGGCGCCGTGGCCGAAAGCGCCATGGCTAATCCTGGGTTCAGCGTTCTCGCTTACTGGGCGAGCGGGTTCTGAACGACTGGGATTAGCCGCGGCATTTATGCCGCGAAGCAGGCACATCACTCTCCTCGCCAATGTTCTTTATGCTATGCCGTGATGAACCGCGCAAATTGCTGGCAATCGGGATAGAGGTGGGAAACCGCATGCTGGTCTACGTCGTCGCGAGCTATCCGACGGTGCGCGCTGGGCTGGCGACGCTGGTCGGCGCGCTGCCGGGCTGGAGCGTCGCGGGGCAGAGCGCGCCCGAAGGCCTGATTGCGCTGCCGGGCGGTAACGCGAGTCATGATTCGGTCCTGCCGCAGCCGCCTGACGTTGTGCTGGCCGACCTCGACGAGGAGGCCGACGCGACGACTGTCGATGGCTGGCTGGAGACATTGCGCCCTACCGCCGGGCTGGTGGCACTCTCGGCGGAGGTCCAGGGGCGACGCGGCGAGCGCAGCGCCAGCATCACACTGCTCAACGAGCTGGCGCACGTCGCAGGCGACCGTGGCCTGGCGTTTGGCGCGCTCCGGCGGGATGCGACGCCCGAAGAGATCGCCGCCGCCCTGGGCGCGGTCGCGGGCGGGCTGATCACGCTCGACCGGCGGTTCGCGCCGCTGCTGCTCCAGCCAACGCTCCCGCTGGCGCCGACGCCCGAACAGCTCACCGGGCCGGAGGAGCCGCTGACCGCGCGCGAGCTGGAGGTGTTGCAGCTGCTGGCGGAGGGACTGCCCAACAAGATCATCGCAACGCGGCTGCACATCACCGAGCATACCGCCAAGTTCCACGTCTCCTCGATCCTGATGAAGCTGGGCGCGGCCAGCCGAACCGAGGCGGTAACGACAGCTGCCCGGCGCGGTCTGCTGATGCTCTAAGCGCTGGCTATCGTCCCAAAGATGACACAAGATGACGGGAATGCTGTATCATGCTATGCTGGCGGATGAGATTGCGCGCGCTCATACGCCGGGCAACGTACCTTCGGGTACACTTCGCGGCATGAATGCCGCGGCTAATACTGCCCGTTCGGTATCTGTATAATGGGCATCGAACTTCATCAGGCAGGGATTAGCCGCAGGGCTTCAGCCTGCGGCTGGTACACCCAAAGCGTATTGAGCCACATGGTTTACTGTTTGCCTATACCGTTTGACCGTTTCTCCGTACTCGAGGTATTCCAGATTCGATGATGTACCCCTCGTCGCAGCGCTTCTCCTATCGCGGGCGCAGACCTTCCCCCAATGGCGAAGAAGACCGGCTGACACCGAAGAAAGTCTTCACCGCGCTGGCCAGTCTGCCGCGCGTGCTGCGGCTTGTCTGGCGCATCTCGCCCATCCTCACCGTGCTGCTGGGCGTGCTGTATATCGTGCAGGGCTTTCTGCCCGCCGCCACCGCGTTCATAGCGGGCACACTGGTGGATGCCGTCGTCCGCGCGATCCAGTTTCGCGGCGCCAATGGCACAACCACCGCCGTCATCTGGCTGGTGGTAGCGCAGTTCAGCATCCAGGGGCTTTCGAGCCTGCTCAATACGCTCTCAAACATCGCGCAGCAGCTGCTCCAGGAGCAGGTCACGCAGCAGGTGCAGCTGATGGTGATGGAGAAGGCCAACACCCTCGACCTCTCCTTCTTCGAGGACGCCACCTTCTACGACGCGCTGCAGCGGGCGCAGAGCGAGGCGGCGTCGCGTCCCACCAGCATGATCTCGCAAACCTTCGGCCTCGGCCAGACCATCGTGACACTGCTCTCGATGATCTTCGTGCTGACCCAGCTCGCCTGGTGGATGGCGCTGGTCGCGCTGATCGCGCCGCTGCCCGCGTTCTTCGCCAGCATGCGCTATGGCTGGTGGGGCTACCAGATGATGCGACGGCAGTCGCCACTCCGGCGCGAGATGAGCTACTACAACAACCTGCTCACCACCGACACCTACAACAAAGAGATCAAGCTCTTCACGCTCGGCGATTTCTTCATCAAGCTCTATCGCACGCTGTATAACCGCTACTACATCGAAGCGCGCAGCATCATCGTGCCGCGCTATCTCGCCTCGTTCTTCTGGGGGCTGGGCAGCCTGCTGGTCAACGGCTTCATCTATCTCTACATCGCGCTCCAGACCGTCGCCGGGCATATCACCCTCGGCAAGCTGACGTTCTACAGCCAGGCGGCGCTCTCGGTCGGCAGCAGCTTCCAGTCGCTGCTCAGCGGCATCTCCTCGACCTATGAGAACAACCTCTTCATAAACACGCTCTTCGAGTTCCTGGACTACCAGCCGCGCATCGTCAGCCCGCCGAACGGCCTCAAGCCTGAGGGCGACGACCTGACCATCGAGTTCCGCAATGTCAGCTTCACCTATCCGGGACGCGAGAGCGCAGGGGCGGCGCTGCGCAATGTCAGCTTCCGCATCGAGCCGGGCGAGGCGATTGCGCTGGTGGGGCGCAACGGCGCGGGCAAGACGACCATCGTCAAGCTGCTGACGCGGCTCTACGATCCCGACGAGGGGCAGATTCTGGTAAACGGCCACGACATCCGCGAGTACGATCTGGCGGCGCTGCGCGACCGGATTGGGGTTATTTTTCAAGACTATGTCACCTACTGGCTTTCCGCGGCGCGCAACATCGGCGTCGGCAGCATCGCGGCGATTGACGACCAGGAGGGCGTGCGGGTGGCGGCGGGCAAGAGCGGCGCGAGCGCGGTGATCGAGAAGCTGCCTGATGGCTACGAGACGATGCTGGGCAAGTGGTTCGATTCGGGCCAGCAGCTTTCCGGCGGCGAGTGGCAGAAGATCGCGCTGGCGCGTGCCTTCATGCGCGACGCGAGCCTGCTGATTCTGGATGAGCCGACCAGTTCGCTCGATCCCCAGGCGGAGTACGAGGTCTTCGCGCGATTCCGCGAGCTGACGCAGGGCAAGTCGGCCATCTTCATCTCGCACCGCTTCAGCACGGTCCGATTAGCCAACCGCATCCTGGTGCTGGAGAACGGCGGCATCCGCGAGAGTGGCACCCACGAGGAGCTGCTGGCGCTGGAGGGCCGCTACGCCGAGCTGTTCTCACTCCAGGCTGAGGCGTACCGGTGAGGATAAGCCTGGCTCACCCTGGAGCACCTTCGCTGGTATCGCCCTCACTTCGCTCAGTATGTGGCGTCGGCGTGTAGCCGAGCAGTTCGCGGTTTCCCGCCAGGACAATGGTGGCGCTTTGCTCGGAGTCCGGCCTTAGCATCAGCAGCCTGACCTCGCCCTTGAAGGCGCGGCCGTCGTCGGCGACCATCTGCGCGTTGTAGAAGGACGCCACTGGGTCGAAATACGTCTGCTGGTCGGTCTCCGCCACAATCCGCCATTGCTCGCCCGAATCGTCGTCCAGCATCAGGGCGGCGACCGAGCCGGATAGGTCCGCCCGATTGCCGTTGTAGTCCTCCAGACGCAACTCATGTAAGCGTATTCGCTCTGGCATACCACGACCTCCTTTGTGCCATCTGGCACAGTCGATGACTGAGGGCTGATGCATGCAGAACATGTGCCGACGGCGATACACCTCAAGCGCTCCACCTTGCTCGTATGGGCAAGGGTAACTGCTCACCGCGATGAGCTACGTATCCGCGGCACAGGTAGCTGTTAGCGCCGCACGAGTCTCCGGTCGGGGATGAACCAGATCACCGAGACGATGGCGTAGATGAAATACGAAAGGACAGGAACCTTGAGAGCCACCAGCATGCCGAGGGCATAGATAACAATGGAGATGACACCTTTGAAGTCGCCGCCAATTGCTTTTTCGATATCGGCGCCATGGTTGGCGCGAATGATAAATCGGACCAGGATGTAATAGGCGACGCCAGCCAGCAGTGCAAACGCTCCATAGACCATCGCTGGCACGGGCTGATCAGGATGATCGCCCGCCCAGGCGGTGCTGGCTGGAACGAGCGAGAGCCAGAAGAGCAGATGGAGATTCGCCCACATCACTGCGCCGTCGATATGGGGAGTCGCGCGCAACAGATGGTGATGATTGTTCCAGTAAATGCCAATATAAACAAAGCTCAGCACGTAGACGAGAAATTTGGCATGAACTGACCAGAGCGCACCAAGATCTGCATGATCCGGTGGAGTCAGCTCCAGCACCATGATCGTGATGATGACCGCCATCACGCCATCGCTGAACGCTTCCATCCGCGCCGGGCTGAAGGTGCTGGGCAATAGCCCCGTCGGTTTTTGCTGTTGTTCTTCTTCTTCTGCTTCTGCTTCTGCCATGGACGCATTGTGCCATATCGGCGCGCCAATAGGAACTGCGCGTTCGGGCAGGGCAGCAGGAGTAGGGGCAATCCTGGCCGTGCGCGGCTGAGGGCGTGTCCTCGATGTGTTGGATAAGCGCATGATGATCGGGCGCGCACTTACCCCTCGATGCGCTCCAGTAGCAGCGGATGCGGCGCGGGCGGCTGGTCGCTCCAGCGGTAGGCGGCGAGTAGGGCATCACGCACGGCATCCGCCTCGGCCTGCGAGCGCGCGTGCACCTCGACGAGCGGATCGCCCTGCGCAACCTGGTCGCCCACCTTTGCCCGTAGCAGCAGCCCCACCGCCGGGTCTATCGCGTCACCCTTCCGCCGACGTCCCGCGCCGAGCAGCCCGGCAACCTTGCCAACCTGTTCGGCATGGATCGCGGTGAGATAGCCACTTTGAGGCGACTCGACATGCTCGACCCAGGCCGCCTGTGGCAGCTTCGCGGGCGCCATAATGACCGTGGCATCGCCGCCCTGCGCCGCGACCACCTCCGCCAGCTTCGCCAGCGCCCGACCATCCACGATGGCCTCTTGCGCGCGCTGGCGGCCCTCAGCTTCATCCTTGACGATTCCCGCCATCGCCAGCAGCGTCGCCGCCTCATGCAGCGCCAGATCGGTGACATCCGTTGGGCCATTGCCCTGGAGCGTCTCGATGGCCTCGGTCAATTCGAGCGCGTTGCCGACAGCGTTCCCCAGCGGCTCGTCCATCGCCGTGAGCAGCGCCACCGTGCGGATGCCCGCCGCCGCTCCAGCATCCACCATCAGGCGCGCCAGCTCCCGCGCATCCTCGATGGTCTTCATGAACGCGCCCGCGCCCACCTTCACATCCAGCAGCAGGTGTGTGGGGCCAACCGCCAGCTTCTTGCTCATGATGCTCGCGGCGATCAGCGGAATACTGTCGATGGTCGCCGTCACGTCGCGCAGCGCGTAGAGCTTGCCGTCCGCCGGGGCCAGTGCCGCCGACTGCGCCGCCAGCACCAGCCCATGCGCATGCAGCACATCCAGCGCTTCCTGGCGCGAGAGGTCAGTGCGCATCCCTGGAATGGCTTCGAGCTTATCCACCGTGCCGCCGGTATGCCCAAGTCCGCGGCCCGTCATCTTCGCGACCGGCAGCCCACACGCGGCCACCAGCGGCGCGGCTATCAGTGTGAGCTTATCGCCGACGCCGCCAGTGCTGTGCTTATCGGCCACGGGGCTGATATAGTCCCGGACAGCCAGCCGCTCGCCGGAGTCGGCCATCGCCAACGTCAGCGCGCTCGTCTCGTCCGCCGTCATCCCGCGCCAGACGACCGCCATCAGCCAGGCCGCCATCTGGTAGTCGGGCACGTCGCCCCGCGTATATGCCGCGATGAGGTCGGCTAGCTCGCTGGCGGTGAGCGCCTCGCCCTCGCGCTTGCGGCGAATCAGCTCGACCATATGGATGTCGTTCGAGGAGTGGTCTGGCGGCATAGCGTGCTAGCCCTCGTTGGGATCGCGGGTCAGACCACAGCGGCGGCAGCGCTGCATCGTGCCGCGTGGCAGCTCGTCTACGCTGCCATCACTGCGCAAGACGACCGCGCCGACATCATGCCATTTGTGCCCTTTTTGCGCGCATTTCTTCGCGCCCAGCGCATCCAGTCCGTCGTTGGCCAGCATCGCGGCAAGTTTTCCCCAGACAGGCAGATCGCGTACACCCATGGCGCCTTCCTCCATTCGCTCCCATCAGCGGGGCGCCGCATCTGGATATCTCCACAAAAGCTTCCAGTCGGCGCGAACCGCCTGTATTGTCTTACTCGTGGACGGTCTCGCGTAGCCAGGGGGTACTTTCTGGCAAGCCAGCGTGGAGCGCGGCGATGAATTCGGCGAAGTGGAGGATGTCGTCGCCATAGACGACCCAGGAGCGATGGAGTCCGCGCTCGCCAACCCGCTTGAAGACGGCAATGCTAACGGGTTTGCCGCTGGGGAAGACCTCTTCCCTGATCTTGGCGACGTTGGTCCAGGGAATCGTCACTGGCTCGCCGCCGCGGTCGCTGCGACTTATACCCTCATCATCCAGCCGAATCGTGAACGGCGCGGGCGCGATGACCCACAGATAGCCGATAAAACCGCCGATGAAGACGATGCCAATCAGCGTGCTCACCAGCATCGTAGCGCCCTCGCTGTGTGCGATGAAGAAGAAGAGCGCGCTGGCGAGGAGCACGCCGACGCCCGTCAGCCAGCGCTTGCGCACACTCACGCCGGGGCTGATCCACTCGCGCATGCTTTGATCCTGGCTTTGATCCTGACTCTGGCTCTGGCTCTGCGAACCCTGAGAGGGTGCAACCGCTGAATTCATCGGGTCGGCGTTGATGTGTTCCATAACTTTATGATGCCCTGTGCGTATTCTAAATGCGACGTGTTATGCGGATGGCACGAGCCCCGAGCGCGGCGCGCCCACACATGTAGGAATTATACCCGTGGCGACGCCGCGCTTGAAAGGTAACATAACGTTGTGATAAAATGTAAAGTTGGTATGTGCTGTATAGTAGGGTGAATGGGTTATTGACAACGCCCACAAAGAGGCGTATGAATAGCGAAGTCACTACGGCACTAGCATAGTTATCGGGCGGGCTGGCACTGTTCGGTTCGTCCAAGAGGGTATCTGGATCACGCAGGCGTCTAAACGGCGCGAGAAATCTGTCGAGTTCGTCCAAATCGTCCATGGCGTCCATATCCATGCGGCGATGACCGAGACTGATGGCTGATGGCGTGCGTCCTGGTACCCTTTGTGCGTCTATGGCACGTATCGCATGCATTGTATGCATTGTATGAATCGCATTGATGATTGCGATGATGATTGCGATGATGATTGCGCCCGATGGTGGGTGCAATTCATGCTGTTGCAGAATGCCACCGTGTATGGTATTCCCAAGGAGGAGATGGCTGTGGGGCTTTTAGAGCGGCTGGTTCCCCAGAGGAAAGCTGCCAAGGTTATTGAGGGGCTGCACCTTATGGAGAATCATCCAGGCGCGAATGAGAGCACGCCAAGGCCAGATATGATGCCCCTGCCCAATGAGCAGGATCCGCAATGTCCAAAAAATGTGCTGGTGGTCGTCACCGGCTCCGGGCAGGACCGCGAGTTAATCACGCTGGCCTGCACCATCGCGAAAATGAAGAAGAGCCAGGTCTACGCCGTCTTTGGCATCGAGGTGCCGCGCACCCTGCCGGTAGACGCCGAGATGCCCAAAGAAAGCGATCAGGGGAACGCCGCGCTGGATGCCGCGGTGGCAGTGGCGGGGCAACTGAACTTCCCTATCGAGCCGGAGATCATCCAATCGCGGTCGCTGGGCCAGAGTTTTGTGGATGAGAGCGATGTCCACGAATGCTCGCTCATCATCCTTGGCCTGCCCTATCGCTTCGGGCGCGCCGGGCAGTTGTGTCTGGATGACACCGCCCAGTTTGTGCTGAAGAATGCGCCGCACCGTGTCTGGATGGTCCGTGGCGAACCGCCACAGGAGCGCCCTGAGCGCACCGTCTAAGGCGTTTCAATTCACCGCCTGAGACCGGTTATTCGTTGAGGCCGTGCAGCTCATGCTTGGGATCACGCAGCATGAGCGAACGCACGGCCTCTTCGACGTCTCGCTGCTCGAAGAGCACGCGCGCGATCTGCTCGGTAATCGGCAGCTCGACACGGAGCGCACTGGCGAGCTCGAGTGCGGCGCGCGTCGTCGTGACGCCCTCCGCCACGGTCTTGCGCTCAGCCAGCACCTCGTCCAGCGGACGCCCTTTGGCTAGCTCCAGGCCGAGCGTGCGATTGCGGCTCAATGGGCTGGAACAGGTGGCGATCAGGTCGCCTAGCCCCGCCAGCCCGGCGAGCGTCAGCGGGTTCGCGCCCGCCGCCATCGCCAGTCGGGAGATTTCGGCCAGCGCCCGCGTCATGAAGGCTGCTTTGGCGTTCTCGCCGTAACCCAGGCCATCGCTGATGCCCACGCCGAGCGCGATAATATTCTTGAGCGCGCCGCCCAGCTCGACACCAGGCAGGTCATCGCTGCTGTAGACGCGAAACATCCCGGCCGTGAGCAGCTTGCGCGCCCTCTCCGCCGCCTTCGAGGATCCTGAGGCGACCACCGCCGCCGCCGGCAGTCCGCGCGCAATCTCCATCGCCAGGTTTGGTCCGCTCAGCGCGACGATGGCGACCCCGTCGGGCAATTCTTCCTCGAGCACCTGCGACATGCGCAGCCGTGTGCCCAGCTCCAGCCCCTTGCTGGCGCTGGCGACGATAGCGCCCGGGGCAAGGTGCGGCGCCGCCAGCTTTGCCTGCTCGCGCAGACGCTGCGAGGGAGTGACGATCAGCAGAAGCTCCCGCTCGCGTACGGCCTCGGCCAGATCGTCGGTGACGTGCAGATTCGGCGGAAAGCGCATCTCTGGCAGATACTCCTGGTTCACGCGCTCGCGCTCCATGACGGCTGCGCGCTCGGGGTGATGCTCCCAGAGCAGGACGGTTTCCGCGGCGGAGGTGTCGCCATCCGCCCATCGTAGTCGCTCGTCGGCGAGCAGGCGCGCCAGTGTCGTGCCCCATGCGCCCGTGCCGAGAATTGTCACGCCTGCCATGCGCCTGCCCCTTTGCATTGCTCAACTCAGCGGATGTGCTACCCGGTCTCCGGCGACCACATAGCCGTCATCGTGACGCCCCCGCTACCTCAGAGTACGCACACTCCGCGCATTTTGTCCCATGGCGCGTGAATGTCCAGACGGCGAGACGGTGGCGTGGCGCGGGGGAGCGTGCTATGCTGTGGCTGCACCTGAATCTGGACAACGAAGGAAAGCGCGTGTTCGAGCAGACAACCGACCATACCGAGTATTTTGAGTTCGAGACGTTGAGCGGCTATCCACAGGTCGCTCATGGCGTCTTTACACGGCGACGCGGCTTCAGCAGTAGCCCTTACGCGGGGCTGAACGGTAGCGTCACCACTGGCGACGATGTGGAAGCCGTCCTGCGCAATCGCCATGCCGTCGCGGAAGCTATTGGGCTGCCGCTTATCTGGGCAAAGCCGGTCCATGGGACCGATGTGGTCTTTGTGGATCGCGCGCTCGCCGCGGGCGCGCCAGACGATGCCGCCAGCACGAAGCGGCTGCATGAGCGGTTACGGGTGATCGACGCCGACGCGATGGTGACGGATGTGCCTGGCCTGGCGCTCTGTTGGTCGTTTGGCGACTGCGCGCCTGTGCTGCTCTACGATCCGCGGCATGAGGCGGTCGCGCTCGTTCACTCTGGCTGGCGCGGCGCGGCGGGTGGCATCCTCCCGCGCACGATTGCCGCGATGGGCACGCGTTACGGCACGCAACCTGCGGAGTTGATCGTAGGCATCGGGCCAGCCATCGGCGCGTGCTGCTACGAGGTGCAGGAAAATGTCGTCGCGGCGTTTCAGACTGACCCGCTAGTGCGGGAGACGGCGGTGCTGGACGAGCGCGTGGCTGAGGGAGAGACGCAGCCACGCCACTTTCTCGACGTGCGCCGCTCGACCTACAATCAGGCGCTGGCCGCCGGAGTCCGCCCGGAAAACCTCGAAGATTCGGACATCTGCACGGGCTGCCGCACCGACCTATTTTACTCGCACCGGCGCGAGCCGTGGCCCAGCGGGCGTTTCATGGTCGCCATCGGTCTGAATCCTGAGCCCTGAGAGACGCTGAACTGCATCACTAGCGTAGCGGAGGCGAACGGAGTGGTTTCATCACGGCGGCGGGAAGAGCAGATGCTTACATCGCGGGACAATGATCAGCTTGCGCAGCGCATCGCCGCCATTCTCACGCGGGTTGCCGCTGCCGCGGGACGTGCTGGTCGCGCGCATGAGAGTGTCAGCATCGTCGCGGTCTCGAAGACGATGCCAGCCCAGGCGGTGATAGCCGCCGCCGCGCACGGCCTGAGCATCTTCGGCGAGAATCGCGTGCAGGAGGCGCGCGAGAAGATCGCCACTGTCGCCGCTGCCGGATTGACCACCATCCGCTGGGAGTTGATCGGTCACTTGCAGACGAACAAGGCCGCGCGTGCGGTAGAATTGTTTGCACGGGTGCAGAGTGTGGATAGCGTGCGGCTGGCCGAGGCGCTCTCGCTGCGCGCCCACCAGACCGGCCGTGTGCTGCCGGTGCTGCTGGAGGTCAATGTCGCGGGCGAGGCGAGTAAGTCCGGCATTGCGCCGAGCGATCTCGTCGGCGTGGCGCGGGCCATCGCCGCGCTGCCAAACCTGCATGTGGAAGGGCTGATGACCGTCGCGCCGCTGGTGGATGATCCCGAGGCGGTACGGCCGGTCTTCCGCCAGATGCGCGCGCTGCGCGAGACGCTGCGGGCCGAGGTTCCGGTGGGAGTGGATGGCGGCTGGCCGGAGCTCTCGATGGGCATGACCGACGACTTCGAGGTTGCCATCGAAGAGGGCGCGACACTGGTGCGGATCGGGCGCGCGATTTTTGGCGAGCGACCACCCATCGGCACGCCGCTCGACACGGCGGGGACGTAGCGGGCTGGGGTGAGGGCGAGATGAAAGCGAGGCGTCAGGTGGATACCGGAGACATGCTGTTTGGGCGGCGCACCCGGCAGAATCATGCGCTGGAACATGCGACGGTCACACTGCTCTCGCAGGCGCTGCCCGAGCTCAACGCCAGCGCGCGCTCGAACGCGCGTGGGTTCATCATCTTCGCCGATATCCCGCCGGGCGAGGTGCGCCGCGCCAGCGACGAGGCGCTGTGGCGGCTCCAGGCGGGGGAATCGGGGCTGGCGATTCATCCCAACTGTGGCACGAATCTGGCCGTCGGGCTTTCGGTCGTCATGGTTGGCTCGCTCTTCGCGCTGACGGCGCTCCGCCCGCGCACGCGCGTCGTCACGGTGGCGGCTGGCTCGGTGGCGGGCTTTGCGGTGGCGCGGCCTGTTGGCACCCTGATGCAGCGGTACGTCACGACGTTGCCCGACGTGCGTGATATCCGCATCCGGTCGGTGCGCCGCCGCCGATTCTTTGGCCGCTGGGTGATCGAGGTGCAGACAGAATCACACGCTGGCTGAGGGCTGGCTGAGGGCTGGCGCCGCTGAAGTCGCCGAAGGAGAGCATGTCTATGTACGGTCTGGGCTTAGTTCAGATCCTTCCGGGACCGATTCATCTGGTCATTGCGATCGTTTTCGACATCCTCATCCTGGGCATGTTCGTCTGGATGCTGCTCTCGTGGTTCCAGATGATGATGCCGATCTCGCCCGGCAATCCGGTTGTGCGCTTTGTCAATTCGCTGGTCGAGCCTCTTGTTGACCCGATACGGAAGCGCATCCCCTCAACCTCGATGGGCATGCTCAACATCGGCTATACCGTCGCGTTCATCTTCGCATGGTGGTCGCTGGGAATATTAGCGTTGCTGATTCTGCAGGCTCTTCCCCGTGGCTGGTAGGCAGCGTATCCACACCGAGCACGCATCTTCCGGACGCATGCGTGAGGATGGGGAGCGCCTGATCGTGCCGGTGCGCGTCACACCACGCGCCCGCCGCAATGCCCTCACGCTCGAAGGCGAGACCCTGCGCGTCTGGCTGATGGCTCCCCCAATAGATGGCGCGGCCAACGCTGCCCTGCTAGCGTTGCTGGCAGAGCGGCTGGGGCTGCCCAAACGCGCGCTGGCGCTGCTGCGCGGCGAGTCCTCACGCGAGAAGCTCGTCGCCATCGCGGGTATCAGTGCTGAGGAATTCAAGAAGCGCATTGCGCCGATATCGGCTGGCGGTTAAAACGGCGCCTGAATGGCCTCGCCTGCTACGCACGCTTCGCCACCAAGTCCGCGCAGGCGGACTTCCCAGACTCTATCTACGACATCTCCTCTAGTGGACCAAGGGTAGAAACCCGCGAAGGCGGGTTTTGTGGCCGACCGCGAGAGAGGCCAATGAGGCGCGGTTTTAACCGCCCGCGAGTGGAGGGCGCCGCTAGCCTTCACATTTATGCCACACGATGGCCTCACTGCACCTCAATGCCCAGGCGCTCCAGCAGGGCGCGGCAGGACTCGGCGGGATACTTGATCGGCAGGATTCCCGGTGGGCCATGCGAGTCGGAGCCAGCGCTTACCAGCAGACCATGGGCGTCGGCGTACGCCAGAAAGTCCTCCACCTGCTCCGGAGTATGGCTGGGATGGCGCGCCTCCAGCCCATCGATCGGGACAGTTTCGCGCAGGCGGTCAAGCTGCTCGGCGTCGAGTCGGACAAAGCCATCGCCCCGGCCCGGATGCGCGATGAGCGCGAGCGCGCCGCTGGCGTGGGCCGCCGCGACGATGGCGGCAGGATCGGCGCTCATCCAGTCGAATCCCGCCCCCCGGATGGCGGGACCCATCCCTTCGGTGTAGTCATGGCCGCGCATGAGCGTCACCAGATCGTCGAGTTGACGCGGCTCGCCGTCCTGCGACGGCAATAACTCGGCGGCGCGGGGGAACTGGTAGCCGTTCCGCTGGAGCGCGGCGTACGTCTCGCGGACGTTATCGAGCTGCCGCGTGCGGGTGGACTGCGCGATGGCGGCGAGGTCATTCAGGCCGGGATAGATGCCAAAGCAAAGGATATCGAGCAGGTCATCGCCTAGCACGGAGCTCATCTCGACAGCGGGCACGACGCGCACGCCACGCTCTCCGGCCAGCGCCTGAATGATCTCCAGCGTATCGGGCCGGTCGTGGTCGGTGATGGCGATCAGCGCGAATCCTTCACTCGCGATATGATCGAGCAGCTCAGGCGCGGTCCACTGCCCATCGCTAAAGGTCGTGTGCATCTGAAAGTCTATCGGCGCTTCGGGGGCGAGCGTAAAAGGCGCAGTCGGCAGGTAGGGCTGCATGAATGCCTCCTGAGTGACTTCTGAGTGGCTTCTGAGTGGCTTCTGAGTGGCTTCTGGCGGGCTAGCGGTTGAGGGTGAAGCGGCGGGGCAGCAGGTCGTCCAGGTGAAGCGTTTCCTCGACCCCTTCCACATAATACGCGGCGTCGGGGGCCAGCTCGGCGAGCCATTGGCGACACGCGCCACATGGCATGCATTCGCCCGGCTGCGCATCCAGCCCGACGACCGCAACCGCCGTGACCCGCGGCGGTTCGCCCGCCACGCCAAGCTGGCACGCCGCCGCCAACGCCGCCCGCTCGGCGCAGAGCGTCAGCCCATACGATGCGTTTTCGACGTTGGCGCCGGAAACGATGCGCCGCCCCTCCGCCGTATCGACCGCGACCGCCGCGCCCACACGGAAGTGCGAATACGGCGTCCAGGCATGCGCGGCAGCCTCGCGGGCCGCCGCCAGTAGCTCCATGCGTTCTCCTGCGAGATGGTCCATCTCGGTCATAGTATCGCTCTCCCGTCGTCTGGTAATCGTTGCCCCTGCGGATTCTCAGCCCAGTATACCCCGCAACCGGCGGACGCGACGCGCACGTCTACGTTAACTTCCCTAGACCATGTCTACACCAGATCTGCACCTTATCACGACAGAACACCTACTTCCGCGGACGACGATGTATCCAGCGATATGCCCGGACGATGCATCGGCATCGGCCACGCTGTTGAACCCAGACAGGAGCCAGGAAAGAGCCTGCGCTCCGAAAGGAGAACGCGGAGATGCGTAGATCTCTGTCGCGCTGGTCTCTGACATTCGCCGGTGTCGTGGCGGCTATCCTCTGCGCCGCATCCCTCGGGGGCGGCGTCGCGTCAGCTCATGGTCAGGCAGTGTTGTGCGTCAATCCTCATGGCAACGGCTGCTATCAGTCTATCCAGGCGGCGGTCGATCACGCGCCGCCGGGTGCGCGCATCAACGTCGCGGCGGGAACCTATAGCGAGCAGGTGACGATCACGAAGTCGCTGACTCTCCACGGCGCGGGCAGCAACTCGGTCGTCAACGCGACCGGGCAGAGTCATGGCTTCTTTGTGGATGGTATAGGCGCGCGGGGAACGGTGATTAGCGGGTTCACGGTGAAGAATGCCACGCTGGAGGGCATCCTGATTCGCAACACGAAACAGGTGGTGGTGAGTGGAAATGTGGTGAGCCACAACGACGGCGGACGGCAGCCAGACGGCACGTGTCCCGGTGCGCTGCCCTTCGATCAGGATGATTGCGGCGAGGCCATACATCTCCTTGGGGTTGCCTGGTCGACGATCTCGCACAACGTGGTTGCGAACAACGTCGGCGGCATCCTGCTCACCGACGAGACCGGCCCGACGCATGACAACCTGATCACGCACAACGTCGTCCGCGATAACAAGCTGGACTGCGGCATCACGTTGCCGTCGCACCCCTCCGGCTTTGACGCCAATGGCGTGCCGCTGCCGGGCAACGGCGTCTACAACAACACCGTGTCGTACAACCTGTCGACGGGCAACGGCGGCGCGGGTGTCGGCATCTTCACGCCCACCCCCGGCACGAAGGCGTTCGACAACCTCATCCTCGGCAATGTGCTGACCAATAACGGACTGCCCGGTGTCGCGCTCCACAGCCATGCGTTTGGGCAGAATCTGAATGGGAATCGGATCATCGGGAACTTTGTCAGCGGGAATGCCGCCGACGGCGATGCCGGGACCAGCGGCCCGACCGGCATCATCATCTTCAGCGACGCCAATGGCAACGCGGCGCCGATCACAGGCATGACGATCAAGTTCAACACCGTCACGAACGAGGCCATCGATGTCTGGGTTGGCTCGACCGCGATGAACCTGGCGCTGCACGATAACAATCTGCTCGGCAAGAGCGCAATCGGCGTCCAGAACGCCGGGGGCGGCACGGTGGACGCCACGCAGAACTACTGGGGCTGCCCGGGTGGCCCAGGCGCGGCGGGCTGCTCAACGGTGCAGGGCACGGTGACATTCGTTCCGTTCTTGAAACACCCCGTGTGATCGTGATCGCGGCCAGCATCACATAACGCCGGAACGTCAATATTATGGGAGGGAGCGCTGCCAGCCAGGCTCCCTCCTATGGTATACCAGCCACTCTGGCTACCGCATCCCCATTTGCTTGTCTGTTCGCGTGCCGCCAGCTACAATCGCTGTGATCATCGGGGAAATCACCTCCAATTCGACTGGCATTCGATAGCGCATGCAGCGCATCGCGAAGGGAGCGGCGACGTGGAAGCATACGAGCTGCGACAGATTACCGAGACGTTTCGCCAGCTGGCCGCGCGCGCCGCACACGACGAGGCGATGGCGCGCCAGCTTCGCGATGCGCTGGCAGAGAGCGGGCTGCTCGGCGTCTTCGGCGAAGGCCCGGCCATTGACGTGATCGATCTGCTGGACGCTGGCGGCGAGGACACCCTGCGCGCGCGGCTGAAAGCGCTGACCATGGCCGATCTACGCGCGCTCATCGCGGCGCACAAATACGATCCCGACAAAGAGACGGCGCGCTGGCGTAGCGTCGCCCGGTTGACCGACTTCATCGTCGCCCACGCCCAGCAGGAGCTGGAGCGGATAGACCAGGCGCAGCCGCAGGCGGTAGCGGCGCCCTCGTGGATGCTCTAACGCGACTCAAATCGACGCATAGTTGCTAATAGCACATGAGTGCAACTGAATGCTGCACACAAGTGCGGATGGCGACGGGAGCGCGCGGTTGTGATGGTGTGATGCGCGCCATATAATCACGTAGACAAGAAACCCGTTCGCACGATACGATGTTAAGCACGCCTCGGGAAACCACATCAATGGCGATGTCACCATGGAGATCTCTGGATAGTCGGCGGCAGTGCGGGCCGCGCCCGATGCCTTTGTATATTGTGCATTACGTGCGACAATACAGCGCATCATTATTTTCAGTAGCAGAGCGCCTGGGGAGATGTTTGGGCACGTATGGCACATATGGCACATATGGCACGTATGGCCCCTGCCGCCCCTGGAGGAGTGAGGACTCGTGACACGCATACTCGATACCATTGACCGGCCCGCGCAGCTCAAGGCGCTTTCTGCCAAAGACCTCGCCTTGCTGGCGCAGGAGATGCGTCAGGAGATCATCGAAACGGTGGCGCTCCGCGGCGGACATCTTGCCCCGAATCTGGGCACCATTGAGCTGACCCTCGCGCTCCACATCGCCTTCGATACCCCGAACGACATCCTCGTCTGGGACATCGGCCACCAGGCGTACCCCCATAAGCTCGTCACCGGGCGACGCGACAAGTTCCGCACCATCAAGCAGTTCGGTGGGCTCTCCGGCTATCTGCGCCGCGACGAGAGCGAGTATGACGCCTTTGGCGCGAGCCACGCCAGCACCTCCATCTCGGCGGCGTTGGGCATGGCGGCGGCGCGCGACCTGCGCGGCGAGCAGTTCTCCGTCGTCGCGGTAATTGGCGATGGTGCGCTGACCGGCGGCATGGCGCTCGAAGCGCTCAACAACGCGGGCGCGTTGCGCAAGAACCTGATCGTCGTCCTCAACGATAACGACAAGAGCATCTCCGACAACGTCGGCGCGCTCAATGCCCACCTGGGCAAGCTGCGGTCAGACCCGAACTATCTCCGCCTGCGCAACGTCGCCAGCCAGTCGCTGAAGCACGTGCCCGGCGGCAATCTGGCGAAAGAAGTGGCCGGGCGGACGGCCCGCAGCGCCAAAGAGTTCGTGCTGCCGAGCAAGACTGGCGTCATCTTCGAGGAATTGGGATTCACCTTCCTTGGCCCCTTCGACGGCCATAATACTCAGGAAATGGTGGAGGTGTTCCGCAAGGCGCGCCAGATGGAAGGTCCAGTCTTCATCCAGGTCATCACGAAGAAGGGCCAGGGATGCGACTTCGCCGAGGCCGAGCCGACCAAGTTTCACGGCCCCGGCGCCTATGACCCACAAACCGGCGAGATGAAAAAGTCCGATGGGCCGCCAACGTTCTCCGCCGTCTTTGGCAAGGCGATGATCGAGCTGGCGAAGCGCGATCCCGAGGTTGTGGCCATCACGGCGGCGATGTCTGAGGGGACGGCGCTGACCGAGTTCCAGCAGACCTATCCCGAGCGCTTCTTCGATGTGGGTATCGCCGAGCAACATGCCGTCACCTTCTCCGCGGGCCTGGCGTGCGGCGGGATGAAGCCCGTGGCGGCGATCTACTCCACTTTCCTGCAGCGCGCTTTCGATCAGGTGATCCACGATGTCTGCGTGCAGAACCTGCACGTCGTCTTCCCGATCGATCGCGCCGGGCTGGTCGGCGAGGATGGCCATACCCAGCAGGGCGTCTTCGATATCGCCTTCCTGCGGATGATCCCCAACATGCGGGTGATGGCGCCGAAGGACGAGAACGAGCTGCGCCACATGCTCTATACCGCGCTACAGATGGATGGGCCGGTGGCGCTGCGCTATCCGCGCGGCAAGGGCGTCGGCGTTTCCATGGACGATGACTTCCATGAGCTGCCCATCGGCAAGGCCGAACTGCTCTCGCCCGAATCTGAGATCGAGCAGGCCGAGTGCGCGGTGCTGGGCTACGGCCATCTTGTGCCAGCGGTGGAGCAGGCGGTGCGCGAGCTGGCGACCGAGGACGATATCCGCGCGGTGGCGGTGAATGCGCGCTGGGCTAAGCCGCTGGACGAAGAGCTGATTCTGCGGCTGGCGCGGGCCACCCACACGCTGGTCACCATTGAGGATGGCGTCGTGGCGGGCGGGTTCGGCAGCGCCGTGGCGGAGCTACTGCACGCGCATGGGCTGGACGATGTGCGCCTCAGGATTATCGGCGTGCCCGACCGGTTCATCGAGCATGGCGCGCCCGCGATTCTGCGCGAGTTGATCGGCCTCTCGTCGGGCCACGTCAAAGACGTGGTGCGCGAGCTGGTGCGTCCGGGCGCGGCCAGTGGCTACGCGGGCGGCGGCGCATCCTCCACCAGCGATGTGGCGTCGTCACGTCGTAGTACGAAGCACTAGAATGGGTGTGGTTGTTCCTCGGCGCGTGGGTGTCCGCCAGGGGTGAAGGTGGACCCGAGCGCCTCGGCGACCGCCTGATCCACGGAGAGCGCGCGACCTGCCTCCCAGGCTTCCCCAGCCATGAGTTCGCCGCTCTGCGTGCGCAATATGTCCAGATCGCGCTCCCAGGCCACCAGATCCGCTGGCGCGAGGACTGTGCGCGCGCGTTCCAGCAGCGCCTCGGAGGCGCCAAAGAGCCGGGCTGCTTGCTCATACTCGCCCGCGCGGCCGTGTAATCCCGCAATAGCTGCCAGCTCCGACGCGATGCCATGCGCATACTGGTGGCGATGACGTATTGTCAGCGCCTCGGCGAACAGTGACGCAGCACGCGGTAGGGCCTCTGCCCGGAGCGCGGCAATCTGGGCGAGATTGTGCAGCGACCAGGCGATTCCCGCGTCGGCGCTTAGACTGCGGAAGAGCGTCAGCGCCTCGGTGAAGAGCGCCTCAGCGCTGGCGTCATCGCCAGCGAAGCGCTCGACCTCACCCAGACTGGCCAGCGCAATCGCGACAGGCCAGGCCGACGCTTCCTGGCGGCGCAGAGCCAGACCCTCCTCCGCCAGCGCGCGCGCCTGTACGGCATCTCCGTCGATACAGGCGACACGGGAGAGACTAATCACGGAATAACTGAGCATCACGGGATCGTCCAGTTGGCGGCTCACCACCACACATTCGTCGAGATAGCGCCGCGCGGCGGCGTAATCACCGTGTTGAAGCGCTGTATCACCACGGAACCACAACGTCTCCGCGACGGCTCTTGGGTTATCTGCCAGGCGGCTGAGGCGCAAGATTTCATCCCATGCCGTGGCAAGTTGCCCAGGATCGGCTGTCGGGTTGCCCATCAGATTGCGCATCCCAATAGCCAGCGCCAGCGCCAGGTTGCGCTCGTCGCCACGTTCACCGAATAGAGAGACGGCGTCCTCGGCTAGCTGCGCCGCCTCGACCGCATCGGTCTGCATCGCCGCCAGGCCAGCCGCCACCAACAATGCGCGTGCCCGGATAGCGCCATCCACGCCGGGATCTGCCCGTTGCAGCGCAGACCGAAGCGCCAATCGACCTTCATTCGCAGACTCTGACCAAAACTTCTGGAGAGCCGCCGCAAGTCGCAGCTCGGCCTGTCCACTCATCTCCTGCCGACTCCACACAAGCGCGGCCCGAAAGTTGTCGGCCTCGGCGCGCAGAACACGCCGCAATGGCGCTGGGGGTGTCATAATCCACGTCTGCGCATCAATCTCCTCGGCCAGGTGAAGGAACCATGCGAAATGGCGGTCACGCAGCAGCGCTTCTTCTCCGGCGTCGCGCCGTTTCTCAAGCCCATACTCCCGAATGGTTTCAAGCAGGCGATACCGCACCGCGCCATCTTGCTCACGCACGACAACGAGCGATTGCCCAACAAGATCGCCGAGGTGGCCCAGAACCTCGGTAGGCTCGACGGCAGCGCCAGCGCAGACACCTTCCGCCGCTTCGAGCGTCCAGCCGCCCGCGAAGACCGCCAGCCGTCGTAACAGTGTCTGCTGCGGCGGGGTGAGTAGCTGGTAGCTCCAGTCCAGGGTCGCGCGGACGGTACGTTGTCGTTCAGGCGCATCCCGCGGGCCGCCGGTCAGAATAGCGAGCTGCTGATCGAGCCGGGCCAGCAGCACTGCGGGCGGCAGAAGCTTGAAACGCGCCGCCGCCAGCTGGATCGCCAGAGGCACGCCCTCCAGCCGCGCGCAGATAGTGGCCACGGTGCTGGCATTCGCGTCGGTCAGGGTAAAGCCCGGCGCGGCGGCATGGGCGCACTGAACCAGCAAGGCAACCGCGTCGCAGGCCAGAATATCTGCTCGTGTGGCCTGGGTGGTGCGATCGGGCAGAGTGAGCGCTGGCACGGCGTATTCGTGTTCGCGGGCGAGGCGTAGGGGCACACGGCTCGTCACGAGGATTGTCAGTGAGGGGCAGGCGGCAAGCAAATGCTCGATCTCAAGTGCGGCAGGCATAACCTGCTCGAAGTTATCCAGTAGCAAAAGCATCTCACGCGCGCGCAGCCACTCCGCGAGGCGCTGGGCGAGCGGCGCGGACGAAGGCTCTGTGGTACCGAGTGCCGTAGCAATAGCGGGGAGCACCAGCGACGCATCGACGAGCGCTTCAAGCGGTACAAAAACTACTCCGTCGGCGAATGTGCTTTCAAGGGTCGTTGCCACCCGCAGAGCAAGCCGTGTTTTGCCGATTCCGCCTGGCCCCGTGAGCGACAGCAGGCGCACATCTGGCTCCTGGAGTCGGGCGCAGATAGCGGCCACCTCCTGTTCGCGCCCGACGAAGCGGTTTGGCGCGTCGGGGAGCCGAGCGCCAGGCGGCGTAGGAGACGCAGCCAAAGCAGTGGGTTGCTGTGGCGCGTGCGTGCCCTCGGGTCGGGCAGCTGCCAGGAGTTGTGCACGGTCGTCGGGCGAGAGTCCCAGCGTCTCGGCCAACAGCGTCACCGTCTCCAGGCGTGGCGTCCGGTGCGGATCGCGTTCTAGATCGTTGACGGCGCGCTCACTCAGTCCGGCACGTTCGGCAAGCGCCGCCTGGGTCAACCCAGCGGCCAGACGGAAGTGGCGCAGGAGCGCGCTAAAAGAGGCATATTCGCGACTGCTCACGGCGAGCGCCCTCCAAATGAAAGCATACGCCGGTACTTCCCGCCATTCTACCACGCGCACATACATACTCATGAGCCGCACATGGCGCCGGTGGGTATACGGTGTCTCAACGTCGCCCAAACGGTGGGTGTGCATCGTGGTGTCGTCCGGGTTTCCGAGTCACACTGAGAATAAGAAAGATGAGACGACGAGTTCACACATCCATCATGAGTGACTCAACATCACAAGAGGAGCGAGCGACATGAGCCTCTACCCAATGACGACAGACCGACCTTCGCGACTGTTATGCGTCTTCGCCCATCCCGATGATGAGGTCTTTTGCGTCGGTGGAACCGTGGCGCGCTGGGTCGCCTCGGGCGGTGAGGCGATGGTGCTCTCGGCCACTCGCGGCGAGGCGGGCCAGATTCAGGATGCGAGCGCCGCCACCCGCCGCACGCTGGGCGCCGTGCGCGAGCACGAGCTGCATCTGGCATGCGACGAGCTTGGCGTCCAGTGGGTCGAGTGCCTCGATTACCTGGATGGGACGCTGCGAGACGTGGGTGTGATGGCGCTCGCGCACGACGTGGCCGCGCGCATCGATAATTTCAGGCCGGATGTCGTCGTCACCTTTGGCCTGGATGGCGGCTACGAACATCCCGACCATATCGCCATCAGCGCCGCCACCACACTCGCCTGCCAGCTCATCGCACGGCGAGATGGCCGCGCGCCGCATCTCTATTACAGCGCCTTCCCACGGCAGCACCAGCTCATCTGCCGCAGCCTGGCGGACTGGCTCACCGAGCGCGAGGCGAGCTTCCACGGAAGTTCGAGCTTCATCCGTGGGTTTACGCTGCTGGCCGAGGAAGCGACCCTGATGCGCTACGCCGATGACGCGGTCGAGACGCAGTGGTTCCCAGAAGGCTTTGCTATCGTGGAACAGGGCGAGCAGGCGTCGAGCCTCTATCTGATCGTGACGGGCAACGTCGAGGCGGTCCGCGAGGACGACGATGGAACACGACACGTGCTGCGGCGGCTGGGGCCAGGAGAGTTCTTCGGCGAGCGGGCGCTTGCGCGGCACACTCCGCATGAGGCCTCGATGATCGCGACGGACACCGTGACGTGTCTGGTGCTCTCGTCGCAGGAGCCGAGCTCGTTCGCGGGGCGCGGCGAGGAGGCGCGTCTGGGTGGCGCTGCCGTTGGCGCATCCGAGGGCGACGAACAGGAATTTGAGCGGCTCATCGGCGTGGATATCTCAGCCCAGATCGATCGCAAGATCGCGGCGCTGGCAGCCCACCGCACACAGTTCTCGATTGATCTGGCGATGTTCCCCCTGGCGCTGGTGCGCGACCTGCTGGGCAGCGAGTACTTCGAGCGCGTGACGGTCGCGACGCCGATCAGCAGCCGGGCCGCCGAGGTCGCCTAAGATATCTGGGGAGGTTGGGACAGACTGAATTCGCCGTTGACTCCACTTCGCGCCCTTGCAGAGCCAGCGGCGATATGGTACTATTGAGCGTGCCGTGAGGAATCGCGGCGCATGGGCCTCTAGCTCAATTGGCAGAGCAGCTGACTCTTAATCAGCGGGTTGTCGGTTCGAGTCCGACGGGGCTCACCAGCAGTTCACACCAAGCCAAAAATCCCCACGAAGCCAGGCAGCGCCTGGCTTTTCTGTTGTCTGGCATCACCTCCTCAATCGACCAAAACGGCCCCAAATGACCACGTTTTTGAGAGATTAGCTGCTGTGAAACCGCCTTTTCACAGCGACCCACAGTTGCTAATGTTCAGCAGAGCGTTCCTCTGGCCTCTCGTCTACGTCGTTTGTCTCGTCGTCGGAGGCTGGTGGGAGCAGCGAATGAAAGCGCGTGGAAGGCTTGCCTTTCGGCGGGCGGAAGGTCGCCAAAGGCGAGTGCTCGGCATAATGTTGCCGCGCCTGACGCGACTGGAAATCCCGCAGATAGACCTCGGTGATCTGGACATTGGTATGGCCGAGGAGGCGCGAGAGGCTGTAGACCTCGCCGCCATGTTCGAGCCACATGCGCGCGAACGAGTGCCGGAAGGTATGCGCCGAGACGCGGACACCCTCGATATCGGCCTGATCGCGGATGCGGTAGAGCATTTGGTCGAGCCCGCTCGGGGTCAACGGCTCACCGCGCCGACTCAGGAAGAGGTGTCGCTCGGTAGGGTAGGCTGCCTTGCGGTGCAGCTTGGTGTACTTCCACAGGAATTTGGCAGTGGCAGGACTCACGCCGACTTCACGCTCCTTGCGGCCTTTGCCCATGACGATCAGATGATCTTGATGCACGTCATCGACTGTCAGGCCGCAGAGCTCACTAGCGCGCATGCCCGTATCGAGGAGAACAAGCATGAGCGTGTAGTCGCGAAAGCCCAGAGGCGAGTGCAGATTACAGGAGCCGAACATCGCTTGCAAGTGCTGCAATGTGAACGAAGGAATATGCCGCTTTGCAACGCTTGGCTTGGCAAGACGGGCTGCCGGATTGCGCTCAAGCAGTTCTTCGGCGACGACCCAACGGCAGAAGGTGCGGATGGACTGCGCGTAGCCATAGAAAGTGATGTCGCTGACCTTGCGGTCCCCCACTTGCTCGACGCGCCCTGGATGACGCCGAGTGACAGGAGATTGCTCGACGTCGAGCACGAACGCGCGCAGCTGGGCAATGGTGATTTGCGCCAGGTCGGTCACGCCGTATTGCTCGGTCATCCAGTTGGCCCAAATACGCAGCTTGTGCTCATAGTGTCGCAGCGTGTTGTAGCTGCGATGCTTGGCCCTGAGGTCGAGAAGGAATCCTTCGATTGCATCTTGAATCAGCATGCGAGCTCCTAAACTTGCCTAGCGGGCGGTTCGCCCTTTCTGATAATAACATCAATAAGCTTGCCTTGCAATACCTTTCTGTAAGATACAAACAATTTCGGAAATATTTTGCACTATTTTTTGGAGGCAGGTATAATGCTATCAAAAACACACGAACAGGGATGAACATACACGGCTGCTAACGATTGGCTAGATACAATCAGATAATGAGGTTATCAGGATGCAAGAGAAAGAGCACTACTCACTGAGTGAGGTCACCTTGTTGTTGATCAATGAAGGGTATACCCGATACGCAGTTAGCCGCGCAATTGATCGCCTCAAGGTGATGGGGCAAATCTCTATCGAGTCAGACCCCACGGACGAGCGCGTCAAGCGCGTCAAGCGTGAGGATATCGGGCGGATCAGACGTTACCTACAGACGGGGCGGTAATTCCTGCACGATACTCAGTTTACAGCAATCCAGTTACCATAAGCAGGGCAGTTGGCATGAACTTGCAGCGCGAACTGCCCCCAGGGGAATGCACAGCAAGGCAGGCGCCAGACCAAGAGTGGAGTGGGCGCAGCTATGGAATATTTTGCTATCTTTACGACAAGCTCGCTGCCCAGACGCTCTGCGTCTGCCTCAATCGCCTGCTCGGGGTGTCTGACGTACTGCACCTCAAGACGCTTGCCTTCACAAACATCTAGCACCAATTACGCTGTGTCAATGGCATGGAACAGGCCTTTGCCCCCAGCCCTCTTCCCGTGCGCGTGAGAGGGACGGATAGATCAAGAACGGCCGCCGCAGGTTGCCCCACGGCGGCCAGGATGTGATCAAGTGAGCTATCCTGCGCAGCTGTTTATGCCGGGCAGGGGTTGCTGCTCAGCGTGTTGTGGAAGTTCTCGTAGATGCCCTGTGTTGCGGGCCCGGTCCGTGGATAGACCGAAACGAGCAAGTTCCCGAACTCGGCCGCCGAGTTGCCACCGAAGTTGTTCGTTGTGCCGGGGATGAAGTTGCCACCCTCCTGCCAGATGCACTCCCCGCCTGAGCTCGTGGTCGAGAAGAACGGGTAGAAGCTAGCTCCAGGGGGAGGATTGACGCAGCCCGAGCCGGGGCTGGGATCCGCAGGATTGAACACGTGCCGCTGGCACGGCGGGGTCGTGGCGAACTCGATGCGCGGCAAGTCGGTCTCGAACGCTATGCGGTCATAGTTCGTCGTGCCGTTGAACAACGGGCTCGTGAACCTGATGGGAGTCGCGTGCAGCGCCGCGTCTGTCGTCGTGTTCCCTAGCGTTCCCGGCCAGTTGTTGAAGTAATCCGGGCTGTCGAAGTCCACATCGGTCCCCACACAACCGGAGAGCTTCGGTAAGGTCTGGGTGGTGGTCACGACCGGAAGGTTGAAGCAGGGGGCTTCGTCGCCATCGGGCCCGGCGGGATCGGTCACATTCTTCCCGTTGCAGGTCAACTTGCTCTGGTTGATCTGCTTGCAGTACTCGAAGTGGCCGATCTCATCGGAGAACGCCACGTTATAAGAGTGGGCCGCCCACAGCACACGGGTCCTCTCACTCGACGTGCTGTACATCGGATGGAAGGCGTGCGCCTCATCGGTGCAGGTCGACGCGCTCGGCTGGTAGAGCGGATGCCCGAAGCCGTTGGCGGTACTGGCCGTCATCGAGCCGGACTGCCCGGTCGTAATGTCTGTGATGACGATCTGGAAGCCAGCGGGCGTATCGTGCATGTTCACCGTCACCTGGTCGCCGGAGTTGTAGGTGAGTGTGTCCGAGGTTGTCGTGAAGCTCGCGAGCGTCTGGCGTAGCGGATCGGCCGGAGCCTGCGAGTGGCCACTCTTCGTGATCAGCGCGAAGTTGACGTACTCCTCGCCGGTCGCGTTCAGGCAGGCGGTGTTGTTCGCCACCCCAGTGTTCTCGTTCGCCGAGTCGCTGTCAATGGTCATCGCGGAGCACCAGTGTGTGTTATCTGGGCCGCAGCTGACTCCGGTCCCGACGTTCCCCCAGCCCGGTGGGTAGAACTGCATCTCCATGAAGGCTGTTCCCGGCGTCAGACCCATATAGTCCGGAGCGCCCGGGGTAGTGCCGGTAAAGATGTTCGCATCGCTACCCGGGGTGCAGGGGATTTGAGCGCCCACACTGCTCCCACCGGGGTTGGGCGCCGACTGGTCGTCACAGAGCGCCATGCCGAACCAGAATGCCGGATGGAGCTGGAAATTCCAGGTGCCCCCGGTACCGGCCTGATTAGGCGGCGTCGGCGGGTCAGACGGCACAGTCAGTTGATAGAAACTGGAATTACCCGACCCAGCGGTGTTCGAGTAGAACAATAGCGAGGGTTCGTCGTGTCCGCTGTACTGCCCCTGAGCGTCCCAGGGGTGGGTTGTTTCGGTGCACAACGCGGGGTGCGCCGCACAGAATGGCTTGCCGACGGGAGCCGCGTTGGCGCTGTGGGTTGTCGACCTGGGCGCGTATGTCGCTACGAGTGCGAGCGCTCCAGCGAATATCAGCAGTCCTGCCGCCGCGATCCGCAGCCGCGGGGTGATACGAAAATGCATCCTGTGTCCCTTCTCTACATCACCAACCGGGTTTCACTGCCCGATTGGCTGGACATTTCCGCCGCGTGTTCTCTTTACGCCCGATACGTCTGGCGCATGAGCACGAGCAGAGCTAAGGAACCAGATATGATTGTCGCGATCTGACGCTCGAGCCTGTTTGGCAGTAAGCGTCGCTTTTCCGTGTCGCTGACACCTCCTTTTGTTTTCCGCTCTGAAACAGCTTTCCACTGCTTACGAGGATGGTTCATAACAACTTGTCGCTGCGCAGAACAGCATACCGGGCACACGACATCTTACCCTACAACTTAGGAAAGTAAGACGTCGGTAGGGCTAATTAGTAACACCTAGCATACTGAGCATTGGCCCGCTCTCCCAACCATGCTACAAAACCCAGCATACCGCGTGCCAGAAATGGGGTGCACGTAGACAATATTCACGGGGTGCACGTAGACAATATACCTAGAACGCAGGGCACGGATGAGTCTCGGCGCCTTGACTACCCTACGCATGCGGGTTACAGTGGCCCCGAGAAGTCGGGCGATGCGAGGGGGTATGTCGACGTGGCGGAGCAGCAGAACGAGGGACAATCACCCCGGCAAGGCAGGCTGACGCGGATCTCTCGCCGACGCCTCCTGCAGGTAACAGGCGGCGCACTCGCAGTCGGGGCCGGCGCGGCCGCTCTCTATGGCAGACTGGCCCTGATCGCGCCCCCGACACGGCCGGTGGTTGGGCCTCCGAAAGGTGGCTATCCACGCGGGCAGTATCAGATCGCCGACTACGGTATCCGCGTGCGGCCCGACCCAGAATCGGCGGTCGACGTCGTCATCCCACCCGTCTGGAACCTGGTGATCACCGCTACGCTCACCCAAGCGCCTGCTCTGCGCGAGCAGCAGCGGCTGGAGGCCGCCTTGCGGGCTGTGGAGAGTGTGTATGGCTACGCCCCTACGGGCGTCTTCGCCCTCGTCGCCTATGGCTTGCCCTATTTCCGTGCCTATGTCCGCCAGGACCTCTTCGCGACCCATCTGCCACGCATGGTCGACGATGGCACCACACCAGTTCTCTTAGATGCCATCCACTTTCCGAGTGATCCCCTAACCACGTTGCTGGAGGCGAATGACATCGTCTTCCAGTTGCGTTCCGATGTGCTCGGCCACCTGCATGACGTGCAGCGGGCGCTCTTCGAGCACAGCGGTACGCTCGCCGGTCAACCGGCACCAGCAGCCGACATCGCTGACCTGTTCCAGGTCACCTCGGTCCGGACTGGCTTCGTTGGTTCCGGACTGCCGCAGCAGATGGCCCAGCATGCCGCGCTCAAGGTCGCCACCCAGATTCCGTCAACCGCGCCACTCTTTATGGGCTTCACTTCGACGCAACAGAGTGGCGAAGCCAAAGAAGTCGCCGTCAGTTTCGACGGCAAGCGCGACCCCTTGCTGCAGCCACTCACCACAGCCCGGCCCGGGGACTACTTCGCGGGCGGCACCGCGTTGCACCTGTCGCACCTGTTCGAAGACCTGGACCGCTGGTATGCACTCCCCTACGACGAGCGTGTGGCGCGCATGTTCCATCTAAATGCTGTCACCACGCCTGGACGCATCACCCTCGAGACTCATTGGCTTAATCCCAATACCACGGAGATCGACGCCCAGCAGCACCAGGTGATCGGCCACAATGAGGCGGTCCAACTGGGCTCCCGCTCGGCGGAGGGGCAGGCGCTCCAGCTGCGTGTAGATTTCAACACCATGGATGCCATGGGCGGCGACGCACCAGCGCCCGGTCTGCATTTTCTGGCCTTCACGCCTGGCTCACGTATCTTCCACCGGAGCCGCCAGGGTATGGATGCGATCGACATCGCCAAGCACCACGGCATCTCACCCTACGCCAACGGCATCAATGCCTTCCTCCACGTCACGCGCCGTCAGAACTTCCTGGTGCCCCCGCGTGCCCACCGCGCCTTTCCGCTGGTCGAGCTGCAGACGTGAGTCTCCAGCGAAAAGGGCGCGGCTTCATACGCACCGGCTCAGCCGATCGTGAAGCTGGCAGAGTAGATTACCGTGCTCTGCCCGAACGGCTGGTCGGCGCTCGTCACGTAGGCGAAGGCGATGCGGTACGTTCCCGCCGACCAAGACCCGACCGTGGCGTCGCTCAGGCCGGGCGCGAGTTGCTGCGTGAGGACGGCGTCGAGGGCGACCTGCACGACATGTGGGGCCGGTTGCATGTTCACGCACGGCGCCTGGATCTGCCACGAGCTGTTCACCCAGCGCTCGAGATCCATTACGGTGCAGTCCGAGCGCTCGTCGCGCGCGAAGATAGGCTTGGCCAAGCCGTTGTGGATGCTCGCGACGAGCGTGTCGTCCGGCGCGTACGATGACTTTTCCACCATCACGGCCACCGGCCCAGACGTGGTGCCGAGCACCGCTGTCGCGCGCGTACGCGAGGGCATGCTGCGCGGCGGTGTAGGGCTGAGCGCGGCGGGAGAGTTCGCGATGCGGCACGCATCCAGCCCCACACCCAGTCCGAGGGCAAGTGCGGCCACGATCCCCCAGGTCAGGAGCCTGATGCCAACCCTGAGTCGCATGCGGTACACCTCCTTCCTCGATGAGAGACGTTGGGAAGACCACCCCAGTTCCCACATTCCGGGGCGTGGTATGTGGTATAGGGAACCATTTGAGCCTCGCTAGCGCCGCATCACTCGGTGGTGTATTCTATCGCAAGAATGCAGGCTGGCAGACGGAAGTGCGGCGGTTTGTTCCACTTTCGCGGGGAAATCAGCTCCATCCTCATGTGCCCGATATACAAATTTCTCTTCGTAGACACTTCTCCGATGTGGATGGAGAGATTCATCATACGAGCAAACAGCGTGGAATCTTCCTGGCTGATGCCAACACCGGCAGGGAAAATGATCTGCGTCTCATAGATGATGAAAACAGCATTTCGCGCGTAATGATCTGAAGGGCAGCTCGAATGAGGCGAGCGAAGAAGGGACTTGGCGATCCTCCAGCGGCTGCGGCGATCAGGGGGTCGCTCCGCCGTCGCCATCTGTTGCCTGGGGCATGTCTGTGTCCTTTCGACTGTCCTGGCTGTCCCAGATCGGGTGGTCCGGCAGGCCGCGCAGCACATGATCCGCATGGTGGGCGGCCTCGCGGAAGAATCCCGCCACGTGGGCGTCATCGACCGCATAGTACTTGACGTTACCCGCGCGGCGGGACCTGACCAGGCGCCGGGCCTGCAGGAGCCGCAGCTGATGAGAGACTGCCGACTCAGAGACGCCAGCGACCAGCGCCAGGTCCCGCACACACAGCGGTCCGCCGATGAGGGCATGTAGGATGCGCACGCGCGTCGGATCGGCGAGTGCCTGGAATGTCTCCACGGTCAGTTGGAGAAGCGGCTCGGGCAGTGCATTGGCACGTGCTGCCGCAACAGCCTGCGGGCAGATCGCGCCGGACTCCTCAGTGCTTCCTGAGCCATCGCGCACCTCCCCTGTCGGTGCTAGGCGTGCTCCTCCGTGCAGATCGGATCGCCTCATATATGGTCTCCTGGGCGCTCCCCAATCGCGCTGGCCGCTCGTGTCCTTTGCATTGGCTGCACGTGATGTATGTGGTGCGCAGTGAGCGCATGCGGGTCGTCGCCGCTATGTCCACAGGGGTCCACGTGCACGGTGATCGCCGCTAACTGCGGCTGAGCGTGGAACAGCGTGTGGCGGACCTCCTCTGCGATGCGATGGCTTTCACGGGTCGATAACTCCTCGTCGACCGTGGCGTGCAATTCCGCTTGCAGCGTATGCCCCAGCCACCGTACCCGCACACCGTGCACCTCCCCGACGCCGGGCACCGCTGCCGCTGTCTGCTCAATGCCCTCCACCACGCCTGGGTCAACCGCATCCATAACGCGTCGCCACATCGTGAGCGCCGTATCTTTCACGATGAAGAGGATGGCGACGGTGATCAGCAGCCCAACGATGGGGTCGGCCAACGGGAAGCCAGCCAGCACGCCGAGCGCCCCGAGCAAGACCGCCAGCGAGGTGAAACCATCTGCCCGCGCATGCAGGCCATCGGCGATCAGCGCGGCGCTGCCGATCTCACGGCCGATCCGGACGCGGAACTGTGCAACCACCTCGTTGCCAAGAAAGCCCACGATCGCTGCGGCGATCACCCACCCGATGGCACTTACCGGCTGAGGATGGATGAGCTTCTGGATACTCTCGTACGCGGCAATGACCGCGCTCAGGAAGATCACCACCACGATGACGACGCCGGCCACATCTTCGGCACGTCCATAGCCATAAGTGTAGCGACGAGTGGCCGCCCGCCGACCGAGGACGAAGGCGATCCACAACGGCACTGCGGTGAACGCGTCGCCAAAGTTATGAATGGTGTCGGCCAACAGGCCCACACTGCCAGAGATGAGCACGATTAGCAGTTGGAAGACGGCGGTTGCGCCCAGTAGCAGCAGCGAGACCTTCAGCGCCCAGATACCTCGCGCGCTGCTTTCCAACGCCGCGTCGATCTGCACCTCGCCATGGCTATGTCCGTGGCCATGGAGGAATGGGATGGCCTCCTTGAGCCAACCAAGCCAAGTGTGCTCGTGGTCGTGGTCGTGGTCGTGGTGTCTATACCCAGGGTCCTCAGCATGGCCGTGGCCCTCGTGTCTATACCCAGGGTGCTGCTGTGATTCCATCTCTCGCTTTCCACTCCCGTCCTGTCGGTCTTGTGTCAAAGGCCGGACTATCTGAACAACTATGCAGATGGATGATACCACAATGTGCGGGGAAGTCCGTGACCGGCGCATCGGGTGATTAGCCGCAGGGATGTGTCGCGCGCTGCGACTGGCCTGGGAGCGGCGCGAAGGAAGCGAGCATATGTCGCCAGATGTCGCCATAGAGCGGGAGGGCAGGCTGCGCGTTGTCTCTGGTGTCCAGCAAGATCTCGATCGCCATACCGTTGAGAACAAGGTTGACTGCCACGATCCGTCCCTCATTACGCACCCACGCGGGGACTTGCTCGTTGCCGGAGCCGAGCATTACAAGAGTGCCGCCTTGTGGGCAAATGTTCTCATCTGTGATTTTGGTCGAGTAGAGAACTTTGACCCAAATCTTCGCTTCGCGTTGCTGGAGAGGTGACGAAATGGGATCATTAGTATAGTAGAAATCAGAGCCTTCGCCACTGAAGTCGTTGATGAAGTAGGCGTGTGATGAGCCGATGACCCCAGGTATATCGACCTGGAAGCCGCCCTCCCAATTCTGGAACGTGTACCAATCAGCGCTCGTCGGCGTCAAGGCCACGTCCTGCGTCGCGAACCATGCGGCAGTGGCAGGGGGCGCCGTGACAAAGTCCTGGGTGAGAATCGGCATGACCACCGAGGAGACGACGATTGTCAACAACACGACCAACGCAATCACCATCAGCGCCAAGAGCGCGATCACTGCCCCACCACGGCCACCTGCACGTCTGCTTGTTGCATGGCCTCTTGGGCGCATCTGTTGTGAATCCGGTTGCTGGGGTGACTCGGATGGACGCCATCTGGGCATCTGCTGCTTGTCGTCTTGCATGCCCTTCATGTCCTTCGTCCCTTCCACTCCACACTATCGCTACCATCTCTACCATCGCTACCAGCGTTACACTAGGGCTACACCACGACGCCGATCCCGCCTCGCCGCTCCGCCCGTCGGAGCGCCCAGGTGAGCATCCCGTAGCCGGCCGCGATGGCAAGCGCCGTCGTTATGACCAGTCCCACAAAACTCCCCACGACGAGATGTATGTCTGCCCCCTCTAGGACGAGCGCGCGTACGGTGGCGAAGCCGTAGGTCTGTGGCAGAATGCCCCCAATGGCGCGCAGCCAACTCGGCAGGATCGCCAGCGGCACATAGAGGCCACTCACGAGCATCACCAGGTAGCGATAGGCCCAGGTAATTGGATCTTGGCCACTCTTGACCTCGAGCAGGAAGAAGAGGCTCGCGCCTGCGATGCCCAGGCCTGCGTTCGCCGCAACTAGTAGCACACAGGCGAGGAGGACGAGCAGGAGATTGATGTCCGCATGCAAGGCGAGGCCGCCAACGACCAGCAACACCACAAGCGCAAATCCCTGCAACACGAGCGAGAAAGCGACGTTCCAACCCAGACGCCCGAGCAGGTTCGCCCAGATTCCGTGAATAGAGAGCCGATATGTCTCGAGCCGCTTGTCCCAGAATGCCTCGGAGATGGTGGTGAACGGGCCGTTCAGCGCGGCCAGACAGATTTGGTTGAGCAGGACGCCGACGACTACGTAGGCGAGATAGTTGCCGCCGTATTGGGACACAGATGCGCTGGCACTGGCGTTGAGGAACCGCGCCGTGAAATACCAGAGCCCTACTGCAGTCAGTTCCTGCACACTGGCGAGCGCGAGGTTCGACGGGTAGTAGCGCAGATTCCGGTATTCGAGCCAGGCGGCGACTCCGCACGCGCGTACGAAAGCCAGCAGACTCCCCTGCTGCTGTTCGACCGCCACTGGCACATCACCCGCCAAGCTAGTGATGTTGGTGATGTTGTCCATCCTCACTACTCCCCACTGTCGACGGACATCCGCGGCGGAGTCGTCCGGCGGCGAGTCAGCGCCGTGAATACGTCGCTGAGCGTCACGGGCTCGGCCTGCATACTCACGAGTGTGAGGCCCCGCGCCCGCACCCACGCGAGCAATGCTGGCGTCGTCGTGCGGAGATCGAGTGACTCTACCGTCAAGGTCAGGGGTGCGTCATGAGCCACGCTCACAGTGGCCTCAATTGCTCCGGGCAGGCGGCGTAGTTCGTGCTCCCACTCGAGACGGGGCGACATGTCTTCCTGATGTTCGGTCTGTGGCCCTGCCTGTAGCCCCGAGCGTCGCACAGTCACCGTGATGGGCCGCGCCAATTTGAGTGTTCTGCTGAGTTCCGCGGTGGGTTGGTGTGCGACGAGCTCGCCCTGGCGCAAGAGCGCGATCTCGCCACACAGCTCCTCGGCCTCCTCCATCACGTGTGTGGTCAGAACAATGGTTACCCCCTGCTCTCGGTTCAGTTCCGCGATCATCTGCCGCACCGAGCGCACTCCCTCGAGGTCGAGCTTGTTGGTCGGCTCATCGAGGAACACCAAGCGATTCTCGGCCAGCAGGGAGCGGGCAAGCGCCAGACGCTGGCGCTGCCCCGCGCTAATGTGCATTGGCCAGAAGTTGGCCTTCTCTACGAGGCCAAGTTTGCCGAGCAGTTCGTCGATCCGTGCCCGCGCCTGTGCCCCACGCAGCCCGTAGATGGGCGCCCAGAATGCCAGATTCTGCCGTACCGTCAGATTGTTATCAATGCCGACGTCAGCGGTGGGGGCAACCAGACTGACACGAGCGCGCACCTCGGCGTGCTGGCGCAAGAGATCATAGCCGAGGACCGTCCCGCCACCGCTATCAGGCCGCAGGAGGCCTGCGAGGATCTTGATGAGCGTGGTCTTGCCAGCGCCGTTCGGCCCGAGAAGCCCTAGAATAGCTCCGGGCGCAATCGCCAGGTCGATGTTGCGCAGCACTGGCACGCGCCTGCCGCCTGCTTGCGGGTAGACCTTCCCAATCCCCCGCACCGCGATGATGTCGCCATCCTCACTGCTCACAGAGCGGCTAGGATTCCCGCTCATATCGCTGCTGGTCCTCATTGCCATCGCGTCAATGTCCCCTTCCGTCGCGCCAGCTCGATCCCCCGGCCATAGGCCAGAAATCCGAGCGGCAGCAATACGGCTGCTAGGAGCAGCAGCGCCAGACCATCGACCGCAATCGGCGCAAGGCCGGGAAGCGCATACTGGATCGGCAGCACGGGTGCGTCCAGGTGAGCGCCGGGGTCAAGCAGGCGTCGGAGCGCATCAAAAGCATAGGTGTGCGGAATCAGGCATGCCACCCACTGGAGTGGCTTAGGCAGTACCGTGATCGGGTAGTACGTCCCGGCGAGCAGTGTGGCCAGCAATTGTTGCACGACGAACTGCACTGGCTCAGTGCCTTTCTTGATGTTGAGCAGGTAGAATGAACTGGCGCTCAGCAGCCCGATGCCGAATCCAGCAGCAAGGAAGAGGGCGGTGAAGAGCAGCGCCAACGGCCACGCCGCGAAGTTAAACGTGGCGCCGAAGAAGAGCATGCCAAAGCCGAACGTGAAGAACAGGCGCGGATAATCATCGAGAATGGATTTGGTCATCAAACCGAGAAGTGGCGTGTAAATGGACATCGGGCTGAGGAGGAAGAGGTCCATGGTGCCGTTGAAGTAGCTGCGCTGGATGCGGATGTAGGGATCGCTCAGGTTAGTGTTGATGAACACATTGACGGTGATACCAACGACGATGAATGACATATAGTTGGTGCCGTAGGCAGGTCCGAGCAGTTGTCCAGCCTGTCCCGAGAGCGTCTGGCCGAGCAAGAAGAACAGCAGGGTGGTCACGAAGAGGTTGGTGAGCCAGAGCACCTGATTCACTCGGTACGACTGCCAGATACGATACTCGCGCAGCCCAAACGCCCATAGCGCCGCCGTCTCGCGCCACCAGGAGCGATATGAGAAGTTGCGTGTGTCGCCCTGGGTGCCGGCGTTCCCCGTCCCCGGAACCGTGTTAGGTGAGGTATTCGCAGATGCCTTCATGGCTCCTCCACCTTCTTCTGTGCGGCACGTCCTGACGCCTGCCCAGGTTTTTTGCGCTCTTCACCTGCTTTACCTGCTTCGCCCTGGCTACACGGGCTGCGACCCGCCTCCTGGTCAGGCTCCTGGTTCTGCGCTGGGGACTCCGTTGGAGCATCTGGGAGTTGCACCAAGTCAGTCGGCAGCACCAGCACATCCTCCAAGGTCGGGGAGGACTCCGCCAGAAATACGACGCGACCCGCCAGCTGCGTCACCCAGGCGAGCACAGATTCGAGCGCGTCGTGGGATCGACGCGCATGGATGCGCCATACACGGACCCCCAGCGCACCCGGGCGCTCGGTGTGTTCAGCTGCAGCCACGCAGCCTGGCGCTGGCTCCATCGGCAGGTCCATCTCCTCGGTGTGGACCTCGATAACCGTGAGGTGGCGGAGCCGTGCGCGGAGTTCATCAGGCGTGCCGAGAAGGGCGATTGCTCCAGTGCCCAATACGGCGATGCGATCGGCGACGACCTCCATCTCCGCCGACTGGTGATCGGTGAGCAGAATCGTCTGCCCGCGCGCCCGCAGCGGCCCGCGGATCAGATCCAGCATAGCGCGGGCGGTGACGGGGTCCAGGCCGACAGTAGGTTCGTCGAGCAGCACGACCGGCGTGTGGAACAGCAGGGCGCGCGCAAGGATTACGCGCTGACGCATGCCGTTAGAGAGTTGTGAGGGATACTTGCCACGATCCTCCCACAGGTCTACGTCGCGTAGCGCCTCCTCCGTCCGTGCATTGGTTAACGCGGCTGGCATGCCACACAGGGCCGCGAAGAAGCGCACGTTCTCTTCGGCGGTGAGTGGCCATTCCAACCCCATCCAGCCGGTCGTCGAGACATAGGAGACGCGCTTGCGAATCTCCTGTGGATGGTCCAGGGAGATGCCAGCCACCTCCCCACATCCCGAGGTCGGTCGGATGAGGCCCGCCAGGATCTTGATAAGTGTGGTCTTGCCTGATCCATTGGGACCGACGAGGCCGAACACTTCCCCTGGCCGCACGGCGAGGGAGACGTCGTGCAGCGCTTGGACTGGCGGCGCGGCGCTACTCGTGAGGCGTACAGCCTTCGCCAGATTGCGCAGCCAGAGCGCTGGTCCCTTCCATTCGAGCTTGGTGCCGCGCAGCGATTGCTCTACGCCCTCGTAGATTTTCGTGATGCGCTCGATGTGGATAATATCCGTCATGGTGTCCATCATAGTGTCGTGCGTCCGGCCGTCATGCCGTCATACTGTCACATCCGATGCCATTCACACTGGCCCTCACAACGACCAGCATACCTGCTCTTACAATTGTTCCAACAGCGCCAGCAAATCCTGTTCCGCCTCAGCTGCCCGCTCCGGGTAGTACGTGATCGTAACCACATCACCCAGGATCATCACCGCCCGCCATGTCGCCAGGAAGGTGTCGCTTACAGGCTGCTCCGACGTATAGCCGCGTAGTAGCGCCTCACGATCGGCTGGGCGATTCCAGCGACGCATGTCAAAGGCAGGATGGCTAATGTAGGCGTCGCCGAAGTCAATTAGGCCAGCATACGCGCCGCTCTCGGGATGCACGAACACGTGCTCGAGATAGGGGTTCGAATGGAGCGCAGCGCGTTCATCGGAGCGTGGCACAGACTCAATGGCCTTTGCCCCGACTTGCTCAGGGGTGAGGGGGAGCCGCCAGGGCAACTGCTCACGCCGGATATCATCAGCCAGATCATTGAAGTAGTTCCCAAAGCGGATCTGCGTGTCCACGAACGATTGGTCCCCATGAAGAAGCCCGCTGGCGATGAACGGCGCGACGGGCAGGGAGTGGATGCGTCGCAGCACGGCTCCCAATTTGACCAGGACGGCTCGGCGCGCCCCTTCGTCCAGCTTTGCGTGCCGCATGGCAATTCCAGGCATGCGTGTCATCAGCGTGTACTCGATCAACACCCCGTCCAGCGCGCCATTCATCATGCTACCAGTCGCCCATTCGCGCCCATGGCCGAGGATGCGGGGCACACTCAGATCCGGTACGGCTGCCGCGAGGTGGTTGAGGAAGAAGGCTTCCTTCTCCAGGCTCGTGCGCGGACGCAGCTGCTGCGGACGTTGCGTCTTGAGAATGAGCGTATCGTCAATGGTGTATGTGCGGGCCTCGCCCCCGGATTCATCCACACTCGTCACCGCTCGCACATCGGGCATATGAAGACGCGCCAACCGAAGCACTACCTCGTCGGGCAAGACGGGATCGGAGGCATCAGGCTGCACGTAGAAGTCTCTTGGCACGTTGCTCTTCCTCTCATAAATGGACATGACGAGCGCATACGACAGCACGCACATCCATAAGACATATTCGAAGTCGTGACGAACTGCGATCTCGGCGTGAGCCCACACCTACTCACCTGACAAGCCACGGCTGGACGAATCATGGCAGACGTCGCACGAAGATTGTAACAGTGGTTACAATACCTTGCCAACATGAGTTGGTCGTCGTGGTCGTCATCGCCGTCATAGACGACGCCGCTCGGGACATCCCGAGCACCCTCAGTAGGCGTCGGGAGAGGTGGAATCATTGCCTGACCCGTGAGACCGGCACCGCTCGATCCGCTCAAATCGTGACAATATTGACAACCAGCGCGACCAGGGCGGCCAATGCCGGTGCAACCGCCAATCGCTCAAAACGTCCAGGAGCCCCCGCCGCGCGCAGCCGAACATAGATGCTAGCCGCGACGTAGGCCATTGGAGCACTCAGCACGTCGGCTGGGCTCACTCCAGGAATGGGATCGTCGTTCAAGGTAGGCACGTTGGCTCCCAAGCGCCAGAGCAGCACGCCAAGCCCGGCCGCCACACTTACGCCAACCACATCTCCAAGCGTGAGTGGTGACCGCCCAGTTGTTCGCTGAGATGTGGGTCTGCGCCACCCAGCCGTTCCGGCTGCGGTGATCGCCGCAGTGACAAGGGACGTCACGGCGATATGCCACGCCGGAAACATCGCTATACCTCCCCCGCGAGTGCAGCGTAGAGCGCGTCGTAGAGTATGGCGGCGCGCTCGAGCGCCGTCGCATCATCCGGGCTAATGTGTCGCAGTCCCCGACAGATTAGGTCGAGCCCCGGTGCCGCCGGCTCCAGTTCGACGTCGGTGACGGTGTCGGCCTCATCTACGATACGGGCGATGCGGGTGAGGATAGGTTCGTCGAACTGATAGACCTGCAAGAAAGCATAAAAGGAACAATGGCCGCCCTGGTGCGAGAGCCGCGCACCAGGGATATCAAATGGCTCAGCATCCGGCGGCAAGTTCGCGCTGCCGTCGGGGATGAAGAGGAATTGGGCGTCTGGATCGATACGCTGCCGAATGAGCCAGGCGCAGGCCATGCGATCAATGCCCACTTCTGCCCAGGTAACCCACCTCATACAGTGCCTCCTCCCCGCTGTTCGCTGTGTCCCGTGTGTCCCGTGTGTCCCGTGTCACCGTCCCCGCCTTCTAGCCGCGCACGTACGCGGTCGCCGGACGGCGCATGAAAGTAATCGATGGCACGCACTCGTCGAAAAACCCGTGCCAACTCTGCTCGGGAACTAGTGGGGTCATCGAGCGCGCGTAAGAGCTCCTGATAGCCACGTTCGGCCCGGTCGACGAATTGCGCTACCAATTGGGCGTCCTGCTCTGGGAGCTCGCCATGGGCGCTCCAGATCTGGGCATCACCCCCGGCCTCGCGGATCTCCTGGGCCAGCCAACGAACCTGTTCGCGTGTCATGGGGGTCGCAGGCAACGTCCAGACAGCCTCATGGGCCAGTACAGCGCCCAGCTTCTTCAGCTTGCGCCACAAGGCGACGCGCGGCGCTGACGGTTCGCGCGGAACAGTATAGACGAGCAATACCCACGCCTGACTCTCGTCACCCACGAGACACGCCTCCTCTACCATTGAGACCCGGGCCACCTTCACGCAAGATCGCACAATGCCACACGGCGATTTGTAACCCCGGTTTCATTTTGTCATTTGCACATAGCAATCGCAAGAGGGCCGATCATCGCTGCTAGGCAGGTACTGTTGCTGTCCATCATCGACATCCGCTCTTACGCTGCTGTTGGCATCGCGACCTTGTAGACCTTAGCGAAGTGGTCAGCCAGGACTTGCTGCACGCCGCCTTTCTTACCGGCCTCCTGCTCCAGATCATCCAGGTGCTGCACCAGCAGATCCCCAACACTGTGGGCGGGCTTGAACTCTAAGGGGAGCACCCCGTACGCCCCAAAGATGCCGAGCAGCATCTGCACCCGGTGCTCGATGTGCTCGACGCGGCGGAAGCCTTCATCCATGCCTCGCCAGACCCAGCGGGGAATGGCTTTGCCCTCTGCCGCGTAGTGCTCACACTTGGCGGTGATGCGGGCCATCTCCCGCTCGGCGATCCGCTCCACCCACCGCTGGAGCGCCAGCAGTGACGCACTGACTGGGGAGGCGTCTTCAATCTCCAAAGAACTGAGCACGCCCAGCTGCATGCGGCGCAGAAGGCGCGCCTTGCCGTTGTAGCGGGAGCCACGCACCAGGGCACGCTGGTCCTCATCAAGGGGAACCGCCTGCTCCTGAGCGAGCCGCGCAAACGCTGCCTGGAGCGTCGCCCAGGTCGGATGCAACGGCCAGCGCGAGCGGTTGGCTGTGCCATTGTCCTCGACGAAGCGCAGCCAGTGGAGCGTCAGATAGCTGAAGACCTCGCCCATGCGGGCGAAGAAGCGCGGCAGGGTGCCGATATGCTCCAATTCCTCAGCGGCTATCTCCGCCTCGATCGCGGCCTCGTCGTCGTCTTGCTCGGGCTTTGCGAATAGCTTGAAGCCTTTGGCCCCATCCCGCTTCAACTCGAATTCGAGCCGCCAGACCTCTTGCTCCGGGTCGTAAGCATCCCCGTTGTCACCATGGCGGGCCACGAGCAGTGCCACATACGCGTCATTGGTGCGCTCTTTCGCCTCTATCGTTTTGTTGTAGAGCCGTGCCTGCACATCGCCCTTGCCGAAGGTGTATCCAGTCGGCGTCTGGCCCGCGCCATAGAAGCCCCATTTCGTTTTGCCCGGACAGATGAAACGCCGCAACTCATCCGAGGCGGAGGCTAGCTGCGGGGTATAGCCGCCCTGCCAATCAATATGGAGATCAGCGCGTGAGAGCTTGGCGGAGGAGAACGAGACAAGCCGCGCCACCGTCTCGGCGTCCTGGTCGGCCAACAGCTTTTCGCGGAGCCAGGCGATTGCTGCCTCACACGCGCGTGCTGGCCCCTGCGGATGCGTATGCAGGAACAACGAACGCATCTCGACATACAGCCCAGGACGGTTGGGGATGCCATCGCCTAACACTTTGACGGTGAAGTCTTCCGTCTCGATGAGAATGCTATAGCCACCACGCGCGCCATTGGGCAGGACACGAGCCGCCAGCCAGTCCGGGCAGTGTACCTGATTCGCTGTTGCCGCCAGCTGCGCCTGTTGCTTCTCCGCGTCGAGTTGTGCGCGCATGTCGGCGCTGATCTGGACATCAAACGAAAAGTACAGGGTATCCGGGCCTGCCAGGAGCACGCGGGGGAGTGCTAGTTCAGGTTGTATATGCTGCGTATCCATGAAGATACCTCGTTTCTCTCTGTATTCTGAGAGGGCCGTGTTACCCAGTTCGGCCCTTCGGCCGGAGGGGCGTCCTGCCCCTCCGGCCAGGCATCTCAGTCAAGAACAGTTTGCATCTCGCAAACTGGGACACCCCTTGCCATGATGTCGTCCACTCCCTATACTGGCAGCTACTGTCGGCAAGGCCCCTTTCGGCAACTGCTGGGACATCGATAGAGAGGAGACACCCCCTGTGTACCGCGCCCTGCGCATCTTTGCGCTCGCTGGGTTGCTGGCCCTCATCGTCTTTATGGCATTGGAGTATGCCTTCACTGTCGGGATGTTTCCGCCATTCGTGAGCCTGGTGCCGGAGTTCCTGAGGGAAGCGTTCCAGACCACCGGGTTTGCGCTGACCTTCACATCGGGTGTGGTTGCGGTCGTGGCCTGCCTGCCGCAACGGCAGTTTCGCTGGGCCATTGTGTTGGTTTTCCTACTTGTGGTCGCCACCTATCGCCTCTTCTTCGCCGTGCTGCTCCTGAATAGTACCGCTGAACTCCACATCGGGTCCCCGCCGCTGCCAGCCCTCCTGCTGGATCCTAATTTCGTCCAATACATACCGGTCATGCTGCTTGCCCTGCTCGTGCTGATCTACAGCTTCCAGCGACCGCGGCCTTCAGTATCTGCAACTGCTGGAGCTGCTGCCTCGGCGGCCTCCATGTCGCGACATGCTCACGGGCCGTAGGGGGCGTGGCCTTCGCCGTGGCCCAAGAGACCAGAGCACCCAGAGATGACCGCATTGCTGCCTCCCTCAGCACCTCTGGTGCGTGTCGCCATGGGCGCATAACCCATCCACTGCTCGGCGCACCCCGCCAGGCCAGCTCAGCACCCTGGCAGACACCGCCACCCCGTCAAGGCTAAACCCTGCGGGCGGCGCTCCGCTCCGTTGCGTTGCACTCCACTCCGCTGCGCGCCGACCTTGACGGGGACCCTGTCGGCGCCTGCCGCTTCAGGTGCGAGCCTGGCGGGGCTGACCGCACCGACCAGGCGGCCTGGACTCAGCACCTTAGCTCAGCGTCACATCGTCATATCGTCATCTTCGCAGGCGTCTCTCGACGGAGAGGCGGCGACCTGCTAGGATGGGCAGAAGAGCGAGTGCGATGGCCCGGCTTGCCGAGGTATCCCGAGACGGGCCACACCCGAGACGGGCCACACCCGAGACGGGCCACACAAGAGGAGGCGCATAGTGTTATGGTGGCTCGTGGTCATTGCCATCCCGTTGATCGAGACGATCTATTGGGTCTGGGTCACGCGCTTGCCGCCTCTGACGCGCATCTTCGCGGTGCCTCGCCTGGTTCCCACATCCCTCTTGCACCTGTTTCTCCTCGTCTTTGCGCTCTCTCAAGTGGGAGGGTTTGTGGGTGCAGCATTCGCTGCGATTCCCCAAGCACCCGCCTGGTTCTATGCCCTCATCATCCTGTTTCTCCTGTTCGAGATCGTGATCTTTACGATTTGGGCTCTTCGTCACTTCATGCCGCGAGTCACCCGGCCCACCTGGCCCAATGCGTCTCGGCGCCACTCAGCGTCCACCACGATTCCGCTGCCGCAGAACAAACCCTAGCCCTAACCTGGCAAGGGCAGCGTCGCGAGTGGCATAATCGTCAGCGGTCCAGGTACGCCCCTGAGCGAGCGGCATGCTTTGAGCGAGTGACACCACCAGGCGCGCCCCGTGTCCCGCCGATGGATCGTTTATGTTCATGCCCTCCGACGTGCTAGCGACGGAAGCGCCAAAGGGCTGGCCCCGTCCCCATTCCCATTCATCCTCACCTCCTCACTGTCGGTGTCCACACCTGTTTGGGCGTCAAGCCCTTCAGGCACCTCAGCAAGCAAAGTTTGCCCCACCGTGCGCAGCCCGTCCAACAGCGAGAGATCCTGCCCGGCCCGCTGGACGTTCAGCCGCGCTGCTTCCAACGCCGACATCTGGCCGGTGGTCGCGGCCTCCAGCACGGCAATGCGCTCGGCCGTCTCCGGCGAGGCCAAGGCAGCTGCCACGGCGCCCAGTGGGACACCCCGGCGCATCATGTCTTCGATCTGCGCCTCTTGCTGCATGCGCCACCGTTCGAGCGCCTGCTGCTCCAACGCGCGTTGCGTGGCCAAAATCACCTCTTTGCCGCTCTTGGGCCGCTCGCCGAAGATGCCGGCGAGGAAGAGGACGGCCGTGTAGGCGCTGGCGTGGAGCGCGTAGTAGAGCCAGTTCCACGGCTCTGGCAGATTGTCCAGCGGAAAGGCGGAGGCTTGCCCGGCGGTGGTATGCCAGGCGAGCGCCAGGAAGTAGAGGACGCTCAAGAAATTGATCACCGAGGAGACCGCCAGCACTACATAGCCGCGCCTGATGAGCGACGCTGCGCCGATCTCGCGCTTGATGCTCGGGTCGAGCGCCATCAGGTCATGCAATTGAAAGATGGTCGAGACCTCGAAGAGCGCAAAGGCGAGCGTCGAACAGCAAGCCGAGATGAGCAGGTAGCCCAACAGAACGCCGCTGCCGAGGACCAGTTGCCCCGCCGAATTGTAGAGCAGCTGCGCCACCATCGTGTTTGCCACCAGGGCCAGCACGACCACTTTGGACGCGCGCGAGCGCAGGAAGTATTCGAGCCGGTCAACGACCGAGATGCGGGCTTTGTGCGGTCTTGCCATTGTCACGTTGAACATCTCCCTCACTTGCAGCGGAGTAGCGACCAAGCGTCTCATCCGCTGGTTTTCCTAGCCGTTCAGCAGCTCCCACCCCTCTGATCACGTGCCTGGCTGATTGATGGGTCTGCAGTAGCGGTGTTACCCATGATTGGTTTAGTCGTTAACAACAATAACCAGCGCTTGCTGGCGACCTCACATGCCTCTCCGCACGCTGCCCTTGAGGAAGGGAGGGATGGATTGAGGAGGGCACGTACCTGAGTACTGTGGAGTACTGTGGAGGCATCGCAATCGTATGGCATTCCCGAACATCGTCGTTCTTCTTCTCGAAGGGCTGATGGGCCTGTTCATGGCCTATACCGCCTACACCCTGTTTGCCTGGACTCCTCCGATGATCACGAAAGCGCGCGACGCCCTGCACTATCCCCGCTGGTGGTGGGTCCTTGCTGGATGCGTAGCTACCCTTGGCGCAATTGGCCTGTTGGTTGGATTGTTCATTCCCACGGTTGGGGTGATTGCGATCATGTGGGTGATTGCCTATTTCGTGGTGGCGACCCTCTCCCATCTGGTGCGCAAAGACTGGGTGAACTTTGCTCAACCTCTGCTGTTTCTCGCGATCATCGCCGTGTTGCTCTGGCTGCGCTGGGCCGACGCGGCCCCACTTCGGGCGCTGGTGGGGCTGTAAGGGTCGGCATTGACCGTCAGATGTACCATCAGATGTACCGGCACGACCCAGCGTCCCGCACGCCGAGATCGTATGCGAATGCATGGGGGGCTGCGGTGTGCTCACTGCCATCGTTTGCTGGCGCACGTGATGGTGCATATCTAGCTGCTCGCTCGTCTGAGGCGTCTCGGCGTCTGCTGGCGCATAGCAGTAGCAATCTGTGCGAACCGCACCCGCGAGACAAAGATCCTCTTCTGCTCTCACCGTACGGCCGCTCGAATGTGCTATGGCGCCTGGCCCACGTACTGGTTGCTGTATCTCTGTGGTCACCGGCGAGGTACACACGCGCAGGAACGCTCGTGTACCTCCTTCGATGAGGCGGAGCCAGTGGCGATGAGGATGCGGCACTCCGTGTACGTGTCCTATATGTCTCATGTGTTCTAAGTGTTCTGTGTGTTCTGTGTGTTCTGTGTGTTCTGTGTGTTCTGTGTGTTCTGTGTGTTCTGTGTGTTCTGTGCGTCCCATGAAGGTCCCTGCTTCGTGCTCTCTCTGTTGTTGGGATGCGCGTAGCCAAGACATCGTTGTTGAGGTGCGCGCATCCCAATCGCAATCCCATGACCGACCATTTAGGCCGTTTGCTGCGCTGGCTTCTGGCCGGTTTGCGGTTGTTGCTGCCCTGCGGCGTCGCGCTCCGCTTGTTTCTCCGCTTGTCGCTGGGCGCGGCGCTGTTTGGCCTGGAGCTTCTGCGCCTTACGCGCCTCCTGCAGCTGCTTGCGCTCCTCAGCAGTGGCTTCGCGGACGGCTACTGCCTGGAAGACGACCAGCGCGCCGACCGGCTTCTCCCCCGCACGGGCATTGCTGCGCTCGAAGGCCAATGCCCGCATGCCGTCCGCGGAGACAACCAGCCAGGACTCCTCCAACTCCCAGGTGCTCATCTGGTCGGTGGTTGGGGCCTTCTCGAGGGGAATCTCACAGAGCACCCGATCGCGCATGCTAGGCACGACCAGCGACAACTGAATCTTGGTGACGATCTCCCCGGTCGACTGGATGGTATAGCTCGACTCGTTGACCTCTTCGCACTTGGCGGTAATCTCAAAGTAATTCATGGTAGCTCCGTTCCTTTCGCGTGATTCATCTGGTGTTCCGGTCGTAGGGGTTCCAGGGCAATGCTAAAGAAAGCCTGGAAAATTCGTTCTGAGACGCGCGAGCGCGCGTATGATGGTGGGGGATGGCACTCCGCACGGTTATCACGTGCGGAGGTCAGGGGATGGCGTGAGGCCGCTCAATTTCGCCTGTCAAGCTAGAAGGCGACTCTTAATCAGCGGGTTCAGGGTTCGAGTCCCTGGGGGCTCACCACTACCACATGTGGGGGACGGAGCAGATCTGTCTCCCACATTTTGTGTCCGGCAAGCGGTATTCGGGCGGCGGGTGCGATGCCGAGTCAGCGGGCCACTTGGCGCCACGCTGATGCCGCGTCAGCGACTCTGGGATGTTGCGTTTCTGCCGCCCATGAGCCGCACATCCACCGCCTATCCGCCGCATTTCCTCCTCAGCATGGCCACAGTCCATCCCCTCGCATGTCATCAGTGCGCTGCAGCTTCGCTACGGCCGTACCACGGAGCATCGCAACGACCTTGCAGACAAGGGCATGCGCACCACCCTGCGTGACGCCCGTTATCTTGTCGCCGTCGGTCGCCTCGAACGCGTCCGCTGGTACCACTCCCTCTGGGCCTTCCAGCTCACCGGTGTGACTGTGACAGGACACACTGCCGCCCACTCTGCATAATGGCTGAAGGAGACCACGGTGGCCATAATGAGCGAGAAGAATAGCGGACGTGCGGCCAGTCATTATGATCTGAATCTTTATCTCTGGTCTCTTAGGCCAGAGACCATCACCTCGAAGAGACGCTCAGCCCGCGCGGCGCCCTCGGCGCCTGGCTCGACCATCAGCGCGATGCTATGCACCAGGCGGAGCAAGTCGGTGATCTCGATATCGCGGCGCACCGCCCCGGCCTCTTGTGCGCGCGCCAGCAACTCGCTGCCAACCGCATGCATCTTTGCCCTGCACTCTGATGTCTGCGGCGAGATCTCGCCGGCCATGAGCGCCTCTTTAAGTCCACGTGTGTTCAGGTTATAGGTGAGCAATGAATGTAGCCAAAGCGGAAGCGCTTCAGCAGGCGGCTTGGTGGCCAACAGCTCACGCCCCGATGCGCAGTTCACGTTGACCTGGTCTTGATAGACCGCTTCGAGCAACGCCTGCCGGTTGGGGAAATGCCGGTAGAGTGTCCCAATGCCTACATCTGCACGCTTCGCCACTTCTTCGAGGCTCACGTTTGGGCCTAGCTCCCCGATTGCAGCCGCCGCTGCCACGACCAGGCGCTCGTAATTCTGACGCGCGTCAGCACGTAATGGCCTCGGCGTTGAGGTCTGCGCGCCAAAGGTGTCCATATGAATTTTTCTCCAAACCCTCTCCAGGGGTTGCATAAACGGAGACATCCTCCGTATAATAGTATCAAACGGAGGAGTCCTCCGTTTACGTATATGGAGGGTTCCTCCATATTATCGCACCTGGAGGCGAATGTGTCGAGTTCACAGTTACTCATGGAGCGCCCAGCCACGACGGCGCCTCGCGTCGTGGAACGCAAGTCTCACCCAAACATCTCGCTCGCGGTCATCCTGACCGTCCAGTTGATGCTGGTGCTGGATGTCACCGTCGTGAATATTGCGCTCCCTCAGATGCAGGAAACGCTCCACTTCTCCCAGAGCAACCTCTCGTGGGTGCTCAACGCCTATCTGCTCACCTTCGGCGGGCTGCTGCTGCTCGGCGGGCGCATGGGCGATCTCTTTGGCCGGAAGCGTCTCTTCATCGGCGGGGTCACGCTCTTCTTCCTGGCCTCGCTCGTCGGTGGCCTGGCTACGTCCGCTGGATGGCTGGTGGCAGCACGTGCGGTGCAGGGCATTGGCGCAGCCCTCGCGGCGCCCAGCGCTCTGGCGCTGCTTATGACGAGCTTCCCTGAGGGGCCTCAGCGCAATCGCGCCCTCAGCTATTTCACAGCCGTCTCCAGTGCCGGAGGCTCGATTGGCCTGATCCTCGGCGGCATGCTCACCGCCTGGGTCTCGTGGCGCTGGGCGCTCTTCATCAACGTACCTATCGGCGTCGCGGTCGTTTTGCTGGCCGTTCGCTTCATCGAGGGAAATACCCGCCAGCGCGGTCGCCTCGATCTCGCGGGCGCGCTGACCTCGACCCTTGGCATGGGCACGCTGGTCTATGCCTTCATCCGCGCCGGCTCAAATGGCTGGAATGACGCGGGAACAGTCTGGTCCATCGTCCTGGCGGCCGCCATCCTCGCGACCTTCGTGCTCATCGAGACGCGGCACGAGCAGCCGGTCATGCCTTTGCACTTGCTGGCCAGCCGGAGCCGGGTGAGCGCATTCGTGAGTGTGCTTTTCACTGTGGCCGCGATGTATGGAGGCTTCTTCTTCCTGACGCAGTTCCTCCAGCGCGTGATGGGCTTTAGCCCGGTAGTGACGGGCATCGCCTTCTTGCCGATGACCCTCTCGATCTTCACCATCTCGCGCATCGTGCCACGGCTCATCCCGCGGCTGGGTCCCCGACGCATACTCATCGGCGGGGCTTCACTGGTCGCGCTCGCAACGCTCTGGTTCACGCAGATCTCCATCTCGTCCGATTACGCGCCCGGGATCGTTGTCCCAATGATCCTGCTCGGTGTCGGCGTCGGTAGCTCGTTTCTCCCACTCAGCATCATTGTCCTCTCGGGTGTGCCTGGGAGGGAGGCTGGCGCAGCCTCTGGGATGCTACAAACGATGCAGCAGGTGGGCGGAGCGCTCGGCCTGAGTATCCTGGTGACGGCGTTTGGGACAGCGACTCGCGCGGTGCCAACTCACCTGCTGGTGGGCGTGGCCCCAGCGATGCGCGCGGAACTCGTCTTCACCCATGGACTTACGAGCGTCTTCGTCCTCGCAGCGGTCTTCGCGCTTCTCTCACTGGCCAATGGCCTCCTCGTGCTGCGGTCGCCGTCTCGTTCCGAGCCTGCCACACAAGTAGTGCTAAGCGAGTAAGCCTGCCACGGCAACAGAGCCGCTTTCCCGGCGTGGGGGCGGCTCTTGCCGTGCCTCCAATAGCCCGACGATTGCGCTGCCACTCCTCTCAAACCGGTTATCCGCTTGGGGATTGAGTCGAGCGAGCGGCGAGGGCAGGCGCTGCTGAGTAGTGGAACGCACCATCGCCTGCCCTCGCCGCCGACCCGCGCACCACCCTGCGTGACGCCCGTTATCTTGTCGCCGTCGGTCGCCTCGAACGCGTCCGCTGGTACCGCTCCCTCTGGGCCTTCCAGCTCACCGGTGTGACTGTGACAGGACATACTGCCGCCCACTCTGCATAATGGCTCCAGCATGAAGCCTTCAATTTCGCTAAACGTGGTTGGGAGGCGCAGGTGGCCCGGCGGGCGCCTACTACTCCGCAAGCGCTTATAGCATATGGGCTGCCCGGTTCATCCTTCGCTCGCGGGATCCGAGCCGGTCGCGTGCCTCGTCCGAGACAGCGTGCTGGCCGAGAACGAGGCCCAGTTGGGTCGCATGTTCCTGCACCTGGCGCATGCTGATGCTGAGCAATCGGGTCTCTCTTCTCTCTCCGTACAGCTGGATAGCCGAGCCGCATGGCCACTGCCAGCTCGCACCCTGCCAGCGACGGGGGAGTTAGCATCACCTCGAAGCAAAACAGTGTATCGGAGCGGCGAATAGCAAAGTAGTGATCGAAAATAAGTATGGCACATTGATTGCTAATATTTACCCGGCCCCATAGAAGGAGCCTTTCCACGAAAGGAGGCGCAATTTCAGGAGAGTTGCATGAGCGAGCGGGCATTCGTATCGCATTTGGACAAGGTAGTGGGGAGTCTCGCCCGACGCAAGGTGCAAAGGTGCAAATGTACACCATCATCAGCGTCGGCAGACAGTTGTGGCGTGGCTGTAACCGTGACACAGGATGGTTACAAGGTTAGTCACGTAGGAGGACATCGACCCAATGCGACAGCGATTGAGAATGAACTTGAGCACGAGCACGAGCTTGAGATTGAGCTTGAGATTGAAGAACCGGGCTATGGCCGGCGTGGTGCTGGCCTCCGTCGTGACGCTTGTTGTCGCCATCTCCGGCTCACTTTTTGTGACTCAACCCGGCGTGGCGCAAGCGGCTACATCCCGGGTGACCGGAACTGCGGAGCGGGCGAGCATTACCGCCAGCGTGCAGACAATGAACCCATCCGCAACTCCCAGTTCGTCGGCGGCGCGCCTCCAGGCGGCAGGCACGCGTGATACCCCCTTCCACAGCCGCCTCAGCCCAGCGTCGTACGCGAGCGTCAAGGCACACGCCAAGAACAGTGCGCCTGCGAGCGATACGACAACCAGCGCTAACGGCCACAACACGCTGAGCAGCTTCGCTGGTATCCAAAGCTCGGCAGCGGTGTGTCCGCCGGTCGGCTGTAATCCGCCAGATATGGGATTGGCGGCGTCGCCTAAATGGGTCTTCCAGGGCGTGAATACAGCGTTCGCCGTCTTCGATACGCATGGAAACATGCAGCCCGGTTACCCCAAGTTCTTCGGCGACTTCTTCGGGATCCCCAACCCTGGCGCCTGCGCCGGGAATCTGCCTTTCGTCAGCGATCCGCGCGCGATCTATGATCCCAACGACAGGCGTTTTGTCGCCGCTGCCCTAGAGGTAGAAGGCGCATTTGGGGTCAATGACTGCCCCTTCAAAACCACCTACTGGATTGGCGTCAGCCAGACCAGCGACCCGCGGGGCGCGTGGAATGTCTATGCCTTCGACATGTCGCTCGGCACGACCAATGCCGCCGACTTTACGATGATTGGCTTGGACGCCCATGCCATCTACTTTTCCGCCAACATGTTTAACCAGGAAGGGACCGCCTACTCCTACGCAGAGATCTTTGGTGCGAGCAAGGCACGGATGGAAGCGGGACTGCCCGTGACAGCGCACGGCTTCTTCAACCTGACGGTGAGCGGCCCGGGCGGCTCGCTCCAGGTGGATACCGTGCAGCCCGCGTTGACGGAGGATCCAGGTCATGGCCCTGGCGGAGAATTCTTCGTTGACACTTTCAACGGCCCGATTGACCCGGTCTCTGGCCACACCTGTACCTCCGCGGCTGATGCGTGTCGTGGCTTGGCTGTCTGGTCCATCACGAATTCAACGTCGAACACACCCCTACTCTCGTTCGCCTACGTTGGCAATACCAAGACCTATACCTTCCCGCCGCCTGCCAATCAGACGACCTGCACCGAGTGTATCGACTCCAGCGACCTGCGTATCAGCGCCACGCCAGTCGAGA
>Ga0207674_10000149_pt1 | contig 82289 bp, 75 predicted proteins | sample KBSCornC72_FD_184303 | JGI IMG/M metagenome (GOLD analysis project Ga0207674, IMG submission 184303) | Corn rhizosphere microbial communities from Kellogg Biological Station, Michigan, USA - KBS Corn C7-2 (SPAdes) (version 2) | ecosystem: Host-associated > Plants > Roots > Rhizosphere > Soil ...
GTTGGTGCGTGAGGGTGAAGGGATTGCCGCCGGGGTGCTGGAGAGTCTGGGGGTCAACCTTGAAAAGGTGCGCAGCCAGACTATTCAGGTGCTCTCGCAGGGTAGCATGCGAGAGGGTGTGTCATCGGCGCCTGTGCGCAGTACGCATTTTGCGAGCTTTCCAGGAATGGTAGGCATGTCGGGGCATCAGGCAACGGTGCTGCCGACGACATTATCGGTTACGTCACTGATATTGCTGGGTCTTGGCGTCACTCAGATGACCAACAACATCGCCTTTGGCCTGCCGACCAGAATCGGCCTTGACCTCTATGTGGCAACCGCTCTCCTAGGCGCGATATGCGCTCTCCAGGCTCTAGGGCTGCTGCTTGTTATGCGAAGACTGGTGATTGGATACACGTTGACGTTTGCCGCCGCGCTTTTCTGGATCGTTACGAGCATTCTGGATCGCATCCATGTGCTATCTGCCACGGCCATCTATTACGATTCGTTGCTCGCGCAGATATTGTCCTATGCGATTCTGGGACTCGGAATCGTGATAGTCGTCGTCTCATTCGCCACGCCACTGACCGTCAATTACGGCAATGGTCGTCGGCGTCGGCGATGGCGATAGGGGCATCAGCAAATGAGGCCTCAGTCGCGATCCGGCGGGCATGCTCCGCCAGCGCATGCAACTCCTCGCGCAGCTCTGGCGGTGAGAGCACAACCAATGGGCAGCGCAACCCTACCAGCAGGTGCGCTATCCAGGCAAGGTCATCGGCATAGCCACACATGATGACGCCACGATCCGATTGCTCCAGCCTGGCAGTTGCGGGAGATATTCGTTGCGCCGCCACTTCTAGCGGGAGATCGAGCTGAACGCGATACTCCCAGCGCCACGGCACCTGCCCAATGGACCGCTCGACGGCTGCCAGGGCGTCGATGGCGGGTGGCCTGAATGTATCGGCGAGCAGGGTGACATCGAGGACATGATCGAGTCGAAACACACGCTGATCCGTCCGCAGGTGGCAGTAGCCGACAAGATACCAGCGCCCGTACCGACAGACCACGTGATACGGGTCAACGAGACGCTCAGTCACATCCCCACTCCAGGAGTGATATGACATCCGCACCTGTCGATGTGACGCGACGGCGTAGAGGATTGCCTTCAGGTGCTCAACATCCACAGGGTCATCTGCATGCGCGGGAGAATCTGCGAACGTCACCACCTGCTCCAGACTCCGCACCATATCACGGGTGCTTTGCGGCAGCGCCATCGAGAGCTTATCGAGCGCGCGCATCGAGTCGCTACCGACAACACCAACGTCTTGCCGAGCGCTACGAAGCAACCCCCAGGCGGTCGAAAGCGCCTCGCGCTCGGTGAGCGCCAGCGGACGCTTGTACCCGGCAGGCAGATAATACCCACCATAGCGACCGCGTTCCATCTCGATTGGCACGCCACGGTAACGGAGCGTCATCACATAGCGGCGCACCGTGCGCTCGTTCACCTCCAGCCGTCGAGCCAGCTCCTCGCCACGCACGCGACCATGTGTCTCCAGAAGCTCCAGCAAGGCAAGTACGCGAGCCGTGGAATACGACATAATTTCCTCATCGGGCCAGATTCGGTGAAAACCGGACAACATGTGTCCGGTAAGGACTGTACCCTGAGAGCAGTGGAAACATCCACCGCGTTCTCATGCATGAGGGGGAGACAATGGAGCGGTTTTCTTTGGCGGATGTACAGCGTCTTCGGGCAGAGAGCAATGGACCCTATCACGAGTTCTTGCATGTGCCAGCGATGAGCGCCGGGGTGTATGAGCTTGGCGTTGGCGAGGAGGACAGGCAACAGCCGCATACCGAAGACGAGCTGTACTACGTCGTATCGGGCAAGGCGACGCTGCTCGTCGGTGAGGAGAATGTGCTGGTAGAGGCTGGCTCGATGGTATATGTGCCTGCGCGTATCATCCACCGCTTCCACACGATCACCGAGGCGTTGACCATTCTGGTATTCTTCGCGCCCGCGGAATACACCTTCCGCGAATCGCCAGCGCCAGAGTCTTGACGCTCGCGCCGCCATACCTCCCTGCGCATCGAATGCATGAAACGAGATGTTGCCGATTGCACAACAAAAGAAAAGGACGGTCAGAGAGCGATGGCGATGGACACGAATAGTGTAGAAACCATCCACGACGGGCGAGAGGACTTTGACTTCTTCATTGGTTCGTGGAGGGGCCACCAACGGCGGCTGCGCGAGCGACTGAAAGGCTCGCAATCATGGGAGGAATTCGAGAGCGTCTCGGTCGTCAGGAAGATGCTCGGCGGGCTGGGCAACTTCGATGAGGTCACGATGCAACGCGCATCAGGGGAGATGCGGGGCGTTACCGTACGTCTCTTCAATCCAGAGACACGACAATGGAGCATCTACTGGGCAGACAGCGTCGGCGCCACACTGGGGGCGCCAATGGTCGGCGAATTCAAGGATGGCGTCGGCGTCTTTTACGACTGCGAGCCGTTCGAGGGCAAGCGGATCTTTAGCCGCTTTCTCTGGACCCATGACTCGCCAGACTCGTGCCGATGGGAGCAGGCATTTTCACAGGATGGCGGAGCAACCTGGGAGACCAACTGGACGATGGATTTCACCCGCTTGAGCTAGCCCGGGCAGAGGTGTCCCTGATGTGGGACGTTAGGGACACCTCTCTACTGCGGTAGATTCAAACCTCCCGTACCCCAGAGCGCGAAGCGAGCCAGGCATCAATCTGTGGCCAGGTACGCTTGATTGCGCCACTGCCGGCCATCATGCCAATATGACCACCAGGGATACGCAGCAGTTCCTTGTCTTTGCTACCGATCTTCGCCATGATGCCCTCGGTCTGAGTTGGTGGCACGATATGGTCTTCCGTGGCAATGAGATTGAGCACGCTGGCGGTGATATTTTCCAGGTGCACGGTCTCGCCGCGCAATGTCAACGTCCCCTGCATCAGGCGATTGTGGCGATACATATCCACGATCAGTTGCCGATAGGCCGCGCCCGCGATGGACGTCAGATCGGTGACCCAGGTATTCATCGCATGCCACGAATCGACCACTTTGGGGTCGTCGATGTTCTCCCACAGCTTGAGATAGTTAGTGATGTAGTTATCGACTGGCTTGAGCGCTTTTGCTCCGTAATCCAGCATCTCGCCGGGCATATTACCAAACGTCGCCAGTATCCGCTCGACATCGAGATGCTGCTCATCCACCCAGCGAATGAAGCCAGTACAGCTCTTATCGGTGAAATCAAGTGGGGCGGTCAGCAGCAGCAGATTGCGCAGACCATCGTCGGGACGGAGCGCGGCGTACATCGTAGTGATCAGCCCGCCAATGCACCAGCCGAGCAAGCTGAATTCATCCGCGCCGCTAAATGACTTCAGCTTGCGCACGGCGCGCGGCAGGTAATCCAGCACGTAGTCGTCAAACTTAAGGCTGCGATCCTCCAGACCGGGCGTGCCCCAGTCGAGCAGATAGACCTCGTAGCCCTTGCTGACCATATATTCCACAAAGCTGGCCCCTGGGCGCAGGTCAAGGATAGACGAACGATTCATCAAGGCAAAGACCAGCAACAACGGGATTGGATAGCGCTGTTCCGGGGGAACCACCGGGATATAGTGATAGAGCTTGGCTTTATTGAGCGTCCAGATCGTCTCTTTCGGCGTCTGCGCAATGGGATACGGGGTTGTGAGCACCCGCTGAAGCGTGCGAAGCTGCTCCTCGACCAATCGCAGGTGCTTCTGTTTCGCGCCGCTTTTCGCGGTTGATGGATGGGTGGGAGTCGCCATAGGAAAAGATTACTCCTTGGTGCGCGTGGCTGTTGCGGAACGGCCTGACACGCTGGCGGCGCGCGCGCGGCGCGGACGGCTGCTGTTTGCGGCAGTGGTCGATGCGCTTGCCGCTTTTGGCGTGCTCTTCGTTCCAATGGCGACAGGAGCCGCCTGATCCGGCGTGGTGTTCGAGACAATCTGCGTCAACGTCCGCTTCATTTCATCGAAGCGTGCATCTAAGTCGTCGAGCCGCATCTCGATGTTGGTCATGCGCTCGGCGAGACTCAGCACCTCGGCGCGCGTTGGCATGTTGACCTGCCCCAGCACCTGCGCCATCGCCTGCTCAACGGCCTTGCGCATCGGCACCGACGCGGCGAGGTAGTTATCAAGAATGCGCCCTGTGGCCTCCGCATATGCCTCAGTATTGACGAGCTCAATCATAGCCTTCGACCATGCCTCCAGCGACGCATTCTGCGTGGTCCGCCAGAAACTAAATGGATCAAAGGGGTTGGGAATATCATTTGGCTGACTCATCGAAAGACCTCCGTGGCCGTGCGCTGTCTACAGAGAGACCCTGCCATGCCAGTATATCCACTGGATGCGTACACCGCCATAGCTGACGACAGCTACGCGCGCGAACGCCTCACCCATTCAGGCGGCATCGTGCGGCAAACGGTCACACCCTGGCCTTACCGGCTGCCGATATCGCTTCAGTGCGTATAAGCCTGGCACTGCGAACGCTTTCTCTTGACACATATTGCATCTATATGTATAATGCACATAGATGCATTAAGGCAAGGGTATTGAGGCATGAGCGCGAGAAAGTCCAAATCCCAGGAAACTGGGCATGATACCGATACTGCGGATGCTTCGGAAACCACTACGACGGAGACGGTGGCCGGCGCAACGCCGCGCAACTGGATGACCGCGGTGATCCTGCTGCTGCTGCGCGATTGGAGTTCATACGGCTACGACCTGATGGAACGCATGGCGGCATTTGGGTTCGCCGCGATGAATCCGGGGTCGCTCTACCGGGTGCTGCGCCAGTTGGAGAAAGATGGCATGGTCAGCTCCACCTGGGACACCAGCGGTCAGGGTCCGGCGCGGCGGATGTATGCGATCACCGAAGCTGGCGAGGCGTATTTGAAGCTCTGGGCCAGCGGCATCGAACACTACCGCACGATGATGAATACGTTCTTTCGGCTGTATACCGGACAGCCTGAAGATAAAACCAACTCGCGATAAGACCAGTGGCGGATTCTCCGCCGGAAGGGATGAGATCACATGGAAAAGGGAGTCAATCACGCCGCGCTAGAATGGACCGAGACGACCCGTCAGGCCTATCAGGCGGTCGCCAGCGGCATCGTCGCGGCGCAGGAGCACAACGTTCAGTTCGCGCAAACGACCTTCGAGAACGGTGTCGCCCAGCTTCGCGCGCAGGAAGAGACCGCGCGCGGACTGTTCCAGACAATGGCCGAGCAGTCCGAGAAGCAGCGGGCGGCATTCCAGAAGGTCGCCCAGGAGTCGTTGAACGCCTATCTTGATCTGCTCGCCACACCAATCGCCTTCTACCAGAAGGGGATCGATGTGACGCGCCAGGCAGCTCAAAAGGCCCGCTAACTCGGCGATACTACAGCGGAAACGCACAGACCGGGGCAATTCGCTCCGGTCTATTTCTATGTCTGCGGCCCTGCATCGGCTCACATCATTCACATCATAAAGATGCCACCGTTCACGTTGAGCGTCTGCCCGGTGATATAGTCGCCATCCACAATGAGATAGCGAACTGCGCGCGCGATTTCCTGCGAAGTGCCGACACGCCCCAGCGGAATGCGCTTGACGATCTGCTCTTTCACGTTCTCGGGCACGACCGTGTACATATCAGTCTCGGTAAATCCGGGGCAGACACAGTTGACCGTTACGTGGTATCTGGCCAGTTCAATGGCCGCCGTCTTGGAAAAGCCAATGATGCCAGCCTTGGCGGCGCTATAGTTGGCCTGGCCAAAGTTGCCCATGTGCCCGACAAACGAGCTGATATTCACGATTGTGCCGCTCTGCTGCTCCATAAAGTGGGGAAGGGCAGCCTTGACGGTATAGAAACAACTGTTGAGATTGTTCTGAATCACCCGATTCCAATCCTCAATCGAGAGATTCTTCATCGAGCGATCGATAGTGATGCCCGCGTTGTTAATTAGAGCATCGATACGTCCGAACTCGTCCACCGTCTGCTCGATGAGTCGCGCTGCCTGCTCGGGATCGGAGACATCCGCTTGAACTGCGATGGCCTTCGATCCACATGCGGCAATCGTGCTTACCACCTCTTCCGCGGGGCCGCGACTGCTGCCAAAATTGACGACAACGCGCGCGCCACCCGCGCCGAGTTCCTCCGCGATGGCCCGTCCGATGCCACGGCCAGCGCCCGTGACCAGTACAACCGCTCCCTCAAGAGTTGCCACGCCGTGCCTCCCTCTCATCAGGAGATGTCACCGCGGCCCAGATGCCACGATGAGAGTGCATACGAGACAGGTGCAGTATGCGACGTGGCAGGCGCGGGGCGCAAGCAGCTACGGCAGGCAATCTTACTTAAATGTGGGAACGTCCCTGGGACGGCGAGCGCTCAGCACTTGATGACGGCCTCGCCAGTCAGCACGAGCACGCCGTCACTGTTGACACAATCGGTGCGCAGCGTGACGAGCCGCTTCTCCTCGCGAATCTCGATCACCTCGACACTAGCGGTGATGGTGTCGCCGATATAGACGGGCGCCAGAAACTTGAACGTCTGCGAGGCATAGATGGAGCCGATGCCGGGCAGCTCGGTTCCCAGCAGGGCAGAGATCATACCGGCGGTGAGGAAGCCATGGACGATACGACGCCCGAAGCGCGATTTGGCAGCATATTCATCGTCCAGGTGGATGGGATTGAGGTCGCCACTTAATTCGGCGTATTCGACGACATCGGCTTCGGTAAAGGTGCGGGTGCGCTCGGCGCGGTCTCCAAGGGACGGTAGCGGACGCAATTCACGGATGAGGTCAGCCAAGGGATACTCCAGTTCTGGCGCCAGTGGCAGATTGGTGGTAACTGGATGGTCTCGGCGAACATTCATTGACCGCCGCATCGGCAGCAACCGGACGACCACCCATGTGTATCCCAGTATGACAAGAAATGTGCCACTGGTCAAGAGTACTGCTCAGCTACAGATATTATTGAGGTACCTATCAAACCAGTGGCTAAGGTACATACGCAGGAAACGTCGGCGCGCGACGCACTTTCGTCGCTTGCTCGAAGGCGTAGGCAAAGCCAATCAGCTTCGGTTCGCTCCACGCCTGGCCCATGAAGGTGACGCCGAGCGGCAGACCGAAGGTGTAGCCCGCAGGAACGCTGATCGCCGGATAGCCGGCCAGCGCGGCAGGTTGGCTGGCGCCGCCCATGCTGTGATCGCCGTCGATCAGGTCTATTTTCCAGGCAGGTTCACCTGTCGGCATGCAGAGCGCGTCGAGGTTGTGCTGGCGCATGACAGCGTCAATGCCCTCGTCGCGCGCCAGCCGCAGGCATTCCGCACGGGCCTTCACATACTCCTCGTCGGTGAGCGGGCCTTTCTCCTGCGCCATTTCGAACAATTCCTGCCCAAAATAGGGCATTTCCTGCGCGGCGTGCTCTCGATTGAAGGCGATCAGCTCTTCGAGGGTATGCGCCTGGGCTTCGGGGCCAAGCGCCGCCAGATAGGCGTTCAGATCAGCCTTGAACTCGTAGAGCAGCACGGTCAGCTCAGCCTCTGACGTCTGCATCTCCTTCGCCGACGGCAAATTCGCCGGGTCCACCAGCACCGCGCCGAGCGATTGCAGCGTCTCGATCACAGTGGCAAAGACGGCGTCGGTTTTCTCGCTGAAGCCAGTGTGGACCTCACGCGGGATGCCTATGCGCGCGCCACGCAAGGCATCGGCGTTGAGATACTGGATGTAGTTGAGAAACGTCTGGCGGGGATTGACCTGAGTCGCTGGATCGCGTGGATCGACGTCCTCTAGCACGCCCAGCAGGATTGCCGCGTCGGCGACGGTGCGCCCGAAGGGGCCAACGGTGTCCTGGCTGTGCGAGATAGGGATGACGCCCGCGCGGCTGGTCAGCCCAACGGTCGGCTTGATGCCCACGACACCGTTGATCGAGGCAGGGCAGAGGATCGAGCCATCAGTCTCGGTGCCAATGGACGCAACACAGAGATTGGCCGCGACCGCGGTTGCCGAGCCTGAACTTGAGCCGCAGGGCGTCCGGTCGAGCGCATAGGGGTTGAGCGCCTGCCCGCCACGCGCGCTCCACCCGCTGGAGGAGTGCGTCGAGCGGAAGTTGGCCCACTCGCTCATGTTGGCCTTGCCCAGCAGCACTGCGCCCGCCTCCCGAAGCCGCGCGGCAATGTGGGCGTCTTGCACGCGCTTGACGCCAACCAGCGCCAGCGAGCCCGCAGTCGTCTCCATGTTGTCGGCGGTATCGATATTGTCCTTGAGCAGAATGGGGATGCCGTGGAGTGGTCCCCGTGGGCCACGCTCCGAGCGCTCTTGGTCAAGCGCGTCGGCGATTGCCAGCGCATCGGGATTTACATCGATCACCGCGCGCAGTGTCGGGCCGCTGGTACTCAGGGCCGCGATCCGCTCGATGTACGCCTCCACCAACTCTCGGGAGGTAAGAGAACCGCCCGCCATAGCGGCCCGAAGGGAACCGATGGTCTGCTCCTCCAGATCGCCGCGCGGCGCCTGCCACTCACTCATCACGTCATCCTCGCTCGTTAAACGCCGAGATCGTACAACTGCTCGAACTGAAGATCGAGGTCGTTCGTCACCTGCCAGAGACAGGCGAGCGCCTTGCGCACGTTTCGCGCGGCGCATGGCGGCAGGTCATCGCGCGCGGCAAGCTGCTTGAGCATGTCGTATGCCCGTAGCGCTTCTTGCTCAACCGGCGTCAGCGCTGCTCCCAGGATATCGGTGTCAGCCATCGTGCTCACTCCTCTGTGATCTTCATCAACCATTCGATACGCCAGCGAGATACATCCGGCTAGTAGACCGCGATAGGCCGGTCATCTTTCAGGCGCTTTGCCTTCAATTCGAAGCGCGGCAGCGTGCCCGGCGGCATCAGCTCGATGATGAAGTGCAGCCCTTCATGCGCGGAGGCAAGTTCTTTCGCCAACTCCTCGCTCAGCGCTGGCCACTCGTCCTCGCGTCCCGGTTTCATCTCGACCTTGATGGTGATCTCGTCGCGGATGTCGTTGCGCCAGATGTAGATCTGGAACTCATCGATGGCATCATGTTCGCGAATGAGCGCCTCGACCGCGCGCGGATAGACATTGGTGCCACGGATGAGCTTCATGTCGTCCCAGCGGCCACGGATGCCGCCCAGATAGATATCGCCGGTGCGGCCACAGTCGCAGGTAGAGTAAGGCACCTTCAATACCATATCTTTGGTGCGATAGCGCAGCACGGGAATGAAGCCACGCCCGAACGAGGTCACGACGCGTTCGCCCAACTCGCCATATGGCACAGGCTCGCCCGTCTCAGGATTAACGACCTCTTCGATGAAATGATCTTCGATGATGTGCGTTCCGCCCGGCTGGTGCGAGCACTCGAAGATCATGATCGTGCCCAGCTCGGTCATGCCCGCGGTATCGCCGCACTTCGCGCCCCAGGCTTCTTCGAGCTGCCGCTTGACCGCCGGAATGGAGCCAGACGGCTCACCAGAGAGGATGACCTTGTTGACGGCGCTCTGAGTCAGGTCTATGCCCATCTCCTGTGCCTGCTGCCAGAGGCGAAGCGCATACGTCGGTGTGGAGCAGACCGTTGTGACACCCATCTCGACGATCTGCTTGACGCGCGCCTCAGTGGTCTGTGCTCCACCGGGAATCACCAGCGAGCCAATCTTCTCGCAGCAGTAATGCGCACCCCAGAAGCCAATGAATGAGCCATAGCCAAAGGCGAAATAGACCACATCTTCCGGGCGGACACCGAATCCCCAGAAGCCATAGCTCCACATCTCGGCGATCCACTCCCAGTCCTTCATGCCATCCAGCACGCGGATGGGTACGCTGCCGCTGGTTCCAGAGGTCAGGTGATAGCGGATGGCGTTATCCTGGCTAGTCGTTGGCAGCGCGCCAAACAACGGCTGCTCTGCCTGCGACGCCATCCACTCGTCGCGCGTCATGAAGGGGATACGCCGCAAATCGTCCAACGCCTTCAGTTGGTCGGGGTGGAAACCAGCGCCATCGAATCGCTTTTTGTGAAAAGGGCTGCGGGCGTATGCCCATTGCGTCATGCGTTGCAGCTTCGCCAGTTGGAGCGCCTGAAGCTGCTCGCGTGGCAGCGTCTCATTCTTCGGATTCCAGTATTCGGAATACGCCATCTGCGAACCCTCCACTCTCGTGCCAGAAGCGCCATTGCCTCCGGCCTACTACTGCTCGCGCCCGATCAATTCTCGCGCGAGGATGATGCGCTGGATGTTGCTTGCCCCCTCATAAATCTGCAAACCTTTGATGTCGCGGTAATAGCGCTCGACGGGATACTCGCTCGAATAGCCACGATTGCCATAAAGCAGCACCGCCTCCGATGCCGCCCTGGCAGCCGCCTCGGTGGCGAACAGCTTGGCGCTGGAAATCGCCTGCGTCGCCGGACGGCCAGCGTCTACGAGCCACGCGGCATGGTAGACTAGCAGTCGCGCCGCCGCGATGTCCGCCGCCATATTGGCGATAGTCGCCTGCACCATCTGGAAATCGCCCAGGCGACGCCCGAATTGTCGCCGCTCGCGCGCCCACTGGACGCATGCATCCAGACACGCCTGGCCGATGCCCACAGCGCCCGCCGCGACGCCGAGCCGCCCGCGATCCAGTGCCGACATGGCAATTTTGAAGCCCTCGCCCGGCTCACCGAGCATAGTGCTAGCCGGAACGCGGCAGTTCTCAAACGTAATATGCGCATGGTCGGAGGCGCGATGGCCCAACTCAACGCCGGACATCTCTTCGCGCCGCATGCCCGGAGTATCGGTCTCGACCAGGAAGGCGCAGATGCCTTTGTGGCGCTCAGCGCGGTCACGTGTCGCAAAGACAATCGCCAGGCGGGCCATGTTGCCATTGGTGATCCAGATTTTCTCGCCATCGAGCAGGTAGTCTGCGCCGTCCGCCATCGCCGTCGTCTGGATATTCGCGGCATCCGACCCAGCCTCAGGCTCGGTGAGGCAGTAGCAGCCGATCCACTCGCCGTTAGTCAGTCTGGGCAGGTAGCGCTGTTTTTGCTCTTCTGTGCCCCATTGCTCCAGGCAGCCCGAGACGAGACTCGCATGCACTGTCAATAGTCCACGTACGGAGGAATCGGCGCGGCCCAACTCTTCACAGACCAACGCAAACGAGACGGCGTCCATCGCCGCGCCGCCATATGCTTTCGCAATAGGGCCGCCGAGGAAGCCAAGCTCTGCCATGCGACCGATGAGATGCATCGGAAACGCGCCCGTCTCATCGGCTTTGCGGGCGAGCGGCGCCACCTCGTCATCGGCGAAGTCACGGGCGAGTGACTGAATCCGCTGCTGCTCAGCCGAAAGCTCGAAATCCATCAGCCTTGCTCCTCCGCACCCAGCACAGCGAAACCCTCCATCTCGATCATCGCCTCCGGCTGGAAGAGTCCCGCCACCTCGAAGAGCGCCATCGCCGGATAGTAGTTACCGAAATACTCGCGGAACAGCTTGCCCAGGGGCTTGAGCTGCGCGACATAGGCATCGCGACTGGTCACGAAGACATTCAGCTTGACGATATCCGCCATCTGGCCGCCTGCCTCATGGACGACGGCATGGAGATTGTGCAGCACCTGGCGGCACTGCGCCACAATATCACCGGGCGCGACAATCCGACCGTCACCGTCGCTGGCGTCCTGCCCAGCGAGAAAGAGCAGCCTGCCTCCGGTCGTCAGCAAACCGTGGTTGAAGCCACGCGGCTCCGGCAGACTCGCCGGATTGATAATCTGCTTGCTCATCTGGCGCTACCGTCCTGTAAACGTTGGCTTTTGCTTCGCAGTGAACGCCTCATAGAAGGCACGGTGGTCGTCGCCCAGCAACAGCAATGCCTGCGCCTGCGCCTCCGCCTCGATGGCCGAGACCAGATCCATATTGAGCTCGTTGTTGAGCATACACTTGGTCATCGCCAGCGCCTGCGTCGGCCCGTCGGCCAACCGCCGCGCCCATTCCATCGTTGCGGACATCACCTCATCATGCGGTGTTACCCGGTTGACGAGCCCATAACGCTCTGCCGTCGCCGCATCAATCGTATCACCCAGAAGCAGCAGCTCCATGGCACGACCGAACCCGACGATGCGCGGCAACAGATAGCCCGCGCCCATATCGGCGCCGGTCAGCCCAACCCTGGTGAAAAGGAAGGCAATGCGCGCCTTTTCTGACGCGATGCGCAGATCAGACGCCAGCGCCAGCACCGTCCCTGCGCCTGCGGTCATGCCATTGAGCGCGGCGAGAATTGGCTTATCAAGCAGCCGCATGTGCTGCACAACAGCGCCGGTCATGCGGGTGAAGTCGAGATGGCCCTTCAGGTCACGCTTGAGGAGCTCGCCGATGATCTCCTGCACGTCCCCGCCGGAGGAAAAAGCGTCACCCGCTCCGGTCAGCACGACGACTCTGACGGCGTCATCATAGCGTAGCGCCGCGAAGAGATCGCGCAACTGGGCGTATATCTCGAAGGTCAGCGCGTTCAGCTTCTCAGGTCTATCGAGCGTGATCGTGGCCACGCCGTCCTCGACCTCGTAGCGAAAGTCATACCCCATCGTCAGCAGCCTCTCCGTTGAGTCAGCCCTGAGTCAGCCTGGCCCTGGCTACCACATCACCGCACCGCCATCGACGTTGATTGCCTGCCCGGTGATACCGCCGCTGGCCGCCTGCGCCAGAAAGAGGACGACGCGCGCCACTTCATCCGGGGTGACGAGCCGCCGTTGTGGATTTGTGCTCGTGAGATACGCGCGCGCATCCTCTTCGCTCATGCCAGTCCGAGCGATCATGTTGGCGATAGCCGCGTCCGTCATCGGTGTATCAACATAGCCAGGGCAAACCGAATTGACGGTAACGCCAGTGGTCGCCAGCTCGATTGCAACCGATTTCATCAGTCCAAGCACGCCATGCTTGGAGGCGCTATACGCGGCAGTATACCGACTGCCAACTTTCCCAGCGACAGAGGCGACGGTGATAATTCGTCCCCACCCGCGCTCTACCATCTCTGGCGCGACCGCCTTGGTGACATAGTAGACACCCGTAAGGTTCAGCGCCAGCAGACGATGCCAAATCTCATCGGGATGCCCAAGAAACTTCGCGCTCAGAGCGCTTCCAGCGTTGTTCACCAGGATGTCAATGCCACCGAGTTGTGTGTGCGCTGACTCCACCATCCGCTGAACCTGCGTGACATCACTGACGTCACACGAAATCACGGCAGCGTTCCGGCCAAGTCCAGCAATCTCGGCCGCTACCTGATCCAACTCGTCGGTACCGCGCGCCGCCAGAGCAACATCCACACCAGCCTGCGCCAGTGCCAGCGCGGTTGCTCGCCCGATGCCACGACTTGCGCCCGTGACGAGCGCCCGTTTGCCAGAAATCGAATCATCTGCCATGTCGCGCCTCCTGCTTCGCGTGTCGTCTTGTTGAACTCACGTCAGAACGAATGAGGGTCTCGTCGGACGAAGATGGCGTTTCCGGTATTATGCCATCATCAGGCCAGGGATACTCCAGCAGGCATAGATCGGCCCGTCCCGCCGCCAGCAGCGTATTGGCCTCATTAGCGGTCAGCAGGTAGCCGCCGACCAGCGTCGGAATGTCGGCTTCGTTGCGCACGCGATCCGCTAGCGGCGTCAGAAACCCACGGCGATAAGGCGCAATGGATGCAGGCGTGGTCTGCCCGGCCATGACCGTGATGAGATCACAACCATGATTCTTCAACGCGCGCGCGATTATCACACCATCTTCGATGGCGAGGCCGCCCGCCAAGCCATCGGTGACGGTGAGAGCGACAGCCAGTGGACGATTCTCCGGCCAGACGGAGCGCACAGCATCGACGACCTCCAGCGGGAAGCGCATCCGATTGGCGAGACTACCGCCAAACTCGTCATCGCGGACGTTGGTCAGCCGCGAGAGAAAACTGGCGAGCAGATAACCGTGGGCAGCGTGCAGTTGTAAGAGATCAAATCCCGCTTCGGCCGCCATTATCGCCGCCTGGACAAATTCATCGCGGATGCGCTCCATCCCTGCCCGGTCGAGCGACATCGGCGTGTCTCCCTCTAGCGTATAGGGTATCGCCGAGGGGGCGACGAGCGGCCAGCCTCCATCGCGCAGTGGCACATCCAGCCCGCGCCGACGCGACTGCATACTTCCGCGGCGGCCCGCATGATTCAGCGTCATGCCGAGTTGGGTCTGCGGAGATATGCGGCGCTTCTGCGCCACCAGTGATGACCATGCTTGCCGGTGCGCATCGCTATAGAGTGCCGCATCCTGCCCTGTAATCCGCGCATCCAGCGCCACGGCAACCGGCGGTGTTAGCACCAAGCCCGCGCCTGCCTGCGCCCGCACCACAAGCCGCGCTGTGAGCGAATTATCTGGAAGCCCATCACCGGCGCACTCGGTGTCATTTACCGCCATCGCTACTCTATTGGGTATTTTGCACTCGCGTAGCGCCAGCGGCGTAAGCCATGGCGTGGGAGAGACGACGAGCATGCCAGATGGCTGGAAGTTGGCTGTGAAATCGCGGTCGAGCGCCTCCACGAACCGGCCATCACGTAGTCGCAGATCATCGTAGCTGATGCGGCCACTCCGGGTGAGCAGGTTGAAGGCGAACTGGCGTGGCGGCAGATTCCGATAGCGCGCGATCCCTTCGAAATAGGCGCGACTCTCTTGCGCCGCCTGCTGGATCGTTTCGACGACAGGGCGACGCTCCAGTTCGTAGATTGTCAGCGCTTCGGCGAGATCGCCATGGGTGCTCAGGGCATTGACAAGCGCAATCGCGTCTTCCATGGCCAGTTTGGTACCAGAACCTATCGAGAAATGGGCGGTATGCGCGGCATCGCCAAGCAGGACCGTCTTGCCAGTATGCCAGGCAGTGTTCTTGACGGTAACGAAGCTGATCCACTTCGAGTTATTGCCAAGCAACTGATGACCATGCAAATCTTCGGCGAAAAGCTGCTCGCAATAGGCGATGCTCTCGTCCTCGGTCGCGCTGTCCAGTCCCGCATGCAGCCAGGTCGCCTCGTCGGTCTCGACGATGAAGGTGCTGTTCGTCCCATTGAACGGATACGCATGGACCTGGAAAAGACCATGCTCGTTCTCTTGAAAAAGAAATGTGAAAGCATCAAGTACCCGATTGGTACCGAGCCAGATATACTTCGATGCGCCGTAATGCAGATTTGGCCTGAAGATTGCGGCCTGCTGCTGGCGAACGAGACTATTGACACCATCGGCGGCGATGAAGAGATCGCAATCTGGTAATGCAGCCAGATCGGTGATATCCGTCTCGAAGCGCATTGAAACACCCAAATCAAGACAGCGCTCGCGCAGAATATCGAGCAGCGCCTTGCGCGCCAGCCCCGCGAAGACATGGCCTCCGCAGCGCATTAACTCGCCCTGGTAGCGTATATCAATTGCGTCCCAAAGAACGAACTGCTCGGTGATACGCGCGTAGGTGGGATAGTCCGCCTCCCTGAATGAGGCCAGCGTTCGGTCGGAGAAGACAACGCCCCAACCGTAGGTGGCGCCTGCCGGGTTGCGCTCCAAGATGGCGATCTCAGCGTTGGGCTGCGCTTTCTTCAGCAATAACCCACAATACATCCCCGCTGGACCAGCGCCTAGAATGACGACCTTCACGCGCAACTCTTTTCGTAGATGACAGGCTCTGCCCGGCCTATCGGTCAGCCAGCGAGGACAGCGGCAAGACGGGCGAGTTGGTCAGGATCCGCCACCGTAGGAAAGAGCACCAGATCATCGCAGCCAGCCTCCGCGTATCCTCGCACAAAGTGCGCGACCGATTGTGACGTCGTCAACAACTCGGCGACGATACGCTCGACATATGGTCCAGTGAAGGCATAGTACTCGCGCATGTAGGCGATTCCAGCGGCGACAGTCGCATCATCCCCCAGCACAAAGTAGCCCTGCCCCCACAATCGCGGCTTTCCGGGGCGGCCAGCATCAGTCCAGGCGGCACGAGCTTTGTCTGCAGCGCGAGCAAAGGCGCGCGGTGGCCCGCCACCATGAACGTAGCCGTCGGCATAGCGGGCTACACGGGCGAATGTGACATCGCTGCCGCCACCCACCAGCAGGTCGGGTGTGGGGGGTACGCCAGGAGGCAACGTCATTGGGCGTTGTTCCCAAAGATCGCGGATCGATCCCAACTGCTCAGCCAGACGCCGCCCACGACTGCTGTAATCGACCTCGGCGGCATCATAATCATCTCTCCGCGCTCCAACCGCCACGCCAAGCGAAAGGCGACCATTAGACAGCGCATGCACCGAGAGTGACTGTCGCGCCAACTGCGCCGTGTTGCGAAGAGGACTGATGACAATCATCGTGACAAGCTGGATGATAGATGTGACAGCCGACGCAGCCGAAAGAGCGGCCAGAGGGTCATAGCCGTCGTGGACGAGTCGATCCAGCACACCAAGGCTGCTCAGCCCTTGCGCCTCGGCGCTCTGCGCCCAGTCGACGATGAGTCGCCCGCTCACGCCAGGAAACGTCGTTGGCAGCCCAATACCTACACGCATCGTCACGCGCCCTCTCCATTGAGGCGTACAACCGTTGTCAGTAGATCAGCTCGTCGGCCAAGCCATGCGCGGATGCTTTCCGCGGATGCTTACAACGTAACACAAATAGAGAACCTGCTGGCAATGGCGGGATAGCCATTGTCATACAGCATACACCTACCCCGCACGGAGCGCCTGTGCCTGCGCTTTATCTGCGCGGGCCGTGGCGTGTCCAGCGGCTGTTGCGGCCTCAGCAGCTTTTGCCGCCGCTTTCGCGTTCCAGGCGCGGTCGAAATCTTCCCAGGCCGCCGGATCAACAGTACGGATGCGCCAGCGCCACATCTCGCAACGCGCAACACACTCCTCGATCACGGCGTGACGCCAGGCCATGTACCCAGCCTCACCTTGCGCGGCGGTCGCCCCTAGCAACGCAGTGGCATCGAGCAGCGCAGTATGCAGGTGCCCAGCACGCTCGCCCTTCTCTACGAAGCGGCTTACATCACCCTGCACCACAAGGCCACCATTCCGTGCCGCACGCTCGCCAAATGACTCTATCCAGTCAGACAAGAGTGTTTCCCACGCCAGCGATGCTCGCTCAATGGCAGCGCGCGCCTCGGCGAGAGCTCGGCTGGCGGCGGTCCCAGCGATTGCCGTACGGCCGCTTGGCCGACGGGTACGCCGCAACGAAGCAAGTCCACGGTCTACGGCATCAACCGCATCAAGCATCGCCTGCCGGGTGGCCTTCGCGGCCTCCACACGCGCCCGCATGTCGTCCAGTTGACGCTCGTGTTCGCGATCATGGGCCAATGCCAAGCTGGCCAACAGGCTTTCGAGCGCGGGCCGATCAACCATGTGAATACCGAGTTGCTCTGCAGCCTGGTTGGCCTCATGGGTCACAGGAGCCGTCGAGAACACCATCCGGTTAACTGCGCGCTGCTCCAGCGCCAGATGTGCGGCTGCCTGGCGTAGAGTAGCTTCATCGAGTGGCCGCTGCTCGTTCACACGAACCGTAGCGACGATTACTTTACCAGTAGCTGATTCACCATTCCAGATGGCGAGCTTTCCAACATTTCGCCGCGATTCGATTGAAATCCCCTGACGCGAAAGCAGCCATTCCATCGCCGTGAGCCAGATCTCCGGCGGAAGCACCTCGAGATGGCGTACGGTCAACGCCTCGTCAACCACAGGAGTCTTTGTCGCCTCGTGTGAAACGTCTGGCTGGTCAGGCGTGAAACCACATTTCGCGCACACTCCCAACTGTGGCTCACCACAAACACCGCAGCGCCACGCGCCACACTGCTTACACGCCATCGCGCATTGAGCGCAAAGCGCATGTCCGGCGTCGCAGACGTAGCCGACTTGCATGCTCGTCCCGCACACTAAGCAGTCTGGCAGAATGACCTGCTGCCGCCCAGTGTCCACACGAACCAGCAGTTCGGCGTGCCCCTTAATGGGCCGTAGCGCGACATGCGCGAGATGCGAAGTGATGAAGCAGGCGCTTTCTAGCTGCGCCTCAACGTCTACTGCGTAGATCTCAGAGAGCGCGGAAAGCTCGCGTTTCCTGCCAAGCTTGGCAGCTCGCGCGGTTTCCGGTGATTCGCGTTGCAGCCGGTCGAATGTGGTGGCGACTTCGTCCAATCGTTGGCGATACTCGTCGAGTGATCGTTGCCTCAGAAACACGCCCGTCGCCGCGAGAGGCCCGTCCAGCGCACGCTCGGCAGAAGTACGCGCCAGCGCTAGGTGTTGGTCGCAATCCGCCGGAACGAGATCGGGCTGAGCCGTCGCCAACGCGGTATCCGAAAGCACGGGAACCGTCTGGCCAGACGCAATTTCCACCGCACGCCGTATCCACACATCCTGGCGCCCCTGCCGATCTCTCGCGGCCACGAGATAAGCAAGCTCAACGGCAACCGACTCTTCCTGCTGCGTCACTCGCGCTGAGAGCGCTCCGGGTGTCCGCCAATGCAACGCCATCCGCCCCTGTTCAAGGGCGAGCGCGACTGGATCAGCCACGGGCGTCAGGCGCAAGGCGGTGAGCCGCGAGTGGGTAGCGATATCGTCAAGCATCGCGGCGAGAGCCTCGCTGCCCTCAACCAACAGTGTCATGCTCTCGTCGGCGCGCGCCTTCGCCAGCGCCGTGGTGTAGCGCACCAGGCTGCCATCCGGCAGTGTGGCGGAAAGCGCATCTTCATCCTCCACCCGCACCTTTCCACCCACCGTCTGAAGGTAGTCGCGCGCAAGCATCAGCAGCTCGCTGGTGAGTTGCCGTGGCTGGCCAAGACGTCCGCTGCTTGTCGGCGCACGCTGAACGGCTTCCACGCGGGCCAATGCGGGTGACGCCGCCGCGACTGCTGGCTGCTGACGGCGACGCTGCCAGAACCATCTCATCGCAACACCTCCACCGTCAGCGACTCCGCCGCCGTCTGGCGTTCGCGCGCGCTCAACAGTTCATCGCCCAGTTCGGCCATCTCCCGACGCAGTCTTGTCCGATCATCGCTTTGTAGCAGCAGTTCGAGGATGCGCTCTTCGAGGTCGAACTCACCCTCCTGCACCTCAGAAAGCACTGTCTCCAAAGCGCCAACCGTCATCGTGAAGAGCGATATCTTCTGGTAGAGAAGCCGCACCACATAGTCGTCTATAGTCTCGTGCAGGACAAAGTTGAGCACCCGAACATCACGTGTCTGCCCTAACCGATGCACTCGCCCGATCCTTTGCTCGATGCGCATGGGGTTCCAATGGAGGTCATAGTTCACCACGATGTGACAGCGTTCATGCAGGTTCAGACCCTCCGCACCCGCATCCGTGGCAATTAGTGTTTGCAGCTTTCCGCTGTTGAAGCGTTGGACAAGCGTCTCGCGCTCGGCACGGCTGAGCGCACCAATGTACGTCTCAGCACTTCGTCCCTGAGCGCGAATCACCTCGCGCAATCGCGCCGCCGTCTCCAGACGCAAGGTGAAGATCAACACCGGCTCGTCGCGCAGCTCGGCGAGAACATCGAGCAGCGTCGCCTCTTTTGCGCTGACAATGGCGGCGCAGCGGTCGGCCAGCGCGAGCAACTCACCCCGCTCGCCAGATTGCTTTTCCGCGCGTGCGCGCAGTGAGCGCTCAATAGCCTGCGGGCTGCTGCTCAACGACTGTTGCAGCGCCATGATCTCTCGAATGACTGCACCGCGATTCACCCTGCTTGAGCCGGTTGGCGCACGGCGATAGAGCATACGCAAATAGTTGGTAACATCCGAAATCAGCGCGTCTTCAGCGGGGGTTGCTCGAATACTGCGCGTATCCACCGTTCTTCCCGCGAAAGCGATTTCTGTGTCGCTCCGACGGGTGCGGCACATATGCTCGCGGGCAAGGTTGCGCAGGTCAGTGACTCGGTCGGGCCGCACAACACGGCATGTGCCGGGGTCCGCGACATACTCCGCCTCGAACTCGCGCTGAGTGCCGAGCCGACCAGGAACCGCGAGATCTATCAGACTGTAGAGGTCGGTTATGCGGTTGGCCACTGGCGTGGCGGTCAGTAACAATCGCCAGGTGCTGCGTAGCTCACTCACGCATTGCCTGCGTCGAGAGGCTGGATTCGCCAGCAGGTGAGCCTCATCGGCAATCACACAATCCCACGCATGGCTATTGACGCGCGCAAACGAACGAACAAACTGAGGCAAGGAACAGATGACCCGCGGCTCAACCTCAAAGCCGCGAAAGCGCTTCTCGTCGGTGAGCACGAAGTCCTCATCGAAGTGTTCGCGCAGCTCCTGTTGCCACTGGCTCAGCAACGACTTAGGAGCTAGCACCAGCGCCGTGCGGACCAACCCACGCAACGCAAGCTCCTTGTAGATAAGTCCCGCCTCAATCGTTTTACCAAGCCCAACATCATCCGCGAGAATTGCGGCTGGCGCCTTCTCGCGCAACACTTGCTCAACGACCCGTAACTGGTAGCTGTGGGGACGGACGCGGTCATAGAGCACCGCCGGGGCAAGCAGCCTATCGAACGACGCGGCGAGACGATGCCGGTGGGCGCGCAACGCCAGCGAATACCACCGCTGAGATGGCAATCGCTGTTCCGGTTCGGATGTGGGCGTCGCTCGCGCATGAAAGAAGGGATCTGTAAAGGTCACACGAATTGGAGGTTCGACGGAATCAGGAGCATGCATTCGCGAGGCTGGTCTTTGCACGGATTCGTCCATTTCGCATAGACCCTTCAGAGGGGTCAGATGCACCTGTTTGACCTGTAGTAAGCGGTGGCAGTATATCACGAAGCTGGCGAACGTTTCAGCGGAGAACCAGCAGGCGCAGGCTCAAACTCCTACTATTGACTGCTGTTATGTATGCCAACGGAGTTCATGAGAATATTCACATAATTGGGAAACCGGGAAAGTTCATGGAACTAGGCGATACCAAGGAACGTACTTATATCAGGAGCAAGCAAAACCTATTGATCGAACCGGCTCCTTCAGCATGCGAATGGCATCTGACTATTAAAACATAAAGACGGGGTCCGGCGTCACCGCTGGGCCGGGTACTGGCACAGCAGTACGTGATCATCATCGCGAACCCAGGCTGATCCCATCCTCCGGTCTTAGCGCTCGATAGCCGCCGTCGCACAACGCAGAAAGACCGACGAGGTGATTGACGATGACGAATGTAGAGAAGGTTGGCAAGAAACGTGGGCCAGTCGCCGGGACCGAGGAAGCGCGCCGTGGCGGCGAGGCGGTCCGTAAGAAATACGGGCGAGAGTTCTATTCTCGCATCGGCAAGAAGGGCGGAGACACGGTCCGGCGCGAGCATGGCTCAGAGTTTTACGCGGAAATTGGCCGTAAGGGCGGCGAGCAGACAAAGAACCGGCAGGGTTCCGAGTTTTACGCGCGCATTGGTCGCATCGGCGGCCAGCGCAATCGGGCACGTGTCCACCCGGACAAAAACAAATAGATAGTAGGTATTGGAAGCGGCTGCGTCATTCAGTCAAAGCCGCTTATCAAGCAGAAGTGACCGTCACGGACGCATATCTATCACACAAGGGCGAATTGGAGTCTGGCCTCCTTCGCCCTTGTTCACTTCTCTTCCTCAGTGAAATGGTGTCTTTTGAACTTCCATACGCCACAGCTCGCAGCGTATCTAGCGTGGCGCCTCAACCGCAATATTCTTGATGGCGCTGAGACCAATAACGCGATAGCGCTGATAGCGCCGTTCGAGCAACTCGTCGGTTGGCAGTGCCTGTAACTCGGCCAGATTGGCAAGTATCCTGGCTTTGACGGCGGCTGCGGCTACGGCTTTGTTTTGATGTGCGCCACCCAGCGGTTCAGCAATGATTTCTTCGATCAGGCACAATTCTTTGAGATCCTTCGCAGTGATCTTCATTGCCTCGGCAGCATTCGGGGCAAACGCGTTATCGCGCCACATAATAGACGCGGCGGCCTCCGGACTTGCCACTGTGTAGATGCTATACTCGAGCATTAATATACGGTCGGCGACACTCAGGCCCAGCGCGCCTCCACTGCCACCTTCGCCAATAACCACGGTGATGATTGGGGTACGCAGGTTAGACATCACCATCAGGTTTTCGGCGATTGCCTGAGCAATGCCACGCTGCTCATCCTCGAGGCCAGGTGATGCGCCTGGAATATCAACCAGCGTCACGACGGGAAGATGGAAACGTTCGGCATGATGCAGAAGACGCAGGACCTTCCGGTAGCCTTCGGGATGCGACATACCAAAGTTACATTCCATGCGCTCTTTGGTATCGCGCCCCTTCTGGTTGCCCAGAATCATGACTGTTTGGCCATCGAGGCTCGCAAGTCCGCCCAGAATAGCGCGATCATTACCGTAGCGCCGATCCCCACGCAACTCGAAGAAATTGTCACACATCAAGTCGATATAGTCGGAGGTGTAAGGGCGTTTCGGGTGACGTGCCACCTGCACACATTGCCACGGAGTCAATGCGCCATAGATCTCGCGCAGACGTAGATCGAGCTCGCTCTGATAATCCTTCAGACGCATGCGGTCGTCGCTTTTGAGTCTCGACGCCTTTCGCTGTAATGACTGAATGCGCTTCTCGAGATCGGCCAAAGGTCGCTCAAAGTCGAGATCGAATGTCATCATTTGTACTCCCACGGCGCATTGCCTGCCATATACTTCGCTGGACCAGCGTCATGTAAAACGTATTCTAATGTACCGCAGCCTCGGCGGCTGCATAGAGTTGTAAGAGACGTGCTATGGTCGCCCTCAGATCACGCCGATGGACGATGCTGTCGATCATGCCATGGGCCAGCAGGAACTCCGCATTGCCTACGTCTTTTGGCAATTTCATGTGCAAAGACTGCTCGATGACGCGCGGGCCAGTAAAGACGACAAGCGCGCCTGGCTCAGCAATCGTCACATCGCCCAGCATCGCAAAACTGGCGGTGACGCCACCAGTGGTAGGGTCGGTTAGTAGCACAAGAAACGGCACACCAGCATCGGCCATTCGGGCAAGCGCGGCAGACGTCTTGGCCATCTGCATGAGTGCGATGACGCCCTCCTGCATGCGGGCGCCACCAGAGGTGGTTGAGATGAGCAGCGGAATGCGATCTCGGGTCGCAATCTCGATGGCGTGGGTTATCTTCTCACCAACCACAGCGCCCATACTGCCACCAAGGAAACGGAAATCCATCACGACGAGCATGAGTGGCAGGCCATCTATCTTCGCCGCGCCAGCCTTCACGCCCTCGTTTAGTTGCGTTGACGCAACCAGCCCCTCCAGCTTGGCGCTATATGTCTGTGCGTTGCTGACAAACTTGAGTGGATCATTCGAGACCAGATCACTATCGATTTCGGTAAACGACTTCTCGTCGGTGAGCAGGTCGATGCGCTCATCTGCGGTCAGTTGTGCATGATGGCCACAGCGTGGACACACTTTGAGGTTGCGCTCCCAATCCTTCCCGAGCAACAGCTCGCGACACTTCGGACACTTGACGGCTAAGTTGTCGGGGAGGGAGCGCATCGCTGCATCTGGATGTGCGCCATTAAAGCTGACTGGTATTTCCGCCTGCTTACCATTCTCACTCATACTCCACCTCCGAACCCGCAGGGCCGCGAACCTTGGTATGAAGGCTATATACCGCCTGCTTCCTACCCGCGCATCGCGTGCAACGAGTGGAAAAACCTGTCATTCTATCTTCCTCTATTGTCGGACGCCCGTCAATCGCGGATTTCCACGCATTGACCGTGTCTTCATTGGCAAGAAAGCGCCAAAGCCGCCATACGAGTCAAATCTCGACGGCTACTCGTCACCGAACAGCGCATCCACGAATTCTTGGGCATTAAAGGGCGCAATATCGTTCACGCGCTCGCCTGTTCCGACGTACTTGATCGGCAATCCTAATTCGGCGGCAATGGCGAACGCGATACCGCCGCGGGCTGTTCCGTCCAGTTTCGTTAGAATGACACCGCTGACACCAGCGTCTTTCACAAATTGCTTGGCCTGGATAAAGCCATTCTGGCCGGTGGTCGCGTCGACGATCAGCAACACCTCATGCGGCGCTTCAGGATCGTATTTTTGTAATACGCGAACGATCTTCTTCAGCTCCTCCATCAGGTTGTACTTCGTATGGAGGCGGCCCGCGGTATCGACAATCAGCACATCGGCGCCGCGAGCCTGGGCAGCCTGCATCGCATCATAGACGACCGCCGCCGGGTCAGCGCCGTGCTGGTGGGCAACGACCTGGACGCCGATGCGCTCGCCCCAGGTGCGTAACTGCTCGGTCGCCGCCGCGCGGAAGGTGTCACCGGCAGCCAGCAGAACACGATGTTTCTGCTTCTTGAGGAGGTTCGCCAGCTTGGCGATGCTCGTCGTCTTCCCAACGCCGTTGACGCCGACGACAAGGTAGACCGAGATGGGCGAGGTGTCCGAAAAGACGAGCGACTCAGGATCGCCAAGGAGAATTTCGAGTTCTTCTTTCAACGCATCGCGTAGCTCTGATCCTCGCTTCAGCCCCTCGGCCTGCACGCGCTCGCGCAGGGTATCCATCAGGCTCTCGGTCGTCTGAACGCCGACATCAGCGGTAATGAGCGTTTCCTCTAGCTCATCCCACAGAGCGTCGGTGATATCGTCCGCCTCATCGAACGCGGCATTTATCTGCCCAAAGAGCTGGCGCGTCTTGCCCAGGCTGAACTTGAACGGGTTGCGAAAGAAGCCTCGTCGCTCCTGTTCCCCCGCATCAGGCCCATCATGGCTATCGAAATCGTCATCTGGCAATTCGCCTGCCTCAATCTCCTGTTCGGGCGGCGAAGTCATAGGCTCCGAGAGACCTGGCGCCGATGGAGTCAATATGGCAGGCGACGCCTCAGTCGGCAACTCCTCGCCAGCCTCCGATGCCACAACGGTCTCGTCTGTCTCATCTATCTCACCCGTCTCTAGGGCTTCATCGGCCTCTGGTGAGATGGTTGTTGGAGATATCTCCTGCTGGTCTGGCTCAGTGCGCCCGAGAAGACCGTCACGGAGTCGTTTGAACACGATGCTATATCCTCGGCATACATATCAGGTGACTCGAATACGAGTCGAATGGACTCAGCGAATATCCACGCTGCGCTTAGCATTCCTCATCAGTGCTGAATTCACCAGCGCATCCCGGAAACTATACCGCATCAATATGCCAAGTCGCTAGCATGTACAGACCCATGTCACGCAATAACCTCCTGCCACAGTAGGTACAACGTCACACAAACAGGACGTTCCGCACGCTAGTGAACTGGTAGATATGGACACGCTGTAGTGGCTGTCACCATCGTCCTCGGTGACACTTGGAGCGGGCGTGTTGAGCCTTCTAGCGCGCTAGCGTGACGTTCGATACGGATGCTGCAAAGCGTCGCTTACCGGTTCGTTGACGATGACATCGCCATTACGAATCTTGATGTTGTACAGGCAGTTGGGGTTCGTGCAAACCCAGGCCTTAAACTGAATCGGCGCTCCCTGGCTGCCGAAATCTGAAAGCGGAACCAGATCGCCCGCACCGCATTTACGACAGCGCGGAAATGTGAATTCAATCCCCATCACCCCATCCTCACTCTCCAGGCCCGCCCCTGAACCATAATCAGCGCCGCTCGATGCCCTCACGGAAATTGTTACCCTGAACCTGGCCAGCCGCGTCCGTGGCTATGGTTACCATATCACGTATGTCATTCTATCTATTATACCGTGTCGCCAAAGCGCTTCTCACACGAATGCAATTCTGAAAGGCACGGTTTGGAGACCTACCGAGCTCACGGCGTTTTTGAGCAGCACTGGTAGGAGAGCCGCTAATCTGGCCACTTGCCTGATGAATCACTACAGACACCACCAGATACGGAGAACTGTGTGCCATTGCGCAAATCTCGTCCGTCATTATAGCAGTCGGAGCGCGACAGATATACCCAGATGCGGCCAGACAGTCCGGCCAGTTGATTGCCATTGACTGGCTGCTGAAGTATACTGCGAACGAGCAGGCTAGCACCAGCGGGCACTCGTAACAGTATGCTTTTGGCGCAGCTGCCATCGCACCGGCAATACTTCCAGGAGGCATCCATGGAAAAGCGGCCCCGTCCCACCCGCCGCGTTCGTGATGCGCGTTTTTCAGACAATACTCTGAACAGATGCGCACAGCATGGTACGACAGAGAGTATGGGGACAATTCGGGAATTGCCGGTGTTGCCCGTGCGTAACACTGTCATTTTGCCAGGCATGGTGCTTCCGTTGTTTGTTGACCGCGACCCCGCGCTCCAGGCTGTCGAGGCGGCTACCGCCGATGACCAGACGATACTGCTAGTAGCCCAACGCTCTGAGCAGACGAGCGATCCGCTCCCTGGTGATATTTATACCGTCGGCACCGAGTGCGCCATCAATCGCGTCTTGCGCATGCCAGACGGCGCTAGCAGCGTCCTTGTGCACGGCTTGCGTCGCTTTCGGATCACAAACTGGCTACACGAGACACCTTTTGGACGTGTCCGCGGCATGTCCTATGCCGACACAGCGAGCACCAGCGACCAGACCGAGGCGCTTGCTCGCACAGCACTCAGCTACTTCGAGAAGTGCACGAGACTGAGTCAGCGGCTCAACGAAGATATGTACGTGCAGGCGCTCAATGTCACTTCAGCTGGTGAATTGGCTGACTACATCATCGCGCAGTTAGAGCCCGTCCTGCCCATTCGCCAGGAATTCCTCGAAATCTTCGACCCGCAGGAACGCCTGCGTAAGACGTGTCTGCTTCTGTTACGCGAGCTCAATGTATTGGAGATCGAGAGCAAGATTCAAGCCGATGTCCAGCGTGAGATCGATCGCGGCCAGCGCGAGTTTTACCTCCGCGAACAGATGAAGATCATCCAGCAGGAGCTGGGCGAGCATGATCCCGCCCTCCGTGAAATCAGCGAGTTGCGCGAACGCATCGAAGCCGCGGGTATGCCTGCGGAGGTGCAGACACGCGCGTTCCGCGAGCTGGCCCGCCTCGAGGCAATGCCTTCGATGGCGCCGGAATATAGCGTCCTGCGCAACTATCTCGACTGGCTCATCATGTTGCCATGGAATGTAGCCTCGCGCGATAATTTGAACCTGTCGCACGTCGCGGATGTGCTCGACGCCCATCATTTCGGGTTGGAGAAGGTGAAGGAGCGCATCCTGGAGTTCCTGGCGATCCGCAAGCTTGCGCCAGAGGGGCGAGCGCCGATTCTCTGCCTTGTTGGCCCGCCAGGCGTGGGCAAGACATCGCTCGGTCGCTCGATTGCAGAGGCGATGGGCCGCACATTCGTGCGTGTCTCGCTGGGCGGCGTGCGCGACGAGGCTGAGATTCGCGGTCACCGCCGCACCTACGTGAGCGCGCTGCCTGGACGCATCCTGCAATCCATGAAGCTGGCGAAGACCGTCAACCCCGTCTTCGTGCTCGACGAGATCGACAAACTCGCCTCAGATTTTCGCGGCGATCCAGCGGCGGCGTTGCTGGAGGTGCTCGATCCCGAGCAGAATAACAGTTTCTCCGACCATTTCCTTGAGGCGCCCTATGATCTCTCGAAAGTCTTCTTCATCCTGACGGCAAACATCCTGGACACGATTCCTGCACCCTTACGCGACCGGATGGAAATCATCGAGATTGGGGGATACACCGAGGAAGAGAAGGCACAGATCGCCCAGCAGTTTCTCATTCCACGCCAAATGTGTGACACTGGCCTGAACCCCTCGCGGATTGAGATTGACGATGGCGCTGTCCGTCGCATCATCCGCGAATACACCTTCGAGGCTGGCGTGCGCGGGCTTGACCGCGAACTGGGCGCGATCATGCGGCGCGTCGCCAAACGAATCGCTGAGGGACGCCGCCACAAAGCCAGCATCACCTCGGTGCGAGTCCCTGCCTATCTTGGTCCGCAAAAGTACTTCCCAACCGAGGCTGAGGAGACCGACCAGGTGGGCGTGGCAACGGGCCTCGCCTGGACGGCGGCGGGTGGCGACTTGACGACCGTAGAAGTCATGGCTCTTCCTGGACGCGGCTCGATGCAGCTAACCGGACAACTCGGTGACGTCATGAAAGAGTCGGCGCAAGCCGCGCTCACGTTCACCCGCGCACGGGCACAGGTCCTTGGTCTGCCAGCGTTATTCCACGAAACCAACGACATTCATGTGCATTTGCCTTCAGCGAGCATTCCCAAAGATGGCCCATCTGCCGGGGTGACGATGGCAATCGCCATCATGTCGGCGCTCAGTGGGCGGCCGGTGCGCCGCGATGTCGCGATGACCGGCGAGGTGACGCTGCGTGGCCGTGTGCTGCCAGTTGGCGGCATCAAGGAGAAAGTGCTGGCAGCGCATCGGGCTGGCATCCATACCATCGTCTTGCCCCGCCGCAATCTCAAAGACCTCGACGACGTGACGCCCGACATCCGCGCGCAGCTCTCATTCGCGCCCGTCGAGTCCATGGACGAGGTGATAGCCGTCGCGTTGCGTCAATCATCAGATGTCAACGAGATGACGCCAGCGCGTACATCAGGTGCGCTGACCCGTGGCGCGGTACGGCCCAGCCGCCCTCTGTCGGATACGCTTTCCCCGTCTGGTCGTGTGGCGCGGCCTCGCGCTCGTCGCGATGCCATCGTTGCGGGCTGATCATTCGGCCCGCGCACGCGATCTAACCCCCGCTGGTTGCGCAGTCCAACCTCCCGGCCTATTCGGGAGGTTTTTGCCACGCGGGAACGTATAATGGAGGAACAGATTACGCGCCAAGCGAAGGGACCATGATGACAATGGAGGAATCACCTCGTCTTGCCACGCTCTCCGTCGTCATCCCTGCCTATAACGAAGCACACCGTCTTCCAGAGAGTCTGCGGCAGTTGCGCGCCTGGCTGAACGAGCAACCCTATACCGCTGAGGTGATCGTCGTCGATGACGGCAGCACCGATGAGACCGCGAAGGTCGTGCGCGGCGCAATGGTAGAGTGGTCTGCGCTCTCGCTATTATCTGTTTCCCACGCGGGCAAAGGCGCCGCGGTACGCGCCGGAGCACGCGCCGCCCGCGGAGAAATGGTGGCCTTTGCCGATGCCGATTTCTCGATGCCAGTCAACGAAGTTGAGCGGCTGCGGGCAATGGCCAAGGAAATTTCAGGAATCGCGATTGCTTCGCGTGAAGCCCCAGGCGCACACCGCTATGGTGAGCCCTGGTATCGTCACGCAATGGGCCGAATATTCAACCGGCTCGTGCAGTTCCTGGTGCTGCCGGGCATCCAGGACACCCAATGCGGTTTCAAGTGCATGCCACGCGACATTGCGCTGGCGCTTTGCGCGCAACAAACGGTTGCTGGCTGGGGATTCGACGTCGAGCTCCTGGCAATCGCCCGCCGCCATGGCTTTGCGGTGCGTGAGGCGCCGATACCGTGGTATTACATGGCCAACAGTCGTGTTCGGCTTGGACGCGACACGTTCAGCATGATGCGAGAAGTGCTCACCATACGCGCCAAAATGCGCAGGGGAGACTATGACCCCTCTGGTGTCTCCGCGGACGCATCCGACGCCGCTTTGTTAGAGGTGAGAAATACTCATGCGCGCTGACCAGGAGCAGAGCGTACAGCAATCCAAAACGCCAGCGCTACCGATGACTCACAGCAAGGGTGCATTCGCTGGCGTAAAGGCCGCTCTACGCGCCATGCGCATGTCTCAATGGTCGAAGAACGGTTTTGTGTTGCTTGCGCTTGTCTTTGCCCGCCGACTCTCCGACGGCACGGCGCTTGGTCGAACGCTCATCGCATTTGTCGCATTTTGCTTCGCGTCAAGCGCAGTGTACATCATCAACGACCTGGCAGACCGCGAACGCGACCGGATTCACCCGCGCAAACGCCTTCGTCCCATCGCCTCGGGAGAGCTCTCGCTACGTGGTGCGGCAATTACGCTCACGCTTTGTCTTTGTGTCGCTGCTGGGCTAGTCGCTCTCCTCACACTTACCGCGCCACTCAATATCGCCGACCCGTTCCGCCGATGGGGGGGGAGCGAGTTCCTTTTCGCGCTGACGATGTTAACCTACGTGGACATCAACGTCGCCTATTCATTCTGGCTCAAACATCTGGTGATCTGGGACGTTTTCATCATCGCCGCTGGTTTCGTATTGCGCGCCCTCGCGGGCGCTTTCGTCATTCCCGTGCCAATATCGACATGGTTCTATGTGTGTATGACATTCCTGGCCCTCTTCCTGGCACTTGGCAAGCGGCGTTCGGAGCTGATACGGCTAACCGATCAGGCGGCTATCCATCGCCAGAATCTGCGCCACTATTCCCTCGGGCTGCTGGACCAACTGATCGGGATCGTCGTCACAGCCATGCTGCTCACCTACTGCCTCTATACCTTTCAGGGGGAGAACAGCAATCATGATCTCATGTTGACGATCCCGGTGGTGCTCTTCGGAACGTTCCGCTACCTCTACCTGATGTACGCTCGAGCCGAAGGAGACCAGCCAGACGAAGTACTCTGGCGCGACCCACAGATCCTGGGTACCGTGATCGTCTATGTGCTGTTGGTAGTCACGCTGCTCTATGTGATTCCCGGTCACTGATACCTTCAGGGGGCTCCAAGAATGACGGCTGGCAAAAGCGTACTGTGGCCCTGAAAATAGCTCAACTGGGAAGCGGGCATCTTTCACGTTCACTGACCGAATTCACAAAGAGCAGACACGTGTTAAGACGCAATGAATCCGGGATTCGGTAACGGTGGTTTCGCCCATGTAGGCCATGCTCGTCCGGGATCAGACGCTCTGCATCCGCACGAGTGAGATATGGCTAAATAGTGGCGCGCAGCTTGCAAATAGTGCGCCAGAGTGGGCACCATAAAACCTCACGCACATCGTTGTTCGCAGGAGTAGCGAACACTGGCAGCAAGGAGCGCTTGATTTTGTCGTTGAAGGATCTTGTCTACGCAGCATGGTCGCCGTCATCACGCTCGCGCATTCTTACCGTTGTGAGGCCAATGGACAATGGCCCAAAGGAGATTCGGGCGCTCGATGGACTGCGAGCGATGGCCGCGCTGAGCATCGTTCTATTCCATGTCATGCTCTTTCTGCAGTTCGAGTATACGCCGCTGAGCCAGGCGATCAATCATGGCTGGTATTACCTCTCGACCGGTGTTGACCTGTTCTTTGTGCTATCGGGCTTTCTGCTCTTTCTGCCCTATGCCCGCGCTATGCTCGACGGCCAGCAGCTGCCCTCTGCGCGCCGCTTCTATCGTCGTCGCGCGATGCGCATCCTGCCCGCCTACTGGGTCTGTCTGGCGATCATGGTCGCGCTCAAGTTCTACGTACAGCATGTGCCGTTTAGCCTCGGTGATGTCGCGGCGCACATTGTCCTCGTCCATGACTCCTTCCCTCAGTTCAATCGCGACTACGACGGCCCATTCTGGACGCTCGCGGTGGAGGCGCAGTTCTATCTGCTGCTACCACTGCTTGCGCTGATCGTCTCGCGGGTCTGTGGCAGTCGCCGCTCCCCCTGGCGCATCGCGGGCGGCATCGGCCTGGTGATCGCAGGCGCACTGGCCCTACGGACGGCCGATTCGATAGTCATCGCGTCGTTGCCAGCGCATGCGACACTTACCGACTCACCCGCTGGAATCTTCGTGCTGGCGACGATGGGTATGCAAGGGAAATACCTGGAGGTATTTGCCGTCGGCATGCTTTGCGCGTTGCTTTACGTTATCACTATCGAACGCCATGCGCTTTCAACTGAACGACTGCGCAAACTTGGCCTTGTCGCGCTGGCGGACGCTGGACTTTGCATAGCACTGGCGATTCCCCATGTTGATCTGGCGGGGCTGATGGTGACGCCAGGAGCACAATGGGGCGCCGATGTGATTGGCTATCCGCTGCTGGTGGGCCTTGGATTTGGCGGACTCGTGTTGGCCATTCTATGGGGCGGCCAGTGGATACGATTCATCTTTGAGGTGTCGCCCACACGCATCGTTGGCTTGTTCTCATATAGCCTCTATCTGTGGCATTTGCCAGTCATTCATGGCAATGTGCCAATCTTCGCTGGCGTGCCATTGGTGCTGGCGATTGCGGGCGCATTTCTTGTCTCGTATCTCTCCTATCAGCTCGTCGAACGCCCATTCCTGGTGCGACGCCACCGCCAGAGCAGCTCAAAGACCCTTCCGACCACGGAACTCGATCCAGTGATTGTGCCTGTTCTTGCGCCTGCCACCGAGGCTGATATTCCCAGCACCGAGCGCGTCCCGGCCCTGGTGTAGCCGATATGCCGCCGACTATAAGCGCTCGAAGGCGCGTCCGAGATTGGCTCGCGCTCGTACCTGATCCACGATCAGCGTAATCACGCGGTCGGTTGCGGTCCAACGGGCAGAGATACGCGCGGGGTCGAGCCGATGCGCGCGCACAATCTGGCGCAGCGACGCGAGATCCAACCGCGCCAGTTGGTCGCGAAGGGCGTTCTCGCCGTGCTGGCGCAGCACCTGAAACGGGTCAGGGAGGCTGAAGGCGGTGGCTGCTTGACGCTTTGTGCCATTCACGGGCTTTTTACGCGCTGACGCTGGTGGCTGTGGCGACGGGATATCGAGCAGGCCGCTGGAACGCACAGCCTCGGCAAGCTGTATGCCAAAGGCAGGATCGCGTTCCGCCCGCTCAGCCAGCTCCCGCAGCAACCTGGCAGCCGCCTCGGCATCATCGCGGCCAGTCGCTGATTTACCGCGCGACATGAGTGAGATACTCCCTCGTCAGCTCCGACAAATACTCATACGACCCGCCACCGTACTTCTGCTGCAATGTATGAACTGGCGCCATCACGTCGGCAGCCTCGGCAATCCTGGTAGATTCGGGAATCATCGTGTCGAAGACTAGCGGAAAACGCCGGTCGAGAAAGTCATCGCGCAGGCGTTGCACCATCTCGTTGTGCAGAATCGTCTGGGAGCGAATCTTGGAGATGACGATGCCAAGCGCGCGAATATTGTGCCGCGTCGATGATGCGAAGTGATCGATCCGGTCGAGAATCGGCGGAATGCCAAGTACTGAGAGAATATCAGGCACAACCGGAATCAGATACGTATTCGAGATGGCCAGCCCATTGAGGGTGACGATGCCAAGTGACGGTGGACAGTCAATCAGCACGTGGTCATAGTACGGGAGAAACTCACCGAGCGCCTCTCGCAGTCCATAGATCGGCCCGCGTGAGAAATGCTCAAAGTCAGTCAACTGGGTGACGCGGTCTTGAATCTTGATAAGCCCGAGACTGGAAGGAAGGAGGTCAAGTCCGGGCACACCGCCGCCGATATTCGAGACATCGCGCACAATCGCTTCGTCCGCGTGAAAACGCTTACTCCCCTTCACCAGATCGGCGAAAAGCTGGAAGAGCGTGCGGCCCGATTCATCACGAGCCTTCCACTCGAGCTCAGGAATCAGGCCCACCGTCGCGTTCGTCTGTGGGTCAAGATCAATCACCAGCACACGTTTCTGATGCTCGATTGCCAGGAAGTGCGCCAGCGCGAGGGTTATCGTCGTCTTGCCAACCCCACCTTTGAGGTTGATGATGCTCGTCACAACAGGCATGGATATGTCCCTTTCGCCGCGATGCGGTATCATCCCGTCACCGCAGGCGAGGGTATTTTACCGGGCAAGGGGTGAGTTGCCAAGAGGCCTTTTTAGGCTATTCGCAGTGTTTAGTCGCGCGCGGGTGGTCGAAACTACACTCGCGCTGGACCAGCCAGCACACGTGGCTGGGTACGGAGCCGATCATCATACCAATGCAGCCGCTCGACGAATGACATGCCGGTGAGCGGCATCTCAAACAACACGTCGGGGGCCAGGCGCACCAGAAGCTCCGCATAGAGCTGGCTGGCATAGAGGACGAAGGTGAGTGGCTCGGCGCTCCGACCAACTCGCGCGCGCAGTTGTCTGGCAATCGCCCCAGCCCAGGCTACGCGCTCAGCCGCGCTCAGCAGATAGAGGGCAGGTTCGTCAGCCCCAATCACCTGCTGAGGCGGCGCCAGCAGGTACATCGTACTCAATACATACCACTCGCTATAGGAGCGATCGCAAAAGTCGCGCGCACGGCGAAATACGGGCGACGGCTCGAATTGCTCATGCGCGCGGGCAATGCCGCCACGTCGGCGCTTCGAGGCCGCCACCAGTCCAATCTTGCGCGCCATGCTTCACCTCCAGCAGCGCCGCCCGGGATGCCTCCTTGAGAAGCCCAGGTTGGCGCCATTGGGTTGTATTGAAGCAATCTCGCGCCGTTTGGACAATAGGATAACCCGAATAGGCCCGCTTCGGTCACTCCGCGGTAGGTTGAGCGTCTGCCTGTGCCGCCAGATGCGTGAGGTGCTGATAGCGCCCGATATACCAGCGGATCGCTCCGGCATACTCGGCATGGCTCCAGGTCAGTGGCGAGACCGAGAGCGGCTCGTGCGTATACGGGTTAATCTGTTCGGCAAGCACACCACTGGGCAGTGCATGCGACTGTACCCATTGCAGCCATGGCAGCGCATTTTCCAACTCGGTAATCGTCGTCGCACTCTCGATCTTGAACTCGGCCAGCCAGCAGGCGCAGATGAACCACGGGTTGCCGGGAATATTCGCGACATCCTGGCTGACCTGATGGTAGTAATCGTTCTCGTAGCGTGCGACGCCGCCGACCTCAGATTTGATGACCAGTCGGTCTTCCACCGCCTGCATCGTCCGTTTGATCCTGTCATCCCGCACGTCGAACATGCCGAACTGATAGAGACCGGACAGGCTTGCGTCGATGACCATGTCCGGCGTCAGCGTGCCATCAGGCTCGACATAGAGCGTCCGCACGAATCTCCCAGCATCCTTATGCCAGAGATACCGATTGGTCGCATCCTTGATTTCTCCAGCAACCTGGGCATAGCGCTGCGAGCGGTCCTCCTCGCCGAATGCTGCCGTGAACTGAGATGCGGCCATCAGTCCGCCATAGACTGCCGCAAGTGTATAGGCGTGGATACCGCGCCGCTCCTCCCATAAATCCCAGGATGGCCGTGGCAGTCCAGTGATGTTATCGCGAAAGGCGCACATGAAGTCGGCGGCGGCTGTAATCAACGGGCGGTAGAGCGGGCGGATGAACTCAATCTCATGGAACAACGTGTAATGTTGCCAGAGCGCATAGACTACAAGCGCCGTCTCGTCCTCCTGTATGGGCAGTGCCAGGTTGCCCTGCCTGTCCATCCATGGCTGCCAGCTGCTGCCTAGGTCGCCGTCCGGCGTGTACTTGTGCATCAGGTAGCCATCCGCGGTGATGTGTTCGGCGCAAAAATGGAAGAACGCGCCAGTGGCGTCGCTATACCCCGCGTGGCTGAGTACATTTGCCACCAGCGCGCCATCGCGTGGCCACATATAAGCGTAGCTATCGCGCGCGAATGCCCAGACATCCCCATCTGTCGCGGCGATGATCGCCCCATCCTGGTCGATTTGCGTGCGCATGATGAGCAGGCTGCGCCTATACAGATCAACGAGTGGCTGCGGCAGATTACAGGCGTCCAGCGGTTTGTTACCTACCCAGAGGCGCCAGTAGTCACGGGTGCGCTGGATAAAGGTCTCTGGCCCGCGTTGGATTACGATTCGATTCAGGTTGCATGCTGCCTGGTATTTGTGAGCCGCGCAGAGCCAGTGATAACAGTACCGTTCCCGACCTGCTGGCACATCACTCAGCGAGAAGCCGATGCAGCTATCAACCGATCCCTGTGCGATTGGGTTGCCTTCGAGCGATCCGTCCTCGGCGTCGCGCCAGGTGCCTTGCTGCCCATTGAACTCCTTATAGCCAGTTGCCCAGGAATACACACCCACCGTGCCGTGATTGGCATCCTGGCCAGCGCCCGCGTCGGCATCACCAACACAGCCGTTGAGAATCATGTGCCATGAATCCTTGTATGCGCCGAGAATATGGAGGTCGGGCCGGTAATAGGCGGTGTTCGCGCCTTCGCTCTCCCCCAGATGCCAATCGTAGTGGAAGAATAGGCGCACCTCGCGCGCCTCGCTGGCACGGTTGATGACCTTCATCCTACGCATGAAAATGTCTCGATCAAAATCAACGACATCGGTGCAGGAGATGGTGATGTTGAGCGCGAGGTGAGTCAGTGTCACCGCCGTGACCAGCGTATTCGGCTCATAGACGAGCTCTCGCCGCCATTCAGGCGCGTCGAACCAGGCGAACTGTCCCGCCACCCAGATGCCAGTGTGGTTGACGTGGCCCTGCGTGTGGCTGCGTTCGCCGACGTGTGGCCAATAGATGTCTCGCAGGTTGTAGCTAGCATCGAAGTTCACCAGTAGATGTCCATTCGCAAGCGGCAAATCACGCGGCATGCTAACACCTCTCGATACCTTGCAGCAGCAACGCGGGGCTATACGACTGAGCTATACCGACTATATCGAAGGAATAGTTGCCGTGCCAGCCCGGCTTTCTGGTACGATGTCTACAGCAGAGCGACATCTCGAAATGACACATACAGGAGCACAGGTTGAGCGAGGAACTGGCGCGGATACGATTGCGCGGAGGCTATGCGATTCTGTCTGGGATACTGTTGTTGCTTGGCGTCCCGCTCTTTCAGAGCCTGGTACTCGTCCCAACTGGATATGTCTCGGCGGTCAATGCGATTGTTGCGCATCAGGACTTTGGCCCGCTGCTCTCCTGGGCTGCTGCGCACCCAGCCGAGAGCCGCCTGTACCGCGTAGTAGAGGTCGTTCCGTTTTTGTTGGCGCTGGGGCTACCCGGACCACTACGCACGATTCTCTGGGCCGAAGAGCGCAAAGGCGGACAACTGACGGCCTGGCTCGGACGCATTGGATTTTCCCTGTTTGCGCTGGCCCTCTTCATTGGCATGTTCACCAGCGGCGCGTCAGCCACCAGCTTCGTGCAGGCCCAGAGCGAGAGCGCTCGCCAGGCCATCGCCCTCGACTACGCCGGCCACTATGCGCTGGAAACGCTGCTTTCGCGTATCTTAGGCGGCATCAGTCTCACGGTGTTCCTGGTTCTCGTGAGCCTGCGCATGGTACGCATGCGGCGATTTCCTCTCTGGTTCGGCGTGGTTGGCGTGCTCTGCGCCGCGCTCCAGGCAACCACCGCAGTCTTCTTCGCCGTTGGGCCGACCCAGGCTACAACGCCCACCGCTGGCCTGGCATTTATCGCGCTGGCTCTCTGGCTGCTGATAGCAGGCATCTTTCTTGTTCGCATACGCGCCCTGCCGACCGGTGCTGACACAACATCTGCTGTCACGCCATAGCTGTTGACGCACCGCACAGTAAATGCGGCCGTGCTATCGTGCTATCGTGCTATCGTGCTAGCAGAGCCAGTCGCGCGTATCCTGCTTCTTGCGGCTTCGACGCGGCGCAGCTGGCGGCTCGCTATTGAGGTAGGCAGACGCCTTCGGCGTTCGCTTCGATGGTGTCTTGGCGCGCGAGGTTGGCGTTTTCTTCGTAGCGCTGGTCTTGCCGAGCGCGGCGGCAACGTCGTCAGACACTGGTTCGGCTTGCGTGGCTTCAGGCCGGTTGTCTTCAGGCTGCTCAGCTTCAGGATTTTCCGGGTTGCTGTCCCAGCGATCCAGCGCATCGCGCAGGTCATCCGTCATGGCGAACTGCACCGGGTAAGCGCCCGAGTTGGAGGGGCGCGGCGGAATCGGCTCTGGTGTCGGCAGAGGAGCAATCGGTTCAGGCGTTTCAACGTCTTGTGGTGGCAAGGGCGCCAGATAAGTTGGCTCCTGATCGAATTGTTCATCCTGCCACGCGCGCGCACGCGATGAAGCCCCAGCGGCTACAGGCATATGCGGATGAGGGTAAGGACGTTGCCGGGAAGCGCCAGTCGTTCCCGTTGCCAGCAGCCCAGGGTGCGACGTCGGACTGGCGGCGGGAAGAATAGAGTCCCAGAAGGCGCCTCCCGATTGACCAGTATTCGAGGCGGGCGCCCAGGTCTGGCTGCGATGCAATAACGAGGCCGAGTTGTGGGCTTCACGAATGACACGTACTGTACGCACATTCTTGCTCCACCCAAAGATCTGCGCTACCACGCCGGCAAGGAGGATACCGCCAACGGTGAAGATAGCCGTGAGCGCCAGATAGGGCACGAACCAGGCGAGCTCGCCAAAACCATTAGCGATCTGTGCCAGGCCAATGTCCGCGAGATGCGAACGTTCGGCCAGCGTCTCGACAGATCGCGTCCCAATGGCGAGCGACGAGAGGAACATCCCTGCCGCCGCAAGTCCACAGGCTACCAGCCCCCCACGCACACCTGCCGCGAACTGGCGGCCATACCACGCCCAGGGTAGCCATTTGGCGACGGCCAGCCCCGCGACGATCCCCACTACTGCGATCAACGGCGTCGCCGCGAGTGCAATGACGTATTGCAGCGCAAAGAGGATCACGAACCCGATGCAGCCGAGCAAAATAACCGTTCGCCGGATCGTCTTCATCGTTAGCCCCCCGCGCGGCTACCTCTAGCCTGCGCGAAACCGCTAACTAGAGGTTCTTGTAGATCAAAATCCGCTGCACTTCGCTGGTGCCCTCACCGATCTCATGCACCTTCACGTTGCGCCAGTACCGTGAGACGGGGTATTCGTCCATGAATCCATAACCGCCGTGGATCTGGACCGCCTGATCGGCGCACCGCTTTGCCGTCTCTGAGGCGAACAACTTGGCCATGGATGCTTCGCGCGTGTAGGGGCGCCCCTCCATGTGCAGCCACGCTGCTTTATAGTACATATTGCGCGCTAGCTCAATCTCGGTAGCCATATCGGCTAGCTTGAACTGGATGGCCTGGAACGATGTGATCGGTCGGCCGAACTGATGGCGCTCGCGCGAGTACGCCAGTGACTCGTCAAGACACGCCTGCGCCAGGCCCACACTCAACGCCGCAATCGCGATACGGCCCGCATCCAGAATTGACATAAACTGGCGGAATCCGTCACCCTGGGAGCCGAGGCGATTCTCATCCGGCACCTGACAATCCTCAAACGAGAGCGGGCGTGTATCTGATGCGCGCCATCCCATTTTGTGGTACGGGTTGCCGATCACGTAGCCGAGCGTCCCCTTTGGCACGATGAAATTCGTGATTTCCTTATGGCCGTCACTCTGTTTGCCAGTGACCGCTGTTATGGTGACGCCACCGGTCATATCGGTGCCAGCGTTGGTGATGAAGGTCTTTGCGCCATTGATATGCCAGATATCACCGTTTTTCACCGCGCGGGTCTCTGTTCCGGCAGAATCGGACCCCGCATTCGGCTCCGTCAGCCCAAACGCCCACAATTGCTCGCCGCGCGCCAGTGGCACGAGATATTGCTGCTTCTGCTCCTCTGAACCAAATAGATAGAAAGGCATCGATCCCAATGAGGTGTGCGCCTCCATGGTGATACCAACCGCGGCGTCGCCCCGGCCAATTTCTTCAAGGGCAAGGCAATAGGAGAGGAAGTCCGCGCCCGCACCGCCATATTCCTCTGGGAAGGGCAGTCCAAGCAGACCAAGCTCGGCCATTTTGTGGACAATCTCGTAGGGAAACTCGCTGGATCGATCCATCTCCTCGGCGTGGGGTTTTATCTCTTCTTCAGCGAATTCACGACACATGCCGCGTATCATCTGCTGCTCGTCGCTGAGCGAAAAATCCATATGTTGCGCTCCTTGGTCCGCACCAGAGTGACGACATTGTCCGGCGCATATCGAAACGTCGCGGGCGGCGCTGCCCGCGTGAAGCGAATTATACCACTGCAGCACGCCACCACATCGCTACTCCGTTAGGCCTACGGAATTGGATACACAGCCTGCGTCAGCATAATATACATAGCAGCGCTGGGGCAGCGATTCTCATTCCATCCGCAGAGGAGGGTAGCAGCATGCGCAAGGACGCCGCAAACGGTGGCTCAGGCATGCTGGACATCAAGCCTTCCAGCACGCGCATACTCGTCGTAGACGCCGACACATCCACCGCCAGTACCCTGGGTGCGGTGCTGCGGCATGACGGATGGACCGTGCAACTCGCATCGAGCGGGGAGGAGGCGTTGAAAGCCCTGGCGGAGGGACAATTCGATCTGCTCCTGGCCGACCTTGATGACAGCGATCCTCACAGCCAGGAGATCCTCGAACAGGCGCATAGGGCGGTTCCCGCGGCGACTATCCTAGTGATGACCAGTTACGCGACGCTGGAGTCGGCGCTACGCGCTTTGCGGCGGGGCGTTTACGACTACCTCACCAAGCCAATTGACGTAGAGGAGTTACGGATCACCCTCGCTCGCGCCCTTGAACGGCGGCGGTTGCAGCACGAACTGGCAGCACGCGTCCGTGAGCTCGAATCCGCCCATGCTGTCGCTCGCGATTTCAACACTCGCCTGCAAGAACAGGTGGATCGCGCGACGGCGGAGCTGCGCCAGAAAGTCGAAGAGCTTGACGAGGCGAACCGCCAACTCAAGCTGGCGCAGGAGCATCATGATCGGTTTGTCGCGATGGTCGCGCATGAAATGCGCGGGCCGCTGAACCCCATCATCAACTATGCGCAACTTGCCAAACGGCCCAACCTCCAGGATGGCGCCCTTGGACGCTACATGGATATCATCGTCGAACATGGCTTCCGACTGAATCGCATGGTGGACGACCTCCAGACCGCGACACACTTGAGCACGGGGCGTTTCTCGCTCCGTATCGAGCCGTTCGATCTGATGGCGGCGGTCGGCGAGCTCGTGGACCAGTTCGCGGCGTCAGTGCGGGAGCGGCGCTTCGTCTATGAACATCCCGATAGCGCTGTCGTTCTCGACGCGGACCGTGACCGTATCGTCCAGGCAGTGCGTAATCTGATAGATAATGCCGTCAAATACTCTGTCGAGAATGGCACCATCGAGGTGCGTATCGGCGAGGATCAGAACTCGGCCACGATAGAGGTCGGCGATTATGGCGCTGGAATCTCCGAGGCCGATATGAAGCGGATTTTCGAGCCATTTATCCGCGGAGAGCACGGTCCTGACAGCAGCGGGAGCGGCCTCGGCTTGTTCATCACCCGTGGCATCATCTCCGAGCATCAAGGCACATTGACCGTTGCCAATCGTGGGGGATCCACGCGGGTGCAGGGCGCGATCTTCACCATTACACTGCCGCGCCGTCCGGCTTCTGACAATTCATAACGGACCTATGTTCGACGACAGCGCATCTTTTATAACTGGTTCGCCGATGTCACACAACCCGGCATTTGGTGACGTATACTCTAGAGACAACATGAATCTCAACACCTGAACGTCGTACATAGCAGAGCATCACTAAACGAGATGGCTGATGTGCGAAAGGGGTATCGTAGAGTGGCTGAACGACACAAGGGTTTGGATACCAACACATCGACCTATGGCGCGCGCGTGCTCATTGCGGATGACGATGTGTCCATGCGCGAGGTATTAACGCAATTGCTCGAAGAGGAAGGATACAAGCTAGACGAGGCTGCCAGCGGGCAGGAGGTGCTGGAAAAGGTTGCCACAACCAGCAAGAATCGGCCCGATATCGTGCTGCTCGATATTGGCATGCCCGATACCGATGGCATCCAGGTGCTCCAGACCATCCTCGAGCAGGGAATAGATATCCCAGTCATCATTATCACGGGCCGCGGCGCTGGCTCCCTGGTGGTGAAGGCGATGCAGATTGGCGCGGCGGATTACATCAGGAAGCCATTTTCTGATCTAGATGACGTGGTCCATGCCGTCAGGCGCGTGCTTACCTACGAGAAGCTCAAGCAAGAGATCCTGGCAAGCAAAGCGCCGACAGCGCATCCCGATCCTACCGAGCGGATTGTGGGATCGAGCCCGGAGATCATCGATATCTTCAAGACTATTGGCCGCGTGGCGCGCACCCAGGCCACTGTGCTTGTGACAGGTGAGACAGGAACCGGCAAGGAACTGATGACAGAGGCCATTCACAACGCTTCTGATCGTCGCTCCGGGCCGCTCGTGAAGGTCAACTGCGCAGCGTTACCTGAAACGCTGCTCGAGAGCGAACTCTTCGGCCATGAGAAAGGGTCATTCACCGGGGCACTGGCGCAGCACAAAGGGCGCTTCGAGGCGGCTAATAAGGGTACCATCTTCCTCGATGAGGTCGGCGAAATGTCGCTGGCGACGCAGAAGAAGCTTCTGCGGGTATTGCAGGAGCGTGAATTCGAGCGTGTCGGCGGGAACGTTCCGGTCAAGGTGGATGTACGCGTTATCGCGGCGACGAACCGCAATCTGCGCGATGAGGTGCTGGATGGGCGATTCCGCGAAGATCTGTTCTATCGCCTCAATGTCATCGAAGTGCATATGCCATCACTGCGCGACCGCAAGGAGGACATTCCCGCCCTTGTCAGCCACTTCCTCGATAAGCATCGCTATAGCGGCGTTGCCATGCCCGCGCGTATCAGTGAAGAGGCGGTTGCGCTGCTCATGGAGCATGAATGGCCTGGCAACGTGCGTGAGTTGGAGAACATCATTCAGCGCGCGGTGGTCTTGAGCCGTGGCGACCTGATTACGCCGGAACATATTGTCTTCCAAAGCGAGATGACTCGCTACATCCTCGATGTGGATCAAAAGGTGCGCGCAGGCACACCGCTCAACGATATGCTCGCGGAGGTACGACGCCAGGCGATTACTACAGCTATTCGGCTGAATGAATTCAACGCGCGGAAAGCGGCAGAACAACTCGACATCTCATTGGAGGATCTCGAGGCGCTGGCTGCTGAACTGAATCTGCCCATCGCCGAGGAGCGGAGCAGGAACGCCGTCTCTCGCTAGCGCCATCTATACCTGGATAGCTCCGAATGCTCTACGGCTTTTCCTGCTGCTCTTGCTGTTCCAGGAAAAGCCGACCTAGAGTGGCGCACGACAGCACATACTCGTCACCTACAAAGCTCATATCGAGCAGGCCTTCCTCGGCCATGTCGCGATAATCATCGGTCACGAGCATATATTGCTTCAACATGCGGCTGACGTCGCTCTCTGGCAGTGATCCCCATTCGCGCAGCTTGCGCAGCACAGCTACCTTGGCCTCGGTGTCATCATCTATCGCACGCATCGTTTCCTCATTCGATAATTGCTGGATTTCCTCGGTCTCGGCGCGTGCCCGGCATCTTAGGTATTGCGCCGGGCATGTTCGCCTCCTGGCCACACTGTAACATTTCAGAGCCGTACAAGACTACATCAATGCATGCATTGCGCAATGATAACCGACCGCGACATAATTTTGTGTGAACATCCTGTAGCTTCCCCGCTGCTCAGAAGCCCCTGGCAGCATCTGACATTAGGAGACTTTATCCCATGGACCTGACGAAGTTGTTTCGACGAGAGCCTGATCCGGCAACCAAAGAGATACGCGAAGACGGGCGCGAGCGATTGCCCGCTGGCCAATATCTGACGAAGAAGTGGCCGATTTTAAGCTACGAGTCTACGCCGAAATTCGACGCGGAGAAGTATCGCTTCAAGGTATGGGGCACGGTCGCCGAGCCATTCGAGCTGACCTGGGATGAGTTACTGGCGCTGCCGCGGGTGCAGTTGACAGCGGACTTCCACTGCGTGACGACCTGGAGCCGATTCGATAACGCCTGGGAGGGCGTGCATATCCGCGAGATTCTCCAGCGGGCGAAGCCGTTGCCGGAGACAAAATATGTCACGGCGCACTCGTTTACCGGCTATACCACGAATATGCCGCTCGCTGACCTCGACGATGACGATGTGCTCATTGCCTTTACCCATGACGGCGAGCCACTCGAACCGGATCACGGCGGTCCAGTGCGTCTGATCGTGCCGAAGCTGTATGCGTACAAGAGCGCGAAATGGCTCAGCGGGCTGGAATTCATGGAGAAGGACCGCCCTGGCTTCTGGGAGGTGCGTGGCTACCACAACCACGCCGACCCCTGGAAAGAAGAGCGCTACTGGTAGCCGCATCGCGATAATTGCAGATGCTGGAATGAAAGACCTGCCTGCGAGACCATACTCAAAATCTCGCAGGCAGGTCGGTTGTTTGTTCGGTTAGTTGCTAGCTGGCGCGCCGGGAGCGCTGATACTCGGTGCTGAGCTGCGAGATCAACTGGCGCGCCTCGGCGTAGGTCAGCGACGGATCCGGCTCTGGCTTGCCAAGCGCCACGCACAGCTTGCGAATGCTCACCAACTGCTGCTCGCTGGCGGCTGGCTCATCCGTTCCCTTGGCCGACGACGCCTTCGCGGCGGGAGCGCTGGATGGCGCGGCTGGCGCGGTCTGCGCCGCTACCGGGCTGACACGAGCCGCTGGGGCAGAGCGGCGACGCTCGACCGGCGTGTCCACAACCCGATCCCCTTCATCCATCTCAGGGGCAAATGCGGTGCCGTAGCCCAGAGCCAGCAACGCGCGTCCTAATGACTTGGTGCTCGCCTTCTCGGCATAGTCCGCAAAGTCCTTAGCAGACTCCGATCCGTACATTGTCGCCTCGTTGCCCAGCACATCGCGCACATAGGTCTTGAAGTGCGCAAACCCTGCCTCGCGATCCTGCTCGACCAGCTCTGTACGGACAACATAGGACGTTGTCGCCAGGCCGCGCACGATGAAATCTCGCTGGTCACGAATAAACCAGAGGAGACGATTCTGGACGTTCAAGTAGTCGCGCCCTTTGAGATTCATCAGATGCTGGTTGGGATCGTAATCAGCCGCGATGCGCCAGTTGCCGGGATACCGGGGCTGCGAATGGGTGGTGATCTGTTCTTCGCTCATAGATTTCCCCCTCCTCAGGAGGTTGCGGGAGAGCCATATCTACCTCCCGCCGACATAATGTCATTCTCGCCCTGGCAGGCAAAAACGGTCATCGCCACACCAGTATTAGAAAATGCGTTCTATATACAGTACCACGAAATCGGTGGCGCTTCAATGCAGCTATCGCGCGCAAAAAGCGCCTGTGCGACAGCTACAGGACTAGATGGCGCGGACAACTGGAAATGAGGAAATCTGGGCGTCATGGCGTAGCCAGGCAGCCGCCCTGCTCGTCTCTACACTGGCGAGAGACATACTCGGCATATACAGCCAGCGCCTGGCGCGGTACAATAGGAGGGAAAGTCGCCACGCGCGAGCGCTCGTCGCGGGCCGCGGCTGGAGCGTACGTCATCGGTCGAGCGGCAATGGCTCACGGGTACGTTATCCCCTGTGATCCGCCTCGTATCATGCCTGGAACATGCGTAGCCCGCACAGCGTTGTGCGGCAATGAAGAGGAGCACATCACATGTCTACCCGGATTACCATGCCCCAGCTTGGTGAGTCTGTCTCGGAGGGAACCGTTGGTCGCTGGCTCAAACAGGAAGGCGAGACCATCAAGCGCGACGAGCCGCTGGTAGAAATCATCACCGACAAGGTGACGGCGGAATATCCCTCACCAGTCACGGGGCGCGTGGTCAAAATCCTGGTGAAAGAGGATGAGACCGTGAAGGTTGGCGCAGAGATCGCCGAGATCGAAGAAGCTGGCGCGGCGGCGAGCGCTTCCTCCACCAGTACGTCTACTTCAAGCCAGGCCCCTTCCGTAACGAGTAACGGTGGCGCTCCATCCGCTAGCGTGCCGGGCGCGAGTGCTAACAACGGCACCAGCGCGACATCCGCTGCTTCCAGTGCGCCCAGCGCGACGGCGACGCTGGATCGTGTCTCGCCACTCGCCCGCCGCATGGCGCAGGAACATCAGATTGACCTCCACCAGATTCAGGGTACCGGCGAGAACGGACGCATCCGCAAAGAGGACATCATGGCGCACATGGCGCAGCCGACTCAGCCGACGGCCACTGCTCCGGCGCCCGTTGCGCCACCTGCGCCACGACCGGCGGCGCCTGCCATGCCAGTAGCGGCGATGGAAGGCGATCAACTCATCAATCCGTCGCCAGCACGCCGCGTGATCGCAGAGCATATGGTTCGCAGCAAGCAGACATCGCCGCACGCGACCACGATCTTCGAGGTGGACATGACCAACCTGGCGCGCTGGCTGGCGGCGAACAAAGACACGTTCCGCCAGCGTGAGGGCTATGGCATCTCGTTCCAGACGTTCGCGATCAAGGCAGCGGTCGAGGCGCTGCGCGAGTATCCGTACGTGAACGCATCGTGGACCGAGGACAACAAGATTCTGCTCCGCCATCAAATCAACGTCGGCATCTCGATTGCGCTCGAAAACAACCTGATCGTTCCGGTAATTCGCAATGCCGATACCCTCAGCCTGGCGGGCATCGCACGCGCGATGAGCGATCTGGTCGCCCGCGCCCGCACAAATCGGCTGAAGCCAGACGAGCTGCAAGGTGGAACGTTCACTGTCAACAATCCCGGCGTTTTCGGCACGATGATGTCTATGTCGATCATCAATCAGCCCAATGCCGCGATCCTGACGATGGATGCTGTCGTCAAGCGCCCGGTGGTCATCGGCGACGCTATCGCTATCCGCGACATGATGTATATGTCGATCTCGTTCGACCACCGCATCCTCGATGGGCTGACCGCTGCCCAGTTCATGGGCGCCATCAAGCGGCGACTCGAGAACCCTGGCTCGGATATTCAGGTCTATTAACCGACCAACGTATTTGGAGGTACGCGAAGCCCGTCGGCGAATTACCGACGGGCTTTTAATACGGCTGATAACAACTCAGCGCTGTGAAGGTAATATATGAGAGCAATCCGCGACGTGGCGGGAACGGCATACTACGCTGTATACCTACCTGACGGTTTGCGTTAGCCTGCGAGCGCTTCTGAATGCTCCTGCGTGCGCTCCTCGCGCACGGCGCCGGTCACCGCACTCAGTAAATCGAAGTCCCGGGATGCAAGAGCGTATTGATGCCACTCGTACGTTTTGCGGAATGGAAGCTGAAAATCAGGATGGCGAGCCTCTACGTAGAAGCCTGCGCCCGTCTTCCCCAGAACCACCTCCGCACCTGTTCGAACATTCTCGTAATGACGCATTGGTTCTCTTTCCTCGACGATCATAATTTCGTGCGAGGGGCGATATATAACAGCACATTGCCCACGCCGTCAATCATTGTACATCATTCCCACACCATCTGCAGTCGTCCAATAGTCCTAACGGTTCATGGCCTTCTGGCGTGATGAAATCCCCGTCATTTAGCGCCTTCTGTGCTATAATTGCCAGCGTCGATTGGTTGCGAAAGAGGTACTATCCCGCATGTCTAGTGCGTCAAAAGTTCCAGGGTCAGAGCGCGTGCTCGTCTGTATCGCGTGGCCCTACGCGAAAACCAGCACCCACGTCGGTCAGATCGTCGGCTCGATCCTGCCCGGCGATATTTTTGCCCGCTACTCCCGCATGAGCGGAAAAGACGTCCTGATGGTCTCTGGCAGCGACGAGCATGGCACGCCGATTGTCGTGGACGCCGACCGCGAGGGCGTCTCGCCACGCGAATTCGTCGCCCGCCATCACGCGCAGATCCTCGAAATCTGGCAGCGGCTTGGTATCTCGTGGGATCTCTACACCGAGACGACCACCGAGAACCACTATCGCGTCACGCAGGAGTTCTTCTTGCGGCTGCTGGACAAGGGCTACATCTACAAAGATTCGATGAGCTCGCCCTTTTGCCCGACGGATCAGCGCTTTCTACCTGACCGCTACATCAACGGCACGTGTCCGTATTGCGGCTTCACCGATGCGCGCGGCGATCAGTGCGATAACTGCGGGCGGACGCTTGATCCCGAACAGTTGATCAACCCAAAGTGCCGCCTCTGTGGCAGCGTCACCAGCGCCATCGAGATTCGTCCGACCGAGCACTTCTTCCTCGACCTGCCCAAATTCGAGCCGCAATTGCAAGCCTGGCTGGAAGAGAACCAGACGCGCTGGCGCCCGAATGTCGTCAACTTCGCGATCAACTGGATTCGCGAGGGGCTGCGACCGCGTGCCATCACGCGCGATCTCGATTGGGGCGTGCCAGTGCCGCTGCCTGGCTACGATGACAAGCGCATCTACGTCTGGTTCGACGCAGTCATCGGCTACTTCTCCGCCAGCATCGAGTGGGCAACGCTGGAGGGCCAGCCAGACGCCTGGAAGCGCTTCTGGGAGATTTCGCCGGATGGAACAGCGCCTTCGCGCTCGTACTATTTCATTGGCAAAGACAATATTCCCTTCCACACGATCATCTGGCCCGCGATGCTGCTGGGCTACGGCGGGCTGACGCTGCCGTATGACGTACCCGCGAACGAGTTCATGACGATGGGTGGGTTTAAGGCATCAAGCAGCCGGGGCAACGTCATCTGGACCAAAGATGTGCTGGACCAGTATGGCCCTGACCCGGTGCGCTACTACCTCGCCAGCACCATGCCGGAGAATCATGACACCGACTTTACCTATGACGAGCTGGTGCGCCGCAACAATGACGAACTGGTAGCCACCTATGGCAACGCCGTTCACCGGCTACTAACCTTCGCACAGCGTAACTTCGATGGCAAAGTGCCGCAGCCAGGCGCGCTAAGCGAGGCCGACAAGGCGATGTTGGCGACGATGCGACAGGGGCTGGTCGCGGCGGCCAAGGCCATCGAGGCGGTCCATCTGCGCGATGGGCTCAACGAGGCAATGACTGTCGCACACGCCGCGAACCGCTACCTCGACGAGCAGGCGCCGTGGAAGCGCATCAAAACCGACCGCGAGGGCGCCGCCACCACGGTATACACCATTATTCAGGTGCTCAACGGGTTGAAGGTGCTGTTTGCTCCGTATGTGCCGTTCTCGTCGCAGAGGCTGCACGAACTGCTCGGATTCTCTGGCAAGGTTGAGGACTGTACCTGGAACGCTGACGATGTACCCGTCGGCCAGGCGCTACCCGTCCCAACGCCGCTCTTTGCCAAATTCGACCCTCCCGTCATGCCCGAGGAAAGCAGCGGCTGGGAATAGCGGGATATGTTCGGGAAGGACGGCGTTATGCGGCGCATTGCGATTCTGGCCGAGGGCTGCTTTGACCGTCAGAGCGCGAAGACGGCGGTCGGCGTGCTGCGCTATAGCCAGGATACCGTCGTAGCGGTGATCGACAGCACACGCGCGGGCCAGGACGCCGCCGCCGCGTTGGGCAATCCCACTGGGCCGGGGCGCGGCGTGCCCATCGTCGCCAACTTCGCCGCGACGCTGGCGTTCGAGCCGGACACCTTGTTAATTGGCATTGCCCCGATTGGTGGACGGTTGCCTGACGCCTGGCGCGCGGAGGTACTGGCAGCGCTTCAGCATGGGCTGGAGGTTGTGAGCGGGCTACACCAGTTCCTTGGCGATGACCCTGAACTGGCGGCTGCCGCTCAGGAGTACCACGGGCGCATCTGGGACGTGCGCCGACCGCCGGAATCGCTCGCCATGCGCATCCGCGAAGGCACGCCGCATCGTCCCAGCAGCCATGTCGTCTCGTTCTGCGGCAGCGACTGTAACGTTGGCAAGATGACTGCCTGTATCGAGCTCGACCGCGCGGCCCAGCGGCGCGGCATCTCATCGGTCTTCGCGGCGACAGGCCAGACAGGCATAATGGTCTGCGGGAGCGGCATTCCAGTTGACCGCTTCATCAGCGACTTCATTTCTGGTGGCGTCGAGGCAATGGTGCTCGATTTCGCCGAGCGCTACGACTGGGTATTCGTCGAGGGACAGGGGTCGCTCGGCCACCCGGCATACTCCGCGGTGACGCTCGGCCTGCTCCACGGGTCTGCGCCCGATTTCCTGATCCTCTGCCACGAAGCGGGGCGCACCCATATTCACGGCTACGATGTCACCATTCCACCATTATCGGTTGTACGAGAAATCAACGAGACGGCGGTGGCCTGGCTCAAACCCGCGCCGGTCGTCGCCATCGCGCTCAATACCGCGCGGTTGGATGCAGTGGCGGCGAATGCTGCCATTGAGGCCGCCACGCAGGAAACAGGGCTGCCGGTGACTGATCCTGTGCGATTCGGGGCGGATATGCTGCTGGATGCGCTACTCGCGCAGACGTAGACAAACCGGCAATAACGGGAAGGGCGGTGACATGGAATTGACGGCGCAGGCGCTCGATCTGAATCTGAGCGTTCCTTTTCGCATCTCTCGCAGCGTTCAGTCTGTCGCGCACAATGTGCTGGCGCGCATCGAGGATGATGGGCTGACCGGTATCGGCGAGGCGGCGCCCAGCGGATACTATGGCGAAAAGTGCGAAAGCGTCCTGGTCGCGCTATCCTACTTCGCCGAGCACCTAGGCGACGATGCCACACTGATCGAAGACATTTCCGCCGACCTCAACCGGGTGATGCGTGGCAACGCGGCGGCGCGGGCGGCGGTTGACATGGCGCTCTACGACCTCGTTGGCCAGCGCCTCGGCATACCAGTCTATCAGCTACTTGGGCTGAATCCCGACCGGACGCCGGTAACCTCATTTACCATCGGGCTGGATACCCCTGCCGAGATGGCGCGCAAGGCGCAAAAGGCCGCGCAGTTCCCCGTGCTCAAGATCAAGGTAGGCACACCAGACGACCTGGAGATCGTGCGCGCAATTCGCGACGCGACCGATGCGCGGCTGCGGGTGGATGCCAACGAAGCCTGGACGCCCAAGCAGGCTATCAAAACGATCAATGCGCTAGAGCCGTTTGGTATCGAGTTCGTGGAGCAGCCAGTCGCCGCCAGCGACCTGGAAGGTCTGCGGCTGGTGCGCGATCATACCAATCTGCCGATCTTTGCCGATGAAAGCTGCGTCACGCTGGAAGATGTACCGAGAATGGCGGGCGTGGTGGATGGTATCAATATTAAGCTGATGAAATGTGGCGGCATCTCACAGGCGCTCAAGATGATCGCGACGGCGCGCGCGCATCACTTGCGGGTCATGCTGGGCTGCATGATTGAAAGCTCGGTGGCGATTACCGCCGCTGCCCAGATCAGCCCGCTTGTCGACTACGCCGACCTCGATGGCGCGCTGCTGATCTCCAACGATCCATTTGAAGGCGTGGGTATCGAGCGTGGCAAGTTGGTGCTCTCCGACCGCCCGGGGCTAGGAGTACGCATTCGCGCCACGGCGACGCTGCCAACCAAGCCTATTCGCGCGCGCAATGCCCGTATCGTCAGCGCGAAGGATGAGGAGTAATGCAAGATGGCGAGGGAACTCAACTACGATGAAGCGCTGGCGTTGCTCCGGGCGCATAACGAGAACGAGAGCCTCGTGAAACATGGCATAGCGGTGGCGGCGGCAATGGCTGCGTATGCGCGCAAATATGGCGAAGATGAGCTGACCTGGCGCGTAACCGGCCTGCTCCATGACGTGGACTATGAGAAGCATCCTACCATCGAGGAACACGGTAAGGTTGGCGCCGACTGGCTCACGGATGAGGATTATCCAGACCACGTCGTCCACGCGGTCATAGCCCACAACGACTACCACGGCGTCCCGCGTGATGATCTGATGTCGCGGGCGCTTTTTGCCTGCGATGAGCTTACCGGCCTGATTACCGCGACGGCGCTGGTGCGGCCCAACAAAAGCATCCATGGGCTGGAAGCCGCATCGGTGCGCAAGAAGATGAAAGACAAAGCGTTCGCGCGCGGCGTCAATCGCGACGACATCGTCAAGGGCGCTGAAGAGTTGGGCGTGGACCTCAACGAGCATATTGCATTCGTCATCGCGGCGATGGATGGCGCAGCTGATGGGCTTGGGCTGGAGGGAACCCCCGCCTGACTGGTAACACGCTGTTACGGGAGGCCAAATATGCCGGTGCGCATTGACCATGTCATCGTCGCGGGCCGCGATCTGGGGCAACTCGAAGCGGCGTTTACCCGGCTGGGATTCAATGTCGTCGGTGGCGGACAGCACCCTCACCTTGGCACGCGCAATCGTATTATTCTGCTCTACCAGGGGTATATCGAGCTCCTGGCAATTGCCGATGAGCAGGCCGTCTCGCCAGCGATGCGCGAACGGCTCGCGACAGCGCCCGGCTGGATTGGCTTTGCGCTGCAATCGGCCGATATTGTTGGGGAAGCGGACGAAATGCGGGCGCGAGGAGCTGACATACGCGGGCCGAAGCCAGGCAGACTGGTCGCGCCAAATGGAAGCGTGCGCTTGTGGCAGACCGTAACCGTAGGCGGCGATGATCTCTTCAGCGCTGCCGAGCCGATTCCATTTCTGATTCAGCACGACAGCAGCGGCGCACAGCACCAGCAGGAGCTGGCGGGCGCGGATGCCATCTCGCCTCATCCGAACGGAGCGCAACGCCTGCAAGCGGTGATTGTGGCGACTGCCAGCCTCTCCGCTACAGAGGATGTCTTCACGCGTGATTATGGGCTACGTGCACCAAGACCAGCGATAACCGTCCCAGTGCTCGCCGCAAACGCGCGGGCGCTACCACTGCAAGCAGCTGGCGAACGCATTGTGCTGGCGGAGCCAGTTGGCGCTGGAATCGTGAAGGATCGGCTCATGAGCGCAGGCGAGGGAGTTTGCTGCGTATCCGTGGCAGTTACCGACCTCGCCGCCTCCCGCGACTTTCTCAAGCAAGAGAACGTTCCATATGAGCAATGGGAGGACGGCCTGATGATTCCAGCAACAGTGACGGGCGGCGCACCACTGGCGTTCGTCATAGATACATCGGAGTAAAAACTACATGAAGGCATCGGTACAACGAGTCGCGGACGCGCTGGAGCAGTTGGGCATCCAGGTGGAGATAACAGAGTTTGCGGAGAGCACGCGCACGGCTGAGGAGGCAGCGGCAGCGGTCAATAGCACACTCGGCCAGATCGTCAAGTCGCTGGTTTTCCTCGCTGGGGAGCAGCCTGTGTTGGCGCTGGTCTCGGGGACGAACCGTGTCGATACCGATAAGCTGGCGGCGGTGGCTGGCGGGCCGATCAAACGCGCGAACGCTGACATCGTCCGTGAGGCGACCGGATTTTCGATTGGTGGGGTTCCGCCAATTGGCCACACGTCTTCGCTGCCAACCTACCTCGACCGCGACCTGCTCCAATACGAACTCGTCTGGGCAGCGGCTGGAACGCCCAACGCCGTCTTCCCCATCACACCTGATGAGCTTCAGCGCATCACTGGCGCGGCGGCGGTCGATCTGAAAGCCGCGGGCTAACCGCAGTTCATGCAGCGCATACGGCTTACGATGCCGCAACTGGGACGAGCCAGACGGGATGCGCCAGCCACAGCCCTGCCAGCAGAAGCAGCACGACGCCGACAGCCAGACGGATAGTTCGGCTGTGGCGCACATTGGGCACAGCCGACTCACTGGCCATCATGACTGTCAGTGCCACCATCCAACCAAGATTCCCCATGCCGATGCCGAACATCACCAGCATCAGCGCCCAGCAGCAGCCGACCGATATCGCTCCATGGCGAATGCCCTCCCGCCAGGCAAGGCGTGCGCCCGCAATCGCCTTGACTGAATCATGGAGCGATTGGCAGCGCGCAAGGCAAACGGCCTTCCAGGGAGTGAACTGGAAGAGGCCAGCCACCGTGAATGTCACCGCGCCGATCACAAGACTATGCGCAACAAGCCACGGCCACGAATCCACAAGTCGGTGTATCAGTGTATCGCCAGCGAATGCTAGCAGGCCAAACACCGTCCACGCGCTTGCGTATCCGGCGAAGAAGAGCGCAAAACTGCGGCTTGAGTAATGATGCTTGCCCCAGTCAGCAGGGATGCCAGGCATGATGAGCACGCCCGAAGGCGCCATCATAGCCACTAGCATCACCTGCCAGCCGACGAGAAACACCACGGCGGCTACTGCCCAGGGCAGACCACTCTCTTCCAGCAAATAGTGGTGGTCAATGAGAATGCGCCATCCCGACAGCGTGGCGATGATCGTGGTCGTCCAGGCAGCTCCGACGATGAGCCACGGCCAGCCGAGGCGCATATATAGGTGTTGTCGGGACGGTGCGGGGAGTTCTGTTGACATCCGAAATCTCTCGATAGCTAACAGCCGCGAGACCAGCAGCGGGCAGCACACCGGGAACCAGCGCCCTATGCGCTCAGATATGCCCGCCACACGTGCTCGACAGGAGTCGCCGAGCGCCCTCGACTAGCGCACGATAGCACAGCCGAAGGGCTGGGTTTCCGGGACGGTTATGGGTAATCCAGCGAAAATGTCGCGCAGGGCGCTCTCCAGATCGCTGTGGGTTGCCCGCGATGGATCGCGTTTATCGTCGATTCGCCCTCTGTAGACCAACCGACGCGATGCGTCCAGCACGAAGACATGCGGCGTGCTAATAGCACCGAACTTCTCGGCAACAGCGCCATCAACATCTTTGAGGTAGGGAAAGTTGAAGCCTTTCTCGCGTGCTCGGCGCGCCATCTCCTCGAACGTGTCAGGCGGGGACAAGTACGGATTGTTCGAGTTGATGGCGACCACTTGCACTCCCGCCCGGCTGTACTTCTCTTGTAGCGCCATGAGTCGCTCTTCATTGGCCTTGACCGTGGGGCAACCCGTGCAGATGAACGCCACAATGAGCACGCACCAGCGCGAGAAACTGGCGAGCGAGTAGCGCTCGCCATCTACGCCCGGTAAATCCGCGAACGCGCTCGCACGTTGACCGATAGCGAGCATCGCGATCACCGCCCCCGGCTGAACACACGGGCAAGCCCCCGGCGCTGCGTCGCTGCCGTTGCGGTTGCTGGTATCGCGACGGTGACGAAGCGATCCGGGAATTGCTTCACGATTCCGTCAGCCAGCGTATCCGACACGGTCATAATCTCGGTGAAGATGTCGTCGAAGGCCGACACATCATCGTCCCATTTGCCAGCCAGGCGCGCCACCGCTTCGTCTTTTGTCAGCTTGAGATGAACGCTGAGCAGGTCAACCACATCATTCTTCGGCCAATTCGGATTCGCGCCGCTCAGGAAGGCAGCGATCTCCTCGGCGTTCTGCGACCAGCGCTGATCTTGCCGCTGAAACTCGGCGTCATCGCCTGCCTTGGCAGCCGTCAGCAGGTCAACCGCGATGAGGATGTGCTGCTTCAACAGGTCGGTGAGTCGCGCACCGGCCACCTCACCATAAAAGGGAACAATCGCGTTGCCGATGTGCTCCTGGTTCTTGAGCAAGCGGGTCGCGGCGGCGCCCGTGTCTTGTCCATCGCTGGCAAAGGCGACGATGTATTGCCGCGTCCAGATCGCATGGTCTGCCCAGAGTTTGCGGAGAGCCGTCCGCAGGTTGCACTGCGCCTCACTCATTGCCATGATAGATACCCTTTCTGTCCCTTCGGCGTGAGTTAGCCGACTGGCCGACGTGATCATCCAAACGCGCCGCGATAACCGATATTTCGCCGGTGCGCCGGGATATTCACAATAAGTCAAATCTTATTTTCACTAATTACGAGGAAAGGTTACACGCCAAATCTAAAATGCCGAGTGGAGTCTCAGAGTCTCTATGTATCGGTCTTTGATAGGGCGGTGCAAACAAGGGCAAACAGAGGAAAGCAGTCACTAGACAGGCTGGAGAGTTGCAAGAGTGTACCAATGAAAAAACCTCGTCCGCATGGGACGAGGTGGTGAACAACACTGTGGCGTGCCCGAGAGGACTCGAACCTCCGATCTCTGGCTCCGCAGGCCAGCGCTCTATCCACTGAGCTACGGGCACGTATCGGGACATCGCTGAAAGCAATGCCCACGACCGACAGCTTATCATCTGACTCAGCAAAAGTCAAACGTCATGCGCCATGAAAGCAAAGCGCCCGCGTATCATATCGTCCCGCACACGTGGCTCTGCTCACCACTTGTAGGCGCTGATGGTCTGCCACTCATCCTGCGTCGTGGTCTGCCACTCGTAGAAGCCGACCCCAATACAACCGATCTCGCGCGCCGTGCGCAGGTCAGTGGATATCTCGGCTTTGGTCGGAGCATCTTTCCATCCGGTAAACGCTGCCGTGTACATATCGTACGTCTGCCCGGTTTCCTCGATAGGCAGCGGCGTGCCGCCCGCAATGCTCATCGCCGCGCGAATCGTCTGAATCGAGACGCTGACGAAGCGTTCTACCGCGTCATCGCTGTATGGATGATTTTTGCGGCTATGCCAGTAGTCCATCGGTGCGATGACGTTGAAACTGGCCGCGATGGCGGCGTACGGATAGCCAGGGCGAGCGTAAGGATGAAACACTGAGGCGACGAACAGCACATCTGGACCAAGTATCGCGCGCGCCAGCTGACCATACATGTAGACGCTGCCACTGTCGGTCACTTCCTCGATGTCCATTAGCAGACCATCGGCATGGTCACCGTCCGGCGTGCGGTAGTTGGCAACCAGCTCAGTCATCCGCGCGTCGTCGCCGATATTGTCGAGATTCGTGTATATCCAGGCGATCACCGTGAGACCAGCCTTATGGGCCGCAGGGATCAGACGATTGAGCGAGTCTTGCGCGTAGAAGCCATAGCGAGTTATGGCGACCTCAGTGTAGATATGTGTGATGCCCGCTTTCTTCGCCGCCTGTACCAGCGTGTCAACATCGGAGTGATGCACCAGATAGTTCGTGGCATACATCCCCTTGCCTGCCATCGGCGCCCAGATGGGCTTTCCATTGACCTGCTCTGTCGCGGGATTGGGCTGATCCATGCGGACGTCGCCACCCCATATCCAGCCGTTTCCCTGCGCCGTCGCCACGTTGTACCATGGGTTACCATGGGCATCGGTTGCCCACGCGGAGAATACCAGGTCCGTTCCGGGCGTGAGATTCGCCAGCGGCATCGAGCGCGTGTCAACTTTGGCATACACGGTCGCGGGAAGTGTCACCGTCGCATGACCGGCCAGTGGAAACGGTCCGTGCTGCGTGGTCAGCGGATTGGCCTCTGCGATGGGTAAGCCGGGGTAGCCGCACCCGTTGTCGCTAACGCCCGTGGGGAAGGTAGCCGAGACGACATTGGACGGTATATAGCCTTCGACGCCGCTCCAAATCGAGACGTGGCTCCATTGCTGAGCGCCAACGGTTTCCTGCCCAAGAGATTTGACCTCTGTGCCAGGAAGAAGCTGCGTCAGGAGCGTCGAGTGGGTGTCAGCGGAAGCATAGACAGGCGTGCACGGCTTCTGCGCATAAAGCGAGCTGCTGGCTGCTGCCCGTGCCACACCGCTAGACGGCGTCACCGCCAGCAGGCCTGTCACTCCGACCACTACGAGGGCTACGACGCGGCAGAAGACGCTGAATGTGCTCAAGGAGTTTGGCGATTTATCGGCGCGCCCTGCATTCAACCCGACACCTCATTCACCTATCAGCAATCTACGCAATGCCGCCGCAAAGTTAACCCAGGACTGCACATTACAGCGCTACCGGCACATCCGCCAATTGCATCGAAATGACACGCGAGACGCTATTTTCGCCCATGGAGATACCATAGATCGCTTTGGCATAGGTCATCGTCACACGATTGTGAGTGACGACGATAAACTGTGTCTGCTCGGCAAGTGACTGAAGGATGTCACAGAAGCGCACAACGTTCGCTTCGTCCAGTGCGGCATCCACCTCATCCAGCAGACAGAATGGCGGCGGGTTCGTTTCGAGTAGTGCAAACAGCAGCGCCACCGAGACCATCGCGCGCTCTCCACCTGAAAGCAGGGAGAGATCCTGCACCCGCTTGCCCGGAATCTGTACGTAGACCTCCACGCCACCGAAGCCAGGACGTTTCGGCGTCGCATACTCCTCGGCGTCTTCGTCGTCCTCGCTCAGGTCGCGCCGTGGCGCCGTCAACTCCAACCGCGCCGCGCCACCGTGGAAGAGCGCGGTGAAGTGACGTTGGAACCGCTCGTTGACGATCTGGAACGTCTCCTCGAACTGCCGCCGCATCGTCGCATCCAGTTCGGTGATGATGCCGCGCAGGTTAGTGGACGCCTGCTCCATATCGCGCACCTGGCTCGTCAAGAAGTCGTAGCGCGTCTTCAATTCTTCGTAGGCCTGCGGCGCGTCGGGATCATACCCGCCGAGATTCTTGATCCGCGACCGCAGCTGATCTATCTGGCGGCGCAGTTTGCTCATCTCTTCCGCACTCAATGCGTCGGAGTCATCGCTCTGGCCGCTGAGCACCGCATCCACTAGCGCCTGTGGGTCGGCGTTTTCGTCCTCCTCCGTGGCGAGATCGTCGCGCATCTGCTGGGCCAACGCCTCAATGGCGTCGCGCGCGCGCTGCGCCTCCACGATACTGCGCCGATACTCCACCTCGAGCCGCGCGAGATCCTGCCGCTCCGCGCCCTGCCCGCGTTCTAGCTCAAGCGCCTGCTGCTCCAGCTCGCTCTGACGCGCATCCGAAACTCGCAGTTCCTCGCCAAGCGACTGTACGCGCTCGCGCGTCATGGAAATCGTGGACTCTTGCTTCTCGATCCACGCGACGAGTTCCGCGTGCTGCGTGGTGAGCGCCTGCATCCGGGTGTTGCGGCGGGCAAGCTGTGCTTCGAGCTCGCGTACCTGGCCACCCACCTGTTCTGCTCGCTGGCCCAACACGCGAACTTCCTGCTGCTGAAGCGCCAGGGTCGTGCGCGTCTGCGTCAGCTCGTCCTGTTGCGCTCGATTGCGTTCCGTCAGGTCATCCATTGCGTTCTGGATGTCTTCGATGAGCTCAGTGGCCTCTTTCTGCGCCCGATCCTGCTCCGCGACGCGCTCGATGGTGGCTGCGATCTCCTGCTCAATGCCCGTAACCTCAGCGGCGAGTTGATCGGCGACCGACTGACCGACATGGGCTTCGCTCTGGGTACGCTCGAACTCGCGTTGCAGGGAAGTCACCCCTCTCGCAAGCTCCTGCGCGGCCTCCTCGGCTTGCTGGATAGCGACTCCGAGTTGCTCATTGCGCTGTTTGCGCTCCTGTTGGTGGGTAAGTGCGCGCTCGTATTCGCCGCGCGTCTCCTCCACCTGCGTAGCCAAACGGTCGATTTCCGCAGGAAGCTGGCGCAGCTCTCGCTCGCGGCCAAGTTGGCTTACCTCGTGTCCACCACCGGACATGCGGGATCCCCCACGTAACCAGCCATTCGGATGCACGATCTCGCCATCGATCGTCACGAGAGGCACGGGTGGCGCTTGATTGCCCCACTGAGCCGCGATCACTGCCACATCGCGCACGATGTATGCGCCTCGGAGCGCACGCAGCAGTGCCTGATATAGTTCAGGGGCGCATTGCATAGCATCATGAGCGAAACCGAAGAATCGCTCGCCATCTGCCTGGGGCATACCCGGCGTTCCCAACGGCTCCGTTTGCGCGTCGAGCCAGAGCATCGTCGCCCGCCCGCCGTTGCGCTCGCGCAGCCAACGCGCAGCTTCATGCGCATCCCGCCGGGTGGGCAGGATCGCCGCGTGGAGGAAGCTGCCCATCGCCGCTTCAATGGCCACTTCGAATCCCGCTGGCGCGCTAATCACCTGTGAGACAATTCCAATCACTGGAGGCTTATCGTCATCGCTGGATTGCAGCAATGTGCGCACTCCATCGCTGAAGCCCTCCATGTTGCGACGCCATTCTTCGAGCAATGCCAGGCGGTCGCCGACCGCATGGCGCTCGCGCTCGCCATCGCCCACCGCAGCGCGCAGTTGCTCCAGGTCCAGCTGCGCCTCGGCAATCTCCCGGCTAATCTGTTCGCGCTGAGCTACCAGATCCTCTACGGCTCGATGCGCCACGTCGAATTCGCTGCGACGCGCCTCTAATGCATCTCCCGCCGCCGCCAGTTTGCGCTCCAACTGCCCCACCGATTCACGCCGGGCAGCCAAAGTGCGGTTGCGCTCACCCACCTGCCGCTGCAGCCGCCCCAGCTCTGTCTGTGCTGCACCCAGCCTGGCCTGCACCTGAATGACATCGCGTTGTGCTGACCGTAAACGAGCCTCCTCACGCTCCTGTTCCTGACGTGCGGCGTGCCCATCACGCTCGAGGACTTCTACCTGGCGCGCCGTGGCATCAGCTATCTCAGTGGCCTGTGCGACCTGTGCCTCCAGCGCCTCCGCGTGCGCTCGGCCAGCGATGATCGCGTCTTCCTGCTGCTCCTGCTCGGCGCCAAGTTCACTCTGTTGTCGTTCGACGCTATCTATCCGTTCGCGCGCCACCGCCAGCTCGCGTTCAGCCGTCTGCAGGGCATCCAGCCCGGTCCCGCGTTCGCGCCGGATCTGAGCGATCTGGCCGAGCAAGCCTTCGCGCTCCTCGCGGATCGCCGCGATGCGCTGATCTTGTTCGGTCAGCAGCGCCTGGAGCTGCGCTATCCGCGACTCAAATTCACGCTCAGCGACGTCGGCAACTGCGCTGGCGGTATGAAGGTCCGTCCATTGCCGCCGATACCATTGACGAAGCAGCCGTGTAAGATCCTCATGAGCACCCGCAAATTCACGCGCTCGTCGCGCCTGATCGGCGAGTGGCGCGAGTCGAGGCTCGATCTCACCGAGAATGTCGCGCAGACGCGAGAGATTGCTCTGCGTAAGCGTCAGCTTCTGTTCAGCCTCAGTGCGTTGCGCCTGAAACTGGCGGATACCCGCGGCATCCTCGAAGAGGCCGCGTCGCTCCTCAGCGCGCAGGCTCAGCGCCTGATCGACAAGTCCCTGGCCGATCACAGTGTATGAGTCATGACCAATGCGCGCCTGGGCCAGCAGGTAGAGCACATCTTTCAGGCGGACGCGCTGCCCATTCGCCAGGTATTCGCTATCCCCCGACCGGAAGCTGCGCCGGGCCACCGTCACCTCGGTAAAGTCGGACGGCAGCCAGCCCGCGCTGTTGTCCAGCACAAGCCCCACCTCCGCCATCTGCGCGGCGCCTCGTCCCTGACCACCCGCGAAGATCACGTCATCGCTGCGTTTGCCGCGCAACTGGCGCATGCTCTGCTCACCAAGCACCCAGCGTATCCCGTCGGCGACGTTGGACTTACCCGAGCCATTCGGACCGACGATCGCTGTGATTCCCGGGCTGAACTCCAACACAGTGCGCGGGGCGAAGCTCTTGAAACCATGCAGCTCAAGCCGTTTGAGATACATGCCGCGCCGCCTCCTCGCGCCTGCGAAACCACATGCGGCCACGCCGTTCCGTGGCTGCCCACGCCAGCATACCATGTTTCCCGCACTTCGCCCGATTCTCGCCCCATGTGTGGCCTGCTTGGGCTATACTCGTCGCAAGGCTATCCGATTACTGTGGGGCGCTCGCACAAAGCTCTGTTTGCCGAAGAATGAACGGCATCGGAATTGCAACAAGCGGTTGGCAAACACCGTACGAGTAGCGCGATGTGCCAGGCGTTGCGCGCACCAGCAGCCGCGAGGCAAAGAGAGGGTTTATGGAGGGTAAATCGGACAAGGCGGGGTCGGCACGTCATGCTATCACCGATGTGTATGACGAAGAGCGGCGCACCTTTCTGGTGCATTTTCCGCTGTGGTACATCATCGCCCTCGGGCTTAGCGGCGTGATCGTGCTGGGGCTGACGGGCTTCCTCGGACGGCCACAGAGCGACTACGCCTATGACGTCATCTTCCGTCAGCCATGGGTACTCTATCTCTGGCTCTGTGTGCTGGTGTTGACGCTCGAGGTGGCCGTCCTACGGGATGCCTCAGTTCGGCTCTATCGTCTCGTTGTCGTGGCGACAACACTGATTGCAATGATTATCGTGCTCATCACGTTCTTTTATGGCATTCCCTTTGGCGAGCTGCTCAACTCCCTGCTTGACCAACTCTTCCACCTTCGCGTCGCTGTCGAGCAATTGGTCGCCAGCCCCTGGTTTTACGCTGTGCTGAACTTTGGGGTGCTTGGCGTCTATGCGCTGGATTCGGGGCGGCGCTGGCTACGGCGCGCGCGCGGGCTGGCCCCGAACAGGCGTGTAGATATCGGCCTCGGTGAGACCAATCAGGCAAAACGACTCCCTGGCATGCAGCAATTGGTGGCGGGTGATTTGCTGGCGGGCGCGCTGCTCTGCGCGGCACTTGCGATCATCTTCCGCTCCGATGTCGTCGCCACATTCTGGCATCTGACCAACTCAACAGTTATTACCAATGGTTGCACCGTATCGTGGCCGCTGGGCCAGTGCACGCCGCCAGGGCTGACCAAAGCCGACCCACCTACGCTCACTTTTATGGACACAATCCTCGCCCTGATCGCCTTACCAACCGGGATGTTAGTGCTGGCGCTGGCTGGGGCTGTCAGTGGGCTCGGGGCTTTGGGTGGTGTCAAGCGTGAATCGAGTGTATCACAACCGCTGCCTTCTTCCATTCAGCAGCAATCGAGCACACAGACTATCTCCGAGCATGTCTCCCGGACCTTGCTGGATACCCTGCTTGCGGCGCTGAATCGCGGCGGTGGCGGCGGACAGTCCACGACGACAGCGGCGGAAGTCGCGTCTGAGAGCTTGCTGCTGCCACTGCGCAATGTGCTTTGGCCACCGCTCATCTTCCTGGGGATTGCGGCCGTCGCCCAGGCGGCAACGCACATCCAGACCTATTTTCACGGCGTCAAGTCGCTCACTGATGAGGCGTTGCTGCTAGTAACCGCCGCGCCATGGGCAGTGGTTTCCGCCGTCAGCATTGTCATTGCACTCGCACTGATCGTGTTCCACGGGCGGATTGCCGAGAATACCTTTCGCTTTCTAGGCTTAGTCGCATTCATCGCCCTGCTCACCGCCTGGATCTATTCGTTGGCGCTCTGGAGCTTCAATCAACTGCTCTTGTTGCTGGGCGCCAGTACCAGACACCCCTTCGATCCACCGGCCTGGAACACCGTGCTCTCGCTGGGTGCATTGCTTATCTTTGGCACCATTTATTTCGCCGGTCGCTTGCGTCGCCCACCTGGCGAACCCGCCGATAGTGGAGGGTCGAGCCAATAGGTTCGGCATTATTGCTGACGGTGAACTGGCACCACTCTTGCATGTAAAGCATGCAGCGCCCGCTGCAATACAGCCGAGACGCGAGCGCAGGAGGTGTCTAGATGCTGGCTACTGTTTCAATAGTTATGGCAAGCGTGCTGGGAGTCATCTGGGGCTGGATCGTCTGGATTGTCATTGGTGGCATCGCGGGCGCGATCGCCGATCAACTGGTACAGGGCAACCGACTGGGCTGCCTGGGAAATGTCATCGTTGGCATTCTTGGCGGCCTGTTAGGTGGCTTCATTCTTGGGCTGTTCAGCGTTGATGTCAATGGCATCATCTGGACATTTGTCACTGCATTGGCAGGTGCAATTGTCTTGCTGCTCATTGTTCATCTAATAACCGGTGGACGCGGCATTGGTATGCGTCATCGGTAGCAGCACGCGAACAGCATTGCACGCACATCCCGCGCGCCGGGTACTGGGAACCACGCCCACTGCCCGGCGCGCACGCTTTCTCTCAGTGCCTGGCTGAGTCATCCCCAAGTAGTTTGTACGAACCGGAGATCTGTTTTGCCGTTCTGCTCACAACAAGGCGGTCGCACCGACAACTACATAGTCGGCATAGGCGTACTGCGGCATTGCTGGACGCTGCACCGACGCGGTGCGCCTCCCCGGACGATCAGCTGCATTGTCGGTGATTCGTAATCCCAGGGCATTCATGACCTGCATGTTGCGGCGAGCGAGCTCGGGATGCGGAACATACGCGTAGAGCGATGAGTTCATCGTGGCGAGCTGCTCGTCACATTGCTCAATCGTGTGGCCATATTGTGCACAGGCATCGCGTACCTCGCGCAGCTGCCTGTCCGGTCGGAGCGCAAAGATGTTGCGGAGCGCGCAGACGAGATTATGGGAGCGGTTGAGTAATATCGTGCGGCCATGGGCCAGACGACGGGCAAGCGCCCGATCCCCGTGCTGTATCGCTGCCTCCAGGCTCCGCATGATAAGGCCGAATGGCGCATAATCGAGCTTCAACTCAAGAAAATCGACGAGATCGGCGGTTGTGCCCTCTTGCCATTGTCGTAGTAACTCCAGCGCGTACTGCCCCTCGTAGCGCTCGAACCGGTCGCTACTTCCCTTCCTGCGCCTTCCAGTCACTGGCACGCTCAGCAGCATATCCTTGCAGTTACATATCCAGAGCGCGTGCAGGTAGTGTACCGTTGCCAGAATCGGGAATGCTGTGAATCGGCGCTGTCCATGCACGTCCTGAACGAAGGGGAAGCTTGCCAGCACCTCTCCCGATATCCGGTCGAACTCGGCCAGCTTCTCGACAACCAGTCGCGATTCCGCGGCGAGGCCGCCGCGCACGAGAACATCGGTTCCTGTACTCATCAGGTTTCCGCCTTCCAGCAGACTCAGTTCCACCAATGATTCACAATGTTCCTTCAGCATCAAGCGTACCACCTGGTGGCAGTGTCGCGACCAGTTCGATAGTCACAAATCCCTCAAGATCCAGCAGGATGGACGACGAGATACAGTGGTTGGCCGATGTGCCATACTGGTGTTGAGGTATCCTCATGCAATCCGACTGAGAAGTGGAGTCTGTTCCATGAAGCGAGCGCAGGGAAGGAACGCGCCGCGGATTCTGACGGTAGGCGACTCCGCAATGCTTGTGCGGCTGAGCCATCATTCTGGCCCGACCGCGACACGCAGGGTGCTGGCGCTCATCGCCGCGCTCGACTCCGCACCACCGCCTGGACTGGTAGACATTGTACCGGCGTATGCGTCCGTCCTCATACGCTTCGATCCGCGGATCGTCGCATCATCGGGCATCGTTACAGTGCTCCAAAGTCTGCTCACCCGTCTCGGCGAAGAGCCCTTACCCAACGGACGCATCATCCACATCCCGGTACACTACGGCGGAGATGACGGCCCGGACCTCATCAGCGTGGCCACGCTGCTTGGGCTGACACCTGGGGAACTCGTCGCCCGGCATGCCTCGGCCACCTATCGCGTAGCATTTCTTGGCTTTCTGGCGGGCTTCCCATATCTTACCGGCCTGCCCCGCGCGCTCGCGGTTCCGCGTCTGTCTACACCGCGCAAGCACGTTCCATCCGGCAGTGTCGCCATCGCCGACCGCCAGGCGGGGATCTATCCGACGGATAGCCCGGGTGGATGGCGGATTCTTGGGCGCACCACCATGCCACTCTTCGACCCGACGCAGCGCCCGCCATCACTATTCCGCCCTGGTGATCGTGTGCGCTTTTATCCCACATCGGACAGCGAATCAGCTTCAGTTGCGACGCCAGTTCTACAGCGAACGGAGACATCACAGGCCATGGCGTGGCTCCGGGTGATCGAGCCAGGTATGCAGACGACGGTTCAGGATCATGGCCGCACCGGGTTCGCCCGCTATGGCGTCACGGCATCCGGCGCGGCTGATCCCGACGCGCTAGCGCTCGGCAACGCACTACTGGCCAACCCTCCAGAGGCAGCCGTGCTGGAAATCACCGGCGGAAACGCGAGGTTCGAGGTGCTCGCGCCGTGTGTCGTCGCCGTCACTGGCGCGCAGTGTTTCCTGCGCTTGAACCAGCGGCTGATGCCGAACGGTGTAACATCTGCGCTGGCCGCGGGCGATACGCTTGAGATTGGGCCAGCATTGGTGGGCATACGTGTCTATCTCTGCGTGGCTGGTGGCGTAGCAGTGCCTAAGGTAATGGGCAGCCGTGCGACCGACCTGCGGGCACATCTCGGCGGCCTGGATGGCCGTGTCGTGCAGTCAGGCGACACACTCGAACGTGACAACACCGACAATAATTGCGGCGGGCGGACGCTGCCAGGCACTCTGATGCGCCGTCTGCCAGGTAACAGCGGTTGGCGTTTGCGTGTCTTGCCTGGACCACATGCGGCGCAATCACCCAGCACGCTCCACAGCCTGCTCCGGGCGGTGTTCGCGGTGGATGTGCGCTCCGACCGAATGGGCGTCCGGCTCCGGCGGGTGGACGGCGCCTGCCTGCAGGGTGGGGAGACGCTGTCGGAAGGGCTGGCACGTGGAGCGGTGCAAGTTCCGCCAGATGGAGAGCCGGTCGTGCTGCTCGCTGATGCCCAGACAACCGGCGGCTACCATGTTCCCGCGGTTGTCATCAGCGCCGACCTCTGGAAAATTGGCCAACTACGCCCAGGTGATACGGTCAGGTTCTGTGACGTGTCGCCCGAGGAAGCATTGGCGGCATTACGGCAGCGCGCTGAGGAAATCACCCAGGTAGCGCGCCAACCATTGCCAGCGCATCTGCTCGCCGGATTTGCCGAATGGAGTGACGATGCGGACCCGCTCACGACACAACGAAAGGACAGCGACGATGGCACTTGAACACCCGATACGAGCGATTGACCTCAATTGCGACGCGGGCGAGTCCTTCGGGCAATGGCCAATGGGGGATGATGTGGCGCTGATTCCCCTGATGACCTCGGTTAATATCGCCTGTGGCGCGCATGCTGGCGATCCCCTGGTGATGCGCCGGACGCTGCTGCTGGCCAGCCAGCACAATGTAGCCGTCGGCGCGCATCCTGGCTATCCTGACCTGCATGGCTTCGGTCGGCGCGTACTACCACTCTCGCCTGATGAAGTGGAGGCATGGACACTGGCGCAGCTTGGCGCGCTCGACGCGATGGCGCGTGGGGCTGGCATTGCCCTGCGGCACGTGAAGCCACATGGCGCGCTTTATAACACAGCAGCCGACGATGAGGCACAGGCAGCAGCCATTGTGCGGGCAGTGCGAGCATTCAATCCAGAGCTTGCGCTGGTCGCGCGGGCAGGGTCACGCATGGTTGCGGTGGCGCGTGAGGCGGGGCTACGAGTCGCCGAGGAAGCGTTTATCGACCGCGGCTATGACAGCGCGGGCAGGCTCCTGCCACGGTCGTCTCCTAATGCGCTGGTCAACGATCCGCAGGTCGCGGCAGAGCGTGCGGTGGCGCTGCTCCAGACGGGAACCCTGACGTCAGCCGATGGTGCCACGCTGCACCTCAACCCGCAGACGCTGTGTGTACATAGCGATACCAGGGGAGCCGCCACAATCGCAACGGCGGCGTGCGCCGCCCTCAAGACAGCGGGAATCGCCTTTCGTCCCTTGCATGAGCTGGCCCGTTGATGCTACACATTTGTGACCAGTTGTAGAGGTACTCCCATGAGCGTATAATCTAGAAAGCGCGCATGATACCTGTAACCGTGACAATGGGGTCCGACGAGCGCAATGACGCAGAGACAGGTCGTATGCCAACGAGCGGTCTGTATTCCCGCCTTCCTGTGATACATCCAGGTGATACCGTCATTGATGCTTGTTGTCGTCCTTCATCCTCGTCTGGTCTGCTGGTAACTCAACGACGCGAATCCTTCGCAGGCGTGTGTTTGTCGTAACCCATGAGTTTTCTCCAAAGGAGACGCCCCCATATGTACAGAGGTCAGTCGGGTCAATGGTCCTGGCTATTCCATCGTGTGACAGGCCTGGCCATTCTGCTCTTTCTGCTGGTCCATATCGTTGACATCACCCTGATTGGCTTCGGCCCAACTATTTATAACGACGCTATCGGAATCTTCAGCCTTGGGCCCATTCGCTTCGTCTCGGTTGCGTTAGTAGGCGCGGTGCTCTACCACGCATTCAACGGCATCCGTATCATTCTGATTGACTTCTGGGCGACGGGGTACAAATACCAGAGCCAGATGTTTTATGTCGTGATGGCGCTGACGATCATTGGCACAGTGGGCATGGGATACTTCGTCCTCGCGCCAATCTTTGGCATCTGCCCACAAGGGCCGGGGCTGTGTAACGCGAACATCATGTAGGACAGTCTTGAATTCAAGGAGTACGAGCATGGCGACACCGGTTCAAGATAGCCCCAGGCTGACGAGCTACGGAGCAACCTCCCGGCCGAATGGCGCGAGTGGATTTGAGACGTTTTCCTGGTGGTTTTTCCGCGTGAGCGGGGTAGCGCTGGTCTTTCTGGCTATCATTCATCTCTTCCTGATGCACGTCAGCGTCGATGTTTCGGAAACGGTATATGATTATGTCGCAAAGCGGTATGATAACCCGTTCTGGCGCGGCTACGATCTGTTACTGTTGACGCTGGCGCTCTTCCACGGGCTGAATGGGCTGCGCATCATCTGCGACGACTATATCAAGTCGCGTGGCTGGAGGGTCGCACTTGTTTCGGGCCTGTTCATCATCGCGCTCAGCTTCTGGCTGATCGGCATGATGACCATCATCACCTTCCATCGGAATACCAACGTTGCTCAGGCAATCCTGGGCATACTGGGCCACTAGTAGATAAGCGCATAATTCGACCAGAGTAAGCGAACAGGGGCTAGATCCAGGAGTCAATGTATGAACTACCACAAGTTTGACGTGGTCATCGTCGGCGCGGGTGGCGCGGGGCTGATGTCGGCGATGCAACTGGCGCAAGGAGCCAGCATTGCGGTCATCAGCAAACTCTATCCCACGCGCTCGCATACCGGCGCGGCGCAGGGTGGCGTGGCCGCCGCACTCGGCAACCTGGAAGAGGACCACTGGAAGTGGCACATGTTCGACACCGTCAAGGGTGGCGATTATCTGGTAGATCAGGATGCTGGCGAGGTGCTCGCGCGCGAGGCCATTGAAGCGGTCTATGACCTGGAGCATTGGGGGCTGCCGTTCAACCGAACGCCTGACGGCAAGATTGACCAGCGTCGCTTCGGCGGCCACAGTCGTAACTTCGGCGAGGGGCCAGTACGCCGCTCGTGTTACGCCGCCGACCGCACAGGGCATATGATCCTGCAGACGATGTACCAGCAATCCATCAAGAACCAGGTGCGATTCTTCAACGAGTACATGATGCTCGATCTGCTCATCAACGATGGCCAGGCATGCGGTGTCGTCGCCCTCTGCCTGCGTGATGGCACGATACATACCTTCCACGCGAAGACGGTAGTGCTGGCAACCGGCGGCTACGGACGCGCCTGGCGCATCACTAGCAATGCGCTTGCCTGTACCGGCGATGGCATGGCAGTGGCGTATCGGCGCGGCCTCCCGCTCGAAGATATGGAGATGTACCAGTTCCACCCAACCGGACTGTATAAAATCGGCATTCTGCTTTCTGAGGCGGCGCGCGGCGAGGGCGCATATCTGCTGAACAACGAGGGTGAACGGTTCTGCATTCGCTACGCGCCAACGATGCAGGAGCTCGCTCCGCGCGATATGGTCTCGCGCTTCATCGTCCAGGAGATTGCCGAGGGTCGTGGCATCGATGGCAAGGACTATGTATATCTCTCGGTCGCGCATCTGGGCAAGGAGACAATTGACGCCAAGCTGCCGGATATCACCGATTTCGCCCGCAATTACCTTGGCGTCGAGCCATATTATGAGCCGGTGCCGATTCAGCCAACGGCACACTATGCCATGGGTGGCATTCCCACCGATATCGAGGGGCGCGTGGTGACGGACGAACAGAATACAGCGCTGCCAGGGCTCTATGCGGCGGGCGAGGTAGCCTGTGTCTCGGTGCATGGCGCGAACCGTCTGGGCACGAATTCACTGGTGGACCTGATCGTCTTCGGACGCCGCGCGGGCAAACATATTGCCGCGAAGTGGCTGCCGGAGGCTGAGTTTGCTCCGCTGCCCAGCAACCCCGACGCCTACGCGTCTGAGATGGTCGAAGGGCTGCTCAGCCGCACAACGGGTGAGACACAGGAAAGTATCCGCGCGGAGCTGCGCGATATGATGATGGAGTATGTCGGCGTCGTACGGAGCGATGAGAGCCTGAAGAACGCAACCGCCAAGCTCGTCGAGCTGAAAGAGCGGTACGGCTCGATTCGTCTGATGGACCGCACGCGTACCTTCAACACCGAGCTGATGGAAGTGATCGAGCTGGGCAATCTGATCGAGTGCTCCGAGGCGACCATCGCCGGAGCGCTTGCCCGCAAAGAGAGCCGCGGCGCGCATTACCGTACAGACTATGAGAAGCGCGACGATGTCAACTTCCTCATGCATACATTGGCCTATCGGTCTGAGACGGCCGGTGCGCCAGAGTTACGCTACAAGCCGGTCGTCATCACAGAGTTCCAGCCGAAAGAGCGCAAATACTAGGCGAGACGACTTCCAGATAGGGTCATAGACCAGATGGGGTCATAAGAGAAGAGGACTGGCAATGGCTGCCACTAATAGAACATACAGAGTGCATGTCAAAATCAAGCGCTACCAGCCCGATGAGAATCCCGAGCCGTACTGGCAGGAGTTCCACGTCGAGGTGGAAAGCAATGACCGTTTGCTCGATACCTTGAACAAGATCAAATGGGAGCAGGACGGCACGCTGACCTATCGCCGCTCGTGCGCTCATGGTGTCTGTGGATCAGATGCGATGCGGGTCAACGGGCGCAATCGGTTAGCGTGCAAGTTGCTGATGCAAGACCTCGGCGCGCGCGTCTCGGTTGAACCAATGCTTGGCTTTCCAGTCATCCGCGATCTCGTGGTTGACATGGATCCCTTCTTCGTAAAATACGAGAAAGTAAAGCCCTACCTCATCAACAACGAGCCTGCGCCGCGCACTGAGCGCTTGCAGTCACCTGAGGAGCGCGAACGCTTCGACGAGACGACCAAGTGCATCCTCTGCGGCGCCTGTACAGGGTCGTGTCCGTCGGTCTGGGCAAATGCCGAGTGGGTTGGTCCGGCGTCCATCGTGAACGCCCACCGGTTCATCTTCGATAGCCGCGACCGTGGCGGCGCCGAACGCCTGAACATTCTGAGCGACCGCACTGGCGTCTGGCGCTGCCGCACGATCTTCAACTGCACCGAGGCCTGCCCGCGTGGCATTCACGTCACCGACGCGATTGAGGAGGTCAAGCGCGCCATTCTGTACAACTCGACGGACGGCGATTGATTTGTAGTACAACTGATTCGCTAACGCCTGGTCAGATCTCAAGAATCTGGGGACGCGCCATCTCTAGTGGGGCGTCCCTTCTTGATGTGGAACGGGGTCGTCGTAGATATTGGCATCTTGACCTTTCTTTGTGGGAAGATTGGGTGAAGCCACCCGGCTGCCACGCGATTCGGCGTAAAATCTTACGCGGCCCGCGCGGATAAATGTCGGAGGTAATGGAGTGCGCGGCCATTGTTATGCGCCAGGAGTGCCGCTCGCGTGGGATATCTGGCCGGAGAGAAAAGCGAGGAAGTGTGGAGATTTCGGTTCTAATTCCCGTCTTCAATGAGCGGAACACCATTATCGAGGTCATTCGCCGAGTGCAGGAGCAGCCATTCGAGAAAGAAATCATCATTGTCGATGATCATTCGACTGACGGCACGCGCGAGCTGCTGCAAGAAACCGACTGGCCAGCGAACGTCAAAGTGTTTTATCATGACAAGAATAAAGGGAAAGGCGCGGGCATACGCACCGGAGCGCAGGCGGCAACCAAGGACATTATCATCATTCAGGATGCCGACCTCGAATATAACCCCAGCGATTTTGGCGTGGTGCTGCGTCCCATTCTGGATGGCGTGGCGGATGTCGTATATGGTTCGCGATTTCTTGGCACTCACCGCTCATTTATGCTTCACCACTATATGGGCAACAAGCTGCTCACGCTCATCACCAACGTCCTCTATAACAATATCTTGACTGACATGGAGACCGGTTACAAGGCGTTTCGCGCGCCAATCCTCAAGGGCGTACGCATCCGCAGCAATCGGTTCGACTTTGAGCCGGAGATTACCGCGAAGGTACTGAAGAAGGGCTACCGCATTTACGAAGTGCCCATCTACTACGCTGGACGCGACTATGCTGAGGGCAAGAAGATTACCTGGCGCGACGGCTTTGCAGCGATGTGGGCGCTGATCCGTTTTCGCTTCTCGGATTGATCGGCGAGCGTGTCGTGACCGCGTTATGGCGGCCTGGCGCCGTTACGACTCAGCTACACATTATCCCGAAAATATATGGCACGCGGGGTTGACTGAGGCCAGGAGGCGTGTTATACTGAGGGGGTGCCTTAGAATAGCCAACGCTGGTTCTCTGAGGCACATTTCATCGCCAACCGGTTTTTTCGGGGCTGGAACGCAGCGCACATGAACAACCGCATAGTGTGATGTGGAAGCCACAACTTGCCCAGGATGCTCACGCGGTAGATCGTTGCCAAGTACGGTGTGTGAGATGATTACGGGAAGTTGTCGAACGTTTTCTCATGTTTGCCGATGCAAGTAGCGCTGTTGTCCTAAGAGTCTTGTCCTGAGAGTGTGTCGCATGGGCTCGAAGCGATAGCACCAGTATCGCGATGAAATAGACGTCAAGCGGGAAAAGTCGTCGGCAAATATGAGAATACAGTCGTTACATCAACAAATCTCGTCCACATCCATGCGGTTGCTTCACCTTGTGCTAACAAACTGGTGTTTGGGCAAGGATTTCAGATCGTACTGAAAGGCCCGGTTGAGCGCAATGGAGCGCTCCCCGGGCCTAGTTGCGCCCAGAAAACAACGTTCCCTTGTAGGTTGCGCAGGCCTGTGGGCCAACTGGACTCATTCTTGCAGCTTGCGTTATTGTCTCTCTTTGTGTAACCGAAGTGAGAGGGTTTACGTATGAAAGGTGAGTGGAGTATCATTGGCCCCTGTTGAGCCAAATCAGCCAGGTTGTCCTCATGCGTGTCGCGACACGCGCCTGGCTTCGTTAGCGTAAGCATAGAGCAACTTCAGGGCGCTACCGCTACTCAGGTAAAATACTCATCTAATCAAGTTGGTTGACCACGACGTGTGTGGATACTCCTGCACGTTCATTCTCTTGGATGATATCGCTTATGCCTACAGTCACTACAACCGATACTATCACATTCGACGAGATATTCAATGAAGGGCGTAAACGTGGTTACGTGCGCCGTGCCGATCTCGAAGCCGCCGTTCGTCATCAGGTAACGACTCAGAGGGCTGTTGCCCCCAATAAGAAAAACGACCACGCAGACGCTAGCACAACTTCAAGTGAGGCGCCTTTAGACCTCGAGACCGCCATAGATCGGCTTCTGGCAGACGACGTTGATATCATCGACGACGATGAGGAGGCCAGTGTGCAGGAGGACGAGGCAATCGAAAGCAGCATAAAGGCAATGGAAACAGATAGCGCACCTCTGGTTGATATGCCAGACGAATCTGAGGCAGGCGAGGCCCGCCTCCGGCGTGTCCATGAGGTGGCACGAGCCGTCGAGCGTGGCGAGGCCACTGAGGTGGATGCGATCACCGCATACCTCCGCGAAATCGGTCGCGTGCCGATGCTGAGCCATGCGCAAGAAATTGACCTGGCCCAGCGTATCGAGGCAGGCGACAAAGATGCTGTGCAGCAGTTCGTGCTGGCGAACCTGCGTCTGGTGGTAAGCATCGCCAAGCGCTATGTTGGCCGGGGTCTGTCGCTGCTCGATCTCATCCAGGAGGGCAACATTGGCCTGATGCGGGCCGTCCAGCGTTACGACTGGCGTCGCGGCCACCGCTTCAGCACGCATGCCACCTGGTGGATTCGTCAGGCGATTAGCCGGGCTGTGGCTGATAAGGGGCGTGCTATCCGCCTGCCAGTCTACGTGAACACCGCCCTCAATCGCGTTCGCCGCGAGCGCCAGCGTCTGGTGCAGGAGCTTGGCCGCGACCCAACGGAGCAGGAGCTTGCCGACGTGCTGGGCATGGAGGTTGAGCGCCTGCATGAGCTTGAGGCGGCGCCTGGCACCCCGATCTCGCTGGAGCTTCCCGTTGGCGAAGACGAGGAGCAGGAGCTTGGCGACGTGCTGGCCGACGAGACGAGCACCTCGCCTGAAGAGGTCGCCACGACTCGGACGATGAAGCAGGAAGTGCAGGACGTGCTCGACGACGTGCTAACCCCACGTGAGCGCCTGGTGCTCCAGCTGCGCTTTGGTCTGGGCAATGGCCACACCTATCCGCTGGAGCAGGTGGGCCGCCAGTTGGGCATCACCCGCGAGCGCGTGCGCCAGATCGAGGCAGGCGCGCTGGCGAAGCTACGCCATCCGAAGGTACTAGAGCGCCTCCGCAGCTAATCCTGTGTTGACTGATCTAGAGTGGACCTGATCGGCTCTCCGGTCGGGTCCATTTGTCTATATGTTTCGTTGCTGGAGGCTGGATGATGGGCAAAGGCAGCTTGCGCCTGGGCGACTTGCGCGCCGAGGTGGCGCGGTACGCGAAAAAGATGGTAGCGAGTGGGCTGGTACGTGCGGCACAGGGCAATCTGAGCGCGCGGGACCCCGAAAGCGGACTGATCTGTATCACCCCAAGCGGCATGGACTACGACCTCGTCGCCGCCGAGGATATCGTGGTGATCGACGAACAGGGCGTAGTGGTCGAAGGCTCCCATCGTCCAAGCGTAGAAACACCCCTGCACACACTGCTTCTCCGCCGCCGCAACGACATCCATTGCGTCATGCATACCCACTCGCTGTACGCTACTGCGTTTGGCGTGGTCTATGAGCCGCTGCCGATGGTGCTGGCAGAGTCCGCGCTCTGTCTGGGCGGCATGGTACCCATCGCTCCCTATCAGATGTCTGGAACGCCCGAATTCGCCAAGCTGATCGTTGAGACGATGGGAGACGCTAACGCGATCATCTGGGGCAACCATGGCGCGATGGTGGTCGGGCCGTCACTGGGCGCAACCTTCTCTGCCGCGCACGCACTCGAGGACGGCGCGCAGGTCTACGCCCTTGCTCGACAGCTCGGTACGCCCGTCCCCCTGCCACCCGATGAGGTCACGAAGCTCCATGCCTTCTGGCGCGAGCACTACGCGAAGTAAGCGAGTATGACGTACAGGTACGCTAGACCGGTGGCGTATCCCAAAGTCCGGGTGTCTCTGGCCCGCCGCGATAGGGGATGCCGAGATGTTCGTATGCGAGGCGTGTCGCGATGCGCCCACGCGGGGTGCGGGCGAGGAAGCCAAGCTGCAAGAGATATGGCTCGTAGACATCTTCGACCGTCTCGACCTCTTCACTGGTGCTCGCGGCCAGCGTCTCGACGCCCACTGGGCCGCCATCGAACTTTTCGATGATCGTGCGCAAGATGGTGCGGTCGCTCGGATCGAGTCCGCGTTCATCCACCTCCAGCGCGCTCAACGCCAGCCGCGCCACATCACGGGTGATAACCCCATCGGCACGGACCTGCGCATAGTCGCGCACGCGCCGCAGCAGCCGATTGGCGATACGCGGCGTCCCACGGGCGCGACGAGCGATTTCCGCGCAGCCGTCGCTGTCCATCTCGACGCGCAGTATCCGCGCCGAACGCCGCAAAATCTGTTGCAAAGCGGCATCGTCATAGTAATCGAGCCGGTAGATCGCTCCAAAGCGGTCACGTAGGGGCGCCGTGAGCGCGCCCACACGGGTAGTGGCGGCCACGACGGTAAACGGCTTGAGAGGCAGACGCACGTTGCGCGCCGAGGGGCCTTTGCCGATGATGAGATCGAGCGCAAAGTCCTCCATCGCCGAATAGAGACGCTCCTCCACGACACGGCCGAGCCGGTGAATCTCGTCGATGAAGAGCACATCACGCTCTTCGAGGGCTGTCAAGATCGATGCCAGATCACCGGCATGCTCGATGGCCGGGCCAGAGGTCATCCGAATGCTGACGCCCATCTCGGCGCTGATGATGAGGGAGAGAGATGTTTTGCCCAGGCCGGGAGGCCCATAGAGCAGTACATGGTCAAGCGCCTCGCCCCGCAATTTTGCGGCATCCAGCAGAATTTGCAGGTTACCTTTAACCTTCTCCTGGCCGATGTAATCATCCAGTCGGTGCGGGCGCAGGCTATTCTCTTGAAAGTCGTCATCACTCGACATTGGCGAAACCAGCCGATCAGTCGTATGGTCAGTCATGCGTCACGCTCCGGCGCTTTATCGTGCCGCTCATCATCCAGGTGAACGTACGTTCTACCGCATCTCGTTGCAAGTATATCATAGCGGACGGCGGCGTGGCCGGGGAAAGTATCAGGAAAGAAAGCGACGGGCAGAGTGCACCACTGTCTGATGCTTCGTCTGCCCGCGCATCTTGTTACAAGCGACGTACGATTTACGATCCGCGCGCCTTGAGGTAGTGACGCGCCGCGAGCGCCGCGAGCGCCCCAGCGCCCACCACAGCGCCACCGATGGCAACATCTTTGGCGACATGCGGGTGGTCCGTAAATATCGAGTGGTGAGCGGCAGCAACGTCTTCGGCGGTCGCAGTGGCTGGATCCATGGCCGCATGCTCCGAATCGGGCGCGGCGGCCGCGGCCTTCGCCTGTAGCGCTGCCGCGGCTGCCTGAAGCTGCTCGGGCGTCATATTGGCATAGTGCTGCGCGATCAATTGCTGCACCAGTGCCGGGTCGGCATTCTGCTGGAACGCTGCCAGCGCCGCTGCTGCCTGGTCCGCGGGAATCTGGTCGTGCGTGCCTTCATCGTGATGTTGCGCAAGCTGCTGTAGATCGGGATGGTTTGGATCCTGAAACACAGTTTTCCTCCTGAGCACTGTGGAAATACGCCGCGGCCGGAAATACTGGGTCACATGGCCCGCAGCGGTAGCATCACTCGACGCCCAGGCAAGTGTACCATACTGCTGCTCAGCTTGTGCAGCGTAGTGAGCAGACCGTGAGAAGGTTCACAATTGTAGCTCGTCGCCATCGCTGGGGGCTATGATCGTGCCAGTGAACGCCTGGGCAGCTTCAGCGCATGCGGTCTCCGTCGTCCAGCCAGCAGCCACTCCCAAATGTACCAGCGCCAAGGTTTCGGCGCCGCATGTCGCCGCATGCTGACCCGCTTCCAGGGCGGTCATGTGACGGCTGATGCGTGCGTAGTTCGCGCCATCGTTCAAGTAGGTGCACTCGGTCACGAAAACACGCGCGCCCTGCGCAAGACGCTGGATGGCGGGTGTGGGCTGGGTATCGCTCGTATAGGCAAAATCGCCACCAGCCAATGAGAGCCGCAGACCTGCTGAGGGAAGGGTATGATCCATGCGCGCAACCGTTGCGGGCATCCCACCAAGGGTAAGCCGCTGGCCATCTTCGACGGCGGTATAGGTCACATCGAAGGTCCAGGTATCAAGCGTCAATTCATAGCTGAAGACTTCAATAACCTGCCGTGCCGTCTCGATGACCTCTGGTAACCCGAAGATGTGCAGTGTGGCGTGGCGGCCGCCAAGTCGATAACTCTCGATTAACGAGGGGAGACTGCCGATATGATCGATGTGGGCATGGGTGATGAAGAGATCGCTCAGCTCATCTTGAGCCAGACTGGCACGGCAGAGCGCTGGGTAAATGTCGCCACCCGTATCTATCAGCACGCCCGGCGCCCCCGTATCGCCAATTATCGCCAGCGCGGTGTTGCTTCGGTCGGCCACAGGTAGCGCGGCAGCGGTTCCCAGAAAGATGACTCGCGCCATAGTTGAATATACTCCTCATCTCGCCAGCCAGATCCGCGCACCGATGTCCTTTTAGCGCCGCCCCTCGCGCCAATCGTCATCTCGACCGACGTTGCCGCCACTCTGGCGGGCCGCCGGGCCGGGTGGATAGCGAACGGGCTGACGCTCCTCATAGCCGCCGTATCCCCGTCGCTGACTATCGTAGCTCTCCTGCCCTTCCGGATGTGGAGCATTTCCGCCTGGGTACGCGCCACGAGCAGGCCGACTTGGCTGACCCCCATAACCAGGCTGTATGGGCCGTGCCATGTCTTGCTGGATAGAAGATCGCCCCTGTACCCGCGCCTGAGGCGTTCCCTGGCCCGTACGCTTTCCGGCAAGCAGGCCAACCAACAATGATATGCCAAGGAGTATAGCGCCGAGGCAGACGATGGCGCCAGAGATACGCAGCGGATGCTCGGCAACAACAGTCGGCGCGGCTCCAACCCGAATCGCCACCATCACCACGGTAATCAGGCTAATACTGTAGAGAAACGCAGCCAGAACGCCCGCGGGCAGCGTTGCTGGCGCTCCACCCGCGCAGGCCGACGATGGAGATGGACGCCCGGCAATCAGTCCAGGCGCCAGCCCGCCAAGCAGAATGCCTCCGAATAATGCGGCGGCGCCAGCAATCACGGCGGTGTTGGAGTCGAAGACATTGGCATAGCCAGCGATGTTGACGCCGAGCAAAGGCGCCATAGCAGCGAGCCAGCCCGCGATGCCACCCGCGATCCACCTCATGCGGTTTTCCTTCTGCACTTACGCGCCAACAGATGCCAACGACTGGGAACGCGCGAATACCGGCAGTGTACGCCTGCCTGTGTGGAGCGTCAAGCGCGCTGGCCGTTCTTGCTGCATTCGGGAATTACCTTCAGGAGTCACCCTCAGAAGCAACAGGCCGCACCACTGAGATCGCGAAACCATCCATCCCATTGTCATCCATAGGAAAAGCCACCGATACCAGCCGTGGATCAGCGGCGACGCGCTGGTCGTACTCGCTCAGCCCGCGTGTGGCGGGATCATCTTCGACTGGCTCGCGCAACGGCTTGCCACCGCGAATGCAGTTGTCCGCAACTATGATGCTGCCAGGTCTCGTGAGCTTGAGCGCCCACTCCAGATAGGTGGGATACGGTGGCTTATCGGCATCGATGAATACCAGATCGAAGGGTGCCTCATCCGTCAGTGTGGGCAGTATTTCCGTTGCCGAGCCAAGGCGCACCTCGGCGCGATCGCTCAAAGCAGCGCGCGCCAACGATGCGCGGGCAACTGCCGCGTGCTTTTCGCTGACCTCCAGCGAGATGAGCCGCCCGCCTGGCGGCAATGCGCGCGCCAGCCAGATACCGCTATAGCCAGCCAGCGTGCCGATCTCCAGAATCTTACGCGCACCACAGGCAACGGCCAGCACCTGGAGCAGGCGGCCCTGGAGTGGCGAGATCTGGATGGTGGGCATCTCAGCGTCGCGCTCAGCAGTCAACGCGAACTGCAAGGCGTCGTCTTCTGGCGCAAATAAGCGATTCAGCGCCGCGTCTATCTCGGCCCGCTGTCGTGCTTCCTGACGAAATTGCTCAACTCGCTGGGCGATATCCTCGGGCTGGTCGGATTGTGGTGTCACGTTGTTGCTCCTTTGCATCGCTGCTCCAAATGAGCGGTTGCGCTCGAAATAGCCGCACTCCCAATTGAGAATTCTAGAGCGTAGCCAGCCAAATCGCCATGAGGAACGCGGCAAACTGTGATCCTGCCGGGAAAACGACGATGCCACCGGCATCCAGAGGCATACACTCCGGGTGCGGTGGCACGCGATGATATCATGCCGGGCGCTGCGACTATCGGCCGTCCCGCATCTTCGCGATGATGGCATCGGCGACCTGTGATGTGCCTACAGCGGTGGGATCATCGGGGCGAGGCTTCAGATCATAGGTGACGTTCTTGCCTTCAGCGATCACCGCGGCAAGCGCACCCTCAAGGCGGTCGGCGGCCTCACGCTCATTCAAATGGCGCAGCATCAGGACGCCGGAGAACATCATCGCCATCGGGTTGACCTTATTCTGGCCAGCATACTTCGGCGCGCTGCCATGGACGGGCTCGAAGACGGCATATTGCTCGCCGATGTTCGCGCCGGGCGCAACCCCCAGGCCGCCAATCAGGCCCGCTGAGAGGTCCGAGAGGATGTCGCCATAGAGATTCGGCAGTGCCAGCACATCGTACTGCTCAGGCTTCTGCACGAGCTGCATGCACATGTTATCAACGATGCGATCCTCGAACTGGATGTCGGGATACTCTTTCGCGACTTCCTGCGCGACTTGCAGGAAGAGGCCATCCGAGAACTTCATGATGTTCGCTTTGTGAACGGCTGTCACCTTGCGGCGATTGTTGGCGCGCGCGTACTCGAAGGCAAACTTCACAATGCGGCGGCTGGCTGCGACCGAGATGTACTTGATGCTGATCGCGGCATCTTTCGAGAGTTTCGTCCCAGTGGTGCGTCCAATGAAGTCAATCAGTTCATCCAGCTCCGGGCTTCCCCGCTGGAATTCGATACCAGCATAGAGATCCTCAGTGTTTTCGCGGCAGATGATGAGATCAACATGTTCGTATCGCGAGCGAAGACCCGCATAGGTCTTGGCTGGTCGCAGATTCGCGTAGAGATCGAGGCTTTTGCGCAGAGCGACATTGGCGCTGCGAAATCCCTTACCGACCGGCGTGGTGATCGGCCCCTTCAGACCCACTTTCGTCTCGCGAATCGAAGCGATAACTTCCTCCGGCAAGACGGTGCCGTACTTTTCCAGGACAGCCAGACCAGCCTCATGCACGTGCCATTCGAACTCAACGCCCGTTGCCTCTAGGACGCGACGGGTCGCCTCGGTAATCTCTGGTCCGGTTCCATCACCCGGAATCAACGTGACAGCGTAAGGCATGAATCCTCCGTAAAATGCCCACTTACATGCGTAATCGGGATGCAAAACAGCTGCTCCGGGGGGCAGCAGTAATTTGCCGCATCCCCGTGGGCCATCAATGATTATAGCACGCATGGGCGCAACGACGGCACACCTTACGGCACAGTTTGGACAAACAAACATGTGAACTGTGTTATATACTGGTTAGGTGTGCGGGTTCAGGTCAGACAGACAATCGCGGCTAGCCATGCGCTGGCCGAGGAAAGTCCGAACTCCACAGAGCAGGATGCTGGCTAACGACCAGCGGGGGCAACCCCAGGGAACGTGCCACAGAAACATACCGCCAGGTGGGAACTTGCTTCCCGCCGAGGTAAGGGTGAAATGGCGAGGTAAGAGCTCACCAGCGGCCAGGTGACTGGTCGGCTGAGGTAAACCCCATCTGGAGCAAGGCCGTGCAGGAGGAGTAGCAATCGGCTCAGGTCGGTTGCTCGCGGGTGGCTCGCCCGTCCACCTCCGGGTTGGCTGCTTGAGGCGATGGGCAACCGTCGTCCTAGAGAGATGATTGTCGCCGTGGCTGTCGTAAGGCGCCCGCGGAACAGAATTCGGCTTATGGCTGGCCTGAACCCGCACCTTCATCTTCGCGAACGTAATCGCCGCTCTTGCCACCACTTTTGTGCACGAGGCGCACATTGTCGATCACCATGGCGCGATCTATCGCCTTGCACATGTCGTAGATCGTCAGGGCAGCGACGCCCACCGCAGCCAGAGCCTCCATCTCCGCCCCTGTCTTGCCCACTGTGCGCACCGTCGCGGTAATGGTTACACGTCCCTCGCCCGCGTCGCCATCCTCCAGCGTAAAGGTAAGATCAACGCCGGTCAGCAGCAGTGTGTGACACATCGGAATCATCTGAGGCGTCTGCTTGGCAGCCATGACCCCCGCCACCTGTGCCACGGCCAGCACGTCACCTTTCGCGATAGATCCCTGGCGAATCCGCGCGAGTGTCTCCGACCGCATGCGCACGACCCCGGCAGCGGTGGCCTCTCGCGCGGTATCTGCCTTCGCGCTGACGTCAACCATGCGCGCGCGCCCCGATTCGTCGAAGTGTGTCAGGCTCATCGCAAGTTCGCCCTTTCGAGGTTGTCGGCGATAGTCCATGCGCCGTCTCAGATATTCTCAGATATGAAGTACGAGTTGCACTGCAGCCAGTGTATCATGATACTCGGGAATGACGGCATGACATCAGGGCGGTGCTGCTTGCGTGGCCTGGATGTCTGGGTTATACTGACTTAGATGCGTGCGCGAGATCGCAAGGGAATTACGGCTGGCGCCACAGGCGAAAGACTAAGGGATGACAGACATACAGAGGGGTACAGGGAGTACAGGGAATGCCAAAGAAGTCCACGGCCACGCATAAGGCACAGGCGGCCCGCCGGTCGCAGGCAGCGGCAAGGTCTCAGAATGTGGCGCTGGTGCGAGCGCCTGGCGCTGAAGCAGCCGCGCCTGCGCCCGATACCGCCGTTGCGACTGGCGCCAACGCTGCCACTTCCACTACCCCCAAGCCATCGGCATCCGCTACGTCTGCTGCGCGAGCTACGTCTTCAACATCCAAGGGCGCCGCTCGAACCGCGACAGCTACTCGGCCAACCGCTTCCACTGCAAGTGCGAAGCCTGCCGCCAAGCCCGCCGCCGCACCCCAGGGCGCATACGCATCGCGCGAGCAGGAGCGTCGAGTCGCACGCGCGAAGGAAATGCGCAGGATTCGCGAGTCCAACATGGTCACAGCCGAACATTATCGCTACGTTCTGCACGACCTCCGCCTGACCGGAATCCTTGCGGCGCTGATGTTTACTGTCATCATCGTGCTGCACTTCGTTTTGGGCTAAGGTATCGCGCAGAGCGGCCTATGCCATGTTCACGGCGCCATCATCCCTGTATGCGCCTGTGATTCGATTCTCTGATCGCCGCTCCTCTCGAATCGAGTGAGCTCCTTTCGGACATGATGAAGCCGCCCCGCGTATAGTGGAGCGGCTTGCTTCGGTCTATCTTGCTACTCTTGACGAGATTATAGGCCCTTATGGGTGCCAGCGTAGTTCAGGCTGAGCGGCTCGCCCTGTCGATGCTCGGCAGGAATCGAGACGCCAAGAATGCGCTCGCCAGCCATGGTATGGCAGCATGTGCCCCAATCGGCAAAGAAGCGGCAGGTGCAGTGCCACGTGCCCTCTTTGAACGACACGGTATGGATATCGTTTTCACCCCGGAAGGTCGCCTCAAAAGCAGTAAACTGCATGCGTTCGGGTTCCTGAGCATACTGCTTTGCTTTTGCAATCTTTCCAATCATACTGGAGTGCATAGGCTCTACCCTCTTTCGTGTGCCTTCGCCTGA
>Ga0207674_10000151_pt1 | contig 81529 bp, 90 predicted proteins | sample KBSCornC72_FD_184303 | JGI IMG/M metagenome (GOLD analysis project Ga0207674, IMG submission 184303) | Corn rhizosphere microbial communities from Kellogg Biological Station, Michigan, USA - KBS Corn C7-2 (SPAdes) (version 2) | ecosystem: Host-associated > Plants > Roots > Rhizosphere > Soil ...
CGCGAAGTTCCGGAGGCGATCAGCAAGGCCACCGCGGCAGCGAAGAAGGCGATGATCCGCGTTCCGCTGCGCGACGGCCGCACGCTTCATCACGACGGCCTCGGCCATTTCGGCGCGGGCCGTGTGACGATCCGCACGGCTCCGGCCGGAACGGGCATCATCGCCGGCGGTCCGATGCGCGCGATCTTCGAGAGCCTCGGAGTTGCCGATGTGGTGACCAAGTCGGTCGGCACGTCCAACCCGTACAACATGATCCGCGCGACCTTCGAGGCGCTGAAGGAGCAGACGAGCCCCCGCTCGGTCGCCCAGCGCCGCGGCAAGAAGGTCGCCGACCTGCTCGGACGAGGCGGCGCCAACGCCGCTGAAGCCGAGGCCCAGGCCGAAGCGATCGCGGAGTAATTCATCATGGCAAAGATCAAAATCACGCAGACCGGGTCGCCGATCCGTCGTGACAAGACGCAGCGGGCGACGCTCGTGGGACTTGGCCTCAACAAGCTGCACAAGGCTGTTGAAGTCGAAGCAACCCCCGAGGTCCTCGGCCAGGTCAAGAAGGTCCAGCACCTCGTGACGGTCGAGGAAGGCGCCTGATTTTAGGACCAGGCCCCGGCCTTCACCGGGGAACCGCGCGACAAAAGCGAAAGCGAGTGCAACGAAATGAAACTCAACGAACTCAGGGATAACAAGGGCGCGCGCCAGGGCCGCGTCCGGGTCGGCCGCGGAATCGGCTCGGGCCTCGGCAAGACCGCCGGGCGCGGACAGAAGGGCGCCAAGTCGCGCTCGGGTGTTTCGATTGCCGGCTTCGAGGGCGGTCAGATGCCGCTCCACATGCGGCTGCCGAAGCGCGGCTTCAACAACATCTTCGCCCGCGACTATGCCGAAGTGAACATCGGTGCGGTCCAGAAGGCGATCGACGCCGGCAAGCTCGAGGCCAAGGGCACGCTCGACCATGATGCGCTGAAGACCGCCGGCCTGGCTCGTGGCGGAAAGGACGGCGTCCGCCTGCTCGGCAAGGGCGAGCTCAAGGCCAAGCTGGCGTTCAAGGTCGCCGGCGTGTCGAAGGGCGCCCGCGAGGCGGTCGAAAAGGCGGGCGGTTCGGTCGAGCTGATCGAGCGCAAGAATCCGGCCGAACTCGCCGCTGCGAAGAAGGGTTCGCGCAAGGCCGCTGCGAAGGCCGAAGCCTGATCCTCGCAAAGACGATAACGCGGCTTATATGAGCGCTAGCGTTTAGAGGAATTCCATCGAATGGCATCTGCAGCCGAACAACTCGCCTCCAGTATCACGCTTGCGAACTTCTCGAAGGCGACCGAGCTCAAGAAACGGCTGTGGTTCACGCTTGGCGCGTTGATCCTCTTCCGGCTGCTTTCATTCGTTCCGATCCCGGGCATCGATCCGGCGGCGATGGCCCAGCTCTACGAGACGCAGAGCGGCGGTATCCTCGACGTCTTCAACACCTTCTCGGGCGGCGCTTTGTCGCGCATGAGCATCATCGCTCTCGGCGTCATGCCCTACATCACGGCGTCGATCGTCGTGCAGCTGGGCGCCACGCTGTATGGGCCTTGGCAGCAGCTCCGCAAGGAAGGCGAGACGGGGCGGAAGAAGCTCAACCAATATACTCGCTATCTGACGCTGATGATCACCCTCGTGCAGGGCTACCTCGCCGTGCGCGGGCTGGAATCCCAGTCCGTGAAGCAAGGTATCCAGGCGGTCGTGATGCCGGGCCTCCTGTTCGATATCGCAGGAACCGTTTCGCTGGTCGGCGGGACGCTGTTCCTGATGTGGATCGGCGAGCAGATCACGAGCCGCGGTATCGGCAACGGAGTGTCCCTGATCATCATGGCGGGCATCGTCGCTCGCTTGCCGCAGGCGGTCGGGCAATTGCTCGAAGGCGGCCGCACGGGCACGCTCAATCCCGTCGTCGTCATCGGCATTATCGTGCTCACGATCGTCCTGATCCTTGGCATCTGTTTCATGGAGCGGGCCCAGCGCCGGGTCCTGATCCAATATCCGAAGCGACAGACCGCGCGCGGCATGCAGCAGGAAAGGTCGCACCTGCCGATCAAGCTCAATACATCGGGCGTCATCCCGCCGATCTTCGCGTCGTCGCTGCTGCTGATGCCGCTTACCGTGCTTCAATGGGCGGGATCACGCACTACGGAAGGCGGGTCCGGCGACTGGCTGATCACGATCAGCACTTATCTGCAGCACGGCTCGACTGCCTATATGGTGCTGTACGGCCTGCTGATTGCCTTCTTCTGCTTCTTCTACACGGCGGTGCAGTTCAACAGCGAGGAAACCGCTGACAATCTGAAGCGGCACGGTGGCTTCATCCCCGGCATCCGCCCGGGCAAGGCGACCGAGGAATATTTCGATTATCTCCTCAACCGGATCACGGTTGTCGGCGCGACCTATCTCGTCGTGATCTGCCTGATTCCCGAATTCCTGTCGGCCCAGGCCGGCCTGAATTTTCGGCTCGGCGGGACCAGCCTGTTGATTGTCGTCAACGTGACGATGGATACGGTAAGCCAGATCCAGAGTCACCTGATCGCGCACCAATATGGCGACTTGATCAAGAAGGCGAAGCTCAAGACCACGCCGCGCCGGCGTTAGTCGGGCCTGGAGGGGAGCCGGGGCATGATGAACATCATTCTTCTTGGCCCCCCGGGGGCCGGCAAGGGCACGCAAGCCGCACGCCTTCAGGCGCAGCGCGGCATGATCCAGCTTTCGACGGGCGATATGCTGCGCGAAGCTCGGGCCAGCGGCTCTCCGATCGGCGACAAGGTCAAGGCGATCATGGACGCGGGCGAACTGGTCAGCGACGAAATCGTTACTGCCTTGATCGGTGAAAGACTCGATTCGGCGCAGGCCAAAGGCGCGATTTTCGACGGCTATCCGCGCACTCAGGCACAAGCCGAAGCGCTCGATCTGCTGCTTTCGGAACGCGGTCGGAAGCTCGACCATGTCATCGAGCTTGTCGTGGACGAAGACGCCCTCGTCGATCGCATCACCGGCCGCTTCAGCTGCGCCAAGTGCGGCACCGGCTATCACGACCGGTTCAAGCCGACCAACGTTGCCGGAGTTTGCGACGTTTGCGGTTCGACGGAGTTCGTGCGGCGGCCCGACGACAATGAGCAAACCGTTCGAAGGCGCATGGCGGAATATCGCGCCAAGACGGCGCCGATCCTGCCTTATTACGAAAGCCGCGGGCTGGTTCGCCGGGTGGATGGGATGGAGTCGGTCGACGAGGTCGCTGCGCAGATCGACGCGGTTCTGGACGCCACGGAATAAGCTGGGCATCCTCCGGTTTGGGAGGAGTGCATGAAATATCTCATGACATTGGCGCTCTTGGGACTGGCGACCCCGGCATCCGCGGAGGTCGTTTCATCCTCCTCCAATGGTTTCGAGGTGAGCGAGACCGTCAATCTGGTCGTGAAGCCGGACGCCGCGATGACTGCGTTCCTCAACGTGGCCGCGTGGTGGGATCCCGAACATACTTACAGCGGTGATTCCGCCAATCTCTCCATCGCTCCCAACATCGGCGGCTGTTTTTGCGAGAGGTTCCCGAAGGGCGGGGGCGTCGAGCACATGCATGTGACCTTCGTCGATCCAGGCAAGCGCATCGTCTTCACCGGGGCGCTGGGTCCGTTGCTTTACGAAGCGACGTCGGGCGTGATGGACGTGCAGGTCAAGACGATTGCGGGAGGCGCTCAGCTCATTCTCGATTACCGGGCTTCCGGTTTCTACAATGGCGGCGCTGACAGGCTCGCTCTCGATGTCGACCAGGTTTTGGCAGGACAGATCAAGAGGTACCGGGCTTTTGCCACCAATCCGACGGCTCCGCATTGACGTTTGTCGACAAGCCCTTGTTGACAGGGACTTTCCCGATCATCAGTGATCGATCGAGTAGAGGGAGAAATCGATGCGCGCGTTGATGGCAATGGCGGCCGCGTCCGTCCTCGTCTCGGCAACCGCTTGGGCCGACGAACCCAAAGACGCCGCCAAAAAGGATGACGGCGACAAGATCGTCTGCAAGCGGGAGCAATTCGTCGGATCGGTCATCCCCAGGCGCATTTGCATGAAGAAATCCGACTGGGAACAGGGCGAGATCAATGCCAAAGAGACGATGGACAAGCGCCAGATGCGCGCTGATCCTGTCGCGTTGAGCGGCGCGAACGGCGGCTGACACTCGACAAGTCGATTTTTGAGGCGATCCAGCCTATGGTCATTGGCGTGCCGATTTCTCGATAAGGAGGGATCCCATGCGCGCACTCATTGGATTGGCTGCGGCTGCAGTCTTTGTTTCGGGACTGGCTTTGGCGGAGCAGCCCGGCTCTGCTCCGGGAAAGGCCCACAAGGACGACGGTGACACGATCGTCTGCAAGCGGGAGCAGTTCGTAGGCTCAATCATTCCGCGCCGTATCTGTATGACAAAGGCGCAGTGGGAAGAGGGGGCTATCAACGCGAAAAGAGCGCTCGATGAGAAGTATATGTGGGACAGTCCCAAGGAGCTGGCTGGAAATACGGGCGGCTAATCTCGCTCGAGGCTGACAAAGACGAACCCGGGCGCGCCTCCTTCCGCTGGATGCCCTTCGCGTCCGGTCTCACGCCAGTCCGTTGAGTTCCGAGGATCGGGCATCACGGTATCGCCCGTTACATCTTCCGCGATTTCGGTGAGTTCTAGCCGGTCGGCGATCGGCAGAAACAAGGCGAAGATTTCCGCGCCACCAATGATCGAGACCGGCTCGCCGCCAGCGAGAGCGAGGGCATCATCGACACTGTGAGCGACCTCGGCACCGTCGGCGTGCCAACTGCGATCGCGAGTTAGGACGATGTGCCGCCGTCCGGGCAACTGTCCCGGCAAACTCTCAAAGGTGCGCCGGCCCATGATCATCGCCGTTCCCATGGTGAGCGCCTTGAAGCGCTTGAGGTCGGCCGGGATGTGCCATGGGAGCTTGCCGCCGCGCCCGATCACGCCGTTCCGCGCTCGAGCCACGACCAGCGTGATTGCCGGACGATTCATCCAGGAATGGCCACCGACATGAGGTAGCTTCGCCGTCCCTCGGCGAATGCTCGATATTTGCGGCTGCCGGTCAGACCCGCATAATTGCCGAGCTGCCTCCGGAGCAGGAGCCGCCCCGCAAGCGGGGCATGGCGACGCAGGACCGTCCTGCGCCGCGGAGTATCAAGCCGGCAGGCTTCGAGCACATTGCGGGTGATGTCGTCGAACTCGGCCGCGAAACCCGATTCGGAAAGCTGGCGATGCACTCTCTCCACGTGCGCGCTACGAAAGCTGTCCGCATACAGGAAGATGCCATCCGGCTTCAGGACGCGCGCGACCTCGCGGAAGAACCGTTCGCGATCGCCATAATCGTTGGATGCCTCGACGTTGAGCAGCACGTCGAAGGTCGCATCAGCGAAGGGCAGTGCAAGCGCGCTGCCCTCGACAAATCGCCTGTTGTCGGTCTCACCATGCGTTCGGCGACAGAATGCAACCGCGCTCGGTGCGACATCCAGGCCGGTTACGTCGAAGCCCTCGCTGCCCTCGCCTACGAAGGCCATGAGTCCGCCTCCACGCCCACAGCTGACTTCAAGGACCTTGAGGCGCCCCTCGAGGGGCCGCTTCGCTTTCAGCCGCTCGAACAATTCGCGATACATCTGATGCTGGAAACGCTCGGGATGATCGCCTCTGGCCGGAGCGAACCCATAATTGTTCGTGGTCGTCGCGCCCCAATCAACCGAATAGAAGCGCTCCCACAATGCCGGCCTCCGGCTGTGATCGTCGCGAGCCGAACGAAGGTTGCGTTCGAACCATTTCGGCAGGATTGCGCAACCGCCGACAAGAAGCACGAGCGATCCCATGGCCCAGGCCCAAACAGACATCATGTTCCCCTACGCTCAATGAACCGACTTTAGGCTGACCCACGGCGCTGCCAAGCCCGGTAATTGCCGCTATTGCATGACCGATATGGATGATGACCAGACGAACCTAATCGCCGTTCTGCGGGAGCGGCTCGGCCCGAAATCCGTGATCACGGACCCCACGGAGATTGAGCCATGGCTGAGCGACTGGCGTGGGCGCATCCACGGCGTCTCGCCGGCCATGCTTGCTCCGGAGTCAACGGATGAAGTTGTCGAAATCGTGAAGGCCGCGGCCGAATATGGAGTGCCGCTAGTGCCGCAGGGCGGCAACACAGGGATGGCCGCGGGTGCAACGCCGGCACCGGACGGGTCGGAGATGCTCCTTTCCATGCGACGGATGAATCGGATCCGTTCGCTGAGTGCCGAAGACCGCATGGCGGTCGCGGAAGCGGGCGTGGTTCTCGCAACATTGCATGAACGGGCCGGCGAAATCGGGATGCGTTTCCCGCTGACCCTTGGATCGCGCGGCAGCTGCACCATCGGCGGTCTTGCGTCGACCAATGCGGGCGGAACCCAGGTCTTGAAGTTTGGGACGATGCGTTCGCTGGTCGCCGGTGTCGAAGCTGTCCTTCCGGATGGATCCGTGCACAGCGGCCTGTCAGGTCTCAAGAAAGACAATCGCGGCTACAATCTCGACCAGCTGCTCGTCGGGGCTGAAGGAACACTCGGAGTCATCACTGCCGTCGCCCTGCGGCTGGTGCCCGCGGTCGCGTCTCGCGCAGTCGCCTGGGCGGGTGTCGAGAGTCCGGAACGAGCGCTCGGGCTCCTGCGCTTTGTCGAAGACCGCAGCCGCAACATCGAAGGATTCGAGCTTGTCTCCGGGGACTCGCTTCAGCTTGTCCTCAAGCACATTCCCGGCACTCGCCCTCCTCTCGCTGACGACCACGCCTGGCACGTGCTGATCGAAGCCACCACGTCCGACGGAGGTTGGGACGTCGTCGAGGAATTGGAACAGCTGCTCGCGGCTGCGATTCGGTCGGGCCTCGCCGACGACGCGGTGATTGCCGCGAGCGAAGCACAGGCGGAGGCCTTCTGGCGAATTCGCGATTCCATTTCGGAAGCCGAGCGTACCGAAGGCCCGACTCTGGCGCACGACGTCTCCGTTCCTGTCTCCGAAATGCCGAACTTCATCGTCGATGCTTCTCGAGTCGTCGAAAAGAAGTTTCCCGGCGTGATCGCCAGCGCCTTCGGCCACCTCGGCGACGGAAACATCCATTTCCATGTTCGAGCCGGAAGCCACACGGCACCCGATTGGTACGATCGGGAAGGCCGGGCAATCTCACGCTTTGTCGACGATCTCGTGGCGGAAAGGGGCGGCTCGATCTCCGCTGAACATGGGATCGGGCAATTGAAGATCGAAGAGTTCGAGCGTCTCGCCCCGCCCGGACGGATCCACGCGCTGCAGGCGATCAAGCATGCGCTCGATCCGCTCGGAATCATGAATCCGGGGAAGCTGGTTCCTTAGTGCGGCGCCATCATGTCGCGAAGGCGCTCAGCCAGTGGTTCCGACGGAAGGCCGCTCCGAACGGCGATAAAGATGGCATCATCACCCGCAATCGTGCCGACGATCTCCGGCAGTTTCGCCTGATCCAAAGCGAGCGCAACGAGGTGCGCTGAACCTGGCGGGGTTCTGACGATCACCAGGTTGCCCGAAGTTTCGACGGCCTGGGCCCATTCGGCGAAGATCCGCTGAAGCCGATCGGTCGGCCAATTGCGTTCCCCGAGCCTTTCGGGAAGCGCGTAGGCCATGCGGCCATCGCGCTTGACCTTGATCGCCCCGATCTGCTCGAGGTCGCGGGCCACAGTGGCCTGGGTAACCTCAAATCCTGCTTCGATAAGCCTCGCGGCGACTTCGTCCGAACTCTGGACGGATCCCTCTCGAAGCATGTCGACAATTGTCCGCTGACGTTCTGCTCGTGGCTGACTCATTTCGCTCCTGACACCAGATATCGTGAGCCGAATACGCGTTTCGGCAAGTCGTGCAATGGCTGGCGCGCCCGGCAGGACTCGAACCTGCGACCCCAAGCTTAGAAGGCTCGTGCTCTGTCCAGCTGAGCTACGGGCGCGTGTTTGCGCATGAGTAACCGCAATTGACGTGACAAGGAACCGCGCTAGGCCTTCGCCATGCGGGGGGAAAAGCTAAAGCACGTGGAAGCGCGCGCGATGCACGGCGCACGCTTTCGCTATTTCGATTTCGTCATGGTCGCGTTCGTCGTCGTGCTGCTTCTGTCGAACGTGATCGGAGCGGAAAAGCGCTCGTTCATCACTTTGCCGGGCATTGGTCCATGGCCCTTCGGCGCCGGGATTCTGTTCTTCCCGATCGCCTACATCATCGATGACATCCTGACGGAGGTTTACGGCTTTGCCCGCGCCCGGCGCGCCATCTGGGCGGGCTTCGCGGCGCTGCTCTTCATGGCCGTGATGGAATGGACGGTGGTCCATTTGCCGGTCGCCGAGGGCTGGACCGGGCAGCCGGCCTATGAACGGGTCTTCGGGTCCGGATGGCGGATCATCCTCGCATCGATGACCGCCTTCTTCGTCGGCGATTTTTTGAACTCGGTCGTACTCGCGAAAATGAAGATCTGGACCGACGGCAAGTATCTCTGGACGCGCACCATCGGCAGCACGATCATTGGCGAAGGCGCGGACAGCCTGATCTTTTATCCGCTCGCCTTTTACGGGATGCCGGATTGGCCGCTTGCGGCACTTGGCGCGGTGATGGTCAGTCAGTTCATCCTGAAGGTCAGCTGGGAAGCGATCCTCACTCCGGTGACTTATGCCGTAGTGGGATGGCTGAAGCGCAGGGAAGGCGTTGACGTTTACGACGTCGGGACGGATTTCACTCCCTTCACCGCCGATATATGAACATCTGTTCATTCGCCATTCAATCGTAGAAGCGGAACGGCAGATCAAAGGGGGTGTCGATCATGCGTTTCGTCAGAACCGCGATTGCGACGATCATTCTCGGCTGTTCGGCGGCCGCCCAGGCGACGACGGTTGTCATCTACGTCGAGCCGATGACTCTCCAACGCTATACGAAGGTCTTCGACACTCCCGGGCGCGATCGAATTCTGATGTGCATGACGCCGCCGTCTTCAAGCGGTTGCACGGAACTGCCGGTGAAACATGTCAGTCAGGCGACGGATTCCAGCAAGCCTTCGAACAACCTGCGTCCGTCGATGCTTCCGTGGGCTGGTTCAACGACTCTTTCGGGGTGAGGCATTAGTCCCAGCACATTGCCGGCGTCGTTGAGGATGCCGGCGATCCTTCGCGCCGAGCCATTGACCTCGTCGAGGTAGCGGAACGCGACGCGCCCCTCATCCTCGAGCCGATCGAGGGTATCCTGGTCCGCCTGGTAATTGCCGTCGTGGTGGGCGACCGGAAAGACGACGGTCTCACCGGAATCATACGCACTGGTGAAGAGGCTCTGGCTGTTCTCGACCTTGAGCGGAACCGGCCGGCAGACGAAGGACAGCCCCGCGTTGCGCATCAGTGCACCGGGGAGCAGTCCGGCCTCGGTCAACACCTGGAAGCCGTTGCAGATGCCGATCAACGGCACTCCGCGGGCCGTCGCATCCTTGACCGCCTGCATGATCGGCGAGCGCGCAGCCATCGCGCCGGAACGCAGATAGTCGCCGTAGGAGAATCCACCCGGAAGGGCGATGAAATCAGTTCCTTCGGGAAGCTCCGTGTCCTTGTGCCAGACCATCGCCGGCTTGCGGCCGGTGACCTGCTCGAGAGCGACGGCGATGTCGCGATCGCAGTTGGATCCGGGGAAGACGATAACGGCACTCTTCATGCGTTCTCCAGACGTTCGATCCGGAAGTTTTCGATGACCGTATTGGCAAGCAACTTGCGGCACATGTCCTCGATGTCCGAATCAACAATGCCGTCGGCGAGATCGAGCTCGATCAGCTTCCCCGCGCGGACGTCGTTCACGCCCGAAAAGCCGAGCCCCTCGAGCGCATGATGGATCGCCTTCCCCTGCGGGTCGAGAACGCCGGGTTTCAGCGTGACGAAGACGCGCGCTTTCATGGTTGTAACCTCAGATCAATGGTGACGCGGCGGGCTATGGATGCAAGGTGAAATTCCGGCAAGCTTTACCATCCGTTTACCTTCGTGAGCGCATCCTCGACTGTCGGCCGGGCGTAGTTCCGGCCCTTGGAGGCGCACCGAATGGCTATCGGCATTGCAATCGCCATGTTCATCGCCCTGTTCGGCTGGGGTTCGACCTATTTTGGCTGGAGCGATCCCGAGGGAAAGGTGCAGCTGGCGCTTGTCACGTCCTTCATCCTGGGGATCATCGGCGGATACAAGGCCAAGGGCTGAAGTTCAGTAGCCGTTGAGTTCCGCGACCCGGTTGCGGTGATAATAGACATCGCCGAACAGCTCGCCGAGCACCGCCTCCCGCTTCATGTACAGCCCAATGTCATGCTCGTCGGTCATCCCGATCCCGCCATGCATCTGAACGCCTTCGCGGACGGCAAGCGAGGCGACGTCTGCCGCCTTGGCTTTCGCGACCGAAACATAAAGCTCGGCACGCTCGTCGCCTGAATCGATGAGCTGAGCGGCCTTGAGGGCCGCGGCCCGGGCAATCTCGATTTCGCCGTGGAGATGCGCCGCGCGGTGCTGGATGGCCTGGAATTCGCCGATCAGCTTACCGAACTGCTTGCGTTGCTTCAGATAGTCGAAGGTCATCTTCGAAGCGCCGGCTGCAACGCCCACCAGCTCTGCGGCCGCCCCGGCGCGACCTGCATCCAGCCCCGCAGTGAGACGTACCCAGCCATCATCGACTTCGCCAATCACCGCATCGGCGTCGAGCTCGACATTTGCGAATGCCAGCCGCGCCGCCCAGGAACTGTCGGCGAGATGGACGTTCTCGACCTCGGCAGCTCCGCGTGGCACCGCGAACAGGGTCAGCCCACTCCGTTCTCCGGATGAACCGCTCGTCCTTGCGGCCGTCACGATCATGTCCGCCGAGGCGCCCTGGACGACAAATTGCTTCGACCCGTTGAGGACGAAACCATTGCCCTGCCGCTTTGCTTCGAGCACAGTCTGCTCCGGCGCATGGCGAGGGCTTTCGTCGATCGCGACTGCGAGCACGGCTTCGCCCGAAAGGATCGGCGGATACCATCGGTCAGCGTGCGCCGTCCCCGCGATCGCTTTCGCTGCAACGATTCCTGTTGTGAGGAACGGCGAAGGCGTCAGGTTGCGGCCGATCTCTTCAAGAACGAGCGCGGCTTCCGTCGCGCCAAGTCCGAGGCCGCCCTGGTCTTCGGGAATCGCGATCCCGGTAAGCCCAAGCTCGCCGAACTGCTTCCATAGAGCGTGGCCGAACCCGTCATCGCACTCCGTGTCGCGCCAGTGACGCAGCTGCTTTGCCGGCGTGCCTTCGTCGGCAAGGAAGCTCGCCGCCGTTTCCTGCAGCATTTTCTGGTCGTCGGTGAGGAGCGTCATGCGCCAGGCAGTCCAAGGATATGTTTGGCGACGATGTTGAGCTGGATCTCGCTCGTGCCGCCCTCGATCGAATTGCCTTTGCTGCGCAGCCACTCGCGTACCGGCTTGCCATTTTTGCTGCGTTCGCTCTCCCATTCGAGCGCTTCCGACCCGCCCGCGGCGATCGCCAGCTCGTTGCGGCGTTTGTTCAGCTCGGTCCCGGCATATTTCATCATCGACGGACTGGCGGGATGCGCTTCGCCGGCCTTCCACATGGCCGCGAACCGCTCGCTCATCGCAGCGAAGGCGAGGGCGTCGACGTCGAACGCCGCGATTTCCGCGCGAAGCAGCGGGTCTTGCGGTTTCGTCGCGGCGCCAAGCGATCCGCCTCCGCCCAGCCCCAGTTCGCTGATCATCTCGCGTTCGTGGCCGAGCAGATATTTGGCGACATCCCAGCCCCGGTTCACGTCGCCGACGATCTGATCCTTCGGCACCTTCACGTCGTCGAAGAAGGTTTCGCAGAATGGCGACGATCCGCTGATCAGAAGGATCGGCTTCGTCGAAACTCCCGGCGTCGCCATGTCGAACAACAGGAAGCTGATTCCGCCCTGCTTGGATTCGGTCGACGTGCGCACGAGGCAGAAGATCCAGTCGGCCTTGTCGGCATAGCTGGTCCAGACCTTCTGGCCATTGATCAGCCAGTGATCGCCCTTGTCTTCCGCTTTCGTCTGGAGACCGGCCAGGTCGGATCCGGCGCCGGGTTCGGAATAACCCTGGCACCAGCGGATTTCGCCGCGTGCGATCTGCGGAAGATAATGTTTCTTTTGCTCCTCGGTACCGAACTTGAGCAACGCCGGCCCGAGCATCGAAATGCCGAAGCTCATCAGCGGCGAGCGCGCGCCGATGCGCTTCATTTCTTCCTTGAGAACGATCGCCTCGGCCGGCGACAAGCCTCCACCGCCATAGTCCTTCGGCCAGTGAGCCACGGTCCAGCCACGACCAGCCATGGCCTCGAGCCATTGCCGCTGGGCGTCGGACTTGAACGTCCAGTTGCGGCCGCCCCAGCAAATGTCAGCCTCCGAACGGATCGGCTGCCGCATCTCGGGCGGGCAGTTCGCCTCGAGCCAGGCGCGAGTGTCGGTGCGAAAGGTGTCGAGGTCAGTCATCGTTCGACTTCGGTTGGCCGATCATCCGCCGAGCACAAGCACGAGAGGTCGAAATAAGGAAGTGCTGATTTCAGCGCGCCTCGCCCGGGACCTCCCGATTCCACAATCGCATCAAGCCGGCGACAGGCGTTGGGCGGTGTTGGCGGCCTTCGAAAACTTCCGGATTGCTCCGCTTCCTGAAGGCCCATGCCTCGACGGTGAAGTGATAGACCAGGCCGGCAGTGAGCGAGACGGCGACGCACGCTGAAAAGACCATCCAGCTTCCGGTCGCCAGGCGAGCGGTAATCAAGATCAACGGCTCGTGCACCAGATAGAGCGAGTAAGAGGCGGCACCGAGGATGAGGAGCGGCTTCGATACGGACAGGCCGCGGCGCTCGAGTTGGGCGAGGGGAGCGACCAGGAGCGCGAACGTTCCGCCTACCCATGCCCTGTGGGCGACGTCCGGGGCGATCAGTATCCATGCGATCAGCGGAATTGGCGCGAGCAGGACGAGCCACCAGGGCGCCTTGCGAGCTCGGTAAAGCAGGCAGGCGGCGATCCCCATGAAGAATTCCAGGTTCACGTCCTTGAAGATCAGCTGCTGTTCTGAAAGCAGGATCCCGACTGCCCAGATGCCGAGACCCAGCGGCAGCAGCCGCGAGAAATAGAACAGGCCGAACAGCAAATAGAACAGGATCTCGTGCTTCAACGTCCAGGCCACCCCAAGCGCAGGGACTGAATCGACTGGAAGCAGCGTCAGGGTCGGCAACCAGGCCCAGTTCCGGCTTCCCAGGCTGGCCCACGGCATCGCCACGTAAAGGAGCGCGAGTCCGATGCCGATCGGCCAGTAGGGCAGATAGACCCGCCGGAACCTCGCGATTGCGTAATCCCGGACTGACCGGCCTTTGCCCGCAGTGGAATGGTAGATGATGAAGCCCGAGAGGACGAAAAAGAAGTCGACGCCCAGATAGCCGTACTGGAAGACGGAATAAGGCAGGAACGAGCCGCCGAAGAACCGTGCGGCAATGCTGGAATGCAAGACGACGACCGCCAGGGCGGCAAGCCCGCGGCCAGCCTGGAGGCTGTTGATGGTGTGCTTCGACGTCGGAGGAATTGCGCTCGCCGGTGCAAGTCCCTCGGACGGTTGCTGAAGCTCAGAATCCCCCAAGACACTCTCCGCCGGGGTGGTCCGGATCGACCCTTCGTCCAACAACGACGGAATCAATGTTCCGCTCCACAACCGTTGCCCCGAACTGCTTGCAAGGCTGTAAGTGGCGGCCTAGCGCCTGCCGCTCGGAGGAAATGATGACCGAAGTTCTCGAAAAGCCGACGACCAGCCCGATCTCGACCCGAAAGCATGGCGACGTGCTGATCATCCTGTCGAACAACCCGCCGGTGAATGCGCTTTCGACCGCGGTCCGGCAGGGCCTGGTCGATGCGATCGCTCAGGCGGAGGAGGACGACAGCGTCAATGCGGTCGTGATCGCATGTGAGGGCCAGACGTTCTTCGCCGGCGCGGACATCACCGAATTCGGCAAGCCGCCGCAGCAGCCGTGGCTTCCGCTGGTGGTCGACACGATCGAGAATTGCTCCAAGCCGGTCGTCGCTGCGATCCACGGGACCGCGCTCGGCGGCGGCCTCGAAATCGCGCTGGGGTGCCATTACCGCGTTGCGGACAAGTCCGCGAAGCTCGGCACTCCCGAGGTGAAGCTGGGGCTTCTTCCCGGGGCCGGGGGAACCCAGCGGCTTCCGCGCGTCGCGGGAGTCCGCAAGGCACTCGAAATGTGCGCGACCGGCAATCCGATCGGAGCGGGCGATGGCTTTGCCTGCGGCCTCATCGACCGGCTGATCGAGGGCGACCTCATCCCGCACGCGGTCGGTTATGCGGAGGAAGTTCGCGACGTTCGACCGCTTCCAAAAAGCTCGGAGCGGCAGGACAAGCTCAATGAATGCGACCCGTCGGTGTTCGACGATTTCCGCATGGAGAATGCGAAGCGCTTCCGTGGGTTCGAAGCTCCACTCAAGAATATCGAGGCGGTGAAGGTCGCCTGCGAGAAGCCGTACAACGAAGGCGTCATCGAAGAGCGCAAATTGTTCATGGAGCTGATGACCGGCGAGCAGTCGGCGGCGCAGCGCTATTTCTTCTTCGCCGAACGCAAGGCCGCGAAGATCGAAGGCCTTCCGGAGAACACCGAACCGCGACCCGTCAAGAAGGTCGGAGTCATCGGCGCCGGAACCATGGGCGGCGGCATTTCGATGAATTTCCTGTCGGCCGGAATCCCGGTGACGATCGTCGAGATGAGCCAGGAGGCGCTCGATCGCGGTACCGGAATCATGCGCAAGAATTATGAGGCGAGCGCTGCCAAGGGGAAGCTGACCGAGGAGCAGGTCTTCAAGGCGATGGGAAACCTGAACCCCACGCTCGATTTCGCGGCGCTGGCCGACTGCGACCTCATCATCGAAGCGGTCTACGAAAATATGGACGTGAAGAAGGACATCTTCACGCGGCTCGACCGCATCGCCAAGCCGGGCGCGATCCTTGCGTCCAACACCTCTTATCTCAACATCAACGAGATCGCGGCGGCAACGTCGCGCACCGGCGATGTCGTCGGGATGCACTTCTTCTCGCCGGCGAACGTCATGAAGTTGCTGGAGGTGGTGCGCGGCGACAAGACCGCGCCCGACGTCCTCCTGACCGCGATGACCGTCGGCAAGAAGATCCGGAAAGTGCCGGTGATCGCCGGCGTGTGCCACGGTTTCATCGGCAACCGCATGTTGATGCCGCGGCAGGTCGAGGCGACCAAGCTGCTGCTCGAGGGGGCTACGCCGGAGCAGGTCGACCGGGTCCATGTCGAGTTCGGAATGCCCATGGGCCCGTTCCAGATGGCGGATCTCGCCGGCGTCGACATCGGCTGGCATCGCGATCCGAATCGGATCGAGAACATCCGCGACGCGCTTTGTGCGATCGATCGCTGGGGGCAGAAGAAGGGCGCGGGCTTCTACGATTATGATGAGAAGCGCAGACCGTCGCCGTCTCCGGTCGTGCAGCAGATCATCGAGGATTTCGCGAAGAAGCAGGGCGTCGAACGGCGCGAGATCAGCGACCAGGAAATCGTCGAGCGAACGCTCTACACGATGGTCAATGAGGGCGCGAAAATCCTCGAAGAAGGCATTGCCCAACGCGCGTCGGACATCGATGTCGTCTGGGTCTATGGATACGGCTGGCCGGTCTATCGCGGCGGTCCGATGTTCTGGGCCGATAGCGTCGGCCTCGCGAATATCGTCGAAGGCCTGAAGCGACAGGAAGAGCGGATGAAGCCGGAATTCAGCTTCTCGCAACTGCTGCTCGACAAGGCCGGGAAGGGCGAGACCTTCACGCGGTAATTCCCCTCTCCTTTAGGGGAGGGGTTAGGGGTGGGGCGGTGAAGCTCGTGGCTCCTCGTCCAGCAGGCTGAGCATCGCAATCGCCATTGCGGCAACCCCAGCGCTCGTAAGGAACGTGGCCGAACTCCCCTCCCGGTCCCAGAGGAGCCCGGCACCAAGGCTTGCAAGCAAACCGCCGATCCCGCTGACGAACCAGAAGGCGCCGAAGCTGGTCGCGCGCAGATGATCGGGCGCGCTGTCTGCGATCATCCGCGAGAAAATCCCTTGCGTCAGCGCCATATGCGCTCCCCACAAAGTCACTCCGGCGACCAGCCAGGGCAAGGTGTCGGTCTTGGCAAGGACGAGGTTGCCCGCGACGAGCGCGGCCATCCCGGCCAGCAGGATCGTTTTCGGACTCATCCGATCGCTCAGCGACCCCGCCGGGTAAGCGAGGATGACGTATGCGAGATTGAACAGCGCGAGCGTCAGCGGCGACAGCGTTTCCGACAGGCCGATCTCCAGCCCCTTCAGGATCAGGAAGGCCTCTGAGAAACGCGCAAGCGTGAACAGGAAACCGACGGCAAGCAGGCGCTTGGTCGGCTTCGTCAACTCACGGAAGCCCGAGAAGAATGGCGATGTCTTGATTGGCGCGTTGAGCTGTTTCGGCTCCCTGAGCGCAAGCCACGCCAGCAGGAACGAGCAAGCCGCGGGCAGGATGGCAATCCAGTAGACAAGGCGGATGCGGTCCGCGAAAAGCGCCATGAGACCCACGGCGACGAGCGGGGCGATCAACGCTCCAACCGTGTCCAACGCCTGCCTCAGTCCGAACGCGCGGCCGCGGATTTCGGGCGGAGTCTCGTCGGCGACCATCGCGTCGCGCGGGCTACCCCGAATTCCCTTCCCGATTCGGTCGGCGAAGCGCGCGGCCATCAGAGTCACGGCGTTCGTCGCCAGCGGGAACAAGGGCTTCGACAAGGCCGCGAGGCCGTAGCCCGCGACGATCCACGGCTTTCGCTTCAGGCTGCGGTCGGAGAGTCGGCCGGAAGCGAGCTTGGCGAAATTGGCGGTGCTCTCGGCAATGCCGTCAATCGCTCCCAGCGCGGTCGCTGGAAGGCCCAGAGTCATGGTCACGAAAGCCGGGAGGAGCGAGTGATAGATTTCGCTCGACAGGTCCATCAGCAGGCTGACGAAGCCGAGGATCCAGACATTGCGCGGGAGTGGAGGTCGTGCCGCCATTGACCGTCAATGCCAGCAACATTGCGGGCGCACAAATTGTTGTTAGAGTGAAAACATGGCCAGCCACTTCGGCGGATCGTCACCTTCGGCACTCGCCGCGCGATTTGCGCGGCTGATGGAGCGTCTCGGCGGCGACATGGCCGCGGCCAAGGCTCAGGGACAACAAAGGGACTTGCTGGCCGCGGTGGGCGCGGCCGAGCCGGCGACTCTGAATCAGATTGCTGCGAAAGTTAAGCGAGGAGCGCCGGCCGTCAGCCGCGCGATCGACCTGCTGGTCCGCGCCGGGCTCGTCGACCGGCAGCCCGACCCGGACAACCGCCGCAGGCTCGCGCTAAGGCTGACCGAGGAAGGCCGGCAGAGGCTCCACAGCCCGCCGACATCCGATGCGACGCTGGAGGGCCGAATCGCCAAGCTGGCGCATAGCGAGCTGCGCGCGCTGGAGCGCGGATTCGAAATCCTCGAGCGCCTGCCGCGCTGAGCGGGTTCTATTTGTCCTGCTTGTTTACGGTGGCCCAGGCGCGATGCTCGGCTTCCTTGTGGGACACACCGCGCTTCTCATAGCCTTTTTCGATATGGTTGGCCTTGCGTTTCTCTTTGGACGTATGTTTGCCAGGCATGACCCTAACTCCTTGCTGTTATTGCTACATGACGAAAACGCCCAAGCTCCGCGGCTGTTGCCATGCTGCATTGCAACATGACGCCGAAACGACTACATGGCGGGTCGAATTTTTCCGGGAAAATTGAGATGAATTTGCGCAACGTGGCGATCATCGCCCACGTCGATCACGGCAAGACCACGCTTGTCGACCAGCTCTTCCGCCAGTCGGGCACGTTCCGCGACAACCAGCGCGTCGAGGAGCGGGCGATGGATTCGAACGACCTCGAGAAGGAGCGGGGGATTACCATCCTCGCCAAGTGCACCTCCGTGGAATGGCAGGGCACGCGCATCAACATCGTCGACACGCCGGGCCACGCCGATTTCGGCGCGGAGGTCGAGCGCATCCTGTCCATGGTCGATGGCGTGATCCTGCTGGTCGATGCCGCGGAAGGCCCGATGCCGCAGACCAAGTTCGTCACCGGCAAGGCGCTTGCGTTGGGATTGAAGCCCATCGTCGTCGTCAACAAGATCGACCGCCCGGACGCCCGCCCGGCGGAAGTGCTCGACGAAGTGTTCGAGCTGTTCCTCAACCTCGAAGCGAATGACGAGCAGCTCGATTTCCCGACGCTCTATGCGAGCGGCCGAGCCGGCTATGCGGGTCTTGCCGACGACGTCCGCTCGGGGGACCTCACTCCATTGTTCGAAACGATCGTCAGCCATGTCCCGCGGCCGCGGGTCGACGCCGGTCCGTTCCGCATGCTCGCGACCCTGCTCGACCGCGACCCGTTCCTCGGCCGGATCCTCACCGGCCGGATCGAAAGCGGGAAGCTGACGATGAACATGCCGATCAAGGCGATCGACGTGAACGGCAACCCGGTCGAGGATGGCCGCGCGACCAAGATCTTCGCGTTCCGCGGGCTCGAGCGCGTGCCGGTCGAAGAGGCTGAGGCGGGCGAGATCGTCGCCATCGCCGGACTGATCAAGGCGACCGTCTCCAACACTTTCGCCGACCCCGACGTCAGCGCCCCGCTCCACGCGCGAGAGATCGACCCGCCGACCCTCGCGATGAGCTTTTCGGTCAATGACAGTCCCTATGCCGGGCGCGACGGGGACAAGGTGCAGAGCCGCGTGATCCGCGAGCGCCTGGAGCGCGAGGCCGAGGGCAATGTCGCGATCCGCGTGACCACCGCGGCCGACAACGACAGCTTCGAAGTCGCCGGCCGCGGCGAGCTTCAGCTTGGCGTGCTCATCGAGACGATGCGCCGCGAAGGGTTCGAGCTGTCGATCAGCCGGCCGCGCGTGCTCTTCCGCGATGGCCCCAAGGGGCGAGAGGAACCGTATGAGACGGTCGTGATCGACGTCGACGACGAATTCTCCGGAACCGTCATCGACAAGATGGCGCTCCGCAAGGCGGAGATGACCGACATGCGTCCGTCGGGCGGCGGCAAGACGCGCCTGACCTTCTCCGCGCCGAGCCGCGGCCTCATCGGCTATCACGGCGAATTCCTGTCGGACACGCGCGGCACCGGTATCATGAACCGGCTGTTCGAGCGCTACGGCCCGTACAAGGGCCCGATCCAGGGCCGTCAGAACGGCGTGCTCATCTCGATGGAGCAGGGCAAGGCCGTGCCCTATGCGCTGAATGCGCTCGAAGAGCGCGGTGTGCTGTTCATCTCGCCCGGCGACGATCTCTATGAAGGCATGGTGATCGGGGAGAATGCCAAGCCGCAGGATCTCGAGGTCAATCCTCTGAAGTCGAAGCAGCTCACCAACTTCCGCGCGTCAGGCAAGGACGAGGGCATTCGCCTGACCCCGCCGCGTCGAATGAGCCTCGAGCAGGCGATCGCCTATATCCAGGACGATGAGTTGGTCGAGGTCACGCCCAAGGTCGTGCGTATCCGGAAGCGCTTCCTCGACCCGCACGAGCGCAAGCGCGCCGCGCGGAAGATGGAAGCGGCTTAGCCCGCCGCTCCCCTCTCCCCTTGAGGGAGAGGGATACGGAGCCTTGGGCCGGACTTGATCCGGCCTTAGGCGAAGTTGGGTGAGGGGTGCGTACCGGACGCCCAGCGGGTTGCCGAAGACAAGCCCGACTGACGTCACGTCGGATCTACTCCGCGTGACTGCCTCTGCGCTGCCTCCAGTCTGCTTCGCAGAGCTCACCTGCGCTCGGCATTTCGTGCTGTCCTACAGCACCCCATTTGTGGCTTAGGCTGGCAAATGCAGCCGCAGCCGACTTTCGCCCTTTCGCGCGTACGCGTACGCGCACGCGTACGCGCGCGCGCGCGCGTGTCGCTGCCAACTTTGGCAACTTTGTTGGATTGGCGATGGGAGCCGTAACCACTCCCGTGCTGCTGCGTTGGGGCGCAGTGGCCAATCGGAAGACCCTTGAGCTTGCATTAATCGCTGCGTTTTCAACGGCGATGGCCGGCGCAATCCTTGGCTATAGTTATGTTAAATCGGGCATCTACAATGTTGGCGCATCGAAGCCGCATACGGATTTCACCGAATGGGTGACGCACGAAACGATGATCCATTCCGTTCGAAGTCACGCGAAGGGAATTGAAGCACCGGTCAGGGCGACTGCAGACCAAATAATTTCGGGCTTCTGTTTGTACGACAGTCGCTGCGTCGGATGCCACGGAGCCGCAGCGGTGCCGCGCCAGCGATGGGTAAGCGGCCTCGAACCTCAACCTCCATACCTGCTCGATGCCGCCGACCGCTGGAAGCCGCGGGAATTGTTCTGGATCGTGAAGAACGGAATCAAGATGACTGCGATGCCGTCGTGGCGGGAATCGATGTCCGACCCGCAAATCTGGGACATCGTCGCCTATCTCGAAGCAACCCGCAAAATGCCTCCGCAAAACTATCTCAGATGGCGCTCGGAACGACGCTGCGCGCCGTTCAAGCCGTCATCCCCAGGATCGTCATCCATTCCTGGTCCCTGACGGGGGAGACGGACAAACGCGAAAGGCGAACCAGTTCCATCTTCGAGAGGCTTGGCTCGGCCTTGATCGCTTTAAGCGTTACCGGACCAAGCGGCTTCACCGGCTCCACCCGGACAGACACCCAGTTCGCGTCTTTGGGATCGGGCTGCGCCTCCCGCGTGATCCGCATGATCCCGACGATCTGCCGCTCATCGCCGCTATGGTAGAAGAATGCCTCGTCACCCTTCTTCATCGCCCGAAGGTGGATTCGCGCTGTCGGGTTTCGAACTCCGTCCCATTCGGTCGATCCGTCCCGGTTCAGATCGTCCCAGCTGTAGACGCCGGGTTCGGATTTCATCAGCCAATGCGCCATGCTGGGACATCTCCTTCAGATAATCCCGTTACGCCGACGATGAGCCGAGCGAAAGCGGCGATAGAACGATCCGGAAACAGCGGAAAACTGAACAATTTGAAAGAGTTCCGAATTCTACCGCAGCTCCCTACCGGTTCACCGAACGTTGGTTGGACTCTCGTAAACGGTAACATATCTGGGTTTCAGCGAATGAGAGCGAGCGAGCCAAAGGCGCTTTAGACGCCAGGCTCCAGGGCAAGACGGACGATCCTCCGCAACTCTGCGAAGAGTGCGCTTTTCGAGCGCCGGAGGGTCGTCCGCCAAGGCAAAAGGAATACATCTTTGGTAAAGCTTCTCGGCGGCCGCGGCGCGTCCGCGGTCATTGGACTTTTCATGCTTGCGCTCGGTTCGAGTGCGGCGGGAGCGCAGCAACTGTCCTCGTTGAATGTGCCGGCCGCTATCCGGTCGCTCGACGTGGATGCCGGCGCCAGGCCGCTCGGAACGATGGCGACGCTCGCCAACGGTACGCGGGTCATGACGCAGGCCGCTCAGTCGGTCACTGTCAGCCTTGCCCCGACTATCGCGCGCGAAGCAGCCTGGCTCTACCAGAACCACTGGCCGCTCGAGGCCCTGGCCGATCGCTACGGCGCCGATGCCGCATTGGATGCGGAAGCCAATTGCATGGCGACGGCCGTCTATTTCGAAGCGCGCGGAGAGTCCGCCGAGGGGCAGCTGGCGGTTGCCCGGGTGATCATGAACCGTGCGGCCTCGGGCCAGTATCCGACCAGCTGGTGCGGCGTCGTGAAGCAGCCGGCGCAATTCTCCTTCGTCCATAACGGCTACATGCCGACGCCGGACATGGCTTCGGCCGCCTGGCGTCGAGCCGAGGGGATCGCGCGGATCGCAATGGCCAATGCGGTGCCGAGCCTGTCGAGCGACGTGCTCTGGTATCATGCCAATTACGTCGCTCCATCATGGGGGCGCCGGTTGAACATGGTCCAGAAGATCGGTGCGCACATCTTTTATCGCGCCTGAGTAGGAGCGGGACTTAGGGGCGATCAAGGCGTCCTCGGCCAAGGCTGAGGGCGCCTTTTTCCTCTGCTCCGGCGGCTTGGCGCGGTGGAGACTCCACTCGCCGTTAATTGCGTTCAAGGGGGATTCGCACGCGGCCGAATAAGGTCAACCATCAAGTCACGGATTTTCGGGGGAGAATTTCCTGGAATAGGGGAGACTCGAGGGTGCTCAAGATCCTCATCGTCGAAGACGACTTTCAGCTTGCGTCCACGCTCAAATATCTTGTCGAGGACAATCCGCGCTATCGCGTGATTGCGACCGCGGAGGATGCCGACGGAGCAATTGCCGCGGCGGAGGAATATGATCCGGACCTTGTCCTCCTCGACCTCCATCTCGCGCATGGCAGCACGGGCTTTTCGGTAGCGGCGCGACTGACCGAGCAAGGAATTCCGTGCTTGTTCGTCAGCGGCAAGGCGCCGCGCTTTCCGATGCCCGACCTGGCGCTCGGCTGTTTGATGAAGCCGTTCACTGCCGAGGACGTCCATCGTTCGCTCGGAATGGCGGAAGATCGCCTGCGGGGCCGTGAGACGCTGCGTCCGCGCATGCCGGCCAACCTCACCCTCTATGAAACGCAGGACGAGCCGCTGCTTCCCGAACCAGGATTTATTCCGTCGAGGCCTTCGCTCCGGACCAGGTTCGAGCATTGGATTTCGGGTCACCAGCGGATGGCGAGCTAGGCACCGCACCGTTGATGTTCGGAGCAGGGCCTGCAATCAGGCGTTGTCCAAATCATGCAGTTCCTGATCGTGCCTTTGCTGATCTTGAGCGTCGCCGCGTCGCCGGCGAAGGAGCAATGCGGGGCAAAGCCTTTCACGCTGGGCGCAACGAAGCCGGCGCCAAAGGCTCCGCAGGCGGCGAAGCCCGCGACCCCAAAAGTCGCGGCGGTGAAAAAGCCGAAGGTCACGAAGCCGCTCGCCGACTGCGACAAGCCAGCGAACAAGGGCTAGAGCCGCATCACGCCCTTGCGCGCCTCGCGCGTTCCCAGAGTCTCGGCCGTAAGCGGTGCGCCCGCCTCCAGTAGCGCGTCGCGACGCCGCCGGATTTCGACGTTGCGTTGAACGTCTTCGAACGGGAGCAGGGACGCCATCGCGGGATGCTCCAGCGCGCGGCGAACAAACGCCGTCGTTCTGGGCCAGCGCGCGGCGTCCGGCTCGAAATCGGCATAAGCACCGTTGCGGAAGAAGCTCGCGATGGAAATGTCGGCAAGACCGATGTCGCCAAACAGGAAGCCGTCTTCGGGCAGCTCGTTCTCGAGGTAATCGAGCTCGCGCGGGGCGTCTTCGGCGATCGTCTTGGCGACGCGTGCCTGATCGCCCGGCTCGCCCCAGACGAGGCCGTGGACGATTTTCTGATAAAAGAGTCCCCAGATGAACACGTCGCCGAGGCGCGTGTCGGCATATTCCTCGAACCAGCGAGCGCGCGCCCGATCCCTGGGGTTGGATGGCAACAGCGGTCGGTCCGGATAAGCCTCGTCGAGATAGGCGCAGATCACCGAGGAATCGCTCACCGAGAAATCGCCGTCAATCAGCACCGGGATTCGGCGCAGCGGGCTTAGCCGCTCATATTCCTCATTGCCGAAGAACGGGGTGATCGGGTCGATCTCGTACGACAGGCCCTTGAGGTTCATGCAGGCGAGGACCTTGCGGACGTACGGGCTGACATAGCTTCCGATGATCTTCATGACCGCTCATTTAGCCCCTCACGAAAGTTCGGTCACCTCGACGTGAGTTTCGTGGAACTTGAGGCCGACCGTCAACAATGCCCGGAACGCATTGTATCCCCCGGTTCCCGGGTGGAAGGCGTGGAAGAAGAGCTGCGGCTCGCCGTTGAGACCGGGTGCGACCGAGGCGTGGCCGGGCGCCGTCCATTCTCTCGTCGAGCGAAGCAGGGGCTCGCCCTGTTTCGAATAAGGCCCGAGCGGATGATCGGCGACGGCCACCCCGATCCCATAGGCGGGCGTCGAGAAATCGTTGCCGGCGTAGAACAACCAGTAACGGCCCTCCTGCCGAGTGACGAAGGGTCCCTCGATCAGATGGCCTTCCCAGTCGAGGTTGTTGGTGAGGACGACTTTGCCCTCCCCGACGAGCGACCGGCCGTCGTCCGCGATGAGCGAGCCGCGAATTGGGGTAGTCATCGCATCGAGGATGGCGCCGGCAAGGCCATAATCGGTAAGCGCCCGCTGGACCCGTTGCCAATTGGCCAATGCCGCTTCGATCAGCGGCTGCATGAGGAAGAAGCGCTCCATCGGACGGCGCTGGTTGGCCCAATCAACGATCGCCGCGGAGAAGGCAGCCGTGCGGCGGTCCTTCTCGCATTCGAATAGCTGATCGATCAACTCCGGATGCTTGTGGAGCAGCATTGCGAGCGGCCTCGGCCAAATGCTGTTCGTGTCATCTTTCCAGAAAAGGTACTTCTCACCGCCTGCATCGACGAGAATGTGAGGATCGATCACCCCGCCGCTCATCTGCGGCCACGTCGGGTCATAGCCTAGGGCCGTCGCGTCCAGCGGATTGCCGGTGATCAAAGGCCGGCCATTGTCGACCCACGGGCCTTCCGGATGTGGGCTTCGCGCAAGGCCGACGGCCAAGGCCTTCGACACCTGGCGGGCCGTGAAGCAGAGCCAATATTCATCGGCGGCCCTGGCCATTTCCGGTGCCCAGAAGTCGGCGACGGCTCGGCCCTTGGCCGCCCAGCCGGGCTCGCGGCCCCCGGGGAATGCGAAGCCGCGGGGCTCCCAATGTTCGAGATCGTTCGAATGGAGGATCGGGAAGGCGTCCGGCGCGTCGTTCGATGTCGCGACCAGCCAATAGCCGTCATCTGCCTTCATCACCGACGGATCGCCGTAACCGGCGAGGATTTGCGGGTGAATGTTTTGGGTAAGAAGCGGCTTCCAGCGAAATGCGGCGGGAGGATGCTCGACGGCTTCGGCGAAGACGTGGGGCATGCGCGTGCCGAAGTCCCTCGAAAGCTCGGCAAAGAAATCGGAATAATTTTGCTGCTCGTTTCCGGGCAGGACGTAGGTGCGCGGCTCGCCTGACGGCCCGGTAACCCTGATGATGCGGCGTTCGCCGTCGTCGTAAGGATCCACGACGAAGGCGATCCTATGGTCGGCGGGGGCATCGCTCACATCTTCTAAATGCGCTCGTCGGATGTTGGATGCGAGCCGGGTTCGGTGCGGGTCCGCAATCCTTCAGTGGCGATGGATTGGCAGCGGCAGCCCTTCCGGCCAGGATAAGCTCCCTCTATGGTTGGTTCGTGGTGCGGGCGGATCATGTCTTGGCGATCGATCAGGGCACAACCTCGACGCGCGCGATCCTGTTCGATTCCGCCGCTCGCCCCGTCGCGGTGGCGCAGCGCGAACTTCGACAACATTATCCGCATTCCGGCTGGGTCGAGCACGACCCCGAGGACATTTGGAACGACGCGCTTGCGGTCTCTCGCGAGGCGTTGGCGAAAAGCGGGGTTCAGCTCGCGCAAGTCGCTGCGATCGGCATCACCAATCAGCGAGAAACCGTCGTCGTCTGGGACCGGGCCACGGGTGAGCCGATCCATCGGGCGATCGTCTGGCAGGACCGGCGAACTGCCGATCTTTGCGTTCGGTTGAAGGCGGATGGTGCCGAGCCGCTCGTCAGTCTGAGGACGGGCCTCCTCCTCGATCCTTATTTTTCGGCAACCAAGGTGGCCTGGATTCTCGACAATGTGCCTGGAGCTCGAGCTCGCGCCGAGCGCGGCGAGCTTGCCGTTGGTACGATCGATTCCTTCCTGCTGTGGCGGCTGACCGGCGGCACGGTGCATGCGACCGACGTGACCAATGCGAGCAGGACATCTTTGTTCGACATCCGGGCAATGGCCTGGGACCCGGAGCTGTGCCGACTGTTTCGCGTCCCCCAGCAGATGCTGCCCGAGGTGCATGATAACAGCCGGTTGTTCGGGACAAGTGCACCCGGTCTGTTCGAAGCCGAAATTCCGATCGCGGGATTGGCCGGAGACCAGCAATCGGCACTGTTCGGCCAGGCCTGTTTCGAGCAGGGCATGGCCAAATCGACCTACGGCACCGGCTGCTTCATGCTGCTCAACACCGGCGATGTCGCGCTTCGGTCGCACCACCGGTTACTGAGTACGCCTGCCTGGCGCATTGGCGGGCGCACGACTTACGCGCTTGAAGGTTCGATCTTCGTCGCGGGAGCCGCGATCAAATGGCTGCGCGATGCCCTCGGAGTCATCGCCAGAGCCGATGAGACCGACAGCCTCGCAACGCAGGTCGCCGACAATCATGGCGTCTACATGGTGCCGGCATTCGTCGGCCTCGGCGCGCCTTATTGGGATTCTGAAGCGCGTGGCGCGATCTACGGACTGACCCTCGACGCCGGAGAGGCCCACCTCGCGCGGTCCGCACTGGAAGCCGTGGGATATCAGACCGCCGACCTGATCGAAGCCATGAGTGCCGACGGCGCTTCGAAACCCGGCACGATCAGGGTCGATGGAGGGATGATCGCGAACAGCTGGCTCTGCCAGTTTCTCGCCGACATTCTCGACGTCTCGATCGAACGTCCGCAAATCCTTGAGACGACGGCCCTGGGTGCCGCTTTTCATGCGGGTTTGGCCACGGGCGTGTGGGACGGCCTGGAAACCTTGTCCGAAATCTGGAGCCGGCAGGATTCCTTCACACCCGCAATGGAATCGCCGCGCCGCGCTCAACTGATCGCGGGGTGGAAGGATGCCGTCGCAAGGACTCTCAGCCGCGACCGCTGAGCCCAAAGTAAAGTGGATGCCCCGCGTGGATTCGAACCACGATTGACGGAGTCAGAGTCCGTAGTCTTACCATTAGACGACGGGGCAGCGCGCCCAAGTGCGCGGATGCCGCGAGATAGAAATGGCCCCACTTGCTGTCAACGCCGCGGAGGGCCCGCGCTTGCCCTCGCCCCCCAAACTATGATTTAACGCCGATCAAGTCAGCCGGGCTATCTCGCTCGGTGAAGGACAGAAACGGGCGTATTCATGGCGCAAGGTGTCGCCAGTGCGCCGGCTCTGCCGCAGGAGCATCGCGAGCAGGGCAGGCCGTCGGAACCGAGACCTCCGCGAAGGCGTGAGGCCCACCGCCACACTTATGGCGCGATCGATCTCGGCACCAACAATTGCCGCTTGCTGATTGCTCGTCCAACCGATGGCGGCTTTACCGTCATCGACGCTTTCTCACGGATCGTGCGGCTCGGCGAAGGCCTTTCCCAGAGCGGCGAACTTTCTGATGAGGCAATGGACCGCGCCGTCGGCGCGTTGTCGATCTGCGCGGACAAATTGCGGAAGCGCAACGTATCGTTGTCGCGTTCGGTGGCGACCGAGGCCTGCCGCCGAGCCGTCAACGGCCAGCAATTCGCCGACCGGGTGCGTGACCAGACCGGAATCGTGCTCGATATCATCGAACCTCAGGAAGAGGCGCGGCTCGCGGTCCTCGGCTGCCACAAGCTCCTCGAGCCGGGCGACGGACCGGCATTGATCTTCGACATTGGCGGTGGGTCGACCGAGCTGGTTCTCATCGAACAGAGTGACAGTGGACCGAAGATCCGCGCCTGGTGGAGCGCACCCTGGGGGGTCGTGTCGCTGACCGAGAGCGAGGGCCGCGAGAATCTGGAAGGGCCCGACCGTATCGCAGCGTACAAGCGTATGCGGGAACGCGCGCGGCACGCTTTTTCCAGGTTTGCCGACATGCTTCCCGCGGAACGCGAGGGGATTCGGTTGCTGGGGACGAGCGGCACGGTGACGACGCTCGCAAGCGTTCATCTGGCGCTTCCGTCCTACGATCGCCGAGCGGTCGACGGCCTTCACGTCCCCATTGAAGCGATGCAGAATATCAGCGGCATGATTGCGGGCATGGATTATGAGGAAAGATCGAGCCTGCCGTGCATCGGAGCGGAGCGCGCCGATCTCGTCGTCGCGGGTTGCGCGATCCTCGAGGCCATCATGGAGATTTGGCCGGCGAAGAATCTCGGCATCGCCGACCGTGGAATCCGCGAAGGGATCCTCCGTTCACTGATGGCGCGCGACGGCTGGCAGCTGTGAGGCGGCTGAAGACCGCCAAAGGGCGCAAGGTTTCTTCGACTCGCTGGCTCGAACGGCAGCTCAACGATCCTTATGTCCGCCGCGCGAAAGCGGAAAATTACCGGAGCCGCGCCGCTTACAAGCTCCTCGAGCTCGATGAACGCTTCGGCCTGCTGAAAGGCGCGAAGGCCGTCGTCGATCTCGGCATTGCGCCCGGGGGCTGGAGCCAGGTCGTTCGCCGCAAAATGCCGCAGGCGAAGGTGGTTGGAATCGACCTGCTTCCGACCGACCCGATCGACGGTGTCGAGATCCTGCAGATGGATTTCATGGACGATCAGGCGCCGGAGAAACTCCGGGAGGCCCTTGGCGGTCCCGCTGACCTCGTACTTTCAGACATGGCGGCCAATACGGTTGGGCATCCGCAAACCGATCATTTGCGCACCATGTCCCTGGTCGAAACCGGACTCGAGTTCGCCAAAGACGTTCTGAAACCGGGCGGCGCCTACGTCGCGAAGGTCCTGGCTGGCGGGACCGACAATGAATTGCTCGCGGAACTCAAGCGCCATTTCACGACCGTAAAGCATGCCAAACCCCCCGCGAGCCGCAAGGACTCCAGCGAATGGTATGTCGTCGCTCAGGGTTTCAAAGGCGGCTGATCAGCTTTTCGCGCGCGCGTCCGCGATTGCTTTCTTCAGAAGGTCGTAGCCCACTGCCGAGTTCATGACCCGGTCGCCGACCACGAACAAAGGCGTGCCCGTCGCGCCAAGTTGACCCGCCAGCTGGAAGTTGTGCTTGAGCTCGGCTTCGATCGCGGGATCGGGCGTCGGCTGCGGTCCGATCGACGCGGCCTTGGCGGCAACGGCAATGGTGTCGGGCGCGGGCCGGCCGGTCGCCCACAGAGTATCGTGAAACTTGCCGAAGCGCCCCGCCTTCGAAGCCTCGAGCGAGAGCCGTGCCGCGGTCACGCTGTCAGGGCCGAGGATCGGAAGCTCGCGATAGACGACACGAAGGCCGGCATCTTCCTTGAGAAGGCGGTCGATCACCGGGTTGCTCGCCTTGCAGTAGGGGCAGGCGTAATCGAAGAACTCGACCAGGGTGACGTCCGGCTTGGACGAACCCTTCCAGGAACTTCCGAACGGCGTTTCGATCGCGGTGCGGTTGGCGTTCAGCACCGGCGCGAACTGGTTGTCGCGAAGCGCATCCGCCGCATCCGCCAGGATTTGCGGATCGGACAGCATGCCATGCCGCACGATCCGGCTGCTGAGATAGTGCGGAGCCGCAAACAGCAGCAGCGCGGCGGTAAGAACCGACCCGATGACGCCCCCCGCGACCGCCGTTCCCCAGGACGACGACCCTTTTGTTTCATTCACGGCTGTTTCTTTTCTTTGTCTGCGTATCTTTTGTCTTTTTTCGCGAGCTCGGCACGCGACACCATGGCGATATCCTGGGCGCGAAGATAGTCCGGCGTTCCCGCCGCAATGCCTTTCATTGCCGTTTCGGCACTGACGAGGGCGAGCTTGGGATTGCCCTCCAGATTGTTGCGCTCCGCGGTTGCGAGCGCGGCACGCGCCGTATCGCCTTCGCGATCGTAGACGATGCCGAGCTGGTACCAGGCGAAGGGATTGTCGTTGTCGCGGTTCACGGCGACCTTCAGCACCTGTTTCGCTTCGTCGAAATTCTTGGGATCCTCTGTCGCCACCAGCGCGTGGCCAAGCATGGCGGCGATCATCGGCGCGTCGCCGGAGCGCTGCGTCGCTTCGCGCAGAGGCGCGATCGCGTCCTTCGGATTGCCTCCTTCAAGGAGGATCTGGCCCTCCAGCTCGAGGAAGAAAGGATCGTGGGGGTTCGTCGCGAGCAGGGCCTTGGCTTCCGACATGGCTTTGTCGGGATAGCCCCCGAGGTGATAGGCATAGGCGCGCGCATAATGTGCCGGAACGCTCTGGTCGCTCTCGGGGTATTTCGTCACTGCGTGCTTCGGATCGACGAAGCCGACCAGCTTCGCTTTGACCCGCTGGAATCGCGCCTCGAGAGCGGGATCGGGCGGCTTGTTCCACGCCGGATCCTTCATGAACAGCTGCTTCAGCGCCTGGATACGTTCCGAGTTGATCGGGTGCGTCCGCTCGTAGCTGTCGGTGTCGTAAATCGCGAGGCGATACTCTTCATTCTGCAGCTTGCCGAAGAAATCGAGCATTCCCTTGCCGCTGATTCCGGCTTTGGAGAGATATTTGGCCCCGGCCTGGTCCGCGGAGCTTTCCTGGGTCCGGGTGAAGGCCAGGAACTGGCCCAGCGCGGCTCGCTGGCCGGCCATCATGATACCCATGCCCGCGTCGCCGGCCCCGGCGGCGATGGCAAGCGCGCCGAGGATCATCGTGGCGATGGTGATTCCGGTGGCTTCCTTCTCGCCCTCGCCGAAGCGGATCGAGTGGCCGCCCGCAACGTGGCCAAGCTCGTGGGCGATGACGCCCTGAAGCTGGTTCACATTGTCCGCCGCAATCAGGAGGCCCGACTGAACATAGACCGTCTGGCCGGTCGCGACGAAGGCGTTGATCGTCGGGTCGTTGAGCAGGACCACCTTGACGCTGTTCGGGTCGAGCTGGGCGGCTTCGATCAAAGGACGCGTCGCATCGCTGAACAGCAGCTCGGTCTCGGTATCGCGAAGGATCGACGGCTGGCCGCCGTTATCGTCATCCTGGGCGGCAACCGGCTGCCACGCCGACATCGCCAGCATGATCGCGATCATGAACAGGCGCATGAACCGGGAAAGCGGCGAGTTCATCGGGGTCCGCTTAGCATTTCCCGGCCTGAACCGCCGATGAAAGCGGTTCGATGCAGGGCAGAGCTAGCCGAAGGTCCGTTGCCACCAGCCGCTGCGCCTCGGCTCGTCTCCCTCGTCGGGAAGCGCTTCGTCGTTGTTGGCGGCCGGCACGGGTACCGATTCCTCGCCTGCTGCTGCCTGAGCCGACTTCTTGCGAGAGCGCCTGGCCTTGGGCGCGGGCTCCTCGACGGGTTCAGGAGCGGCTTCTGCGACGGGTTCCGGCTCAACTGCAGCGGCTTCCGCCTCGGCCTTCTTCGACCGGCGCCGCTTCGGCTTTGGCTCTTCGGTTGGCGCAGTCTCGGCAATCGGTGGCTCTTCGGAGACCGGACGCTCGACCATCGGTGAGCTGTCCGCGTCAAGCTCCTCCGCCTCGGCGGTGGCTCCCTCCGTTCCCTCGGATTCATCCGGAGCGCCCTTGCGTCCACGACGGCGGCGCCTCCGCCGGACACGTTCACCGCCGGGTTCTTCGGCGGATCGTTCCTCGACCGGCTCGGGCCGAGCCTCGGCGGTTTCGCCCGCTTCGGTCGTTTCGTCGTCGGCCGCCGGAGTTTCGGCGTCGCGCCGACGCCCACGGCCGCCGCGACGGCGACGGCGGCGGCGACGCCCCGGTCGCTCGCCTTCTTCCGCGCGGCTCTCCGCTTCCTCTTCCTCATCACCCTCGTCGAGCTCTTCGGCTCCCGCGAGGGCCGCCTCCATTTCCTCCTCATCGTCTTCCTGGACGGCGACGGGAGCGGGACGCTCGACGGCAACGGGCCGCGGGCCGGAGCTCTCGACCGTCATCCGCGCGCCTTCGAACGCCTCATCGATCGCGATTTCGACCGAAACCCCATAGCTCTGCTCGATTTCGGCGAGCTCGGCCCGTTTCTTGTTCAACACGTAGACGGCGGCTTCGCGTCCGGCCCGAAGCAGGATGCGTTCGCCACGGCCGCGCGCGGCCTCGTCTTCGATGATCCGCAGAGCGGCAAGGCCCGCGGATGCGGCGGTCCTCATCAGGCCCGTGCCGTCGCAATGCGGACAAGGCTTGGTCGAAGCCTCGAGCACTCCGGTGCGGAGCCGCTGACGGCTCATCTCCATCAGCCCGAAGCTCGAAATTCGTCCAACCTGGATTCGCGCGCGATCGTTCTTCAGCGCCTCCTTCATCGCCTTCTCGACCTTCCGGACATGGCCCGACTGTTCCATGTCGATGAAGTCGATGACGATGAGGCCCGCCATGTCGCGAAGCCGCAGCTGGCGAGCGATTTCGGCCGTCGCCTCGATGTTCGTATTATAGGCCGTCTGCTCGATATTGTGCTCGCGCGTCGAGCGGCCTGAGTTGATGTCGATCGAGACCAGAGCTTCGGTCGGATTGATGACGAGATATCCACCCGACTTCAGCTGAACCATCGGCTGGTACATCGCCGAGAGCTGGTCCTCGACGCCGTAGCGCTGGAACAAGGGCGTCGTCTCGATGTGCTGCTTCACTCGCCGGACGTGGCTCGGCATCAGCAGTTTCATGAAGCCGCGGGCCGCCTTGTAGCCTTCCTCGCCCTCGACGATCACTTCCTCGATCTCGCGGTGATAGAGGTCGCGGATGGCTCGCTTGATGAGGTCGCTGTCGCGATAAATGAGTGCGGGAGCAGTGCTTTTCAGCGTCTGGTCGCGGATCTCGTCCCAGAGGCGGGCAAGATAGTCGAAGTCGCGCTTGATCTCGACCTTGGTACGCGACAGCCCTGCGGTGCGAACGATGAGGCCCATGGTCGATGGAAGCTTTAGGTCCGTCATGATGGACTTCAGCCGCTTGCGATCGGCCCCATTCGAAATCTTGCGGCTGATCCCGCCACCATGGCTGGTGTTCGGCATAAGCACGCAATAGCGGCCGGCGAGCGAGAGATAGGTGGTTAGCGCCGCGCCCTTGTTGCCGCGCTCTTCCTTGACGACCTGGACCAGAAGCACCTGCCGGCGCTGGATGACGTCCTGGATCTTGTAGCGGCGGCGCAGGTTCTGCCGCTTCCGGCGCAGCTCATCGGCGGCGGATTCGTCGACGGGCGAACGATTGGATCCGGTGCCGGCTTCGGCCGGCTCCTCCCCATTTCCGTTCTCGTCGGCCGGCGGCTCTTCGTCGACAAAGTCGTCCGCATCTTCGGCGTCGAGCACCGCCGCACGAAGGCGCTCTTCCTCGGCAGCGTGCTCGGCTTCCTCGCGGAGCAGCGCTTCCCGATCAGCCTTCGGAATCTGGTAGTAATCCGGGTGGATTTCGCTGAAGGCCAGGAAGCCGTGTCGGTTTCCGCCATAGTCGACGAACGCCGCCTGAAGCGACGGTTCGACCCTGGTCACCTTGGCAAGATAGATATTCCCTTTGAGCTGCTTGTGCTCGGCGGACTCGAAATCAAACTCTTCGATCCGGTTTCCCTTGACGACCGCGACCCGGGTTTCCTCCGGGTGGCGCGCGTCGATCAGCATGCGCATGGACATTGAAGATTCTCCGGGCGCGCGGAGACAGTCGGTTCGAACTGCGGCGCGCCATGATCTGGGCCACGCCGTTCGGAACTGAATCTGCGGCGGTGGCGGGATTTAGGATAAGTGCCTCTGCTGCACTGGCCATTCCGCGGTCTCGCGCGGAAAACACGCCCGCCGGCCCGGTAAGGAGCGCGGTCAGGGCGTTCTGTGGCGTCATGCGAGCTTCAACCTCGTGGAGCCGTCGCCATAATATGGGTCCGGCGAGATCCCCGGCTGGATGGCCCGGGTGGAGGCGAGTTAGCATTCCACCATCGGCGCCGCAACAGCAGGGCCCGTCGCGACGCGCAGAATTGGGGATAATTTCCTATTAACCATAAGAGCATGATAAGTTGCCGTTTGGGGTCAACAGCTTGGCGATGTTCGTGAAGTTTCCGAGGATAGGAACGAATGCGATGGCGGGCGCGGCGGCAATGTTCGTCGCGGCGGCTGCCCTGCTGCTCGTTCTCGGAGCGGGCCGAAGCGCGGCAACGTCGGCCGACGAGCAAGCGGCCGGAATCGGTGAAGCCCGGCCGGCCCGCCTCACCGTTGCCCTTCCGGCGGCCGTCAGTCAGCATATCTACGGCGCGCCCGGGACTGCCGGCAGGCCGATCGTTGTAATCGACCCGGGTCACGGCGGTTCCGACCCCGGAGCGACAAGCGTCTCGGGCGAGATCAAGGAGAAGCAGCTTACTCTCCAGTTGGCGAGTGAGCTGCGCGATGCGCTGGTGCAACGCGGCCGGGTTCGCGTCGCCATGACCCGCGAGGACGACCGCTACCTGACGCTGGAGGAGCGCGCCGCGGTTGCCCAACACCTCAGCGCTGCCTTGTTCGTTTCATTGCATATGGACAGCGCTCCCAATCCGCTGGCGCGTGGAGCGAGTATCTATTCGCTGTCGGACGTGGCGTCGGATGTCGAGGCTGCCCGCTTCGCCGAGTCCGAGAATCGCGGCGCTGGACCTGAACAGTCCGATGGCTCGGTGCGCTCGATGCTCGCCGATCTGGCGATGAGGGACCAGATGGGCGCTTCCGCCGATTTCGCGTCGCGCCTGGTGAACAAGTCGGCGGGCCGGTTTGAGCTTCGTCCTGAACCGCATCGCTTCGCGGCCTTCCACGTGCTTCGTCGGGCAGATTCACCCGCGGTGCTCTTCGAGGCCGGATACATCAGCAACGCCGATGACGAGCAGCTTCTGCGCGATCCCGAACATCGCAAGGCAATCGTTCTGGCGCTCGCCCAGGCGATCGAAGCGGACGTCGCAGCGCGCTCGCGTCGCTAATCACGCCTTCCCGCCGCCAGCCGAACGAGCTAGACGCTCGCCCGAATGAAGTTCGAGCGTCTGAATATCCCCACCTGGGAATTGCCCGATCTCGTCGCCTTCAATCAGAGGGTGCACGAGCGAATCGACCCCTTGTGGGAGCGCAAATGGGTCAGGCGAGGCACATGGATCGGGCTCGCCTTTTTCACCCTGTTCGCCGCGGTCTGGCTCTATTTCGCAAGCGGGCTGCCCTCCTCGGAGAAATTGCTGGCCTACGAGCCGCCGCTTCCAACCAATGTCCGCGGATTTGACGGCGATCCGGTCCAGACTTTCGCCCGCGAGCGCCGCGTCGAGCTGTCCTATGACCAATATCCGCCGATGCTCGTTCACGCGTTCATCTCGGCCGAGGACAAGACATTCTTCCAGCATGGCGGGATCGACTACACCGGGCTGCTCGGCGCGGTGTTCGATTTCACGACCAAAAGCGTGACGGGGGGCGGACGCGCCAAGGGCGGATCGACGATCACCCAGCAGGTCGCGAAATATCTGCTCAAGGATTCGAGCTACAACGTCGGTCGCAAGATTCGCGAGGCGATCCTCGCATTCCGCCTCGAATCCACTCTCAGCAAGGAGCAAATTCTCGAGCTCTACCTCAACTCGATCTTCCTCGGCCGCAACGCTTACGGCGTTCAGGCAGCCTCCCGCGCCTATTTCGACAAGGACGTCACCGACCTGACCTTGCCCGAAGCCGCCTATCTGGCGGTCCTTCCCAAGGCGCCGGCGAATTACGACCCGGTGCGCGCGACCCAAAAGGCGTTGAATCGGCGCAATTACGTGCTCCGCGAGATGTACAAGAACGGTTACATCACCGAAGATCAGTGGAAGACCGCCGCAGCCGCGCCGCTTGGCACGATCCGCTACGGAAGCAACGAGAAATTTCATCAGCAGGGCGGCTACTTCATGGAAGAGGTCCGCCGGGAGCTGATCAAGCAATTCGGTGAGGGCGCCGACAAGGGCCCGAACAGCCTCTACGCCGGCGGGCTGTGGGTGCGCAGCTCGATGGTCCCTAAGATGCAGGATGCTGCGGCACAGGCCCTCCGCGACGGGCTCGCCAAGTTCGACGGCGGCCGCGGTTGGCGCGATCTCAACATGAGCGTCGATTTGTCAGGCGACTGGGCTGCTGAGCTCGATCGGGCGCCCGTGGGGACGGGCTTCAGCGACTGGCTCAAGGCTGTCGTCCTTTCGAAAGGCGACGGCGCAGCCACGATCGGCTTCACCAACGGTTCGACCGGGGCGTTGCCGGCGTCGGCAGCGTCCATGCCGAAACGCGGCGAGGGCGGTTCGGCATTCGGCTTCCTCCGGCCGGGGATGGTGATCATCGTCAAGCAGATCGGACCGGGAAATTACGGGCTTCGATCGATCCCCGAAATCTCCGGAGGAATGCTGATCGAGGAAGTTCACACCGGGCGCATCATGGCGATGCAGGGCGGCTTCGACGTCATCGGTTCCAGCTACAACCGGGCGACGCAGGCGCTTCGCCAGCCGGGGTCGGCGTTCAAGCCGGTTGTCTACACGACCGCGCTGGAGAACGGGATGACTCCGGCGACCATCGTGGTCGATGCGCCCTTCTGCGTCTGGCAGGGCGCAGGCCTCGGCAACAAATGCTTCGTCAATTTCGACAAGCGCTATTCGGGCCCGAAAACGATGCGCTGGGGTGTCGAGCAGTCGCGCAACCTGATGACCGTACGCACTGCCTCGCAGGTGGGGATGCCGAAGGTCATCGACACGGCGAAGAAGCTCGGCGTCGGAAATTTCCCGAATTATTTGTCGATCGCCCTTGGCGCCGGCGAAACGACCGTGCTGCGGCTGGTGAATGCTTATGCGATCATCGCCAACCAGGGCCGGTCGGTGAAGCCGACCACGATCGATTATGTCCAGGACCGCCACGGGAAGGTCATCTACCGCACCGACAATCGCTGCGCCCTGATGGACAAGTGCAATGCGCCCGATTGGGACGGCAAACCGATGCCGCGCCCGCCAAGTCGCAACCGGCAGGTCGTGGACGCGATGGCGGCCTTCCAGATGGTCCACATCATGGAAGGCGTGATCGAGCGCGGGACCGCGACGGTGCTCCGCGATCTCAACCGTCCGATGTTCGGCAAGACGGGAACGACCTCGGGCCCGACCAACGTCTGGTTCGTTGGCGGAACTCCCGACATCGTCGGGGGTGTGTACCTGGGTTACGACCAGCCGCGGAGTATGGGCGGCTATGCCCAGGGTGGTCGGATCTCCGCGCCGATCTTCAAACAATGGGCACTCGCATCGCTTCAGGACCAGCCGAAAGTTCCCTTCGTGGCTCCTCCGGGAATCCGCTGGGTGCGCGTCGATCGCGCGACCGGCAAGCGGGTGTTCGGCAGCTTCCCGGTGACCGAAGACCCGAAATCCGAAGTGATTTGGGAGGCGTTCCAGCCGCAGACCGAGCCTCGCCGCGCATATCGCGGAACGCAAGGCGATCCCTACGCGAATGAGCAGCAGCAGCAGGCGCAAAGGGCGCTGCATTCGAAGGCGACGAGTGCCCAATCGCAGCCGGGCGACTTGCAAAGCCAGAACAGCGTCTATTAGGCGGTTCGCGGGCAAGCTTACGAAGGTTCAACAATGCGCGCGGAAGCGCAGTCTCATATCGATCAGATCAACGCAGCGACCGCGCTGCTCCGCCGGTTCCTCGACTGGGACCGCGCGTTGCGGCGGCTCGATGAGCTGAACGCCAAGGTCGAAGACCCGTCGCTGTGGGACGATCCCAAGGCGGCGCAGGAGGTGATGCGTGAGCGGCGCCGGCTCGATGAGGCGATCAACGCCACGCGCGCGATCGAGCGTGAGCTCGCCGATACGGCCGAGTTGATCGAGCTTGCCGAATCCGAGGGTGATACCGCCTTGGTTGACGACGGCGTCCGGAGCCTCGGCGAACTCGCCGAGCGGGCTGAGCGGGACAAGGTCGCCGCGTTACTCGCTGGAGAGGCGGACGCCAACAACGCCTATGTCGAAATCAACGCCGGCGCCGGCGGAACCGAAAGCCAGGATTGGGCCGAGATGCTGCAGCGCATGTATACGCGTTGGGGCGAACGCCACGGAATGAAGGTCGAGCTGATCGACCACCATCCCGGCGAGCAGGCGGGGATCAAGTCCGCCACCGTGCTGATCAAGGGCGAGAATGCGTACGGCAATCTCAAGACGGAAAGTGGAGTTCACCGACTGGTCCGGATCAGCCCCTATGACTCCAATGCCCGCCGGCACACGAGCTTCTCGAGCGTCTGGGTCTATCCCGAAGTCGATGACGACATCGACATCCAGGTCGAGGACAAGGACCTGAGGATCGATACCTACCGATCGTCGGGAGCGGGCGGCCAGCACGTCAACACGACCGACAGCGCGGTGCGGATCACCCACATTCCGACCGGGATCGTCGTCGCCTGTCAGAACGAACGCTCGCAGCACAAGAATCGCGCGTCGGCGATGAAGCAGCTGAAGGCGCGCCTCTACGAAGCCGAGCTGCAAAAGCGCGAAGCCGAGGCCGATGCCGCGAACGCCGCCAAGACCGACATCGGCTGGGGGCATCAGATCCGGTCCTACGTCCTCCAGCCCTACCAGCTGGTGAAGGACCTCAGGACCGGCGTGACTTCGACCAGCCCAGGCGATGTCCTCGACGGCGACCTGGACCGGTTCATGGCTGCGGCCTTGTCCCAGCGCGTGACCGGCGAAAAGATCGAGGTCGAGGATGTGGAATAGGGCTGCCGCACTCCTCGCTCTCGCCGCGCTTTGCTCATGCCGCGCTCAGCCGAGCGAACCGCATTTTCCGAAGGCGCATCGCGCCGTCGCTCCGATCGTCGGCGAATCCTTCTCGACCGAGGACGCCCGCGATCGGCTCGGGGAAGCGGAGGAAGTGATGCGCCTCGCCGAAATCAAGCCGGGAATGTCCGTAGCCGACGTCGGGGCGGGCGAGGGCTATTACACCGTTCGCCTTGCGCCGGCGGTTGGCCCCAGAGGCCGCGTGCTCGCCGAGGATATCGTCCCGGAGACCATCAGCAATCTCAATGACCGCGTCCAGCGGGACCGCCTCGACAATGTCGCGATCAAGCTGGGCACGCCGGACGATCCGATGCTGCCGTCCGAGTCCTTCGACCGTGTGTTCCTCGTCCACATGTACCACGAGGTCCAATCGCCCTACGCCTTCCTGTGGCACATGCGCGAGGGCGTGAAGCCAGACGGCCAGGTGATCGTCGTCGATTCCAATCGGCCGGTGGAACGGCACGGGATCCCGCCGGAGCAGCTGAAATGTGAGTTCGGCGCGCTCGGCATGCGGCCGGTGAGGTTCAGCACTCTGAACGGCGGCGATGCGTATCTGATGGCGTTCCGGATCGCGGCGCCGCGGCCGGAGGCGGCTGCCATCCAGCCCTGCTCGATGAAGGGCTGAGCTAGAGCCAGTTCGCGCGCCGGAATCGGGTATAAAGCCAGATGCAGATCCCGACGATCACGGCGAGGACGACGAAATAGCCGTAATGCTCGTTCAGCTCGGGCATATATTTGAAGTTCATTCCGTAGATGCCCGCGATCGCCGTCGGAACCGCGAGGATCGCCGCCCACGCCGCCAGCTGCCTGGTGATCGTTCCCTGCCGCTGCTGCTCGAGCAACGTGCTGAACTCGAATACGCCCGTCAGTTCGTCACGAAGCGCGTCGACCCGGGCCTGGACCCGGCGGACATGGTCCTGGACGTCACGGAAATAGTTTCGCGCCTCGGCATCGATGCACGGAAGCTCCTGCCTGGCCAGTTTCTGTGCGACCTCTCCCATCGGGCCGAGCACCCGCTGGAACCGGATCAGCTCCCGGCGGACCGTGAAGATGCGGTTGACCTCATCGTGCTGGAGGAAGCTGTCCATCGCATGCTCCATCTCGATGACTTCCTCTTCGAGCTCGTCGATGAGCGGCAAATAGCCGTCGATGATGTAGTCGAGGATGGCGTGGAGCAGATAATCGACGCCGTGAGTCAGCAGCCGCGGCGATTTCTCCAGCTGTTCCCGAAGCGCGGTGTGAGCCCGGGTCGAGCCGTGGCGGACGCTGATGATGTGGCTGTGACCGACGAAGATGGCCGTTTCGCCGTAATCGATATGGTCTTCCATCAATCGCGCGGTCCGGGCGACCACGAACAGCTGGTCGTCGTAAACGTCGATCTTCGGCAGCTGGTCGCCCTTCAGTGCATCCTCGACGGCGAGCGGGTGCAGATCGTAGCAATCCTGGAGGGACCGCATTTCCTCGGCGGTCGGGTTGGCGAGGCCGATCCAGACGAACTCGGACTTCTTGTCCGCGCAGTCGACCTTCTCATCGATCGTGATGCTGCGGACGCGGACACCGTCGCGATAAAGATATGCGGCAACAACGGCCATCCGCGGCAGTTACCGCAGCGCGGAGCCTTGCACTAGCGTTCTAGAGCAAGCCCAATTGCCGGAAGCTCGTGCAGGCGATGCCAGCAAAGACGAGATGATCGAGGATGACGCAATCGAGGGCTTCGGCCGCGGAGGCGAGCCGGCGGGTGGCGAGGCAATCCGAACGGCTCGGCGTGGCATCGCCGCTCGGGTGATTATGCGCGAGGAGGATCCCGGCGCTGCCGTTCAGCGCGGCATCGGCAATGATGTCGCGCAAGGGAAGGGGTGCGCCGTGCCCGTCACCTTCATGTCGCGAAAGATGGATGCAGCGGGCTTTCTCGTCGACGTGCGCCACCCACAGGCTTTCGCGTGACGGATCGGAATTGCCAATACATCCAGCGAAGAACGCCTTGGCCGCGGCGAGGCCGTCGAGCTTTAGCGGGAGGTCGGCACGCTGATGGTGCATGCCTCAAGCTAGCTGCGGTTCGTCTCCGCAACGACAGGAACTGGGTCAGTTCCGGTTCCGATTTGCTCCGTTTTGAAGAGAAACGTCAGGCGGCCACGCCAGGGAGATGGCGTGCGATCGATGCCCAGTCCGCGCCCGTCCAGAAGACCGCAATCGGAACGAAGGCAACGATCCCGAGCATCGCGAGCCCAAGCTTGGTCGCCGGGTGGATCTTGCCCGTGGTTCGCCGATCCCAGACGATCAACGGGACGAACAGGAGGAATTCCAGCAGCAGGATGATTGTGAACCCTACCCGCGTTGGCGGGGCGATGGGCAGCCTGCCGATGCTGGGTCCGGCGACCACCACGATGGCAGCGCCCAGCAAGGCGCGTTTGTGCCACGGTGCATTGCGCCGATTTTTCCAGCCTTCCCACACGAGGACCGCGAAAGGAATGATCGTGGCGAGCGGTACGATCGTCCAGGTCAGCGGATCGGTGAAGGGGGGCTGGTTGGCGCGGGCCACCTGCCCCACGGCGGTGAAATACATGACCGGGATCATCAGGATCGCGAACAGCATCGCCAGCTTTCCGAGGCGCATGTGCACCTCATGCTTGCGGGCGGAGATGAGCTGCGTCTGGGTGACGATCACAGCCATCCAGAGCGTGAAAACGGTGCCGTGCAGGATCACTGCCGGCGGGAGAGTGGGGTTCGGCCGCGGATAAGACGGCACAATGCCGCGCAGATAGAAGCTCGGTGCGAAACCCAGGAACACGAGAAAGACCAGGAACAGCGCCATCCGCGAATAGAATTTGCGTTCGGACGCTTTGCGGTCGGACGGCGATGCGGCGATCGTTGCCATTTTGCTTCCCCCGAAGAACTGGCGACTGGCAGACGCTAGTCGAAAATTGCTCCGCTGCAAGCGATTATGAGTCGCTGGCGCGTCTGCGCCGGAATGATAAAGAGGCGCAACGATGAAGGGGTTTCCGATGCGCCGATTGAAGCTTGCCGCCTTGATGCTTTGCCTTTCACAGCCGGTCGTCGCGGCAGCCCCGCCACCGCCCGGTACTGGCATCGACGCAGCGATCGCCGCGCCGAGCCGATCGGCGGACAATGTGAAACTGGATGAATCGCGCAAGCCTGCCGAGGTTCTGAAGTTCTTCGGACTTCGTCCGGGCATGCACGTGATCGACCTCTTCGGCGCCAATAGATATTGGGCGGAAATCATCGCTCCCGCTGTGGGGCCCAAGGGCCACGTCCTCGTCTGGGAGCCGACCCAATTCTACAAACCCGATACGAAAACGGCGTTCGAGGCTTTTGCGGCCAAGACCCCCAACGTTTCGATCATCTCCACCCCGTTCGAGGCGCCGACGCTTCCCAGAAATTCGGCGGACTTCGCGATGCTCAACCTCGACTATCACGATACATATTGGGAAAGTCAGAAATACGGCATTCCCCATATGGAGCCGGCCGCGTTCCTGAAAACGCTTTATGCGGCGATGAAGCCCGGAGGCATCGTGGGAGTGATCGATCATGTCGCCAATCCGAACAGCGACACGCGCGCGACCGTGGAGCGGCTGCATCGGATTGACCCCGAAGTCGCGAAGGCGGATTTCAAACGCGCCGGGTTCCAGCTCGTCGGCGAAAGCGACATTCTTCGCAATCCCGCGGACGATCATAATCTGCTGGTGTTCGACCCCAAGATCCGCGGGAAGACCGACCGCTTCATTTTCAAGTTCCGGAAACCGCGTTGAACGCAAATTCCAAAGAGGGCGCCGGACGTTCCTTCCGCGCTTATTGGGCGCTGGCGGCTTTGGTCCTCGGCCTCGCGCTCGGGGGCATCGCCGGCAATCTTGAGCCCGCAATCCGCGAGGGCGTCCTCGCGACCGCGAGCTTCGTCGGGACGCTGTGGCTCAACGCGCTCAAGATGACGGTCATTCCGCTCGTGGTCACTCTGCTGGTTGTCGGCATCGCAAAGAGCGCGGAAGCGGCCCAGGCGGGTCGCATCGCCGGCCGCACCGTAGCGCTGATCGTCGTCGTTTGTACGACTTCCGCATTGTTCGGGACGCTCTCGATCCTCTTCCTTACCAGGGTCTTCCCGCTCCCGCACGGAACCGCGGAGAGCCTGCAGGCCGCGCTTGCGAATGTGGAACAGAAGGCGTCTCAGCCGCTCCCGGGGATAGCCGACTTCTTCAAGGGTGTGATTCCCGACAATGTTTTCTCGGCTGCCGCCAACGGCGACATTCTTCCCCTGGTTGTTTTTTCCGTTTTGTTCGCGCTCGCGCTCGCAAGCATTTCGGACCAGGGCCGAAAGGCGATCATCGTCCTTTTCGAAGCCATTGCGGACGCGGTCCTCGTGGTCATCACCTGGGTGCTCTGGCTCGCTCCAATCGGAGTGTTCGCACTGGCCCTGACGGTAGGATCGGCGGCGGGCGGGTCCGCCTTCGCCGGCCTTGGCCATTATGTGGTCCTGATCTCGTTGATCGGAATCCTGATAACCCTGGTCGGTTATCCCCTGGCGATCCTCGTCGGCGGGATTCCGGCTGCGAGGTTCGCAAGAGCGACGATCCGGCCGCTGGCGGTCGCGATTTCCACGCGGTCGTCGCTGGCGTCCCTGCCGGCCATGCTGACGGCATCGCGGGAAATGGGCGTTCGGGATCAGGTCGCCGATGTCACCCTGCCGATCTGCGTCGCTTTGTTTCGGGCGACCGGACCAGCCATGAATGTCGCCGTCTCTTTCTATGTCGCGCACTGGCTCGGATTTCACCCGACGATCGCCCAGATGATCGCCGCAACGGCGGTCGCCGCGGTCATGAGCTACGGCGCTGTCAGCCTTCCGGGAGAGGTCAGCTACATCAGCTCGATCGCGCCGATCAATCTTGCGCTCGGAGTGCCGATCGCGCCGCTCGCGCTTCTGGTTGCCGTCGAAATGGTTCCGGACATCTTTCGGACGGTCGGGAATGTCATGTTCGACGTGGCGGCGACGACCGTCGTCAATCGCTCTACCGCGGGCGATTAGCGCCCGGCGATGCTCCGCACCCGGTCCGAATAGAGGCGGCCGACGGGCTGCTCATTTCCGTCAGCGAGACGCGCGATCCAGCGCCCCGACTGGTTGCGGGTGAAGCCGGAAATGAAATCCTTGCGAACGATCGCCGAGCGATGGAGCCGAACGAACAGTTCCGGATCCAGGCCTTCTTCTAGTGCGGCCATCGAATGGTGGATAAGCCAGCTCCGGCGGCCGACGTGCAGCCGCATGTAATCGCGTTCCGCCGAGACGCGGTCGATGTCGCGGGCGGCGATGCGCACAAGCCCGCTGAGGTCCGACGCCCAAAACTCCTGCAGGTGTGGGGAAAGCACGGGCCGCGTCGACGGCCGGGTCTCCCGCCGCTCGAGATAATCCCGTCCCCGCTGGAGCGATCTCTGAAGGCGCGCCGGCTCGACCGGCTTCATCAAATAATCGACGGCCTCGACTTCGAAGGCCGCGACGGCGAATTGATCGAAAGCGGTCACGAAGATGACCGCGGGTGAAGGTTGCCGCTCGGCGAGGGCCCTGGCCACTCCGATGCCATCGAGTCCAGGCATGGCGATATCGAGAAGCAACAGGTCCGGGTTCAACGCTTCGGCCATTCGTACGGTGCTTTCGCCATCGGTCGCAGTGCCGACGAGATCAATCCCGTCGCACTTGGCGAGCAGCAGCTGAAGGCGTTCCGCGGCAAGCGGCTCGTCATCGGCAATGAGCACCTTCAGTGCTTCAGGCATCCGAGCGATCCAGCGGGAGCGTCAGCAGAACGCGATAGCCCCCATCCTCCGTCGCTCCATAAGCGCAGCTTGCCAGCGAGCCAAACCGGGCGGAGAGACGCTGGCGTACATTGGCGATGCCAACGCCGGTACTGTCTATTCCGTTCTTGCCGGCCTGGGCTGGACGTCCGCCGCTATTGCTGACCTCGATGGTGAATCGGCCGGGTCCCGCTTCCCGGGCGACGATACGCAACAAGACTCGGTCGCGCGTCGGCGACACGGCATGCTTGATCGCATTTTCAACGATCGGCTGGAGGATCAGGGCGGGAAGCCGCGCGGTTTCGAGCTCCCTTGGAATATCGAACTCCGCTTTGAGGCGGCGGGGGAAACGCACCTTCTCGATATCCAGGTAGAGGCGCTGGAGAGCGACCTCCTCGGAAAGGTTGATGTCGGCGCTGGCGTCGAGCGTGAGACTCTGGCGGAAGAATGTCGAAAGCTTGAGGACCATCGATTCCGCTTCCTCTCCCCGATTGGCGATGATCAGGGAGGAAAGCGAATTCAGCGTGTTGAAGAGAAAGTGCGGGTTGACCTGGTAGCGCAGGGCGCGGACCTGCGCGGCCTGGGCCGCGCTTTCGGCTTCCGCGGCGCGCCGTTCGGCGCCCAGGGCTTCGGACTGGACCCGGCTCGCCAAATAGAAAGCGCTCCAGGCGAGGAAAAAGAACAGCCACACGACCGAAGCATCGGCGGCAATGCGGATGCGCTTGTTGATGTCGAGATCGCTCATCCTGGGCATGGTGAGGACCAACGGTTCCTGCGCGGTTCGCTCGACCCGTATCGTTTGCCCTTGTTCAACGACCGTGAAGCCCTCGCGTGCCTGATAACGGAACTGCTCCCGGCTTTCCCGGAAATAGTCCTCGATGGCGATGAGGGTTACGCCCATGATCATTGCCGCAATTGTGGACGCTACGGCAGCCGTGATCGTCTTGCGGCGAATGCTTCCGTTGTCTGCCAGCAGAGTGATCGCTCCGTAGATCAGCGCGGTGAGGACAACGCCGATTCCGACCACGGCCAGCTTGTTCACGACGATTGTCCACGGATCGGTGCCAAGGAATGCCCGGGCGACGACGGTCAGCGCGTAGAACAGCCAGAATCCAAGGATCGATTTGACCGCAAGCGGCCAGTCGCTGAAGCGAGTTCGCGTTGCGGTCTGGGACATCATCAGCATTGGTATCGTCTTGGCTCAAAATGGCCAGCGCGCAAACCGCCCGTTGCCCATTCGCAGAAACATCGCACCAGCCGGTCGAATGCAATGAAGCAAATCGCCGGAACGGCATTGGAAGCCGCTCGTTGCATTGGGGAAATGGTGCGGAAGAGAAGACTGAACATGACGGACACGAACAAGCATCAAAAGCCTCCGGCGCCGACCATCTCCGGCGAGCCGGAGAAGGAGCTGGAGCGCAAGCTCAAGCAAAATCCCGACGATCCTGGCGCGAAAGTCGACGTCGGAAGCGATGAATCGATGGATGCCTCGGATCCGTCGGCGGCGGCCCAGCCGGGTGAGGATGACGAGCCCGTCCCGTCGTCCGGTTTTCCGGAGTAAGTTACGGAGCCGTCACAAAAAAGCAGCGCCGTTGCAATAAATCAACAATCCACAGTTTTGACGTTTCGGGTCAATTTCTGGCCTAGACGCGGTGACTCCCCTCTGATTCAATCTGAACCCGGGGTGGAACAGTGGTTAAGCAATACGCAACCAAATCGGCCGCATGATCCCACCCGGGCAAAAGGAGTCGGGTTGATGATTACGCGGACCAGCCAGCCGGCAAGCGGCGCGATGCTGATCTCGGAGATGAAGGAGTTTGCGAGCTTCCCGAAAGCTACGCAGCGCTACATCCGCCGGTCGCTCGATGTGGCTTATGGTCGCCGCGACCCGATTGAATGCTGGGCCCGCGACGAGGGCGAAGCCGCGTCGATCCGCGCCCAGGCACGTCTCTACAAGCAGCTCGATCATCTGCGCCTTCAGGTGCCGGATGACAGCGGTCTCGACATGATCGAGCCGTTCATCGGCATGCTCATCACCATTTCGGCTTTCGACCTTGGACAGGACCGTCTGCCGAATTTCGCGGCCTATCGTTTCCTGTACGAGCGGCTGATCGGTGCCGCCGCGCGGCCCTGGCTGCCGGCTGCATTCTGCTCCGCCGCGGCCCTTCCGCACCTGCACCCGGATCGCCGCCGCATCCTGCTGCAGTCGATCAGTGAGAGCGCAGCAACTGCTCCCGGCTGGTCGAGCCGCGAGCCGGTGTTCTGGCCGGAGTGGGTCGAGAAGGTCGACCTCAAGGCCGCGGCCTAAGCGTCCGCGCTTTCGGGCGCTTCCACCGACGGAAAGATCTTCGCCAGCTGCCTGAGGCTGTCCTCGGCATTCTTGTGGTGCACGAAGACGACCCCCGCTTCCTCATAGGCCGCACGATGCTTCTCGCGATCGTCGACGAGCACGTCTCCACGGTGCATGTGCTGGTGCTTGTCCGCCGCCATGCACGTTATGATCGGAACTCCGGGGAAATGCTCGGCGGCCCACTCGACCTTTTGCGGCGCTGCCCAACTGCCTTGCGGAAGGCCCGTCAGGATCGTCGGCTTCAGATGCTTCACCGCATCGAACAGGACTCGCGCATCCGGCATTTCCGGCAGGTCGCCGTAGAAGTTCGGAGCCCTGGCCAGCTGCTTCCAGAATGCGCCTCGGCCATGTTTCGCTATATATTCCTTGGGCCGCATTCCGAGCAGGCGGCGCACGCTCAGGTCGAAGTCGGCAAGGACTCCGTCCGCGTCGAGGAATAGCCGAGGCTGTCGAGCTGTCATCATGGACCGACGCTGCAGCCGGCGATCAGTTCCGGCCCGCAAGCCGCTCGACCAGCGATTGAGCGAAGTCGATCAAGGTGTCGTCGCGCGCTCCCATGATAAGGACGCGATCGCCCGGCCGAGCCTCCGCAACCAGCGCATCGCCGATGCTCGCCCGCTCCGGAATGTGTTCGGCGTGCCTGTCGCGGGAATTCACTTGATCCGCGAGCCAATCCGAACCGCGGGCGCGATCGACGGTGCCGCCCTGATAGACCGGATCCGGCAGGTAGAGGCGATCGTCGGGAGCCATACCGCTGCCGAAGCTTTCGGCCAATTCCTCGCCCATCTTGGTGAGGGGCCCGTAGCCATGCGGCTGGAACATGATCAGCAATCGTCCGGGTTGAGCCCGAAGGGTCGCCAAGGTCGCATCGATCTTGTCGGGATTATGCGCGAAATCGTCGATGACGATCACATCCCCCGCGGTTCCGACCGTTTCCAGGCGCCGCCGTAGTCCTTCGAAGCGTGCGAGCGCGCTGACCGCGTCTTCCGTTCGAACGCCGAGCGCTCGACTCGCCGCAATCGCGGCAAGCGCGTTCGATGCATTGTGCCGTCCCGGAATCGCGAGCCGGACGTCGTGCCGCTGTCCCTCCGCCTCGAGTGCGAAGGACACACCGTCGGCCTCGAGTTGCAGATCCTTGCCCATGAAATCCGTGCCGGGGCTGTCGAAGCCATAACCTAGGCGATTGTCGATTGGGATGACGTCGGCGATCGCCCGCGTTTCGGGATCGTCGAGGTTCACGACCGCCTTGCGGGCGCGGAGCAGGAAGGCTGCGAAAAGGCTTCGAAGCTCGGTCATATCCTTGTGATCGAGGCTGATGTTGGTCAGCACCGCGATCTCGGGCTTGTAGAGCGCGATCGATCCGTCGCTCTCATCCACCTCGCTGACGAACAGCTCGGGATCGCCGACCAGCGCGCTCGCAAAGGGTGCGGCCGGAGTAACGAAGTTCTTCATCACCGCGCCGTTCATGACCGTCGGCTGACGATGGCATGCGTGGAGGATCCAGCCGATCATGCCCGTCACGGTCGACTTGCCGCTCGTGCCCCCGACAGCAACGCTGCGCTGCGCCGAGTTGAGAAGTTTCGCCAGGAATTCTGGACGCGTCAGATGGGGGAGGCCGAGCGCGCGCGCCCGCACCACGTCCGGCACCGTCTCCTCGACCGCAGCTGACGTAACCAGGGTCATGCCCTTCTTCAGCCCAGATCCGTCCTGCGGGAACAGCTGGATCCCAAGCGAGCGCAGATAGTCGAACTTGTGCGGTGTCCGCCCGGCGTCGAGCGAGCGGTCGGACCCGGAGACTCTGCCGCCGGACGCGCGCACGATCGACGCGAGCGGAAGCATTCCGCTGCCGCCGATGCCGCTGAAGAATACCGGAGAATCGATCATCGAAGCGCCCTAATCGGCGCGTCGAACCTTGGCTAGCGGCACGCGCCTCCGCCGGGCCAGCCGGTCCAGCCCGGGCCGCGGACGAAGCGACCCGGCTTCGCGCCGGTGTGCTTGCCGCCTTTGAGCACCTGCACCCCGTTGATGAAGACGTCATCCACACCCGTCGCCAGCTGCTTCGGCTGCTCGAAGGTCGCATGGTCCTGGATCGTCGCGGGATCGAACACGACGACGTCGCCATAATAACCGGCCTTCAGCGACCCGCGCTGGCGGATGCCGAGGTTGGTCGCGGGCTGCGACGTCAGCCGGCGGATCGCATCCTGCAGGCTCGTCACTCTCTCGTCGCGGACATAATGGCCGAGGAAGCGCGCGACATTGCCGTAAGCGCGGGGGTGGCTGCTGGACTTGAGGAAAACACCCTCGGGCGCTTCCGAAGCCTCATCCGATCCGAGGCCCATCCAGGGCAGAGCGGCTTCGCGCTTGATGTTGTCCTCGCTCATCAGGAAATAAACGGTCCCGACGCGGCTCCCGTCCTCGATGACGAGGTCCATTGCGGTTTCTTCGGGGCTCTTGCCGCGCATCTTCGCGACCTCAGCGAGGGTCTTGCCGGTTAGCGGTTTCAGCTTCGGGTTCTTGAAGGAAATGAGAAGGACCCGGTCCGGGCTGCCGGAAAGCAGCAGCAGGTTCTCCCAATCGTTCGACGGAGTGCGCATTTCCTTGACCAGCCGAGCCCGGGTCGCCGGATCCTTCAGGCGCTTGATCCACGCTTCCAGGCCGCCCGATTGCACCCAGGTCGGCATCGCCGCGTCGAGTCCGGTCGCGCCGGCCGGATAAGTATACATGTCCGCGGTGATCCGTTGGCCGGAAGTCCGCGCGGCTTCGATCTTGGCGATCGCGGCATCGAGCTTGCCCCAGTTGGGCTCGCCGCCCTGCTTGAAGTGATAAATCTCGGCCGGGGCCCCCGATTCCCTGCTGATCTGGATGAGCTCATCGATCGCTTCGAGGAGCTTGTTGCCCTCCGAGCGCATATGGCTGATGTACATCCCGCCGCATTTCCCAGCTTCGGTGGTGAGCGCGATCAGCTCCGGTGTCTCGGCGTAGGTCGCCGGGGCGTAGATCAATGACGATCCGACGCCGAGCGCGCCTTCCTTCATCGCCTGCCGAACCAGGGCGCGCATCCGGGTCAGCTGGGCCGGGGTCGGGTCGACGTCTTTCTCTCCGAGCTCATGCACGCGGACCGTGGTCGCACCGACGAATGAGGCGACGTTGGGCGTGATGCCCTTGTTCTGCAGATATTGGAGATATTGGCCGAGCGTCGTCCACCGGATCGGATATTTGATGTCGCCTTGCCGCTTCACCTCGAGACGCTTCATCTCCGGCGTGAGCGGGCCCATCGAATCGCCTTCGCCCATGACTTCGAGAGTGACTCCCTGGACGGTATCGCTGAGGCCGCGGCCATCGGCGATCAGGCTCTCCGTGGCCCAGCTCAACATGTTCACGAAGCCCGGCGAGACGGCTTTGCCGGTTGCATCGACGACGCGCGCCGCGCGGCCTGGGGCGTGAGGTCCGACGTAGACGATCTTGTCGCCACGTATTGCGACGTCGCCGACGTAGGGCGTTCCGCCCGAGCCGTCGTAGATCGTGCCACCTCGGATCAGCACGCTGTAAGCGACCGGTCTGGGCGCGGCGGAAATCATCAATGTCGCGGCGAAAGCCGTGGCGAGCGCAGTCGTTTTCTTCATGAATCCCCTCTCCGGAAACGCGGCGACGCTGCACGATAAGTCGGCCGCACGCCATAGTTATTCCACGGACGGTTGCGCCCAGGCCCATTGCGGTTCGTCACCGTCTCGATTCATAAGCAATGCCGATGCGCATCGCCGTCGTTGCCCCAAGCTGTCCGTTAAAGCCCGAAGCCGCGGAGCTGGTCGAAGCAATCGTCCGCGAACGCGGCGACTGCGAACTTCTGATCCACCCGCAATGCTTTCTGACGGACGGGCATTTTGCCGGACCTGATCATGATCGTCTCGCGGCCTTGCGCCAAGTCATGGCTGATCCGGCTGTCGACGCCGTGTGGTTCGCGCGCGGCGGCTATGGTTCAAACCGCATTGCCGCGGGAACGCTGGCTGATTTGCCGGAGGCGGCGCGCGGCAAGACCTACATGGGCTACAGCGATGCCGGCTTCCTGCTTGCGGGATTACACAAGGCGGGATTGAACGTAGCCTGGGGCCCGATGCCGCAGGACGTCCTTCGGGGCGACCATAGATTACGGAAAGGCGAGGCTGCAGTGAACCTGGCGCTCGATTGGCTGGTGCGGCGCGACCCCACCACCCTTGAGCCTGATCTCGCCGCTCCGGCCATGGCGTTCAATATGACCGTGCTGTCGAACCTTCTGGGGACCCCGCTCGAACCCGACTTCGCCGGGGTCGATCTTCTGGTCGAAGAGATCAGCGAGCAATTGTACCGGATCGACCGGACGATGTTCCATGTGAGTTCGAGTTCGAACGTTCGGCGGGCAGCACGGCTGAGGCTGGGACGGGTGGGGGATATCCTCGAAAATGACCCCGAATTCGGGTCGGACGAACAGGCGATTGTGGAAGACTGGTGCCGGCGTTCGGGCATCAACTTTGGTGGGCTAGCCGACATTGGGCACGACGCTGACAACAAGGTCGTTCCGTTCAGAGCAGAAAATCGCTGATTTCCCTCTGCAACGGCATTGCAAAGCGCAGAGGTTTGCGCTCTACCAAGGCAGGAACAACAGGAGGGCCTGATGGCACAAGGGACTGGTCGTAAAGCAGGGGGCGGACTCGCTCGCCCGGTGACTCCGTCGGCGGATCTCGCCGCGATTACCGGTAGCGCACCGCTGCCGCGGAGCCAGGTGGTTTCGAAAATTTGGGATCATATTCGCAAGAACAACCTGCAAAACCCGCAAAACAAACGGGAAATCATGGCTGATGACAAGCTGAAGAAGGTCTTCGGGGGCAAGGACCGCGTCAGCATGTTCGAAATGAACAAGCATCTGTCGAACCACCTGAAGTAGAATCTTCGGCAGTTTCGATATTGAGGGGGGACCCGCTGCGGCGGGTCCCTTTTTCATTGGATTCCGGACGACTCGGCCTGGCCGTCAGCCGCGCCAGAGCCCGTCGAGCTTCTCCTGCGTGACCGGATAGCCGAGGTGATGAGGGATGGTGATGAACTTCTCCCCATCTTTTTCCTCGACCCAGGGAGTGACGGGATCGATCGGATGGGATCGCGCATCGGCGAGGATCTGATCGAAGGTTGAATGCTGTGCGAGCCGTTCGAGATTGCGGCGCGTCGGGAAGATCAGCCGAGCCTCGCCGCGTTGTTCGCGTTCGAGCGCCTCATGCGCGGTGATCCAGAAAGCGGCGGAACATTCGCCCGGAACGATCTGAGGCTCCCAGTCTCCGGTGGGCGCTTCGGCAATGAAGAAAAGCGTATCGAACCGCCGAACTGCGTGGAACTTCGGAACCCAGCGCGCGAACGGCGTGAGCCTGGAAAGGTCCAGGCCCATTTCCTGCGCCTCGAGGATCGCGCCCAATTCCGCGCCTTCAATCAACTGTCGCTGCAAATTCACCGCGGCTTCGCGGTCGGGGATCGGAGTCAGGCCGATCGGGATCGCGGTTTCCTCGATCGTTTCGCGAATAGCCGCGACCGCGGCGCCATCCCCGAGCTGACGGTCGGCTTCGTCTATCCTGCCTCCAGGAAAGACGAGCGCGCCGGCGGCAAAGGCCATGCCTTCACTCCGCTCGACCATCAGCAATTCGGGCGCGCCTGAGCCATGCTCCCGAACGACGACGAGCGTCGCGGCGGGAATGGCTTCGTCGGTCATTTCGACTGCCTGGGCGGCCTACATGCCGCTGACGTTTTGCTCCTGCGCGTCATCCGGATTGACCGTGTTGTCTGCGACAGCATTGCTTTCCTGGTTGAGCTGCGCCTGCTGGTTGGCGAGCGAGTCCGCCTCGGCGTTGCTCGCGGCCTCATTGGCGAGGTCGTTGAGCTGCTCGGCACCGGCCTGATTCATCTCGGCATTATTAACCTGGTCCTGGTTTCCACTGTTGCACGCAGCAGTGAGCAACGCGGCTGCGCTAACGACGGCAAAAGTCATATATTTCATGATCTTCGGTATCCCCTCATCGAACCTTCCGATGCGGCCATATCAGGAGAGCCGAGCCGAAGGGAAGGGCCGATTCCTTGAGGTTCGGCGCCAAAATCCCTATTTAGGCCGTGTCGGGGCAACCCGGCTATGTCGGTAGAGTGTTAGGTGGAATAGGCATTTCGGACCCGGGGGGCAGTACCCCGGCGCCTCCACCACCAGCAGCGCCAAAAGCGGATTTCCGCTGCTGCTGATGGGGGCGAGATAGGATCGACGAATGCAATAAAGGCCTGGCTGCCGATCGGTATGAGACCACCGCAAAGGCTCATTCACACAAGTGCTAACGATAACGAGGCACTCGCTATTGCTGCCTAACTGAAGTCCTCACGGACTGAAGTCAGGTGACATGAGCGCGGTCGGACCCCACCGGGCAACAGAAGGGGATTCCAGCGGCACGGGGGACGCCGGGCAACAGAAGTCCCCCACCTTCATGTCCATGAATTCTTTGCCCGTTCATCCGTCCGTCGAACGGGAGGTTGCGCCCCGCCGCACGCTCGGCCACGACGCCCCCGTTCAACCGTGGGGGTTTTCCATGCGCCGTCCGATTCTCGCCGTCTTGCTGTCCGCCTGTGCTTCAGCCGCTTTGGCCGATCCGACGCCCAAGGAGCAGTTGCTGACGCCGCCAGCGGAGGCGCGCCACTTCACGATCAGTTCGACCGCAGGAAAACATGGCGACATCTGGTCGTGGAAGACGGCCGACGGCAAGCTCGCCTATCGCATGTCGATGTCGCTCCGCGGTTGGGTGACCGAGGACGATGAGCTGATCACGCTCGGCGCGGACGGACGGCCAACCGAACTTGCTGTCCGCGGCTACACCGACCAGGGCGATGCGACCGAGAATTTCAACGTCGACTCGAACGGCGTCGCCCATTGGAAGACCGTCATCGATTCCGGCTCGGCGCCGTTCGCCGGCAAGCGCTACAGCAGCTATGGCGGTCCCTGGCTGGCGAACGATGTGGACGTGGATGCGCTCGTGGCAGCGGGGGACAAGGGCCTCGATCTTCTGCCCAGCGGCCATGCGAGCATCAGCATCGGTCAGCCGGTCCAGATCGACGGGCCGCAAGGGCCGAAGACGGTCAAGCTCGCCTTCATCAAGGGTCTCGGCTTCTCACCGAACCCGGTCTGGCTCGACGAGAACAACCATTATTTCGGTTTCGCCGGCATTCTTTCGCTTCTTCCCGAGGGTTATGAGAAGAACGGCCCCAAGCTGAAGGACATTCAGGACCAGGCGACGGCCGCCATGGTTCGCGACGTCGCTCACAGCTTTCTCAGCCCGGCCAACAAGACGCCGACTCTGGTCGACCATGTCCTTTTGTTCGATTCAGTCGCGGGCCGGTATCTGCCGAACCGAGCGGTGCTGATCGCCGGCGGCAAAGTCGCGGCGGTCGGCGCGGCTGGCTCGATCAAGGCGCCGGCGGGCGCGACCGTGATCGACGGGCGCGGCAAGACCTTGCTGCCCGGTCTGTGGGATTCGCACCAGCATGTCGGCGACGATTGGAACCTGTTGCAGAACCTCGCGACGGGAATGACCAATTACCGCAGCCCCGGCACCGCGATCGACGATGCCTTGAGCATCTACAAGCGCCGCGCGGCCGGGGATCTGCTTGCGCCCGACGGCAAGATTTCGGTGATTATCGACCGCAAGGATCCGCTCGCCGCACAGGGCGCGCTGACCGTTAGCTCGGAGGCGGAAACCATTGCCGCCGTCGACAAGATCAAGGCTGCCGGCCTGTGGGGGGTCAAATTCTACACGTCGATGAATCCGGCGTGGATCGCTCCCGGAGCAGCCGAAGCCCACAAGCTCGGCCTTCACGTCCATGGTCACGTTCCCGCCGGAATGCGGCCGCTCGACGCGGTTCGCGCCGGCTATGACGAAGTCACGCACATCAACTTCATCATGATGCAGGCAATGCCGCAGGCCGTCGTCGACAAGGCGAATACGGCCGCGCGCCTCGAAGGCCCCGCCAAATATGGCAAGGACGTCGATCTCGACTCCCCGGCGATGAAGGCATTCTATGCCGAGCTGTCGAAGCGGAAGACGATCATCGACCCGACGCTGACCGTGTGGGAACCGCTGATGACCTCGGACGGAAGCGCGATCTCGCCCGAATATGCTCCGTTCGCCGATATCGCTCCGCCGGCAGTCGCTCGCGGCTGGAAGATCGGCGGTTATCCGCTGTTCGACAATCTAACCCGCGACGATTTCCGCAAGAGCTTCGACAAGATGGTCGGACTGGTCGGGCGGCTGCACAAGGCCGGCGTCCGAATCGTCGCCGGCACCGACGGCTACGGCCTTGAGCTGGTCCGCGAGCTCGAACTTTATGAGCAGGCCGGCCTGACCAATACCGAGGCGCTACAGACGGCAACGATCGTCCCGGCGCGGATGACGGGGATGGACGGACGCGTCGGATCGATCGCCAGGGGCAAGACCGCCGACATCATCCTGGTGGACGGCGACGTGTCGAAGGACCTCCACAACCTCAACCACGTCGATACCGTCTTCCTCGACGGCTATCGGCTGGACGGTCAGAAGTTGCGTGAGGCGAGCGGCCTCAGCGGCATGCCGAAGTGACGAGCCTCAGCGCTTCCGAAGCTCGTCCCTGATCTCGGTCAGCAGGTCGACCTCGCTCGGGCCGGAGGCGTCCTCGGCCCGGCGCATCATCTTGCTTGCCGAGCGGACCAGCAGGAAGATGATGAAGGCGAGGATGATGAAGTTGATCACGACCGTGATGAACTCGCCCCAGCCGAGCACCGGTGCTCCTGCTGCTTTCAGCGCCGCATAGTCCTTCAGGCTGCCGTGATAGCCTTCAGGAATCTGGCCGAGCAGGACAAAATGGCTCGAGAAATCGAGGCCGCCGAAGATCGCCCCGACGATCGGCATGATGATGTCCTCGGTCAGGCTGGTCGCGATCTTGCCGAAGGCGGCGCCGATGATCACTGCGACCGCGAGATCAAGAACATTCCCCTTGGCGATGAAAGCGCGGAATTCCCTCAGCATGCCTTCCCCTTTCCTTCGGTAGAGTCCCCGACAAATACGCCAGAAACGGCTGTTTGTAAGCCGAACTGTGTTGCGTCCATAAAACAGTCCATTGAAACGGAACGGGCACGTATCTAGTTAAGCGCGCGACCAACGAAGGGGATTTTCGAGATGACTGCACTTCGCCGTTTCGGTTTGCTGGCACCTCTCGCCGCGATGAGCCTTGCCGGCTGCGGGCTCAACAGCGTCCCCACCGCCGAGGAGCAGGTCAACGCCTCCTGGGCGAACCTCCAGGCCGATTACCAGCGCCGCGCCGACCTTATCCCGAACCTCGTCAACACGGTGAAGGGCTATGCGAAGCAGGAGAGCAGCGTGCTGATCGAGGTGACGCAGGCTCGTGCCAATGCCGGCCGGGTCCAGCTCAACGCGTCCGATCTCGATGATCCTGCGAAGGTGAAGGCCTTCAACGACGCCCAGGGCCGCCTCACCCAGGCGATCATCCCGCTGCAGCGGTTGCAGGAGGCCTATCCCGACCTGAAGTCGAACCAGAATTTCCTCGCGCTGCAGGATCAGCTCGAGGGGACGGAGAACCGCATCAACGCGTCCCGACGCGACTATAATGAGGCGGTCCGCTCCTATAACACGCGCATCCGCACCTTCCCCGACGCGATCGGGGCGAAGATCTTCTACGGCGCCAAGCCGAAGGTGCCGTTCGAGGCGGCGGCCGCGGCGCAGGAAGCGCCGAAGGTCGATTTCAACACCGCGGGCTGAGGTGGCACGCTTCCTCGCGGTTTTGCTACTGGCGTTCGTTGCGCTGGCAGCGCCGGCGACCGCGCAGACTTTCCCGCCGCTGACCGGCAGGGTCGTGGACCAAGCGCACCTGCTCAGTCCGGCGCAGGTTGCCGACATCACGAGCAAGTCCGCGGCGCTCGAGGCGCAGAGCGGGCGGCAGTTCGTGGTCGCGACGGTCAACAGCCTCGAGGGCTATCCGATCGAGGATTACGCCTATCGCCTCGGACGAGCCTGGAAGATCGGCAATGAGAAGCGCGACGATGGCGTACTCCTGCTTGTCGCACCCAACGATCGGAAAGTGTGGATCGCGACCGGCTATGGGGCGGGCGGGTTTCTCACCGACGCCATGTCGGGAATTATCACCCGCGAGGATATTCTTCCGCACTTCAAGCAGAATCCGCCGGACTATGGCGGCGGGATCGAGGCAGGGACGGATGCGATCATCAAGCAGATGAGCTTGCCGCCCGAGGAAGCGCAAAAGAACATCGCCGCTGCGGAGCAGGCTCAAAAATCGCGGCAACAATCGAGCGCCGGCGCCCTCCCGCTGATCTTCTGGTTTATGGTGATCGGCTTCGTGTTCCTCTCCATGTTCCGGCGCGGAGGCGGCCGTCGGTATCGAACTCGCGGCGGCGGAATCAATCCCTGGATCGTGCTGTGGGGATTGAATGAACTCAGCCGCGGATCGCGCGGAGGCTGGGGCGGAGGCTCCTGGGGCGGCGGAAGCGGCTGGGGTGGAGGCGGCTTCGGCGGAGGCGGCGGCTTTTCCGGCGGCGGCGGTTCATTCGGTGGCGGCGGAGCTGGGGGAAGCTGGTGACCGTCCGGCTTAGCGACGAAGACCGCGAAAAGGTCTCAAAGGCGATCGCGGCCGCCGAAGCAAACAGCAATGGAGAAATCGTCGCGGTCGCGACGCCAATCAGCGATCCTTATCATGATGTCGCGCTGCATTGGGCGGTCGCGGCGATGATCCTGGTTCTCGCCTGGGCCGCCTGGTGCCCGAACTGCCTGCAATGGTGGTACGACAAGCTGACCGGTGGCTGGCATGCGGAGCCGACGTTCGGCGAACTCCTGACATTCCTGATGATCCTCGCGGTGCTCAAATTCACCGCCGTCCTGCTGATCCTCAAATGGATGCCGTTGCGGCTTGCGTTGACACCCGCCGCGACCAAGCATCGCCGGGTGCGGCGCCGCGCCGTGACGGTCTTCCGGGCCGCTGCCGAGCGCAGGACGACTGGACGGACCGGCATCCTCATCTATCTGTCCATGGCGGAACGGCGCGCGGAGATTGTCGCCGACGAAGCCATCCTCAAAGTCACCGACGGGCACACCTGGGGTGAAGCCATGGCTGCCCTTCTCGAGCATGTCCGGGAGGGGCGGCCCGGCGACGGCATCGTCGCCGCGATCGAGCGCGTCGGAGTGGTGCTCGCGGAACATTTTCCGCGCTCCGCCGAAGACGTGAACGAGATTCCGGACAAGCTGATCGAGCTGTGAGCTTCGACGATCTGCCCCCCGTGGAACTGATGTGCGAGGGCAAGTTCGTCCGGCTGCTGAAGCGCGGCAAATGGGAATATGCCAGCCGGACCGGGAACATCGGCGCGGTCGTCGTCCTGGCGGAACATGACGGCAAGGTGATCCTGATCGACCAGCCGAGGGTCGCCGTGGGCGGCCGCTGCGTCGAGCTTCCGGCCGGCCTTGTCGGCGATGTGGATGCAGCCGCGACTATCGAAGAGACGGCGATCAGGGAGTTGGAGGAAGAGACCGGTTATACTGCGGACAGCGTCGAGCGGCTCGGAGAGTTTCACGCTTCGCCCGGAATGGTTTCGGAGGGGTTCACATTGGTCCGCGCGCACGGGGTCAGAAAGATCGGCGAGGGCGGCGGCGACGTCGAAGAGGACATTCAGGTCCATCTCGTCGAACGGGCGGACATCCCCAACTTCGTCGAGCAGAAACGCGCCGAGGGGTTCGCGATCGACGTGAAACTCCTGATCTTCATGAACTTCTGAACCGGCCGCCGCGTTCAAGGCGCATGGCTCGCCTCGTCCATCTTTCGGACCTGCATTTTGGCGCCCACGATGAGGATCTCGTCGCCGCCGTAGAGTGCAAGGCCGATGCGCTGAAACCCGACCTTATCGTGATCAGCGGCGATTTCACTCAGCGCGCACGGACCGAGCAGTTCGCCGAAGCTTGCCAGTTTCTCGAGCGGCTCCGTGACAAGGGCCACGAAGTCCTTGGAGTCCCCGGGAACCACGACGTTCCCTTGTACGACGTGCTGCGCCGCTTCCTTTCGCCGCTGTCGCGATACCGGCGCTACATCGACGACACTCTATGCCCGTTCATTGAGATCGGCGGCGTCTCGGTGCTTGGGATCAACACTGCCCGATCCCTGACCTTCAAGGACGGGCGCATCAGCGAAAGCCAGGTAGAATTCATTCGCGAGACTTTCGCGCGCGTCGATCCGGACTCCATGCGAGTGCTCGTGACGCATCATCCGCTGTTTGCAATCCCCGTCGGCGAAGGAGTCGAGCGGGCCGCGGGACGCCACGAACTTGCGCTCGACGCGATCGAGGAGGCCGGCGTCGATCTCTTGCTCGCGGGCCATGCGCACCATGCGTCCGCCCACAGCGCAAGCGACCTGGTGACCCGAGCAGGCGGCGCGTTGGTCGTACAGGCGGGAACGTCGACATCGACTCGCCTTCGTGAACAAAAGCAAAGCTTCAACGTCATCGATATCGGCGACGGCTCGGTGACTCTCACGGTCGAATCCTGGTCCGGCGACGAGTTCGAGCCGGGCGGCCCGCGACGTTACGAACATCACGATGGGCGCTGGCGGATATTGAAAGCGGAGCAGGCCGCGCATTAGACGAGGGCTGATGGCCCTACCCGAAGATTTTGACCTCGACGATTTCGTTCGCCGCACATTGGCGGAGGATCTCGGCCGCGGCGGCGACGTGACGTCGAATGCGACGATTGCGGCGGATGCGCGCTTCACTGCAGACATGAATTGCCGGCAGCCGATTGTGGTCGCTGGCCTCGAGATCGCGGCGGCCTTCTTTCGGACGCTCGATCCGGGCGTGAGCATCGAGGCGCTGGCGGCCGACGGAGACAAGGTCGATGCGGGTACGGTCCTGATGCGTCTCGAAGGCAAGGCGCGGGCGATGCTGACGGCGGAACGCTCCGCGCTCAATACGTTGCAGCACCTTTCGGGCATCGCGACTCTGACGCGCCGCTACGTCGACGCGATCGCTGGAACCGGCGCGACGTTACTGGACACGCGCAAGACGATTCCCGGCCTCCGCGCGCTTGAGAAATATGCGACCCGGATGGGGGGCGCCGAAAACCATCGCATGCGCCTCGATGACGGCATTCTCATCAAGGACAATCACGTGAGCGTTTGCGGCGACGTCGCCGAAGCAGTGCGACGCGCCAAGGCTGCGGACACCGGTTTTCAGGTCCAGGTCGAAGTCGACCGTATCGAGCAGATCGAGCCTGCGCTCCAAGCCGGTGCTGACCGGCTGCTGCTCGACAACATGCCTCCGCCAATCTTGCGCGAAGCGGTCGCTTTGGTGGCCAGGCGGGTCCCGCTCGAAGCGTCCGGCGGAGTGAACCTGGAAACGATCCGCGCCATTGCGGAAACCGGGGTCGACTACATCTCGCTGGGACGGATCACGCAATCGGCACCGGCTGTCGATATCGGGCTCGACTATGCGCTGAGTCGTTGAGCCGACGGAACGATATTCATCTTCCGGACAGGAACCGAAGCGCAGCAGCGGCAGCGAGTCGGCCTGTGCTGTTCTCGTGGGTCGGCGCGTTCAATCGAGGAGTAGTTCGATGAAAAAGCTCATCGCAGTCACACTATCCGCAGCGCTCACCCTCAGCCTTCCGACCGCCGCTGGCGCTCGCGATCACAATTGGGGCGGGAATCATGACTGGAACGGCGACCACCACTGGAACGGCGACCATGACGGGGACCATGATGGGAACCATCACTGGCGACGCCACTCGAACTACAATTATGGAAGCTTCGGTTACGCCTATCCGCGGTACAGCAGCTACGCATACCGAAGCTACGGCTACCCGTCTTACGGCTATTATGGCGGTTATGGCGCGGGATACCCCGCCTACGGCTATGGATACGGCTATCCGGCTTCCGGATACGGTTATGGCTATCCCGCCTATCCGGCGTACGGCTACGGCGCCTATCCGGCGTACGGTTACGGCTACAGCGGCTATCCGGCCTACGGACAGCCCTACGGGTACAATGGCTACAACGGTTACGGCTATGGCCGCTGCGGAAACCCGGCGGCAGGCGCCGCAATTGGCGGAGTTGCCGGTGCGACGGTCGGGGGCGTCATCGCGGGCACCGACGGTCATCGTCACAACACGGGCGAAGGTATCGCCATCGGCGGAGTCGTCGGTGCGGTGCTCGGCGGAGCTGCGTCGGCCGCCAATTGCTAACAGTTGAGCGGAGCCATGGGGTTAGCCCAGGCTTCGATCACTTTTTTAAGGCATTGGCTGCAAAGCCGCCCTATATGGCCTGTCGGAAGGCGCTGTCGCGTCTGGGAGACGGGTTTTGTTCAAGGGCCTCAAGCCCATTTTGTATGGCGGACGTGAGGTCTGGCCGCTGATCGAAGGCGGCAAGGGCGTTTCCGCGACCAATCATGCAAGTTCCGGCGCCTGGGCCGCGGCCGGAGGCATCGGGACGGTAAGCGCGGTCAATGCCGACAGCTATGACGCCGAAGGGCGGATCATCCCGCAAGTCTATGAGGCACTGACGCGGCGCGATCGCCACGAAGAGCTGATCAAATATGCGATCGACGGCGCAGTCGCCCAGGTCCACCGCGCCTACGAAATGGCATCCGGAAAGGGCGCGATCAACATCAACGTCCTGTGGGAAATGGGCGGTGCACAGCGCGTCCTGCACGGCGTTCTCGAACGCACCAAGGGACTCGTCTCCGGCGTCACTTGCGGCGCCGGCATGCCCTACAAGCTGAGCGAGATCGCGGCCTCTTACGGCGTCAATTATCTTCCGATCATCAGCTCGGCGCGCGCGTTCAGCGCCTTGTGGAAACGCGCCTATCACAAGGCAGCCGAGTGGCTCGCAGCAGTGGTCTACGAGGATCCGTGGCTGGCCGGCGGCCACAACGGCCTGTCCAACGCCGAAGACCCGCGCAAGCCTCAGGATCCATATCCGCGCGTGAAGGCGCTTCGCGATACGATGCGCGAGCAGGGGATTGCCGACAGCGTGCCGATCGTCATGGCCGGCGGCGTGTGGCGTCTCGACGAATGGGATCACTGGATCGACAATCCCGAGCTCGGGCAGATCGTCTTCCAGTTCGGAACGCGGCCGCTATTGACCCAGGAAAGCCCGATTCCGCCCGAATGGAAGGCGAGGCTTCTGACACTGGAAGAGGGTGATGTCCTGTTGCATCGCTTCTCACCGACCGGCTTCTATTCATCGGCGGTGCGCAATCCGTTCCTGCGCAACCTCGAAGCGCGCAGCGACCGTCAGATCGCCTACACCAAGGAGCCAATCGGAGATCACCACTTCCAGCTGGATGTCGGGATTGGGACGAAGAAGAATTATTGGGTGACGAAAGGCGATCTTACGCACGCCCGGGAATGGTTCGCCCAGGGTTATACGAATGCGATGAAGACGCCCGACGACACGCTCATTTTCGTGAAGCCGGACGAAGAGAAGCAGATCCGCACCGATCAGGCGGAGTGCATGGGCTGCCTCAGCCAGTGTGCTTTTTCATCCTGGGCGGACAATGAGAAGAATTCGACGGGACGGCTTGCCGATCCACGAAGCTTCTGCATCCAGAAAACCCTGCAGGAAATCGCGCACGGCGGACCCGTCGAACAGAATCTCATGTTCGCGGGCCATGCCGCGTTCCGCTTCAAGAGTGATCCCTTTTATTCCAACGGGTTCATTCCGACGGTGAAGCAGCTGGTCGATCGCATCCTGACGGGGGCATAGTGCTCAACTTTCGTCATTCCCGCGGAAGCGGGAATCCCGCTTTTCTCGATTCTCTGGAAAGGAAGCGGGACCCCCGTCGGCGCGGGGGCGATGGCAAGTGGTTGGCGGCCATCGGCCTTTTGCTTGCAACGCCCGCCGCCGCGCAGGAGAAACAGCCGCCTTACTGGGCTTCGATCGCTAGCGGACAGGCGATGACGCGCACCGGGCCAGGCAAGAACTATCCTGGCGTGTGGCTTTATCAGCGGCGCGATCTGCCGGTCCGCGTGGTCAAGAAATATGAAACGTGGCGGCTGATCCAGGATCCGGATGGAGCGCAGGGCTGGATGCTCGTCACCCTGCTCAGCGATCGCCGGACGGCCATGGTGAAGAAGGGCGATCCGCGGCCCGTGCGCGTCGATCCGAACGATGGCGCCAAGATCCATTATCGCGCAGAGGCGGGTGTCGTTGGACGTGTCGATCATTGCCGCGACGGCTGGTGCCGGATCGAGATCGGCCGGCGCGAGGGCTATATCCGGACGGCCGACATCTGGGGCGTCGACGCCAACGAAGTGATCGAGTGAGCGGATACGTCCGCAATCGCATGAGTTGAGTGGAAAAGACTCATTCGAGGAGATTGGTTGATGGCCAGGAAAACGACGAAGAGCAGTGCGAAGGCGTCGCCCAGCCGCTCGAAATCCAACACCTCCGGCTCGCGCAGGCGAAGCAGTTCCAAGTCTTCCGCCGCCCCAACCGCGGGCGACGCCTTCATCAAGCTGCTTCAGAGTCCGTTGGTCGCCGACCTCGTTGCCGTCGCGGCGACTGCGGCGCTGGCGTCGCTCGCCGAAAAAGGATTCAGCAAGGGCTCCGATAGCAAGAAGGGTGCCGGACGCGCGGTGAAAGCCGCGGGCAAGGCTGCGGCGGCTGCCGTTGGCCGGCGGCTCAGCACTGAAATTGACGAGATCAAGAAGGCATCGAAGAAGGGCGGCGCAGGAGCCAAAGCCTAGCGCGGCCCACCGCCCGCTCTGCCTCGATCACAAGATCGCCGGCGGCATCGACATTGTCTGACTTGCTCGTTTCCACACTCATCCAGCCACCTGGCGCGAGCCAGTCGGCTTTGATGACGGATTGCACCACGGCGCTTCCGGAGCCCACTTCGTAAGGCGGATCGGCGAAGATGAGGTCGAACGCTTCTGATCTCGGCAGCGCAAGTGCCGAGCAGTTGAGGATGCGAGCCCGCTCGACCGCATCGAGCTTTTCCGCATTGCGCTTGATCGCCGCGAGTGCGGCGGGATCGCGCTCGACAAATGTGGCCGCAGCTGCGCCGCGCGAAAGGGCCTCGAATCCCAGCGCGCCGCTCCCGGCGAACAGATCGGCGATACGCAAGTCCTCGAACGAGCCGAGCCGGCTGGCGAGCATCGAAAACAAGGTTTCGCGCACGCGATCCGCGGTTGGCCGAGTGGCGCGTCCGGGCGGAGCCTCGATCGGGCGGCCGCGCCAGTCGCCGGCGATGATCCTCATTTCAGCGTCCGGCGAAACTCGTCGAGTTCGACCTGGCCGATCTCGTCAACCTGGCCGGGCTCAAGCCCTCCGAGAGTGAACGGCCCGTAGGACGTTCGAATCAATCGCGAGACCTGGAGTCCGAGATGCTCGAGCACCCGGCGAACCTCACGGTTCTTTCCTTCGGTCAGGCTCATCTCCAGCCAGCAGTTGCGGCCTGTGCGCCTTTCGAGATTCGCATCGATCGAGCCGTAGCGGACGCCATCGATCGTGATTCCCTCCGACAGATTTTCGAGCTGCGCTTGAGTCACATTGCCGAACGCCCGGGCACGATAGGTGCGAACGACGCCGGTTCGGGGTAGCTCAAGTTGACGCTTGAGCTCGCCGTCGTTGGTCAGGAGCAGCAGTCCTTCGGTCAGGAAGTCGAGGCGCCCGACCGGCATCAATCGGGGCAGGCCCTTGGGCAGCCGGTCGTAAATCGTCGCGCGGCCCTTTGGATCGTTCGCGGCCGTGAGTGTTCGCTGCATCTTGTACAGCCGGAAAAGACGGGCAGCTTTCGGTGGCCTTACCGGCCGGCCGTCGACGGTCACCCCGCTGACGTCCTCGATCAGGGTGGCGGGCGTGGTGAGCTTTTCTCCGTGCAAAGCGATGCGACCTTCGGCAATCATGCGCTCTACCTCGCGGCGCGACGCGACTCCGGCCCGGGCCAGCAGCTTGGCGATCCGTTGCGCGCTTCCCTCGCGGGGCTGTGGCGCGGCTGGCACAGTGCGGCGCATCCTGTTCTGCCGCGGCACCGTAGGTGCTGTTGTTCGTTTCGATGGTGGAGTCATATTGCTCGGGGTCTAGATGCTGTTCGGCAAGCGTAAGCAAGTGGTCAAGCGGATCCTCATTGTCGAGGACGAGCCGCTGACTGCCTTCGATAATGAAACGATGCTCGGCGACGCAGGATACGAGATCGTTGCGACGGTCGACGATCTTGATGAAGCACTTGCAGTGCTTGAGCGCGCCGAGGTGCATCTGATCCTGAGCGACCTTCGACTGCGGAAACAGCAGACCGGAATCCATCTCGCGAAGGCGGCCAAGGAAAAAGGAATTCCGACGCTTTTCGCGACCGGGCATTCCTTTCCGGGCGCGTCCGAGATCGCGGTGGGATGTTTGTCCAAGCCGTATACGGAGCGCCAGCTCACCAAGGCGATCGAATGCGTGGATCGCCACCTGCAGGGCGAGAAAGTGAAGCTGCCCAAGGGCCTGGAGCTATTCATTTCAGTCAGCGAGCAGGAATAGATCAGAGTCCGTTCATCGCGGGGCTAGGCAGGTCGTGAAAGCTGGCTAAGCTTGATCGCGAGCGAGGGAGGGCAACCGTGGCAGCAGCAGAACGTCCGAAGGGTTGGAGGCTGCTGAAAGCCGCGCTCGCGACGCGAAAATCTTCAACCATGCTGGCCTTCGGTTTCTCGTCAGGCCTTCCCTATGCGCTGCTGATCGGAACGCTGAATGCGTGGCTGGGCGAGGCCAAGATCAACCTGGCGACCATCGGCGTGCTGTCCTGGATCGGTCTGAGCTACAGCTTCAAATTCCTCTGGTCACCGCTGGTCGACCGGTTCCGGTTGCCGGTGCTTGAGAAGATCGGCCGCCGCAAGAGCTGGATCCTCCTGTGCCAGGCGGTCATGATCCTGAGCTTCGCCGGACTCGCGATGACCAATCCCGCGACGAACATCGGCACGTTTGCGATTTTTGCAGTAATTGCCGCACTCTTTTCCGCGACTCAGGATGTCGCCGTGGACGCGTGGCGCATCGACGTCGCCGACGAAGAGACGCCGGTCGAATTGCTCTCGTCGGTTTACCAGTTCGGGTATCGGATCGCGTCGATCGTTGGTGGAGCGCTCGCTTTGGTGCTTGCCGCCCGGATGTCATGGTCGCTGGTTTATCTGCTGATGGGCGGATTGATCGGCGTTGTCGCGCTGATCGCATTTCGAGCACCCGATACTCCGCGTCCCGACGCCGAGGTGCTGCACAAGGAGCTCGCCGAGCCGGGAGCGCTCGAGCCGACCGCCCGGGCCATTGCCCTCGCGATCGTCGGTGTGGCCTGGGCCTGGGCAATCTTCAGCATCGGCCATTTCATGGTGAGCATGTTGACGACCGCGCCGGGCGAAAAGCAGCCGTCCGTAGCCGACTTCACCAAGCTCTATGGCCCGTGGATCATCCTCGCGACGGTTATCGTGCCGTTGATCGTGGCGGCGACGATCAACTGGCTTCGAAGCCGCCATCGCTATGTGCTGACCGCGCCTGACGCCCGGCACACTTCGGCGCGGACCGCGCTCAACCATCTTTATGTCGCGCTGGTTGCGCCGCTCGGCGAGCTTGCGGCGCGCCTGGGCTGGGGCGTGCTGATCGTGATCGGCCTGATCCTGACCTACACGCTCTGCTACAATATCTGGTCGTCCTTCGCTTTCCCCTTCTACCTCGATTTCCTCCATTATTCGAAGGACGAGGTGGCGTTCGCGTCCAAGATCTTCGGCATCTTCATGACAATGGTCGGGATTGCCCTCGGCGGCTATTTGTTCGCGCGCATCGGACGCCTCCCGACGGTGCTCATCGGTGCGATCCTGCCGGTGTTCGGCAATTTCGTTTACGCGGACCTTGCCGAAGGCGGTCCGCATCTCGACGCGGTCGCCGGCACGATCGGAGTTACGCAATTGTTTGGACTCTTCGGTTTCGACGAGCGGATGGTTAGGCTCCTTCTCGCAATCTCATACGAAAATATCTCGACCGGAATCGCGGGGGCGGCATTTGTCGCCTTCCTGTCGGGCATCGTAAGCAAGCGCTTCACTGCGGTGCAATATGCGCTTCTGTCGTCGCTCACCTTCCTCATCGGCTCGCTTGGCCGAGGAATCGCCGGCGAAGCATTCGATACCTATGGCTATGCGACGGTGTTCCGCTGGACCGCGGCCGCCGGAGCCTTCGCGATCCTCTTCGTGCTTCTCGAATGGATTCGGGTCACCGCGGAAGGCCGGCGCGCTGGGGCCGACACGGCGCCGAAAGTCGATCAGGCCGGCCGGGCGGGTTGAGGCTTGCGCTAGAATTCCGTTAACGACTTGCGCGTAGGTGAGGTCTGTCTCAGATTAACTTGATCGGGCGGGGAAACGCACAGTCATGCTGTTTTTCATCCTTATCGTCGTGCTGCAGGTCAGCTGCATCGTGCACGTCGTACGCAACGGCAGAAGCACGATCTGGATCAGCGCGCTGATCTTCCTGCCCGTCGCAAGCACGATCGCTTATTTCATCGCCGAGATCCTGCCGGGGCTTCAGCATAACCGACACGTGCGCGTGGCGCGGCAGAAGGTGGTCGAGAAGATCGATCCGGAACGCGAACTTCGTGCGGCCCAGCAGGCGCTCGATATTGCCGATACGATGGCGAATCGCTTGCGCGTTGCCGATGCGCTGACGGGCCTTGGTCGGCACGAAGAAGCGCTGAGGTTCTACCAACGCGGGGCCGGGCCGAAGCCGGACTTTCGCACGGGGGAGAAGCTCGCGCGCTGCCTGTTCCTGAACGACAAGCCGCAGGAAGCCTTGTCGGTGCTCGACAGCTTGCCCGCCGTGACCGGACAGTCGGATCGCGATCTCGTCGCTTTGCTTCGCGCTCGAATCTTCGAGGATCTGGGGCGGCACGATGATGCGTTGGACATTTACGGCGAGATTGCGGAGCGATTTGCCGGTGACGAAGCGCGCTGCCGCTACGCAGCCTTGCTCCTAAAGGTCGGTCGCCACGGTGAGGCGCGCCGAGTGCTCGAAGATGTCGAACATCGGATGAAATATCTCGACCGCTATTCGCGGATCTCGCACGCGCCGATGTACGATTGGGCAATGAAAGAGCTGACCGGGCTTCGGACCTGATCAGTCGGGGACCTGGTTGTTCGCGGCGAGCACTTCCCCGGCAAGATACAGCGAGCCGAATATCAAGATGTCGGACGCGCCGTCCGGATCCTTCGCAAGAATGTCGATGGCCTGATCGAGCGTGTACGCGGGATAGCATTCGCGCGGCCCGATCTTCGACTGGGCAAAGGCGGCGATGTCGCGCGGATCGTGATGCGCGTGACCTGGAAGCGGAATGGTGTGCGCCTTGCGTACGAGGGGCGCCAGCGGCCCTAGCACGTCTGCGATCCTGCGCTTCCGGGTCAACGCGAAGATAAGATCGAATGGCGCAACCCCCGCCATGTGAGCAGCGACAGCAAGCGCGCCGCTTCGGTTATGACCGCCGTCGAGCCACACGCGCTTACCCGGAAGACGAGCGGTGACAGGTCCCGACCCAAGGAGTTGCAGGCGGCCCGGCCAGGTCGCGCTGGTGAGCCCGTTGGCCAAGGCGTCGCTTGAAACGGGTAGATCCTGTTGCTGCCGCAGAATCGCCACTGCAAGCGCCGCATTCCGAGCTTGATGAGGCCCCGGCAGCGACGGGAGGGGCAAATCCAATTCTCCCTTGTCATCGAAATAACGCAGCTTTGCTTCGCGCACATTGGCGTCCCAGGCGCCGCCGCGCGGTAGCCACGGCGCGCCGACACGGTCCGCGATTTCGCCGATATGGCGAGCGATGCGCGGCTGGTAATTCTGCGTAACCAGCGGAACGCCCCTCTTGGCGATTCCGGCCTTCTCGCCAGCAATGTCGATTAGCCGATTGCCCAGGAAGTCCTGGTGGTCGAGAGCGAGATCCGTGATCCCGGTGACCAGCGGACGATCGATGACGTTCGTCGCATCGAGTCGGCCCCCAAGACCGACTTCAAGAATGCAAGCATCGGCGGGAGTGCGCGCAAATGCGAGGATTGCGACCGCGGCGGCGACCTCGAAGAAGCTTGGTTCGATATTGGTCCCGGCGTCGACGACCTCGGTGAGAAGCGCGGCGAGCTCTTCATCGACGATCAGTCGTCCGGCAATCCGGATTCGTTCGTTGAAACGTACCAGGTGCGGGCTGGTGAAGACGTGAACCTTGTAGCCTGCGGCTTCCAGGGCGGTTCGGAGGAAGACGCAGGTCGAGCCTTTTCCGTTGGTGCCGGCGACATGAAAAACAGGTGGAAGCCGATCCTGCGGCCGTCCCAAACGATCGAGCAAATCGCGGATACGCTCCAGCCCGAGGCGATCGCCGGCCGGCGACAGCATCGACAGCCGGTCGAGCTGCGCCTGAACGCCCGGATGTGCCGAGCGCGCGAAATCCATCATCCCCTCTCCTTCGGGGGACGGGAGTCCATCAGGCTGCGGCCTTCTTCTCCGGCGAGAGGTAGGAAATCAGGAGCGCGAGCTTCTCCTTCAGCTCCCCGCGCGGAACAACCATGTCGATGATGCCGTGCTCCAGGAGATATTCGGCGCGCTGGAAGCCTTCGGGCAACTTCTCGCGGATCGTCTGCTCGATCACGCGCTGGCCTGCGAAGCCGATCAGAGCTCCGGGCTCGGCAAGCTGCACGTCGCCCAACATCGCATAGGACGCCGTGACGCCCCCGGTCGTCGGATCCGTGAGCACGACGATGTAGGGAAGACCGGCCTCGTGAAGCTCCTGCAGCGCCACTGTGGTGCGCGGCATTTGCATCAGGCTGAGGATGGCCTCCTGCATCCGGGCTCCGCCGGAAGCGGTGAAGAGGATGTACGGGCAATTGTTCTCGATTGCGGCACTGACCCCGGCGAGGAATGCGGCGCCAACCGCAATGCCCATCGAGCCCGCCATGAACGCAAAATCCTGGACTCCGACAACCACCTTGCGGCCGTCGATCTTGCCCTTGGCATTGATCAAGGCGTCGCGCTCGCTCGTCGCGGACCGGGCGGTCTTCAGGCGGTCGGTGTAACGCTTGCTGTCCTTGAACCGCAACGGGTCCTCGCGGACCTCAGGCGTGGGGAGTAACTCATATTTGGCTGCGTCGAACAATTGTTCGAAACGGGCCTTGGGGCCGATTCGGTCGTGGAAGTCGCAACGCGGGCAGACGCTGTAATTCTCCTCCCATTCCTTCAGGAACACCATCGTCCCGCACTTCGAACATTTGTGCCACAAGTTCTCGGCGGTCTGGCGCTTCGGGAGAAAGGGGATTCCGCTACGGACTCGGCTCAGCCAACTCATTCGATAACCTCTTTCTTCAGGCTCGCGGCAATGTCCGCGACGGCCTTGAAAGGATCCGGCGCCTCGGTGATCGGTCTGCCGATCACCAGGATCGAGGCACCGTCCGCCAGCGCCTGGCGCGGGGTGACCACGCGCTTCTGGTCGCCGACGTCGGCGCCTGCCGGCCGAACGCCCGGAACCACGAAAAAGCCGTCGGGCCAGATTTTCCTGGCGGCTGCGACTTCGGCCCCGGAACAGACAATCCCGTCGATGCCGGAATCGCGCGCCAGGTCGGCGAGGCGCTCCACCTGTTCCGCGGGGCTGCCGATCACTCCAGCTTCGGCCAGGTCCGATGCATCGAGGCTGGTGAGAACCGTAACGGCGACAACCTTGGTCTCGGGCGGAGCGGCGGACTTCGCTGCCTGGAGCATGGCCCGGCCACCGGCGGCATGAACGGTCAGGATTGCGGGCTCGAGCCGGGCCAATGCCTCGACGGCCTTGCCGACGGTGTTCGGAATGTCGTGCAGCTTCAGGTCGAGGAAGATCGGCAGCTCGCCCTCCGCGATGCGAAGCACGCCTTCGTGGCCGTTGGCGCAGAAAAACTCGAGGCCGAGCTTCACGCCACCGGCGACCCCACGCACGCCGCGGGCGATCGCGGCCGCGCGATGCACGTCCGAAGTGTCGATTGCGACGAAGATCGGGTTCATTCCGCCGAGCTCCTTTCGACGGTCGCCTCAGGGGTAGGAGCCGCATATTGCCGCTCGACGGCTTCCATCCGGCGCCGGCCCGACCAGATGCGCGCGCGCATGATCAACCAGGTCGGCAAGAAGCCGATCAGGAACACGATGAGCAGGAGGATCGGGATCTTGATGTCGGCCTGGATGTCGCCCCAGAGGTTGAGCGTCACATCGGTCCAATTGCGAGTGCCGAACAGCACCACGATCACGGCGATCAGCACCCAGAACAGGGTCTTCAGAAATTGCATCAGTCGTCGCTCTCCAGCGCGGGCTCTTAAGCGAGGGGAACCGGTAAGGCCAGAAGCCCGTTCGTCGCACAGTTGAATCGCCTTGTCGCAAGCGCGCCCAGAGGGCGTTGAGGGCGTCGCACCAGCGCGCCACACAAATTGCGGGGCGGGAGAAAGCGTTTTGGAAAGATCGGTCAAGATCGGGTTGGGCGCCGTTGCTCTGCTGATGGGCGCGTCCCTGTTCGCGACGAGACCGCATCCCGCAGATCAGGCACCGAAGATCAGCAAGGCCGACCTTAAGCTCGCGGCGCTGTCGACGGAGTCCCGGCGCGATATCGATTATGGCGTTCTCGATCAGCGGCTGCAGCGGCTGATGACCAAGCCGGCGATGGTCGGGCTGGCGGTCGGCGTCGTCGAAAACGGACGCATAACGTTCCTCCGCGGCTATGGTGAGACGCTCGAAGGTTCGGGCGATCCGGTGACGCCGGATACTGTTTTCCGCTGGGCGTCCGTATCCAAGGGCGTGGCCGCCACGATGGTCACCAAGTTGGCCGAACAGGGGAAGATCCGCCTTAATGCACCTGTTGCCGATTATGCCCCGGACCTGAAGCTTCCCGGTGGAAACGAGAATCGCGCGACGGTGGCGGACCTGCTGTCTCATCGCCTCGGCCTTTATCGCAACGCTTACGACAACAAGCTCGAGGAAGGTCAGGACCCGAGCTTGCTGCGCGAAAGCCTTGCCCAGCTCAACTCGACCTGCGCGCCGGGCACGTGCTGGTCGTACCAGAACGTCGCCTATGACGCGTCGTCGGAGATGGTGTCGCGAGTGACCGGCCTGCCGTACGAACAGGCAGTCAAACGCTATCTGTTCAATCCGATCGGGATGAGCAGCGGAAGCGTTTCGCTTGCGGGCCTCGAATCCAATCAGAGCTGGGCCAGGCCGCACACGGTCGGAAGGCGGCCGCTGCCAATGGTCGACACCTATTACAAGGTGCCGGGCGCCGGTGGAATCAACAGCAACATCAAGGACATGTCGCTGTGGATGCTGGCGCAGATGGGTGAGATGCCCGACGTCCTCGACCAGCGGGTGCTCAACACAATCCATGGACGATACGTCGTCACTCCCACCGAGCGAGGACGCCTTCGCAAATTCCTCGAGCGCCTCGGCACCGCCTGGTACGGTTTCGGGTGGCGCAGCTATATTTATGCCGGACACCTGATCGTTGGGCACCGTGGCGGGATCAACGGCTACCGCTCGCTGATCCTTTTCGACCCTCAGAAGAAGAGTGGTGTGGTCGCCCTGTGGAACAGCAACACCAACCAGCCCGGCGGACTGGAATTCGAGGTGATGGACAGCATCTACCACCTGCCGTTCCGCGACTGGCTCGAACTCGACATGCGGCCGCAGCCGGACACCCAGACAATTGCCTCGGCGGACACGGATTCCGATAGCGGAAGTGGCGACGCACCCGGGGAGAAGCGCCGGGGCCGCTAACGCCGCTCGGCTTTCGCTTCCGTCTTTTTCAATTCCCTGCGCTGATCGAGGTGGGCCTTGTAACGGAAGCCCATGCCGAGGATCGAGGTCGCCATTCCCGCGATCAGGACAGGCAAATGCCAGCCAGGCTCCCCGCCTTCGGGCCACGCGATCGCGCCCAGCAGGAACACGCTGAGAATGGAGACGAGATAGCCAAGACCCTTCCAGTCGATCCCGGCGTTACGCAACATGCCTCGGTCGTGATCCATCTTGAGAGGAACATCGCTCCGTGGCGGTTTGTTTCCTACCGAAAGAAGGAGCGTACCGATGGCCGAGCCCAAGTCCGAAGATGGCATTGTCCTGCTGAGGGAAGACCACCGCAGCGTCGAAAAATTGTTCAAGGAATTCGAGGAAGCGACCGGCGACGGCCGCAAAGAGAAGCTGGCCCGGCAGATCTGCCTGGAACTCACCGTCCACACGGCGATCGAAGAGGAGATTTTCTATCCCGCCTGCGAAGGCAAGATCGACGATGATCTTCTCAAGGAAAGTTACGTCGAACATGACGCAGCCAAGCTCCTGATCGCCGAGATCGAGTCAGGAGAGGGGGAGAGCGACGAATATTTCGATTCCAAGGTGAAGGTGCTTTCCGAAGAGATTCAGCACCATGTCGAAGAAGAGGAAAGGCCCAAGACCGGGGTGTTTGCGCAGGCGCGCGATTCGGACCTCGACATGAATGAGCTCGGCAAAAAGCTCGCGAGCCGCAAACAGGAATTGCTCGCCAGCTACAAGGCTTCGGGACCGCCGCAACCTGATCTGACGACGATGGACGAGGTTTCCGTCTAAGGACGCGACAAGTCGTACGTCTGTGGTAAGCTGGCGCGGATGACCGCCGCGCCAGAGATCATCCCATTTTTTGACGAGCCGACAAACACTGCCAGCTATCTGGTCGTGGATGCAGGGACCAAGGCTGCCGCGATCATCGATCCGGTACTCGACTTCGATATCGCCAGCGGATGCGTCAGCACGGCTTCGGCGGACGAGATACTTGCCCGAGCGGGAGCCGAAGGGCTGAACATCCAATGGGTGCTGGAGACCCATGTCCACGCGGATCATCTGTCCGCGGCGAACTACATCCGGGAGCGAACCGGCTGCCAAATCGGCATCGGGACGAAAGTTCGAACGGTACAGGACGCCTTTGCCCCCCAATTCGGCGATACGGGTGGCGACGAATTCGATCGCCTGTTCGAAGATGGCGAAACCATCGCGCTCGGCGATCTAACTGTGGAAGTCATCGCGACGCCCGGCCACACGCCCGCTTGCGTGAGCTATCGGATCGGCGATGCCGCCTTCGTCGGCGACACATTGTTCATGCCAGACTATGGTACGGCGAGGACGGACTTTCCGGGCGGTGATGCCCGCGAGCTCTATAGATCGATCCAGCGACTCTTTTCGCTACCGGCGAACACGCGGCTGTTCCTATGTCACGACTATAAGGCGCCGGGCCGCGACGAATTTGTCTGGCAGAGCACGGTCGCAGAGGAGCGCGAACGGAATGTCCACATTGGCGGAGGCAAGTCCGAGGACGCTTTCGTCGAATTACGGCAGGCGAGGGACGCGACTCTGTGTGCGCCCAAGCTTCTCTATCCGTCGATCCAGGTGAACATCCGCGCGGGCCGATTGCCGCCCGCGGATGACAACGGCGTGCGCTTCCTCAAGCTGCCCCTGTCGGGTCAGGACCTCTAGCTTCCAGCGCTTACGCTGTCGCGACCGTAGACATCGTCGACGAATCCGAGCTGTCCGCCGTTCGGCTGAGCAGTCAAATAGGTGATGTAGATCGGAATTGGGGTCGGCAGCGTGACATGCTGCTCCGGCGTAGTTGAAACCGGCATAAGTTCTTGCCCCAACATCCAGCGGCCAAGCCGCTCTGCATCCTCCAGGCGAATGCACCCGTGACTGAGATCGCGGTCATCCTGCGCGAACAGATCCTTGTTGGGCGTGTCGTGCAGGTAGATGTCGTAGGGATTGGCAAAGCCGAACTTGAGGTGGCCCATCGAATTGCCGGGACCCGGAAGCTGCCGGACCTCGACCGTCTGCCGGCCTGCTGCGACGGCCTTCCAGTCCACTTTGTCGGGAGAGAGTTGCACGGCATCGTCGCCGTAGCTCGTGAACAGCTGGTAGCCGTGGGCTTTCAGGTAGCCGTATCCCTGCTCCAACACGTTCTTCGCTATAAGCGTCCGGACGAGGTCCGGAGTGACGTGCCAATAGGGGTTGAGCGTGGCGTAATAGATGGTGCTGGCGATCGCCGGCGTCTGCGCGGACGGCTTTCCGACAATCACCTTCATCGAGTCCACGATCCGGCCATCCTGGACCATCCAGAGCCGTGCGGAACCCGCGTCCACGATCACGTAGCGCTTTTGGAAGGGCGTGGCCCGAATACGATCAAGGCTTGCGAGCACGCGCGAATCGGGTGTTCCCCCGGTCGATTGCAGTTGAGTCCAGGCTGCGTCCCGGATCTGCGCATAGACCGGATTGACTTCGGATATCGTGCGGACATGCGCCGCAAGCGATGACGCATTCGCCGCGCGCTGCAGGATTTCCTGCGCCGACTGCTGGCGCGGCTTCGCCCAATTGTCCGCGAAGCTCATTCCCATCGGCGGCCGCTGCAGCGCCTCGACATAAAGCACCCAGGCGGTCGAGAGGAACCGATCGGCGTCGGCGATCGCCGCGGGGTCACCGGTCTGGGCGCGCGCAAGGAGAAGCTGGGCCTGGGTCGCCAGCGCCGGCCCGTTGGAAAGGCCATCGAGCGGAGCCCGCTCCAGCGCACCGATCAGCTCCCGCGCCGCCGAGCTGTCGGCACCCTGCCGGAGCCACAAGGGCGCCCCGGCCCGGGATGCGTAGAATTTCCCGACGGCATCATTCGCTGGAGCCGCCGCCGCGACTGCGAATGCCGGTTCCTCTGCGAACGCTGGCGAACCTAGCGCCATCAGGGCCGCACCGGCGACCGAAGCGCCGATGAATCGACGTAAGCGTGTCATTGTTCAGGCTCCGATGAAAACCGGCGTCCCGATCGAGGTCACCGTGTAGAGCTTCTTGGCGAAGCCGGCAGGAAGGCGAATGCAGCCGTGGGAGGCGGGGACACCCGGATTGTAACCGGCGTGAAGCGCGACGCCATATTGGTCGATGCGCTGCATCCACGGCATCGGTGCGTTCTCGTACTTTTTCGAGCGGTACATCGGGCGCTTGTCGAGCACGGAGAAAATGCCCGTCGGGGTCGGCTTTTCATCCCGGCCGCTCGAGATCGTGGAGACGGCGACCAAATCGTCTCCGCGATACAGGTAGGCCCGCTGGTCAGACAGGCTGATCACCACGCGCTCGGGGCCCGCCGAATCCGGAACGTCGCGCCACAGGAACTGGCCTGGCCGAAGACTTTTCGGTCCAAAGGCGTCGAGCATATCGATGCGCGCCTGGGAGGCCGCATCGCTGGCTTCGATCTTGGCTTCGTAGGTTTCGAGTGCAAACGCCGGCGTCGAACCGATTGCGGCTTCCAGGACGCACGTACTCGCCAGCGCCAGCACGAGGGCTAGCTTGTTCATTTCACACCTGAATTTTTGTGTTGACTTTTGTTCGGTAAATGATCTCGACCCCGAGTCGGTTCCGTTGTTTCTCAGTTTTGAAACGTCCGTCAGCCGCAAATTCATCCCGAAGAGGTGGCGTGCTATGGGGCGGCATGGCTCGTGCAAGGATCTCGAAGGTCGTCGCGGCGACCACCGCAATCGTCGGTTGGATTGGCCTTTTCATCCAGCTGGCGCTTCTTGTTCAGAAGATGGGCCTGAGCGCCGGCTTGTGGCGATTCCTGGGGTTCTTCACCCTGCTCACCAACTTGGGCGCGGCCGCGGTGGCGACTGCGGTCGCCACCGGTCGAAAGCAAGGACTGGGCAGCACACGGGCGCAGCTCATGGCTGGGACATCGATCCTGATGGTCGGAATCGTCTATACGGTCGCCCTCCGATCGCTGTGGAACCCCACCGGCTGGCAAAAAGTCGCGGACATCACCTTGCATGATGTGACGCCGATCCTTTGGCTGGCGCTTTGGCTGACAATGTCGAAGCCGCGATTGCCGTGGAAAGACGCTTTCTGGGCAATCGTCCCGCCTCTGTTATACTGCCTTTACGCTTTCATCCGGGGCGCCGCTGACGGCTGGTATGCATATTGGTTCCTCAATCCGGCCGAGCAGACCGGGGCCGGCCTGATTGCCAGCATCGTGCTGTTGACGTTCGCCTTTGCGATAGTCGCGGTGATTTTGATTGCGATCACCCGGTGGCGACCGCGATCTCACAATAGCGGCGGAAAGCGCGAGTTGGTCGACGAGGCTGGCCGGGAATCCTTTCCCGCCAGCGATCCGCCGAGCTGGACGCTCGGCGAGGACCGAAGGCCTAGCTAGTCGAGTCCGAGTAGGCGGCGGTACGCAGGGTCCAGCAGGTCCTGGACGTCCGCATGATCGCGAATATAGGCCGCGAAGAAAGGGCAGATCGGGATGACCTGAAGGCCGCGCTCGCGCGCAGAATCGAGCGCAGCACGGATCAGCCTTGTGCCCAGCCCCTGACCCTCGAATGCCTTGGGCACCTCAGTGTGTGTGAACATGATCTTGCCCGCGGGCAGCGTATATTCGGCGATCGCGAAGAGGCCGTTGCCGAGATCGATCTCAAAGCGATGTTTCTGCGCATTGTCGCGCACGATCCGTTCAGCGGCGGGATCCGTCATCCGGTCGCCATAGCCGAAGTTCGAAGAGTCGCCAGCCTTTCCTTGCCGCCGCGCGGCATAAGCGCTTCAATTCGCGTTATTTTTGGCGAATTCCTCACCCACAATGTTCGCCACCCGCTGCTATAATGGCGGCCGAGCGGCACATCGCTCAGCGGAAGGGGGAACTCGCATGGAATATGAAATCGAGAGAAGCCGGTCGTGGCAGCTCGGAGCGCTGCTTCTCACCGTCATCGTCGTCGGCGGAGCAATTGCTTTCGCGCTCGCCGCCGCCTGATCGTCGCAACAACCAGAGCCGCCTGCACGACAGGTTAACTTGCCTTTCTTCCGGGCGAGGCGCATTTCTTGCGTCCATCGCAGCCGAACGAAGGGGGGTTGGCGATGGCGATTGACCTCAAGCCGCCGCTTTCGACATATTTCGAAGCGACCAATGCGCACGACGCCGAGACTGTCGCTGCGCTGTTTGGCGAAACGGCGCTCGTCCATGACGAGAATTCCGATCATTTCGGGCGGACGGCGATCCGGCAGTGGGCACAAGGGACGTACGATAAATACGACGTGAGGCTACGGCCCGAGAATGCGAGCGAAGAGGGTCAGATGACCATCGTCCGGACCAATGTTGCCGGACAATTCCTCGGAAGCCCGATCGAGCTGAAGTTCCGGTTCGTCACCGAAGGCGAGAAGATCCGCGAGCTTAGGATCGGCTGAGCGCGCAAGACGGGCCCCTCCCGGCGCATTGAACGCGGCTACTGCTAAAGCTCGCGAGCGAGTTCTCGACGCATGGACACAGCTTCATCCGTCATTTGATCATTCAGAGCGAGCAGTTCTCGCAGGCGTTGGACGTGTGAGGCATAGGGCACCGTCAGCTTGCCATCCGGCCCGTAAAATCTGCTTGGACTGGATGTGTAAGGCAAGATTTCGCGCTCGGTGAACTCATTGTACCGCTGATATCGGTCGCCGAAGCTGTCGGCTCTGCTGAAATGCATGGCAAGCCGGAAGACGAGCTTTGGATCGATCGAGCGGGCGAGGCCAGTCGCGACCATGGCATCCCACGCCCGCGTCGGCGGCCGATCGAGAAGCGGAAAGCGGAGATAAGGTGGAGGCGGATGCTCTCCAGCCGCGACCCGATGGGAATAATCATTGAGGGCTGCGGCGATGCGGCCGTGGATGCGATAGCCAGAGTCGACATAGTCAGTCAGGGTTTCGTTCATCGCCGCAATCATCTGCCGCCGGTTTGCGGCGTCCTCGCGAGACGCGGCCCAACGCGAGGCTTCCATGCCCAGCAGCACGCCGAGAATGACGACGAAGAGTTCAAAGCCGATCTCGAACCAGTCGCGTTTGCGCAATGCTGCTCCCAAGCGGCGGAAGATTGGCAGAACCAGACGCAAATGCTTGCCTCCCGTGCGCCGATGCTAATGCGACAGGTTCGATACTGGAAGGCGTCGGCGAACTTGGTGGCGCGTCAGCAGGAGATTCTTACATTTTTGCTTCGCGCGGCGCGACTTTCCGCTGTTCTTTGGCGGTGGTGACCAACGGTTAACCCGACATCGCGCGGTGAGCGCGCATGATCCTGGCGAAATACAAGAAGCAGATTGGCGAAGGGTTCTTCGCCTGGTCGCTTTGTATCGCGCTCACCGGCACCGCGTGGATGCTGAAGGGCCGTTCGCCTCTCGCCTGGCCGAACGTCTGGGGGGTGATCGACTGGCTGGCATGGGCGGCAATCGCCATTGCAATATTCCAGGTCGCAGGCACTCAACTCAGTCGCGAGCTGCCCAATCGCAGCCGGCTTCAGGATGCGCTGCATCTGCTGGGTTTCTTCGCCCTCTGGTTGGCCGGTGTTGGATTCTTTTGTGCGATCGCCGCCGTTCGAATCTATCTTTACGTTTATACCTGGAATGCGCGTCCCGACATTCGGCTGGTGATCGAGACGTTCCGGCACCACCAGGCAGTCAAGATTTCGATTATCATCTTCCTCTTCATCAGTTGGACGGGAATTTTGACATTCCTCTGCCGCATGATCGCGGTGCTGACGCGGAGATACGATAATGCTTGACCCCGATCAGCCCGCGCTGACGAAGCTGTCGAGCACTTTCTTGCGGCCCGCTTTCTCGAACTCGATCTCCAGCTTGTTGCCTTCGATCGCGGCGATCGTGCCGTAGCCGAACTTGCCGTGGAACACGCGCTGGCCGAGCGAAAGGTCGGTGCGCCCCTGATTGCCGAGGCTGACGGCGGAGGCTTTCACTTCGATGGGAGGCTGTTCGTACCCCCTCTCCCCAACCCCTCTCCCTCTGAGGGGAGAGGGAATCCTTGCGGCTCGCTGCCAGCCTGGGCCACGAGTGGGGCGCGCGACGTGCGCGAAGGGGTCGGCGCGCTCCGACCATTGCGCGCGCCAGAGGCTTTCGCCCCCGGTCATCGTCGTTTCTTCCTCGATCTGCTCCTTGGGCAGCTCCGCGAGGAAGCGGCTGGGAATGGAGCTGGTCCACTGACCGTAGATTCGGCGGTTGGCGGCGTGGAGGATCGTGGCTTTCCGTCGAGCGCGCGTGATTGCCACATAGGCGAGGCGTCTCTCTTCCTCGAGCGCTGCAAGGCCGCCCTCGTCGAGCGAACGCTGCGACGGGAAGACGCCTTCTTCCCAGCCGGGCAGGTAGACTTGATCGAACTCAAGGCCCTTGGCAGCATGGATGGTCATGATTGTGACCCGGTCGCCCTGTCGCGCCTCGTCATTGTCCATAACCAGGCTCACGTGTTCGAGGAACGCCTGGAGCGATTCATATTCCTCCATCGCGCGCGTGAGTTCGGCGAGATTCTCCAGGCGGCCGGCGCTTTCGGCCGAACGGTCGGCCTGGAGCATTGCCGTGTAGCCGCTCTCGTCGAGCATGATCCGCGCCAGTTCAGGATGGGGAAGCGAAGTGGCCATCTGCCGCCACCTGGAAATGTCGGCGACGAAATTGCCCAGGCTGCGACGGGCTTGAGGGGTCAGCTCGTCGCTGTCGAGCAAGCTCGCGGCGGCGACCAACAAAGGCTGCTGGGTGGCTCGTGCGTGGCGATGCATGGTTGCGATCGCCTTGTCACCCAGGCCGCGTTTAGGCTGGTTGACGATGCGCTCGAACGCCAGGTCGTCGGCGGGCTGAACGATCAAGCGAAGGTAAGCGATGGCGTCACGGATCTCGGCCCGCTCGTAGAAGCGAAAGCCGCCGATGATCTGGTAGCTGAGTCCGATGGCGATGAAGCGCTCCTCGAACTCGCGCGTCTGGAACTGGGCGCGCACCAGGATCGCGACATCGTCGAGTGATCCACCGCGGATCTGGTGTGACTCGATCTCCTCGCCAATGCGGCGAGCTTCTTCCGGCCCATCCCAGACTCCGATGACCCGGACCTTTTCGCCGTCTCCGGCATCGGTCCACAACGTCTTGCCGAGCCGCCCGGCATTGTGAGCGATCAGGCCGTCGGCGGCAGCGAGGATGTGGCTGGTCGAACGGTAATTCTGCTCGAGCCGGACGATCTTCGCGCCCGGGAAGTCATGTTCGAAGCGCAGGATGTTGGCGACTTCGGCGCCGCGCCAGGAGTAGATCGACTGGTCGTCGTCGCCGACACAGCACAGGTTCCGCCGCGGCTCGGCGAGGAGCTTCAGCCATTCGTACTGGGCCTGGTTGGTGTCCTGATATTCGTCGACCAGGATGTATCGGAAGCGGTCGCGGTAACTCACCAGCACGTCCTCGCGGGTGCGGAAGATGCGAAGCATGTGAAGCAGCAGGTCGCCGAAGTCGCAGGCGTTCAGGGTCCTCAGCCGCTCCTGATATTGCCCGTAAAGATCGGCGCCGCGGCCTGCGGCGAAGGCCTCCGATTCGCCCGCGTCGACCTGGCTCGGAATCCATCCGCGGTTCTTCCAGCGGTCGATGAGGCCGGCGAGCTGGCGTGCCGGCCAGCGCTTCTCGTCGAGACCGGAGGCCTGGATGAGCTGCTTCATGACGCGCAGCTGATCGTCCGTGTCGAGGATGGTGAAATTGGAATGCAGCCCGACGAGCTCGGCGTGGCTGCGGAGCATCCGCGCGGCGACGGAGTGGAACGTCCCTAGCCAGGGCATGCCTTCCAGCGCGCCTCCGGAGAGTGAAGCGACTCGCGCCTTCATCTCCCTGGCTGCTTTGTTGGTGAAGGTGACTGCGAGGATCTGGCTCGGCCATGCCTTTCGGGTCGCGATGAGATGCGCGAGGCGAGCGGTCAGGGCGGCCGTCTTCCCGGTGCCTGCGCCGGCAAGGACCAGGACTGGGCCCTCCGTGGTCAGCACGGCTTCCCGCTGCGGCGGGTTGAGGCCCTGGAGGTAGCCGGGCTCGGGACTCAATGGAGGGGATTCAGGCACTTGGCCGAGGTAGGCGGGGCGATGAGGAA